>Ga0302321_100002952_pt1 | contig 14579 bp, 7 predicted proteins | sample Fen_T0_1_FD_202505 | JGI IMG/M metagenome (GOLD analysis project Ga0302321, IMG submission 202505) | Peat permafrost microbial communities from Stordalen Mire near Abisko, Sweden - Fen_T0_1 | ecosystem: Environmental > Terrestrial > Soil > Wetlands > Permafrost | place: Sweden: Abisko...
TCCGGCGGCGCGTCCGGCGGACCGGGTCACGCTATCGCGTCGTCAAGAACACGCTGGCGCGGCGGGCCGCGCAGGGCACGCCGATCGAGCCGCTCACGGAGTCTTTCGTCGAGACGACCGGCATCGCCTACACCAGCACCGATCCGGTGGCCCTGGCCAAGGTGCTGGTCGATTTCATGAAGGAGAACCCGAGCCTGGTGGTCAAGGCCGGGATCGTAGCGGGCACGCAGCGTCTGGACGCCAGCGGGGTCAAGGCGCTCTCGACTATGCCGGGCCTGCCGGAGATGCGGGCGCGCCTGCTGGGCTTGCTGATGACGCCAGCCACGCAATTGGTGCGGCTGCTCAACACCCCGGCCGGACAGATGGCGCGTGTGCTCAAGGCGCATCAGGAGAAGATCGAGGGCCAGGCCTAGCGGTCTGGGTTTTCATTTTTCGTAGAAGTGATTTGGTTGTCTCGCGCAGCGGGAACACTGGAGGAAGAGGACAATGGCCGACATTCAGGCGATCGCGACCGAGCTCAGCGGACTGACCGTGATGGAAGTGGCGGAGCTGGTCAAGGTGCTCGAAGGCAAGTGGGGCGTCTCGGCAGCAGCCGCGGCGCCGGTGATGATGGCGGCCGGCGGAGCGCCGGCAGCGGCAGCGGCGGTGGCGGAGGAGCAGACGGAGTTCACGCTGCACCTTCTCAACGCAGGCGACAAGAAAATCAACGTCATCAAGGTCGTGCGCGAGGTGACCAGCCTCGGTCTCAAGGAAGCCAAGGACCTGGTGGACGGAGCCCCGAAGGTGGTCAAGGAAGGCCTGTCGAAGGACGAGGCCGCAGCGATCAAGAAGAAGTTCGAAGAGGTCGGGGCCAAGGTCGAGGTCAAATAAATCTCGCCGTGCGGCGGGATTTTCGATGGCACAACCGACGACTCGGCGGGCGACGCGCCTCGGGGGATGTGTCTCTCCCCGCGGCAGCGGATGGATTGCCCGTGCTGAGGGAGCGAGCGTGCTGATCGAGGGTGTCGGTGTCGTTCGCGAGTTTGCTTGCCCCCCAACTGTCGGAAGTGGAGATGCGTGCGCGGCTAGCGCGGCCGGCACGTGTCGCCGTTGGTGGTGGCCTGGCCGCGCCGGGGTGTGATCGATGTACACCGCACCAAATGGTCCTTATCGGGAGAGGGTCGACTTTGCCAAGATCCGCACGTCGATTCCGATCCCGAACCTGATCGAGATCCAGAAGAACTCTTACGAGCGCTTCCTGCAGATGCGCGTGTTGCCGCGCGACCGCGAGGACGCCGGCTTGCAGTCGGTCTTCAAGAGCGTCTTCCCGATCACCGACTTGCGCGAGAACTGTTCGCTCGAGTTCGTCGACTACTCGATCGGCAACTGGGAGTGCAAATGCGGCCGCATGGTCGGGCTCGATAAGCTGGCTCAGCCCTGCGCGTTCTGCGGGGCGGCCATCATTATGGACCCGCGCGGCGACCGCGAGGTGCACTGTCCCAAGTGCGACCGGCTCAATGAGAACCGGCCGCAGACTTGCGATACGTGCGACGAGCCCGTGGGCCTCAAGCTCAAGTACGACGTCGACGAATGCCAAGAGCGCGGCATGACCTTCGCCGTTCCGCTCAAGGTCACCATCCGCCTGGTCGTCTGGGACCGCGATCCGGAGACGAACACACGCTCGGTGCGCGACATCAAGGAGCAAGAGGTCTATTTCGGCGACATCCCGCTGATGACCGACAACGGCACCTTTGTCATCAACGGCACGGAGCGCGTCATCGTCAGTCAGTTGCACCGCTCGCCCGGCGTCTTCTTCTCGCAGCCGGAGAAGGGACTGTTCGCTGCGCAGATCATTCCCTACCGCGGGAGCTGGGTGGAGTTCGAGTACGACTCAAAGGGCTTTCTGCACGTGCGCATCGATCGCAAGCGCAAGTTCCTGTCGACGATCTTCCTGCGCGCCCTTGGCATGCGCGCCGACGGCGACCTGATTCGCTCCTTCTACCGCTGTGATCGTGTGCGTGTGGCCGAGGGCAAGCTGTACTGGGTTGTCTCCGATCATCTGGTCGGGCTCAAGCTCAGCCACTCGATCCATGGGCCGCGCGACGCCAGCGGCAAGCGCGAAGAGCTGCTGCACGCCGGCAAGAAGATCACTCCGGCGTTGCTCGAGCAGCTGCGCAAGCTGGAGGTCGAAGAGACCGAGATCGGCCCGGCGGACCTCGAGGGCGCCGCTGCCGTGGCCGACATCGTCGACCCGCGCACGGGTGAGGTCTTGATCGAAGCCAACGAGCCACTCAACGAGAAGGTCATGCAAGCCTTGCTCGATCCCGCTTGCCAGGTCGGAGCCGTCGAGCTGTTCTTCCCCGAGCGGGACGACATCGGTCCGATGATGGCGGCGACCGTCAAGAAGGACCCGATCAAGACGCCGGAGGAGGCGCTGATCGAGATCTACCGCCGCATCCGACCCGGCGATCCGCCAACGCTCGACTCGTCGCGGAACCTCTTCGAGGGTATGTTCCTGAACCCGCAGAAGTACGACTTCTCGCGCGTCGGACGACTCAAGCTCAACACCAAGCTGGGTCTCTCCACGCCGCTGCCTGAGAAGGTCCTGAGCCTCGACGACATCAAGGCCGTGATGGCCTTTGTGCTCAAGCTCAGGCGCACGCCGCAGGAGATCGACGACATCGACCACCTGGGCAATCGACGCGTGCGCAGCGTGGGCGAGCTGCTCGAGAACCAGTTCCGCATCGGCCTGGTGCGCATGGAACGCGCCATCAAAGAGAAGATGAGCGTCTACCAGGAAATGGCCACGGCCATGCCGCACGATCTGATCAACGCCAAACCGGTGATGGCGTCGATTAGGGAGTTCTTCGGCTCGAGCCAGCTCAGCCAGTTCATGGACCAGACCAATCCGCTCTCGGAGATCACGCACAAGCGGCGGCTCTCGGCCCTGGGACCGGGCGGCTTGTCGCGCGAGCGGGCGGGTTTCGAAGTCCGCGACGTGCATCCGACCCACTATGGCCGCATCTGCCCGATCGAGACGCCGGAAGGTCCGAACATCGGTCTGATCTCGAGCCTGTCGTGCTTCGCGCGTATCAACGAGTTCGGTTTCATCGAGAGCCCTTACCGGAAGGTGAAGGACGGTCGAATCCTCGAGTTCGCGCAGATTGTCGAGGCGGGAGAGACGGGCTACAAGGTCGGCGACGTCGTCGAGCGCGACGAGCTCGAGACCACCAACGCGGCGATCAAGGCCAAAAAGAAGCGGCCGGCGCTGGTCGAGCCCTACTGCTTCTACCTCTCCGCCTGGGAAGAAGACAAGTACACGATCGCGCAGGCCAACCTGCGAGTGGCTGACGACGGTGCCATCCTCGACGACCGCGTCTCGGCCCGCAAGGCCGGCAACGCCATGCTCGCGCGGCGCGAAGACATCGACTACGTGGACGTCAGCCCCAAGCAGCTCGTGTCCGTGGCGGCTTCGCTCGTGCCCTTTCTCGAGCACGACGACGCCAACCGCGCGCTGATGGGTTCGAACATGCAGCGCCAGGCCGTGCCCCTGCTGCGTTCCGAGGCGCCTTTGGTCGGCACCGGCATGGAGCACATCACGGTCAAGGACTCCGGCGCCGCGGTCGTTTGCCGACGCGCCGGCACGGTGGACTCGGCCGACTCGCGCCGCATCATCGTGCGGGTCGAGGGATCCGAGGGCGAGCGCAGCCGTGAGATGGGCGCCGACATCTACAACTTGACCAAGTTCAAGTGCTCGAACCAAAACACGAGCATCAACCAGAAGCCCATCGTCAGGGTCGGCCAGCGCGTGGCCAAGGGGCAGATCCTGGGCGACGGCCCGTGCACGGACATGGGCGAGCTGGCGCTCGGCCGCAACGTGCTCGTGGCCTTCATGCCCTGGCGCGGATACAACTTCGAAGACGCCATCCTGGTCAGCGAGAAGCTGGTGCGCGAAGACATGTACACCTCGATTCACATCGAGGAGTTCGAGATCGAGGCCCGCGATACCAAGCTCGGACCCGAAGAGATCACGCGCGACATTCCGAACGTGTCCGAGTCGCTGCTCAACAACCTGGACGAGAGCGGCATCATCCGCGTGGGCGCATCGGTACGCGCCGGCGATATCTTGGTGGGCAAGGTCACGCCCAAAGGCGAGACGCAGCTGACGCCGGAAGAGAAGCTGCTGCGGGCGATCTTCGGCGAGAAGGCCGGGGACGTGCGGGACGCCTCGCTGGTCTGTCCGCCGGGTATCGAAGGCATCGTCGTGGACGTGAAGATCTTCTCGCGCAAGGGCGTCGAGAAGGACGAGCGCGCGCGCCAGATCGAAGACGCCGAGCTCTTCATGATGGAGAAGAACCTCAAGGACGAGGTGCGCATTCTTCAGGACGAGCGTGACAAGCGCATCGAGGACTTGCTGGATGGCAGCACGGCGTTGACAGACGTGCTCAACGCCAAGGGCGAGAAGGTCGTGAAGAAGGGCCAGGATCTCACGAGCGAAGTGCTGCACAAGCTCAGGCACTCCGACATCCTCAAGCTCAGGGTCAAGGGCAAAGGCAGCGAGGACATCGACGCGCAGCTCGACGAAATCGTCGATCGGACGGAGCGTCAAATCGAGGTGCTCAAGGCGCTCTTCGCCGAAAAGGAGAGCCGTCTCAAGCGCGGCGACGAGCTGCCGCCCGGCGTGATCAAGCTGGTCAAGGTGTTTGTCGCCATGAAGCGCAAGCTCTCGGTCGGCGACAAGATGGCCGGACGGCACGGCAACAAGGGTGTCATCGCGCGCATCCTGGCCGAGGAGGACATGCCTTGTCTCCCGGACGGGACTCCCGTTGAGATCGTGCTCAATCCGTTGGGCGTGCCGTCGCGCATGAACGTCGGTCAGATTCTCGAGACGCACTTGGGATGGACGGCCAACGCCTTGGGTCTAGCCTTCGCCAGCCCGGTCTTCGACGGCGCGTCGGAGCGGGAGATCAAGCAGTACATGGAGCGCGCAAACCAGGCCGAGCGGCAGCGCAATCCGCTGCGGCCCAACGCGCTCGAGTTCGGAAAGATCACACTGGTCGACGGCATGACCGGCGACACGTTCGAGCAGAAAGTCACGATCGGCTACATCTACATGCTCAAGCTTTCGCACCTTGTGGACGACAAGATCCATGCGCGCTCGATCGGGCCCTACTCCCTGATCACGCAGCAACCGCTGGGCGGAAAGGCGCAGTTTGGTGGCCAGCGCTTCGGCGAGATGGAGGTATGGGCGCTCGAGGCCTACGGCGCAGCCCACATCTTGCAGGAGCTTCTGACTGCCAAGTCGGACGACGTCTACGGTCGAGCCAAGATATACGAGGCCATCGTGAAGGGCGATACGGTGTTCACGCCCGGGCTGCCGGAGTCGTTTAACGTGCTGATCCGCGAGTTGCAGAGCCTGTGCCTGGACGTGGAGCTGATCAAGACGCGCGCAGCGCGGTCGTGAGGAAGAGGCGTGCGGTGCCGCGAGCGCGGCCCGCGCGGTTGTTGGACAGATGACCCCGCGGGGCGGGGTCGGCAAGGGGTCGCTCGCGAGTGGACCCCATGAGGCTGGGTTGTCATGAGTCTGATGATGCCGATGAGGCCGCACAGCGACGTCGGACGGCCAGTGATCGATTTCGATGCGATCAAGATCCGACTAGCGAGTCCGGAGAAGATCCGTTCCTGGTCGCACGGCGAAGTGACCAAGCCGGAGACGATCAACTACCGGACTTTCAAACCGGAGCGCGACGGGCTGTTCTGCGCCAAGATATTCGGGCCCATCACGGATTGGGAGTGCTTGTGCGGCAAGTACAAGCGCATGAAGCATCGCGGCGTGATCTGCGACAAGTGCGGCGTCGAGGTCGCGCAGTCCAAGGTCCGTCGCGAGCGCATGGGCCACATCGAGCTGGCTTGCCCTGTGTCGCACGTCTGGTTCTTCAAGGGCCTGCCGAGCCGCATCGGCCACCTTCTGGACCTCAGCCTGCGCGACCTTGAGCGCATCCTGTATTTCGAATCGTACGTCGTGGTCGACCCTGGTGACTGCGCTGAGGTGCGTCGGCAGGAGTTGCTCTCGGACGAGCGCTATCGGCAGCTGCGGGAGCGCTATCCGAAGCTGCGCGCCGGGATGGGCGCCGAAGCGATCAAAGAGCTGCTCAAGCGCGTGGACGTCGAGCGCGAGGGTGGCGAGCTGCGCGAGAAGATGCGCAGCGAAGGCTCCGCTCAGAAGAAGATCAAGTACGCCAAGCGGCTCAAGGTGGTCGAGGCCTTTCGCAAGAGCGGTAACAAGCCCGAGTGGATGATCCTGGACGTGATCCCGGTCATTCCGCCAGAGCTGCGGCCGCTGGTACCGCTGGACGGCGGACGCTTTGCGACCTCGGACCTCAACGACCTCTACCGGCGTGTGATCAACCGCAACAACCGCCTGAAGAAGCTGATCGAGCTGCGCGCGCCAGACGTGATCGTGCGCAACGAGAAGCGCATGCTGCAGGAGGCGGTCGACGCGCTCTTCGACAACGGACGGCGCGGTCGCGTGCTGCGCGGCGCCAACAACCGACCGCTCAAATCCCTCTCGGACACGCTCAAGGGCAAGCAGGGGCGCTTCCGTCAGAACCTTCTGGGCAAGCGCGTGGACTACTCTGGCCGCTCGGTGATCGTCGTCGGCCCGGAGCTCAAACTGCACCAGTGCGGCTTGCCCAAGAAGATGGCGCTGGAGCTCTTCAAGCCCTTCATCTACTCGAAGCTCGAGAAGGAAGGGCTGGTCACGACCATCAAGGCCGCCAAGGAGATGGTCGAGCAGCAACGTCCCGAGGTGTGGGACTTTCTCGAGGACGTCATCCGGGAGCACCCGGTGCTTCTGAACCGCGCGCCGACGCTGCATCGCCTTGGCATCCAGGCCTTTGAGCCGACTCTGGTCGAAGGCAAGGCCATCCGCATCCACCCGCTGGTCTGCACGGCCTTCAACGCGGACTTCGACGGCGACCAGATGGCGGTCCACGTACCGCTCTCGCCTGAGGCTCAGATCGAGGCCACGGTCTTGATGCTGTCGTCGAACAACATCCTGTCTCCGGCCAACGGTCATCCGATCGCCGTGCCCAGCCAGGACATCGTGCTCGGGTGCTACTACCTGACCAAGGAGAAGAAGGGCACCAAGGGCGAGAACAAGGCCTTTGCCTGTCCGGAGGACGTGCTGATCGCGATCGAGCACGGTGAGGTGGAGACGCTCACGCCCATCCGGCTGATGTACACCGGCGAGCTGATCGACCTGACGACGGCCTCTGACGACCAGGACGTGCCGCACGCCGAGGTGCAGACCGTCAAGAACAAGGTCATCAACACCACCGTGGGCCGCGTCATCCTCAAGGACCATCTGCCGCCGGACATGCCCTTTGTCAACGGCCTCCTGCGCCGCAAGGGCCTGCAGCAGCTGGTGAACTACGGCTATCTGCGCTTCGGCGTGGAGAGGACCGTGGAAATGCTGGATGTGATCAAGGATCTGGGCTTCCTCTACGCCACGAAGGCCGGGATCTCGATCGGCGTCGAGGACCTGATCATTCCCGAATGCAAAGAGCGCATGGTTGGGGCAGCGCAGAAAGAGGTGCTCGAGGTCGAAAAGCAGTACTTGGACGGCGCCATCACCAACGGCGAGCGCTACAACAAGGTCATCTCGATCTGGTCGAGCGTCACCGAGAAGGTGGCTGACGCCATGTTCAAGGAGATGCAGCATCAGGACCAGGAGGGCAGGGAGTTCAACCCGATCTACATCATGGCCGACTCGGGCGCGCGCGGTTCGAAGCAGCAGATTCGGCAGCTGGCCGGGATGCGCGGTCTGATGGCCAAGCCGTCGGGCGAGATCATCGAGACGCCGATCACCTCGAACTTCCGCGAAGGCCTGACTGTGCTGCAGTACTTCACCTCGACGCACGGCGCGCGCAAGGGCTTGGCCGACACGGCGCTCAAGACGGCCGACTCGGGCTATCTGACACGGCGTCTGGTGGACGTCTCGCAAGACGTGATCATCAGCGACTACGACTGCGGAACTGTGGACGGGATCGATATCCGGCCGATCATCGAATCCGGCGAGGTCATCGAGCCCCTACGCGACCGCATCGTCGGCCGCGTCGGCCTGGAGTCGATCAAGGATCCGTTCAGCGGCCAGGTGATCGTGGGCGCAAACGAGGAGATCACCGAGGAGATTGCCAACGCCATTCAGTCGGCTGGCATCGAGCGCGTACGCATTCGCTCAGTGCTCACCTGCGAGTCGCCGCGCGGCGTATGCGCGCTGTGCTACGGCCGTGATCTGGCCACAGGCAAGGTGGTCGAGCTAGGCATGGCGGTGGGCGTGATTGCGGCTCAGTCCATCGGCGAGCCGGGCACGCAGTTGACCATGCGCACCTTCCACATCGGCGGTACCGCCAGCCACCGCACCGAGCAGACGACGCTGGAGGCCAAGAGCGCGGGCATCGTTCGCCTGCAGAGCCTGACGACCGTCAAGGACAAGCGCGGCGACTTGGTGGTCATGAATCGCTCCGGTTCGCTGGTCCTGCAGGACAGCAAGGGCCGCGAGCGCGAGCGGCACGCCGTGGTCTACGGCGCAAAGGTCAAAGTCAAGGAAGGGCAAGAGGTCAAACAGGGCCAGTTGCTAGTGGAGTGGGACCCGTACTCCTTCACGATTCTGACCGAAGAGGGCGGCACCGTCGCTTTCAAGGACATCGTCGACGGTCAGACCGTTCACGAGCAGGTGGACGAGAACACCGGCTTGTCCGCTCTCGTCATCATGGAATCCTCGGACGAGCGTAAGCAGCCGCGCGTGGAGATCAAGGATCAGAAGGGCAAGACCGCGCGCAAGTACCTGCTGCCCTCAGGGGCTCACCTGATGGTCGACGACGGCAGCGAGGTCTCGCCGGGCGAGGTGTTGGCGAAGATCCCGCGCGAGACGGCCAAGACCAAGGACATCACGGGTGGTCTGCCTCGCGTTGTGGAGCTCTTCGAGGCGCGGCGTCCCAAGGAGCCGGCTGTTATCACCGAGATCGACGGGGCCGTCAAGTACGGCGACGTCGCCAAGCAGTACCGCAAGATTCTCGTGCTCGGCGACGACGCGGAGCAGCGCGAGTACCAGCTGCCGCGCGGCGCGCACATCAACGTTCAAGAGGGCGAGCGCGTCAAGGCCGGCGAGGCATTGATGGACGGACCGATCGACCCGCACGACATCCTGCGAGTGCGCGGCGAGAAGGAGCTGCAGCGCTACCTGGTGGACGAGATCCAGGAGGTCTACCGTCTGCAAGGCGTGAACATCAACGACAAGCACATCGAGGTCATCACGCGCCAGATGATGCGCTGGGTCAAGGTCGAGGACGTCGGCGACACGGTCTTCCTGATCGACGAAGTCGTCGACCGTTTCCGCTTCATGGGCGAGAACGCGCGCATCGGCGCCGCGGACAAGCGACCGGCGACCGGCCGGCCGCTCTTGCTCGGCATCACCAAGGCGTCTTTGTCGACCGACTCCTTCATTTCCGCGGCCAGCTTCCAGGAGACGACACGCGTGCTGACCGAGGCTGCCATCAGCGGCAAGGTGGACAACCTGCGCGGGCTGAAGGAGAACGTGATCATGGGGCGGCTGATCCCGGCCGGGACCGGGATGGAGCTCTACCGGCGCGTGACGATTCCGGAAGAAGTCGTCGAGCAGCCGGACGTTTCTGCGCTGGAAGGCGAATACGCGCCAGAGTACTTGGTGGAGCCGGAGCACATCAAGGACAACGTCGAGCTGTAGCGCCTCTCGGCGCGCCCAGACACGAAGGGGCTGGCTCTCGGGCCAGCCCCTTGTTGTATCGCCGTGACGTTGTCGCGGCGCCGATGCCTAGGACGAGGCGCGGTCGCGCAGCCGCTTGAGCGTCAGCTCCAGATCGACGATCAGGGCCTCGGTCGTGTTGTCGAGCTGGTCGATCCCACGGTGGAGTTGGCTGTAGTCGGCCTGTTCCGGCTCCTCGCCTTCCTCGACCATCTTCTCGATGCGCGCGGTCCACTCCATCAGGTTCTGCAGGCTCGTCTCTGCGTGAGAATCGAGGTGCGAGACCTCGGTGCGGCCGAGGTCCAGTCCGCGCAGAAAGGCGCCGATCTCCCTGCGGCGGCCGCGCACGCGTTCGATGACGCCCGAGAAAGAGCGTCGCGCCTGGGCGCGCGAAGGCAGGAGCGGGTCGAGCACGCCGCTGGCGAAGCGTTCCAGCGCGGTGACCATCACGCGCTTCGCCTCCTCGGCAGCCGAGTCCCCTTCGGATAGACCACGCTTGGTGACGATCTCCTGGAGCCCTTCCTGCGGCACGGCGTGCTCCGCAGCCACGCAGCCCCGGAAGAAGTAGAGCATCTCCTCCGCCGTCAGTGTGCTGCCTGGTAGCAGCAGCTCGCCTGGTGTGTAGCTCTTGCCTTGCCGTCCGCCCGCGCCCTTGCGCGATGGTCTCTTCTGCGGCGCACCGGCAGCGCGTCCTTCCTCGCGGTGTCCAGCGCTGCTCGATGGAGCGGCGCCGCGACCCAGCGGAGCAGCGGACTGCGGTCGCGCCTTGCCCTTGGGTGGCGCAGGAACCGGCCGTCCCGCTGCCGGTTTGGGCCTGGCTTTCGCAGCCGGCCCGGACTTCGGCTGTGGCTTGGGCAGCGCCTTCTTGGCGGCCTTGGCCGCCGGTTTCTTCGCCTTATGTGCACTGGTCATCGCCGCGCTCCTATGGCAAGAATCTCTCCGGATGCTTCAGCTTGGCGGGCAGGTAGGCGTCCATGACGAAGTTGAGGTCGAACTTGGCAAAGGCCTGCTGCTCCGCGCGCACGCCTGCCTTGAGCAACTGCTCAAGGGCGCGCGCCCACTCCGGATGGTGTTGAAAAAAGGGATCGTTCTTGAGCGCGTCCTTGGCGCGCTTGACGTCGACGTCCTTCAGCGGGTGTGTAGGGAGCTTGTACTCGCTGATGTCTTGCGGGGTAACGCCCAGAAAGCGCGCCTGCGGCACGCAAAAGAAGGCGTTCAAATGGGCGTTGTTTCCCGAGCCCACTTTGAGGGTTCGATAGATGTTGGCAATCCCGTAGGGATCGCAGTCCACGAAGACGTAGACCGGGATCTTCTTCTCGTCTGCCAGGCGGCGGATGAAGCGCCGCACCGCGCGTGTGGGTACTCCAGCCATCGAAACCAGGATGCAGTCCGCCTTCTCCCAGTACCTGTGGCGGTTGAGCCGATCGAAGATGCCACCGGTCTCGATCGCGAGTATGAACTTGGCCTTGGTCTTGAAGCCGAGATGCTCCACCTCGGGCGGGATGCCATAGGCGCCCGATCCGAACTTGGTGCAGTCGATGTCGAGAGTCCGGCTCGATCCGGGCGCCGCGCGGTCAACGACCACGAGCTCGCCCGCGACGAGCCCGCCGTGCTCGTCCGGCGTGAAGCACAGCTGCTCCTTGTTGACCCCGAAGAAGGCCTCGATGTCGTCGAGGATCGTGTCAGACTCGACCTGGTCTTCGCAGCGTGCGTCCTCCCAGTTCTTCGTCTGGTAGTACGCGTCGCGCTTGGTGGCGCGGTCATCCTTCTCGATGAGCTGCCGGGAGAGGGCGATCATGCGCAGGGTCTGGGCAAAGGTCTTGACGGTTGAGACAGTCAGGGTGCGCTCTTTGGTCTTCCCGGCCAGCTCGAAGTAGCCCTTGCGCTGCGTGTAGCGCACGTTCGAGAGATTTCTGAGCGGGAACTTCATGGACGGCTTGCGGCCGTTCACGATGCGGCCGTGGATCTGCCGCGCCGAGGACACGATCTGCCGTACCACTGCGTGTGCGCTGGGTTTTGCCTTGGACACCGTTCGCCCCTATGGACGTCTCAGAAGCCGACGCAGTGTATCATTTTCGGAAGGCATGACGGAGAATCGGACAAGAAAACCCCCGACGCCGCGTGACGACACGACGCCGGGGGGAGGGAGAGAGAGGGACGACTAGAGATTGACGACGTCTGCCAGTAGATCCGCGCCTTCGTTGTAGTAGATGAGATCGAATGGTTCTTGCGCCGCGGGCATAGGAGAGAGCCTGTCGATCTCGGCGCCGAACCAACTGGCCAGCTGCCTGCGAGTCTGTCCGCCCGGGGCCGGGGCTGCCAAGAGTCCAAGGGCCGCGCCAGCCGCACCACCTGCCAGCGCCATTGCCAGATATGTCAGTTTCCTGCTCATGACCTCTCTCCTGTGCTGCGGCACCGTGGGTCACCGGCATCGGACCCCCGCGCCACTTCCGGACCTGTATGCAAACGCCGTGCCGACCGTACTGCTCGAATCCGAGGCTCTATCGGGCGTACTACGCAAGAGAGGAGCGAGTCGGGTGTGGAAAGATAGCCGCGCCCGGCGTGGCCGATGCGCCGCGATCAGCGCTGCACGGTGTCCGCGATGTGGCGCGCCAGGTCCGTCAGAGCGTCGGACACGCCCTCGAGGTTGGTCAAGATAGCGACCGCGATTTGGCCGTCAGGTCGCAGAAAGAGACATGCGCTGACCTGCGGTTGTGCACCAGTGCACCAGGCCTCTAGTCGGACGTGCTTCTCGGACACGATCCAGCCGAGTCCATAGCCGGTGCGCTTACCGTCGCGGGTGCGCTGCTTCGCGAGCATCTCGCGGACGGTCTCCGGCTTCACGAGCGTGCCGGACTGGAACGCGGCCGCGAAGTGGCCGATGTCCGCCGCTGTCCCGCATAGGCCGCCGCCAGGGATTCTGTTGCTGGTGTCTGCGAGTGGGGAGTTTCGTATCCGGCCTGCGCCATCCTCGAAGTAGCCGGACGCTCGCCCGGAGATGAGCTCGAAATGGTCGTCCACCTGGGTGCGCTCCATCGTCGCAGGCCGGAAGACGTTCTGCCGCAGGTACTCGGTGTAGCTCATCCCGGACACCGACTCCACGACGTTGCCGAGCAGCGTGTAGCCGTAGCTGGAGTAGAGGGTCTTCGTTCCGGGTTCGAAGGCCAAGGGCGAATCGGCGAACACCTGCAGCGAGTCGGCCAGAGTGGTGTAGTGTCGATTGTTCGTCCACTCTGCATCCGTGTGGTGGCGGATCCCGGACTGGTGACAGAGGAGCTGGCGCACTGTGATGGGCCAGGGTTTTGGCGGGTAGGTGGGGACGTACTTCTGGATCGGCGCATCGAGGTCCACCTGGCCCCGCTCTACGAGCTGCATGACGGCCACTGCCGTGATGGGCTTGGACAGCGAGGCCAAGCGGAAGACCGTGTCGGCCCTGACGGGAACGAAGTTCTCGAGATCGGCAATCCCGTGGGCGTTCACGAGGCGCACCTGGCTGCCGGTCACGACGGCCAGCGCCAGACCCGGGATGTGATGGCGTGACATCTCGATCGAGATCAGAGACTCGATGGCGCGCACCTTCTCGGGAGGCAGTGGGGCGTCGGCTGGCGCGGCTGAGCGCGCGAGACAGAGGCAAGCGAGGCCAGCCACGAGGCACGCTGCTCGGCTCGCGCGCGCGAGCCTGGCCCGAACGCGCCGTGACGCGTGCGCGGCCGCTCTGGCGGCGAAGGCGTCGTTTCGCGTGCGCGGCATCAAGCCAGTTTCTCGCGGCTGTGCTCGAGCGTATCGCGCAGCGTCGTGACGACCCGTTTCTCTTCGCGATCCGACAGCTCGAGGATGTCCTTGAGAGCGATACCGATGTGCGGGATGAACTTGTCGATGTACGATTTCTTCTTGGCCTCTTCCGTCGCTCGCCGTCGTCGCCGAATGTACCCGCCCAAACGTCGGCCGACTTCCATCAGCGCCAAGCGTAGCTCCTTGACGATCTCGGGATAGTGGGCGATGGCCTCTTTGGATTCAGAGGTGAAGGGCACCCACACGGACGCGATATGCACCATCAGGACCATCGGGCCGCAGGGCAGCGCGCCCTTGGACATGGACAGACCATAGCTGCGCCAGTCGACGCTGACCGCCGATTTGGTGATGGCGCAAGCCGAGGCCTGGTACTGCAGCGGCACGCGGTTCGCGAGGCGGTAGACCTCGACCAACTCCTCTGCTGGGAGCGCGCCGCCGTACGCCAGACCGACCTCCACCTGGAAGGGATTGCCACGGTAGACGGCAGGCGGCCTTGTGACCGCGTCAGCAAAGTCGGGCGCGAAGCGCTTTTGGAGGCCTGAGCGGATGGCCTCCTCGCCGATGGGCGACAGGCAGTTTGTGGGTGGGGCCATCAGCCGGGTCGTCTGCAAGGCCTTGTGCAGCCGCTCCACCTCAGCGCCGGACAAGTCGCGCGGTCGAGCGCTGGCCGAGACCTGCGCCGTCTTGCACACGGCGGCCGCCACCTTGTCCGACACGCGCGAGAAGTCGCTACGCAGCGCCATCCCGAGTGAACGTGCTGGCGTGTCCTGCAGCATGCGCATCAGCCGACCCAACTCCACGCCGTACGGATGCGGCTTGATCTCCTTCGGCTCTTCGGGCAGCGTCTCGACGGCGCGAGCATAGAGAATAGGTTCCTGCCGCGGCGGCGTGTAGTGAATCTCGGCATGCGGGTTGGCGAGCGCGGTCTGTTCGACGTAGTCATCGACCGAGCGGCGGCCCTTCTTGTAGATCGCCTCCAGCTCGATCGTCACCTTTGTTCCGTGCTTGACCTCCCAAGAGGTCT
>Ga0302321_100002953_pt1 | contig 14578 bp, 10 predicted proteins | sample Fen_T0_1_FD_202505 | JGI IMG/M metagenome (GOLD analysis project Ga0302321, IMG submission 202505) | Peat permafrost microbial communities from Stordalen Mire near Abisko, Sweden - Fen_T0_1 | ecosystem: Environmental > Terrestrial > Soil > Wetlands > Permafrost | place: Sweden: Abisko...
TGCCCTACAAGGGCTCGCTGATCAGCATCGTGTTCCAGATGGCGGGTGGCCTGCGCGCTGCGATGGGCTACTGCGGCTGCGCGAGTGTGGACGACATGCGCAACAAGGCCGAGTTCGTCGAGATCACCTCGGCGGGCATCCGTGAGAGCCACGTGCACGACGTGCAGATCACCAAGGAAGCGCCGAACTACCGTGCCGAATGAGATCCCCGTGACCGTCACGGTGGCGCCCGGCGTGCGCCAGGCGGCGATGCGCTTCATCATGCTCACCGTGTTGATCGACATGGTGTCGATCGGCCTGATCATTCCGGTGTTGCCGGCCCTCGTCGGCACCTTCACCGGCGGGTCGCAGACCGACCAGGCACTGTGGACGGGCGCTGTGGCCTTCACCTTCGGCATCGCGAACTTCTTCGGCTCGCCCATCATCGGTGCCCTGTCCGACCAGTACGGGCGCCGGCCGGTGCTGCTGGTCGGTTTCTGCGGCCTGGGCCTGGGCTTCTTCGTCACCGGCCTGGCCACGGCGCTGTGGATGCTGATCGTGGTGCGCCTGTTCAGCGGTGCCATGCAATCCAACATTGCCGTGGCGAATGCCTATGTGGCCGACATCACCCCGCCCGAAGAGCGGGCCAAGCGCTTCGGCATGCTGGGGGCGATGTTCGGCCTGGGCTTCATTCTCGGGCCGTCGATGGGCGGACTGCTGGGGCACTTCAGCCTGCACCTGCCCTTCTTCGCGGCAGGCGCGCTGGCGATCGTGAACCTGTTGTACGGCTACTTCGTGCTGCCGGAGTCGCTGCCGCTCGATCGGCGCAAGCCCTTCCGTTGGCGTGCGGCCAACCCGGTGGCGTCGCTCGCCGCCTTGGGCCAGCTCCGCGGCGTCGGCAGGCTGGTCGCGGTGATTGCCTGCGCCGGCCTCGCGCAGTTCGTGCTGCACACGAGCTGGGTGCTGTACACGACCTTCAAGTTCGGCTGGGGCCCGATGGAAAACGGCTTGTCGCTGTTCGCCGTGGGCGTGTCGTCTGCACTCGTGCAAGGCCTGCTGCTCGGCCGCTTGCTCAAGCGTTTCGGCGCCAAGCGGCTGGCGCTGATCGGCCTTGCTTCGTCGACGCTGTCGTTTTTCGCGTTCGGCGCCGTCACCGAGGGCTGGATGATGTACGTCGTGATCGTCCTGGGCTTCCTCGGTGGCACAGCGGCTGCGGCGATCCAGAGCCTGATCTCGGGCGCGGCCGATGCCAGCTCGCAGGGCCAGACCATGGGGGCGGTGAGCTCCGTCAACAGCATGGCCGCGGTGATCGCGCCGCTGATCGGTGCGCCACTGCTGGGCATGGTGTCGAATCTGCCCAAGGGCGACTGGCGCCTCGGAGCACCGTTCTACTTCTGCGCCACTTTGCAGCTTTGCGCGCTGCTGCTGGCGTGGACGCATTTTCGCAAGCAGCGCAATTCGCGCCTGCCCCTTCATGCCGCCACTGGCAGCGATGGTGTAAGAGTCTGACCATGCACGACAAGATCCTCATCCTCGACTTCGGCTCCCAGGTCACTCAGCTCATCGCACGCCGTGTGCGCGAAGCGCATGTGTACTGCGAGATCCACCCCAACGACGTGAGCGATGCGTTCATCCGCGAGTTCAAGCCCAAAGGCGTGATCCTTTCCGGCAGCCACGCCAGTACCTACGAAGAGCACGACCTGCGCGCACCGCAGGCGGTGTGGGATCTGGGCGTGCCGGTGCTGGGCATCTGCTACGGCATGTTCTCGATGGCGGTGCAGCAGGGCGGCAAGGTCGAGGCCAGTTCGCACCGCGAGTTCGGCTACGCCGAGGTGCGGGCGCACGGTCACACGCAGCTGCTGAAGGGCATCGAAGACTTCACCACGGCCGACGGGCACGGCATGCTCAAGGTGTGGATGAGCCATGGCGACAAGGTGACCGAGTTGCCGCCCGGCTTCAAGCTGATGGCGTCGACACCCAGTTGCCCCATCGCCGGCATGGCCGACGAATCGCGCGGCTACTACGGCGTTCAGTTCCACCCCGAAGTCACGCACACCGTGAAGGGCCGCGAACTGCTGAACCGCTTCGTGCTGGACATCGCCAAGGCCCGGCCCGACTGGGTGATGGGCGACTACATCACCGAAGCCGTGGCGCGCATCCGCGAGCAGGTCGGCAGCGAAGAAGTCATTCTCGGCTTGAGCGGTGGTGTCGATTCCAGCGTGGCCGCCGCGTTGATCCACCGCGCGATCGGTGACCAGCTCACCTGCGTGTTCGTCGACCACGGCCTGCTGCGTTTGAACGAAGGCGACATGGTCATGGACATGTTCGCCGGGCGTCTGCATGCCAAGGTGATTCGCGTGGACGCCAGCAGCCAGTTCCTCGGCCATCTGGCGGGTGTGACCGACCCCGAAGCCAAGCGCAAGATCATCGGCCGCGAGTTCGTCGAGGTGTTCCAGGCCGAAGCGAAGAAGCTGAAGTCGGCAGGAGCGACGACAGGCTCAAAAGGAGCCCGATGGCTGGCGCAAGGCACGATCTACCCCGACGTGATCGAGAGCGGTGGCGCCAAGACCAAGAAAGCGACCACGATCAAGAGCCATCACAACGTCGGCGGCCTGCCCGAGACGCTTGGGCTCAAGCTGCTCGAACCCCTGCGTGAACTCTTCAAGGACGAAGTGCGCGAACTCGGCGTGGCCCTCGGCCTGCCGCACGACATGGTCTACCGCCACCCGTTTCCGGGGCCGGGCCTGGGTGTGCGCATCCTGGGCGAGGTGAAGAAGGACTACGCCGACCTGCTGCGCCGCGCCGATGCGATCTTCATCGAAGAGCTGCGCAACGCGCGCGACGCCGAGACTGGCAAGACCTGGTACGAGCTCACCAGCCAGGCCTTCGTGGTGTTCCTGCCCGTCAAGAGCGTCGGTGTGATGGGCGACGGCCGCACCTACGACTACGTGGTCGCGCTGCGTGCGGTGCAGACCAGTGATTTCATGACTGCCGACTGGGCCGAGTTGCCCTACAGCTTGCTGAAGAAAGTGTCGGGCCGCATCATCAACGAAGTGCGCGGCATCAACCGGGTGACCTACGACGTGTCGAGCAAGCCGCCGGCCACCATTGAGTGGGAGTGACGACATGGGTGCCCTGTCTGCTCAACTGTCCTTCGACGACTTTGCTGGTCCGCTTGCCCTGACCGACCGCTACTTCTTTGCGCTGTATCCGCCGCTTGATGTGGCCTCGGGTGTCGGGCAGATTGCGCTGGAGCAGCGCAAGGGCAGGGGCCTTCAGGGCAAACCGCTGCTGACGGATCGGTTTCACGTGACCTTGCTTCACCTCGGTGACTACGCAGAAGAGCGGCCCGACATCGTGTCCGCTGCCCGGGCCGTGGCGGAAAACCTTCGCGCTGATGCCTTCGACATCTGCTTCGATCGCGTGGCGAGCTTTGCAAGAAAGGCCGCGAAGGCTCCCCTGGTGCTGAAAGGCAGCGAAGGTGTCCATGACGTGATCGCCTTTCAGCAAAAGCTGGCGAACGCGATGAAGAGATCGTCGCTGCACCGGTTGGCCAAGGGTTCTTTCACGCCGCACATGACATTGCTGTACGACGACCAGACCGTGGCCGAGGAGCCTGTCCAACCGGTCGGTTGGAATGTCCGGGAGTTCGTTCTCGTGCGCAGCCTGATCGGCAAGACCCAGCACATCGTGCTCGGGCGCTGGGCGCTGGGGTCGCAGCCATGAAAGCGGTGTTCGGTGTCGTTGCCCTGATGATCGTGGTCGGTCTCGTGGGCATGCTCGCGGGCCGGCAATTGCAGGCGATTCGTGGCATGCCGGTGTCGGCCCCTGCGGCGTCGACCCCTGCCACCGTGCACGAGCAGTCGCAGCAGATTCAGGCCCAGGTTGTCAACGACGTTGCCAAGGCGATGGAGCAGGCCGCCACCCGCAAGGACGACGCCGAAAAGTGAGCGCACCTCTCATCGCTCCTGCCGACGAGCAGGCCATGCGCATCGCGCTCGACCAGGCGCACAACGCGTGGCTGGTTGGCGAGGTGCCGGTCGGTGCCGTGATCATGCGGGCGGGGCAAGTGATCGCCACCGGCTACAACCGGCCCATCACCGAGCACGACCCGACGGCGCATGCCGAGATCGTGGCCTTGCGCCACGCCGCCACGCTGCTGAGCAACTACCGGTTGCCCGAATGTGAGCTGTACGTCACGCTCGAGCCGTGTGCCATGTGCGCCATGGCACTGATGCACGCGCGCTTCAAGCGCGTGGTGTTCGGTGCGGCCGATCCCAAGACCGGTGCGGCCGGGTCGGTCATCGATCTTTTTTCTGAACCGCAGCTGAACCATCACACCCGGGTGCAGGGCGGGGTGCTGATCGACGACTGCGCCAAGGTGCTGCGCGATTTCTTTGCCGAGCGCCGCGAGCTCTACCGCCAACGCCGCGCTGCGGTACCTACCCAAGCTACCAAAACGCCTGACATTCCCACCGGAGAGGTTCTGGAAATTGAGCCGACACCACCCCCACGATCACTCTCACCCTGAGGCTGGCTCAAGCTCGCTGATGCTCTTCACGCCCGCGGGTGTGTTGCCCAAGGCGGCACCTCTGCGCTTGGCCGCCAAGCGCCTGGGCGCGATGGGCTTTGACGTGCACATCGACGAAGCGGCACTGGCGAGGCACCAGCGCTTTGCCGGCGACGACGAGGTTCGCCTAGCTGCGTTGCACCGCGTCGCCAGGCAGACCCCGTCGATCGCCATGGCCACGCGCGGCGGCTACGGCCTCACCCGCCTGCTCGACCGCATCGACTGGAAGTTGCTTGCCCACAGCGTCGAGCACGGCACACGCTGGGTGGGCTACAGCGACATGACGGCTTTGCACATGGGCCTGTTGGGGCACACCAAGCAACGCAGCTGGGCCGGGCCGCTGGCCTGCGACGACTTCGGCCGCGAAACGCTGGACGACATCACATCCGATTGCTTTGCCGAAGCGATGAGCGGCGCGCTCGAAGCGGTGGGGTTTCGCACCGAGGCCGGCTTCGACGGGCTCGAGGCCAAAGGTGTTCTGTGGGGCGGCAACCTGTGCGTACTCAACTCGCTGCTTGGCACGCCGCATTGGCCCAAGGTCAAGGGCGGCATCCTGTTCCTTGAAGATGTCAATGAGCACCCCTACCGCATCGAGCGCAGCCTGTTGCAGCTGCACCAGGCCGGCGTGCTGGACGCGCAGAAGGCCATCTTGCTGGGGGCCTTCACCGACTACCGCAAGTCGCCGCTCGACCGCGGCTACAGCTTGAAGACCGTAGTCGAGCACCTGCGCTCGGTCACGAAGACGCCCATCTTCACCGGCCTGCCTTTTGGCCACGTGCCCACCAAGGTGAGTTTGCCGGTGGGTGCCAAGGTGACCTTGCTCGTGCAGGCACGGGATGTGCTGATGGGTTGGTAGCCGTCTCTAAAGAGGTCGGCTGAATACCCTGAGGTGAGTCCCCGCGGCCTGCGCATAGAATCCGCGGCGCTCGCCTCGAGCAGCAACCGGGCAAAAGCCGGTTGGTGCCGCAGGCGCTTTTATTTGTTGTCTTCGCACGGTCTATCCGCGCGGTGCGAAGGCAGGAGCTGGAGAGATTTCATGGGCGCTTCATTGCGTCGACTGCGAGTTTGGCTGTGCGCTGCCCCCATGGTGGCTTGCGCCTTGGCCCTGACGGGCTGCAACAACAGCCCCTGGCCCGACGGCGTCGCGGCCACCAACACATCGTTTTCCGCGGTCATCGAGAACTCCCCTCGCCACCTGGACCCGACGGCGTCGTACTGGTCCAACGACACGCCTTACACCTACCAGATCTACGAGCCGCTCTACGGCTACCACTACCTGAAGCGCCCGTTCGTGCTCGTGCCCAAGGCCGCGCAGGAGGTGGTGACGCCGAAGTACCTCGACAAGAATGGGCAGCCGCTTCCGGCCGATGCGCCGGGTGAGCTGGTGGCCGAGAGCGTCTACGACATCCCCATCAAGCCCGGCATCATGTACCAGCCGCACCCGGCCTTCGCGCGGGACGAGCAGGGCCGCTACGTCTACCACGCGATGAAGCCAGGCGAGCTCGGCAAGCGCACGACGCCGCTTCAGTTCGAGCAGCAGGGCACGCGCGAGCTGGTGGCCGAAGACTTCGTCTACGCGCTCAAGCGCCACGCTACCACGCGCATCACCACGCCGATCTCCGGTATTTTTTCGGAGTACGTGCTGGGGCTGAAGGACTACATCGCGCTGATCAAGTCCGAAGACGCCAAGCTGCGCAAGGGCCTCGACCCCGCCAGCCTTGACCGACCGTTCCTCGACTTTCGCCGCTGGCCGCTGGCCGGCGCCACAGCGCCTGACAAGCATCTGCTGCGCATCCGCATCGTCGGCAAGTACCCGCAGTGGAGCTACTGGATGTCGATGACCTTCGTGGCACCGGTGCCGTGGGAGGCCGACGCGTTCTATGCCCAGCCCGGCATGGCGGCCGTGGGGCTCACGCTCGACACCTGGCCGGTGGGCACGGGGCCGTACATGATGACCGAGTTCGTCAAGGACCGGCGCCATGTGATGAAGCGCAACCCCAACTACCGCGGCGAGCCCTATCCCTGCGAGGGCATGCCCGGCGACAAGGAAGCCGGCCTGCTCGGCGACTGCGGCAAGAAGACGCCGTTCATCGACAGCTATGTCTCCACCGTCGAACGCGAGGACGTGCCGAAGCGTGGCAAGTTCCGCCAGGGCTTCTACGACATCGAGGTGTTCGAACGCACCGACACCGGCATGGACTACCTGGTCTCGATGGACGACTCGCCCGAGAGAAAGCGCGAGTACGAGGAGAAGGGCTTCCGGCTCAACAAGTTCGCCGACACGCACAGCTGGTTCATCGGCTTCAACATGCTCGACCCGGTGGTCGGCAAGGGCGAAACGCCGGAGCAGCAGGTGAAGAACCGCAAGCTGCGTCAGGCGATCTCGATCGCCATCGACTGGGAAGAGTATTCCAAGGTGTTCCCAAGAAAAGCGGGCGAAGCCGCGATGGCGCCGCTGCCTGATGGCATCTTCGGCTCGCGGCACAACACGCTCGAAGGCGTCAACCCGATCACCCACAAAGTGGTCGACGGCAAGATCGTGCGGCGGTCACTGGAAGAGGCAAAACGCCTGCTTGCCGAAGCGGGTTACCCCGATGGCCGGGACGAGAAAACAGGCCGGCCTTTGGTCGTCAACTACGACTACTTCGCTCCGCCGACGCCTGAGCGCAAGCCCGAAATCGACTGGGTCGTGCGGCAGTTCGCCAAGATCAACATTCAGCTCGAGGTGCGTGCCACCGACAACAACCAGTTTCAGGACAAAGTGCGCAAGGGCAAGCACCAGGTCTTCTGGTCGGGCTGGTTGGCCGACTACCCGGATGCCGAGAACTTCCTGTTCCTGCTCTACGGGCCCAACGGCAAGACGTGTTGCGATGGCGAGAACACCGGCAACTATGCGAACGCGGATTTCGATCGCTTTTTCGCGCAGATGAAACTGCTCGACGACGGCCCGAAGAAGCAGGCCGTGATCGACCAGATGGTGAAGATCGTGCAGGACGATGCGGCTTGGTCGTTCGGCTACTTCCCGTATTCGTCAGCGGCGGTGCAGGGCTGGGTCTACAACTCGAAGCCCGCGGTGCTGGTGCGCGACCACGGCCGCTATCTGCGACTCGACGCTGCGCAGCGCGTCAGCAAGTTGCGTGAGTGGAACCACCCGAACTGGTGGCCTCTGGTCGCTGCCGGTCTGTTGGCCCTGCTGGCGCTGCTGGTGGCCAGGCGCATGCTGAGCCGCCGCGAGCGCACCAACGCGCGCGGCGAAGTGCTGGCCTGACGCACCCGCCAAAAGAACCGACGAGGCGACCGCACCGATGCTCTCTTTCCTCATTCGCCGCCTGATCTACGGCGTGCTCATCCTACTGGGCGTGAACCTGGCAACTTTCTTCCTCTTCTTCACCGTCAACACCCCCGACGACATGGCCCGTCTCAACATCGGCGGCAAGCGCGTGACGCAAGAGCTGATTGAAAAATGGAAGGCCGAGCGCGGCTACAACAAGCCGCTGTACCTGAACGAAGCCAAAGAGGGCAGCGAACGTGTCACCGAGACCATTTTCTGGGAGCGTTCGGTGTCGTTGTTCTCGCTGAAGTTCGGCCGTGCCGATTCCGAGAGCGCGGGCAACATCGGCAACGAGGTCAGCGCGCGCATGTGGGTCAGCTTGCAGATGGCCTTGCCCCTGTTCATCTTGCAGGTGATTGCCAGCACGGCGTTTGCGTTGATGCTGGTGATGTTTCGCCACACCCGTCTCGATTTCTGGGGCGTGGTGAGCTGTGTGGTGATGCTGTCGATCTCCAGCCTGTTCTACATCATCGTCGGGCAGGTGCTGTTTTCTCGTGTGTTCAAGCTGGTGCCCATCTCGGGTTACGCGCCGGGTCTCGACGCGTTCAAGTTCCTGGTCCTGCCGATCTGCCTGTCGCTGCTGGCGCGTCTCGGAACCGAGGCCCGCTTGTACCGCGCGATGTTCCTCGAAGAAATCGGGCGTGACTACGTGCGCACCGCGCGGGCCAAGGGGCTGGCCGAGACCACCGTCCTGTTCCGGCACGTGCTGCGCAATGCCTTGATCCCCATCATCACCAGCGCCGGTGCCTACCTGCCGTATGTGTTCATGGGCAGCCTGGTGTTCGAGAGTTTCTTCGGTCTGCCGGGGCTTGGGGCCTATGTGATCGAGGCCATCACCAAACAGGATTTCGCCATCGTGCGGACGATGGTCTTCGTGGGGTCGTTGCTGTACATCGCCACCTACATCGCGGTCGACGTGGCCTACACCTGGGCCGACCCGCGTATTCGCCTCGCCTGAGAGAGCTGCACGATGCCGAAGTTTGTATTTCTGTGGACCGATGTCGCGATCTGGGTGCTCGTCGTGACGCTCGTCCTGTACGGTGTCTACGTCGTTCGCTCCCCCGGACTCGCACGCAACTGGCGCCGTGTGTTTGGCGACGCAGCGGCGATGGCTTCGTCGGTGGTCCTGCTGTTGTGCCTGCTGGTCACCCTGCTCGACAGCGTTCACTATCGCCGTGCCTTGTCATCTGCGCCGAGTTCACCCAATGTGGCGGTGGCCTACGACGTGCGTGCGATCTCGTTGCTCGATGCCGCGATGTCGCGACAGGTGGAGTCTCGCGAGGCCTCGTACTCCCGACCGCTGGCGTACTTGGGTTTCTTGAAGGAATCCATCGAGGTCCGCGGCAAGGTGGAGCGCCTGGCGCCGAGGTTGTTGCACGGTGGAGCTCATCTTCAGGATCCTGAAACGCAATGGTTGAATGACATCGTGCTGCGTGCCGTGGGGGGCGCTGCTGCGGGGCTGGCGGCGACCGTGGTGTTGGTGGCACTGCTGATGGCAGCTTTGGCGCGGCATCGAAAAGAGACCTGGGTCGCGACATGGCAATCCACTTTGCGCGGCGAGGGTGTCATTCCCTGGCATGTGACTGTTTGGACAGTCACCGTGCTGTCGATCGTGATCGGCGTGGCGATGGCGTTGATGACCGAATACCACGTGTTCGGAACCGATCGCACAGGCAACGATGTTCTTTACCAGGCCCTCAAGAGCATTCGCACGGCCTTCGTGATCGGCACGCTGGCGACCGTGGCCACGCTGCCCCTCGCGGTGGTGCTCGGCATCATGGCCGGCTACTTCAAAGGCTGGGTCGACGAAGCAATCCAGTATCTCTACACCGTGCTGTCGTCTGTGCCCAATGTGTTGTTGATCGCGGCCTGCGTGCTGATGGTGCAGGTGTTTCTCGACAAGCACCCCGAGCTGTTCGAGACGGGTGTCGAGCGGGCCGACCTCAAGCTCTTCCTGTTGTGCCTGGTGCTCGGTCTCACCGGGTGGGCGGGCCTGTGCCGGCTGTTGCGCGGCGAAACGCTCAAGCTGCGCGAACTCGAATACGTGCAGGCCGCCACCGCCTTTGGCGTGAGCCATGCACGGATCATGGTGCGGCACATCTTCCCCAACGTCGCGCACTTGATGTTGATCGTCACGGTGCTCGAGTTCTCTGCGCTGATTCTTTACGAAGCCGTTTTGTCTTACGTGGGCGTGGGCGTGGACCCGTCGATGAACAGCTTCGGCGGCATGATCAACCTGGCACGCAACGAGATGAGCCTGGACCCGGTGGTGTGGTGGTCTTTCGCTGCGGCCTTCGGTTTCATGGTCACGCTGGTGCTGGCGGCCAACCTTTTCGCCGACGGTGTGCGCGATGCGTTCGACCCTCGAGCCAGTAGCTTCCGTGTGCGCTTGAAGCGCGCAGCGTCCTGAGACCGCCATGCTGAAGATTGACGAACTGAAGGTGGCGCTCGACGCCGATGCCGGGCTCATCAAGGCGATCGACGGGCTCACGTTGTCCATCAAGCGCGGCGAGACGTTCGCACTCGTCGGCGAGTCGGGGTGCGGCAAGAGCATGACGGCGCTCGCGCTGATGCGGCTCTTGCCCGACAACGGGCGGGTCACGCAAGGCCAGGTCGCGCTCGAAGGGCAGGACGTGCTGGCCTTGCCCGAGTCGCAAATGCGTGCGGTGCGCGGCGGCAAGATCGGCATGATCTTTCAAGAGCCGGCGACCAGCCTCAACCCCGTGATGCGCGTGGGTGACCAGATCGTCGAAGCGATCGAAGCCCACACTTCCTTGCGTGGTGCCGCAGCACGCGCCAAGGCGATCGAGTGGATGGGCAAGGTCGGCATTCCCGAGCCTGAGCGCCGCATCGACGAGTACCCGTTTCGCCTGAGCGGCGGGCAGAAGCAACGCGTGATGATCGCGATGACGCTGGCCGCCGAGCCTGATTTCCTGATTGCCGATGAGCCGACGACCGCGCTTGACGTGACCATCCAGGCGCAGATCCTCGATCTGCTCAAGCGTCTGCAAAAAGAGCAGGGCATGGGGCTGCTGCTCATCACGCACGATCTCGCCGTGGTGTCGGGCATGGCCGATCGCGTGGCGCTGATGTATGCCGGCCAGATCATCGAAGTGGCCACGGCGAAAGAATTCTTTCGCGCGCCGCAGCACCCGTACGCACGCCTGCTGCTGAACGCGCTGCCCGACGCCACCAAGCGCGGCGGCACGCTGGCCGCGATCGCCGGCACGGTGCCGCCGCTGTGGCAGGTGTTCTCGGGCTGCCGTTTCGCGCCGCGCTGTGACCGCGTGATGCCGGAGTGCCATGACACCCAGCCCGAACTGATCCACACGGCCAGCGAGCATGTGGTGCGTTGTCTGCTGTACCGCAATGGCGCGATGCCGGTTGCCACCGAGTTGCCCGTTGCCGTTGCCGAGCCCGCAAGGGCAAAGGCAGAGACCGGTCAGGTTCTGCTGGATGTGCAGCACCTGTCGGTGCGCTTTCCCATTCGCAAAGGTGCGCTGCAAAGAACGCGCAGCTACTTCAACGCTGTCAGCGACGTGTCTTTCCGCATCGCGGCGGGTGAGACGCTGGCCTTGGTGGGCGAATCGGGTTGCGGCAAGACGACCACCGGCAAGGCCATTGTGCAGTTGCTGCGCAACCAGGCGCTGATCGAGGGCGTCGCTCTGTTCCAGGGGCAAGATCTTTTCGGCTTGCAGGGCGATGCGCTGCGTGGCGCACGAAGCGCCATCCAGATCATTTTTCAGGACCCGTTCGGTTCGTTGAATCCGCGCATGCGCGTGTTCGATTTGCTTGAAGAGGGCCTGCTGGCCTTGCGGCCCGACATGGCCGCCGAGCAACGCCGCACCGAACTCGAAACACTGGTGGATCGGGTCGGTCTGCGACGCGATGCATTACAGCGTTACCCGCATGAGTTTTCAGGCGGACAGCGGCAGCGCATCGCCATCGCTCGCGCGCTGGCACTCAAGCCCAGCCTGATCGTGTGCGACGAACCCACGTCGGCATTGGATGTGTCTGTGCAGGCACAAATCCTCAATTTGCTTCGCGAACTGCAGCGTGAACTGGGCGTGTCTTATCTCTTCATCACACACAACATCGGTGTGGTGGAGTACATCGCCGATCGGGTGGTGGTGATGCAGCAAGGTCGCATCGAAGAAGCGGGCCTCAGCGATGACGTATTGAGCCGGCCGCGCTCTGCCTACACGCGCACGTTGCTGGCGGCAGTGCCCCGGATCGATGCGTGGGAAGCTACCGATGCTCACCAAAGCTGAGCATCGGCTTCTCTCGTGCGAGTGAAATTATTTTTTTGCTTGGCGGATCGTTTGCGCGCTTGTTGTGGGCAGCCAACGCTGCGCTGCCACCGGCTCAAGAGTAGCGCCCCTAAAGTGGCCGGGAAACAGCATCTGATGTGGGCGCCTTCATGCCCTTGAATCGGCCGCTAGCCCGCAGAAACGCTGAATTCTTGTCGTGGGAAGGGGCGTGTTGCGACATGACGGCAGATGCCGATGCGAAGGCACCCAGGAAATACCCTCGACAAGCCCCATTTCGGTTCAGTGACAATTCGTTTACACGTCCTCATGGATAAGACATGGCCGGTTCACAAAGCCGGCATGTGGCTTGCAGTGAGAGTGGTTTATCCATCAACCTTTTAGTGTTCCAGGAGATCTCATGTTCAAGAAGACAAAGGTTTGTTCCAGCATCTTGCTGGCCTTCGGAGGGTCGCTCACCTTGGCTGCGGCCCCGGTGATGGCGCAGCAGCAGCTTGACCGGGTTGAGATTACCGGTTCATCGATCAAGCGAATCAATTCGGAATCAGCGCTCCCGGTCACGGTGATCACGTCCGAAGACATCAAGAAGAGCGGCTACACCAACGCCTCGGAACTGATCCAGTCGCTCCCCGCCATGCAGGGATTTTTGACTTCGTCGCAGTCGATCAACGGCGGCGGTGGTGGCGTGACGAATGCGTCTCTCCACTCGATCGGGCCGGCTTATACCTTGGTGCTATTGAATGGCCGTCGCGTTGCGCCGTACAACACGGGCACCAGTGTCAACTTGAACAGCCTGCCCCTGAGCGCCGTGGACCGCATTGAGGTTCTGACTGACGGCGCGTCTGCGATTTACGGCGCTGACGCCATCGCTGGGGTCGTCAACTTCATCCTGAAGAAGAACTCGACCGAGGGCGAGTTGATTGCCTCGGCCAGCCTGCCTCAGCACGCCGGCGGCAAGAGCGGCAACTTTTCGCTGACCAAGGGCTTCGGCGACCTCGACAAGGATCGCTTCAACGTCCTGGCGACCTTCAGCTATGACAAGCAGAAGTCGCTGATGGCCGCCGACCGCGACTTCTCCAAGACCGGCTTCATTCCGTTCACTGATGACAAGGGGCGACACCTCAGTACGTTCTTCAGCAGCAGCAACTCAATCCCTGGAACCGTGTTTCTCAATTCGCCGAATTTGGGAAACGTTGCTCTTAATCCTAAAGAGTATCCATATGGTGATCCAACCAATGACCCGAACTTCACACAAATCAACGGCGACTCCTCAGCCGGCGGTGCGGCATACACGCCATATCAGCTAAAGACCGGCACTTGCCCTGCGAAGACCGTTTTCCGCGGTGGGTTTTGCCGTTTCGACTTCTCCTCGACGGTCGAGGCTATCCCAGAGTCTGATCGGGCGACACTCTTCACCTCCGGTCGGTTGAAGTTGTCGGAAGCAGCTACAGTGTTCGGCGAAGTGCTGTACTCGAGCTTCAAGAACAAGCCGATGTATGCGCCGCCAGCCCAACCGGGTATCTTCTTGACACAAGCGCTGTACGACGCCCACGTCACACCGTATTTGACTCAGCTTGGGCTGACCCAGGCGGACATTGTTCAAGTCAGCGATACGCATTTCAACGGGCCCGTCATGAATTTGCGGCTCTATGACGCTGGTGGTCGTCAAGATGAATACAAGACGGACACTCTGCACGTCGTTCTGGGAGGCGAAGGTTCTGCTGTAGGTTGGGACTATTCCGGCTACCTAACGCATTCGCAAAACAAGCAGACCGACACGGCATTGTCGGGCTATGCCAGTGCCAATAAATTCCAAGCTATCGTGGACAGCGGCGCGTTCGACCCCTTGGATGCCCAGATCGGAACATCGCAAGCGGTGCTCGCACCGGCAGTTCTACACCAGGTTCTTGATGTCACCAAGTCGTCGATCGACGTGGTCAGTGCCCGTGCGTCCAGGCCCTTCATGCAGTTGAAAGGCGGCGATGCCTCGTTGGGTTTCGGGGCTGAGTTGGGTCGTCAACGATACACAGATGATCCCAGTGCGATCTCGATGGGCCAGAACTCGTTGCAGCCAACCTTTACCGACAGCATCATCGGTGGCAGCGGTGGCGCTTTGCCGTTCGACTCGAAGCGAAACACGGTTGGCGTGTTTGGTGAATTGATTGTCCCGGTGACCAAGGAGCTTGAGCTTTCGGGTGCATTGCGCTATGACCGTTTCGGCGCCGTGAGCAACTCGAAGAACTTTGATGCACAGGGCAACTTGATTTCTGCAGCGACTCAAGGCAAGTCAGCGTCTTCTGCAACCTACAAGCTCAGTGCCAGGTATCAGCCTCAGTCGGAGTTGCTGTTCAGAGGCTCTTACGGCACCGGCTTCAAGGCCCCAACCTTGCGAGACATCACCTTCCCGGCGCAGTCATTCGGAAGCACGGG
>Ga0302321_100002954_pt1 | contig 14571 bp, 15 predicted proteins | sample Fen_T0_1_FD_202505 | JGI IMG/M metagenome (GOLD analysis project Ga0302321, IMG submission 202505) | Peat permafrost microbial communities from Stordalen Mire near Abisko, Sweden - Fen_T0_1 | ecosystem: Environmental > Terrestrial > Soil > Wetlands > Permafrost | place: Sweden: Abisko...
TGCCGACCAGCAGCGAGCCATCGGCTCGCCCGCCGCCGTAACTGGCATTGGCTGCGCGGACGGCCGCGTCGCCGCCGGCCTTGACCGAGGCGAGGATGGCCCGAGCGCCTTCGCGAACTCGCCGGTCGGGAACGACGCCGCGCCGGACGAGAGCCTGGAGCTCCGCGGCAACCGACGGATCCCCGGCCGCGCGAGACAGCTCGAGGCGGTGGAGCTTGACGGGCGCGGCGCTCATGAGACGAGCTTCTCGATGGGCAGGATCAGGATGCCGGAAGCGCCCGCGGCCTTGAGACGCGGTAGCAGCGACCAAACCGCATCGGCCTCGACGACCGAGTGAATGGCGACCATTCCCTTGTGTGCGAGCGGAATGATCGAGGGCGACTCCAGGCCGGGCAGGAGGTCCTCGAGCTCGGCCAGCCTGGACTCGGGGGCGTTCATCATCAGGTACTTGCGATCCCGAGCGGCCAGCGTCGCGCTCAACATCGTCTGGATCGTTCCGAGTGCGTCGGATCGGTCCTGCAAGGCGCCGGCGTTCGCGAGCAGGACCGCCTCGGATTCGAAGACTTCCTCGATCGGACGGAGACCGTTCACGACCATCGTCGAGCCGGTCGAGACGAGATCGACGATTGCTTCGGCCAGGCCCAGCCTTGGGGCGACTTCGGCCGCCCCGGATACCGGGATCACGTCCACCGGGATGGAACGGCTCGCGAAGAAGCTCTTCGTCAGGCTCATGTGCGACGTCGCGACGCGCAAGCCCGCGAGGTCCTCGGCGGCTCGAAAGGGCGAGTCGTTCGGGACTGCGATCGTGAGGCGGCATTTCCCGAAACCGAGCTTGCGCAACTGGGGCACGTCGGAGCCCGATTCGGCGACAAGATCGAGCCCGGTCACTCCGAGTTCGGCGACCCCGTCGGCCACGAACTCGACAACGTCGTTGGTCCTCACGAAGAGGATGTCGAGATCGAAGTTCTGGACGCGCGCCACCAGCGCCCTCTCGCCGGCTTCGAACACGAGCCCGGCGTCGCGCAGCAGGCGGACGGTCGGCTCGACGAGCCGGCCCTTGTTTGGAATTGCGAGGCGAAGGCGTCGCGTCATCGGGCGTTGTCTCCGGTGGTGGCATCGGCGTTTGCGGCGCGCAGCCGCTCCAGGGCGCGCAGGTAGCCGCCTTCGCCGTGATGCAGCCATTGGGCGATGCGAGTGATCGTGGCCGTGCTCGCGCCGGTCCGGTGCGAGATGTCCGCATAGTGGAGACCCTGATCGAGCAGCCGGACAACGGCCCAACGCTGCGCCATGTCGTGCAGTTCACCGAGCGTGCACAGATCGCGGAAGAAGGCGGACGCCTCGTCCACCGTTTCGAGGCGGACGACTGCACCGAACAGCTCAGCGGTTGCCTCGTCGCGCCATGCTTCGATCGCGCTCATCGTCACTTCCTCGATTTGCCGGCCGTTCGGCCGCCCTGCTGGTGTAGTAGCATAGTAGCATGGTGATACGAGAGCAAGTGGTGCGGCCGAACGCCTTCCAGCTACTGCCGGCCATCGACCTGCGCGATGGTCGGGTCGTTCGGCTGGCCGAAGGCGACTTCGCGCGGGAGACGGTGTACGGCTCCGACCCGGCAGAGGTGGCCCGGAGCTTCGCGGCCGCGGGGGCGAGGTGGATCCACGTAGTCGATCTGGACGGAGCGCGAGACGGCGCTCGGCGGCAGACGGAGGCAGTCGCCCGCATCGTGGCCGCAGTAGGGGAGTCGGTCGCGTGTGAGGTTGCCGGCGGGTTGCGTGACGAGGCGGCGGTCGGGGCCACGCTCGACGCCGGGGCCGGTCGGGCGGTCGTAGGAACGGCGGCACTGCGTAACCCGGCCTTCGTTGAGCGCCTCGTGGCCAGATTCGGCGCCGAGCGGATTGCGATCGCGCTGGACGTGCGCGAGGGTGTTGCCGTCGGGGAGGGCTGGGTTCCCGGGGCCGAGGGAGTGCCGGTCGCGGATGCGCTGAGCACCCTGGCGGATCGCGGCGCTCGCACCTTCATCGTGACGGCGATCGAACGAGACGGCCTTCTGACCGGCCCGAACCTGGATCTCCTCCGCCTGATGGTGCAGCTGGGAAGGGGCGACATCATCGCCTCGGCCGGCGTCTCGTCGCTAGAGGATATCTCGGCCGTCCGGGCCATCGGCTGCGTGGGAGCCGTCGTCGGCAGGGCCCTTTACGAAGGCCGCGTCAACCTCGCCGAAGCGGTGCGACTGGTGAACGGCGGCTGAGCCGGAGCGCTAATGGGCCAAGGTGTTGCCTACGAATCGGGCCCTTCGTTGGCAACCTTCTGGATCTTCGCCCAGAGCGATCTGTCGTCCAGAAGCCCTTCGGTCTTGAGGTAGGTCCGGAGCTCCGCGAGTTGTTCGGCCGAGAAGGCCCGCTTCGGAACGATCCGCCACCTGCCCGAATGCCGGACGAACACCAGGCAACCCCCGATCTCCTTGACGCTCTTGACCGCGCCCCATTCCATCAGGGCGGTACCGGCGGCGGTTCGGGCACTGAGCCCCGTCGCATCGATCTGGAGCTGCGTGGGTGAGGTTGCGCGCCGGAGCGTGCCGGACACAAGCCCGGCCACCCACGGTACCCACAAATAGGACGTGATAACGAGCACCGACAGCGCCCAGAAGACGAGCAGGTACGCCAGGTCCGACTCCCACACGCCGAACGCGAGGAGCGCGGCCGCGGCAAGAGAGTCGTAGATCAGCGCTACCGGCCGAAGCCGAGCCGTCACCCATACCCATTCCCGCGCCGTCAGGGTGTAGTGGGCGGAAATCTGCAGGGGACGGTCCGTTGAATTCAAGTTCGGGCTCCTGGCTCCGACGGTTCGTCGAAGCGTACAGGGGCGATAGGACTATCGCCGCCTAAAGCCGCCCCGGCGCCGGCCGATCCCTCAATTGGAGGCGTCGGCACCGAGGTCGGTCTTCACGGGCTACGGCCGCGGTCCTGTCGACGTCGCCTTGCGACACTCTCCGGACCCGGCGCGAGGACGGCCGTGCGCCGACCGGCCATGTCGCAGTCATACAAGCGGGCTTCGTACCGGCCTGTACGGGGCCCGCTATTTGTGTCTGGGTCGAAGCGTCACCAGCTCTCGCGCCAGACCCACCAGCCGCCGACGAGCTCGTAATACGAGTCTTCACCAAGGACGGGCGGCCGCTCGCCGCGGTTGTATGCGAAGCCGCACGGATCGAGGAATCCGCTACCGCTGACGAGGAATCGGGCCCCGTTCGGGAGACGGTCGATCCGTTCGATGGGATAGAGGCCGATCCAGCCGGGCTGGATCGTCTCACCGGCCTCCACCCGGGCCTCGGCTTGTTCGAGAGCGGGTCTGCTCAACTCGAAACGGACGCGCAGTGGCACGTCCATTGCCACCAGTACGACGAACAGGGTCCCAAGGATCGGGATCCCGAGCCAGCGCATCCATCCGGTAGGGGTAATGTGCAACCGAGCCCGAAACGCGGTTATGGAGAAGCACAAGACCCACGTCAGCCCGATTGCCACGCCGGCATAGATCACAGCGATCGCCAAGAAGAAGTCCAAGCCCGGAACGCTCACGGCATACAGGCCAAGTGCCACGGTCGCGAGGGCACAGACGTAGAAGACGACCCAGGCTACCTTGCCGGCCTTTGGCTCGTAGGTCCCCGGGCCTCCGGCCGGCCTGTCGGACACGTATCCTCCCGGCTGCCTATTCCTTGTGCGCGGCCTCGACGACCTTGCGGTGGGCCTCGATCACCTTTTCGGCAATGTGTGCCGGCACGTCCTCGTAGCGGTCCAACACGGCGCTGAAGGTGCCGCGTCCGCCGGTAATCGAGCGCAACTCAGTGGCGTATGAGAACAACTCCGCCTGGGGCACGTGGGCCGTGATGATCTGCATCCCGTCCTTGGTGTCCATACCCAGGACGCGTCCGCGGCGGCCGTTGAGGTCGCGGTTCACGTCACCCAGGTAGGCCTCGGGGATGTGGATCTCGGCCGTCATGATCGGCTCCATGAGAGCCGGCTTGCATTCGAGGACGCCCGCCTTGAGGGCCATTGAGGCCGCGATCTTGAAAGACAGCTCGTTGGAGTCGACTGCATGGAACGAGCCGTCATATAGCGTCGCCTTGAAGTCGCTGAGTGGGTAACCGGCCAGCACGCCTTCTGCCGCCGACTCGCGGATGCCTTTCTCGACGCCGGGGAAGAAGTTCTTGGGCACGGTGCCGCCAACCACGTGCTCGGCGAATTCGACGCCGCCGCCCGGGTTTGGCTCGATCGTGATCCAGACGTCGCCGAACATGCCATGACCGCCGGTCTGCTTCTTGTATCGGCCGTGGGCCTGGGTCTTGCCTCGGATCGTCTCCTTGTAGGGGACTCGGGGGGTCTTGGTCACGATCGCGGCGCCGAACTTGCGCTTGAGGCGTTCGCCCAGCACCGCCACATGCGCGTCGCCCATCGAAACGAGGATTTGCTCGCCCGTGTCGGAGCGGTCGACTCGTGCTGAGGGCTCTTCTTCGAGCATGCGCTGGAGGGCCGAGCCCATCTTGTCCAGGTCGGCCTTCGTTTGCGGCTCGATCGCGACCTGAAGTGTCGGAATGGGAAACGAGAGGGGCGGAAGCGTGTAGGCCTGCTCACGAGAGGACGAGAGCACGTCGCCGGTGGCGGTCACGGTGAGCTTGGAGATGGCGCCGATCTCGCCGGCCTGCAGCTGGCCGATCGTTTCCTGGTCCTTGCCGTGGAGCAGCAGCAGCTGGCCGATCCGCTCGGCCTCGCCGCGGGTCGCGTTCCACGCCTGGCCCTGGCCATGCAGCGTCCCCGATAGCACGTGCAGATACGTCAGACGGCCGACGAACGGGTCCGCCGTCGTCTTGAACACGCGGGCGACGAGCGGGCCGGTGGCACTCGGGACGATCTTGACTTCCTTGCCCTTGGAGTCCGTGGCGACGATCTCGCCAAGCTCCGCGGCCGACGGGAGGTAATGGACGATCGCATCGATCAGTGCGCGAACGCCGATGTCCTTCGAGGCGCTGCCGACCAGGACGGGCGCCACCATGCCGGACCGGACGGCCGTGTGGAGGCACGACTCGAGCTCGGCGTCGCTGATCTCCTCGCCTTCGAGGTACTTCGTCATGACGTCGTCGTCGGCCTCGGACGCGGCCTCGAGCAGCTGGTCTCGGCGCGACGCGACCTCGGCCGCAAGGTTGGCCGGGACTGCGACTTCGGTCTCCTTGCCGCCCTGCAGCTGATAGGCCTTGCGATGAACCAGATCGACGTAGCCCACGAACGACTCGCCGGCGCCGATGGCGACATGAAGCGGAGCGACCTTCTGTCCGAAGGCGGCTCGAAGCGCGTCCAACGCGTTGCCGGGATTGGCATTCTCGCGGTCGCACTTGTTGATGAAGAAAAGCGCGGGCCTGCCGTTTGCGCGAGCCAGCGCCACCGCCGACTCGAGACCGGCCTCGACGTGACCCGAAGCGTCCATGAGCAGGACGGCGGAGTCGGTGGCCGCAAAGCCCTCGACGACTTCGGCCGCGAAGTCCGCGTATCCGGGGGTGTCGACGATCTGAACCCTGGTTCCCTCGTGCTCCAGGCTGGCCACGGCGAGGGTGAGCGACTGCTTGCGCTTCTGCTCCTCCGGCTCGTAGTCCAGGCTCGCCGTGCCGTCATCGACGCGGCCGAGCCGCGTGTTGGCACCGGCATCGAAAAGGAGGTGCTCGGCCAGCGTCGTCTTACCGGCCCCGGCATGGGCCGCAATGACGACGCTGCGGAGGTGGAGGAGGTCGACACTCTTGGTTGTCATCTGCTCTATCGATCCTCTGGTGGCTTCAGATCGCGTAGGACAAGCGGCCTGACGAGGGGGCCGGCCGCAGTGGCGCCATGATAGCCGGGCGCGTGTCCGCGGACGAGGACGGCGTGACGCCTTTTCGTACCTCGCGGCGGGCGAGCCGTCGGTCGTAGGCCACGGCTCGGGCGCTCTGCCGGCGCTATACTCGGCCCGATGTCAGGACACTCCAAGTGGTCACAGATCAAGCGCCAGAAAGGCGTCAACGACGTCAAGCGCGGTGCCGTCTTCACGAAGATGGGCCGCGAGATCAGCGTTGCCGCGAGAGCCGGCGGCGGTGACGTCGACGGCAACTTCAGACTCCGGCTGGCGATCGAACGCGCCCGCGCCGAGAACATGCCGCTCGACACGATAAAGCGCGCAATCGAAAAGGCGACCGGCGGCGGCGAAGGCGAACAGTTCGAAGAGATTATGTACGAGGGCTACGGCCCGGGCGGGGTCGCGATCATCGTCGAGACGGCCACCAACAACAAGAACCGGACGGCGGCCGACGTGCGCTCGATCCTGACCAAGGCCGGCGGCCAGCTGGCGGTTTCCGGCAGCGTCGCCTGGCAATTCGAGCAGCGCGGCGTGATCCTCCTCGCTCCGGGCGGCGATCCCGACGAGCTGTCGCTCCTGGCGATCGATGCCGGTGCGGACGATGTCGACTCGACCGGCGATCAGGTCGAGGTCTACACGGAGCCCCACCAACTCGAATCGGTCCGCCGCGGGCTCGAGGCTGCCGGAGTCAAGATCGAGTCGGCCGAACTGTCGATGTCGCCCAAGAACACAGTCGAGTTGGACGAGGGCAAGGCTCGTCAGGCTCTTCGACTGGTCGAGCTTCTCGAAGACCAGGACGACGTGCAGCGAGTGACCGCCAATTTCGAGATCTCCGAAGCGCTCCTCGCCGAGGTCGGCGGGTGATCATCCTTGGAATAGATCCCGGGACGGCGATGCTCGGGTACGGAGTCATCGAGCGAACCGGCCCGCGCCTCCGCGCCATCGATTACGGCGTCATCTCGACTCCCGCCACGCTCTCCCTGCCCGAACGACTCGAGGCGATCTACCTCGCTCTGAACGATCTGATGGAGCTCCACGCGCCGGCGATGGTCGGCGTCGAGCGGCTGTTCTTCACCAAGAACGTCCAAACGGCGTTCGCCGTCGGCCAGGCCAGGGGAGTGGTGTTGCTCGCCGCCGCGCAGCACGATCTGGAAGTGCGCGAGGCCACCCCGAACGAGGTGAAAGTGGCCACTGCCGGCCACGGTGGCGCGGCCAAGGAGCAAGTCCAGCGCATGGTCCAGGCGATTCTGGGCATGGCCGAGATGCCGACTCCCGATGACGCCGCCGATGCGCTGGCAATTGCGATCTGCGTGGCTAACCGCGAACGGTCGGTCAGCCGCATTCCAACCGGCGCGCTTGACAGGTCCGCCTTGCTGCCGGCGCCGAGCGGCACTACACCGTACGAAAAGGCAGTCCGCGAGGCTTTGCGCCGCGAGCGGCTCGGCCTCGATCCGGACGGGCACTCGTCGCGGCTGCCCGAGCCCAAGACCGCTTCCTAGTTTCGCGAGAGGGGCCCGCCGTGATTGCCTCGCTGGATGGTCTGGTCGGAGCAGTGTTCGCGGATTGCCTGATCCTCGAAGTCGGCGGCGTCGGTTATCGCGTGTTCGCGGCGCCGTCCGTGCTGGCTTCGACGCCGGTCGGCGGCCGAACCAGACTCTTCACGCACCACGTGATCCGTGAAGACCTGCAAGCCCTGTACGGCTTCCGCACTCCCGAGGAACTGGGTTTCTTCGGTCTGCTGCTGACCGTGACCGGCGTCGGCCCGAAGGTCGCGCTCGGGATCGTCGGGTCACGCGCCGTTGGCGATCTACAGCTGGCGATCCTGTCGGACGACATTGCTCTTCTGACCGCGGTGCCCGGCGTCGGCAAGAAGCTGGCCGCCCGCGTGGTGCTCGAACTCAAGGAGAAGGTGGCGGCCGCTGGCATGGCAGCCGGCGTGGCTGCCGGCGGCGGACCGGCCGGTGAGTCCGATGTCGTGGCCGCGCTCCTGGCCCTCGGCTATTCGGCCGGCGAGGCGCGCCAGGCAGCCCGTGACGCGCTCATCGACACCTCGGTAGGAACCGGGCTGGAGGAGCGCGTAAAGGCAGCCCTGCGAACGCTCGTGAGGGGGTAGTGGGCCGCCCCGAGCTTATTTCACGCGCAGAACGCCCGTTCTATCTGGTATGATCCGCACATGACCGAGCGTCCCTCGTGAGCGACATCTCGCGCATTCTGGCCCCCGACGTCCAGGAAGAGGCGGACATCGTTGTCGACCGGTCGCTGCGGCCGCACACCCTGGACGAATACATCGGTCAGCGCGAGCTGAAGTCGAACCTTTCGATCCTGTTGGGCGCCGCCCGCCAGAGAGGGGACGCCGCGGATCACGTCCTGCTCCATGGCCCGCCCGGACTCGGCAAGACGACCCTCGCCACGATCATCGCGCGCGAGCTCGGTGCCAACATCCGGTACGCCAGCGGCCCCGCGATCGAGCGGGCAGGGGATCTGGCCGCCATCCTGACCTCGCTGGACGAGCGTGACGTGCTCTTCATCGACGAGATCCACCGCCTCAACCGCGCGGTGGAGGAGATCCTTTACCCGGCGATGGAGGACTACGCGCTCGACGTGATGATCGGCAAAGGGCCGTCCGCGCGCAGCCTGCGACTCAGCCTCAAGCCTTTCACGATCGTCGGCGCCACGACGCGGGCCGGCCGCATCTCCAGTCCCTTACGAGACCGCTTCGGCGCCACTTACCGGCTGGACTTCTACGACGTCGCGGACCTGACGGCGATCGTCGAGCGCTCCGCGCGACTTCTCGGAGTTGAGCTCCACACGGACGGCGCCACTGCAATTGCCCGCCGCGGCCGCGGCACGCCCCGCGTCGTGAACCGGCTCCTGCGCCGCGTCCGCGACTACGCTCAGATCCACGGCGACGGCACGGTGAATGCCGCGACCGCGGACAGGGCGCTAGCCGCCCTCGAGATCGACGACGAGGGCCTCGACGGGACCGATCGCAAGCTTCTCGCGGCAATCGTGCAGAAGTTCGGGAGTGGCCCGGTCGGCGTTCAGGCTTTGGCCGCGGTTCTGGCGGAAGAGCCCGAGACGGTCGAAGACGTATACGAGCCGTTCCTCTTGCGGCTGGGCTTCCTCGATCGCACCCCGCAGGGCCGCATCGCCACGGACGGCGCCCGGCAGCACCTGGCGCGGCTCGGGTACGACGTCCCGCCGCCACGTCGCGGCGAAGCTGATCAGCCGGCGCTCTGGGACCGCGCCACCGAACCCGACGACCCCGCCGGCTGATGGCAGCCGTTCCAGGCCAGTCGCCGGCCGTTGGCTCCTCGCCGGCCCATTACGAAGTTGACGTCCCGCCGCCGGGGGACGGCTCAACTCATGCTCGGGTCGGGCGGCTGACGCTGCCCCATGGTGTCGTGGAGACGCCGCAGTTCATGCCCGTCGGCACGAACGCGACGGTGAAGGCGCTCTCGCCGGACGACATCCGCGAAGTCGGCGCGACCATCATCCTGGCCAACACCTACCACCTCTACCTGCGCCCCGGCCACCAGCGGATCGCTCGACTCGGCGGGCTGCACAGCTTCATGGCGTGGGACGGTCCGATCCTGACCGACTCGGGCGGCTTCCAGGTCGTGTCCATGGGCGAGCTGCGCAAGATCGACGACGACGGCGTCACGTTCCAGAGCCATCTCGATGGCTCGTACCACCGCTTCACGCCCGAGCATTCGATCGCCGTCCAGGAAGCCCTCGGCGCCGACATCGCCGTCGCCTTCGACCAGCCGGTCCCGCCCGCCTCCTCGACCCGAGAAGCAGTCGCGGAGGCGACCGTGAGAACGCATCGCTGGGCCGAACGTTCGCTCGCCGCCCACACGCGACCGGACCAGGCTCTGTTCGGCATCGTCCAGGGCGGTCTCGATCCGGAGCTTCGAGCGGAGTCGACCCGCTTCATGACGAACCTTCCGTTCGACGGGATCTGCATCGGCGGTCTGGCCGGCGACGAGACGCCGGTTCAGCGCGCGGCGGCCCTCGACGTGGCCGTCGGTCTCTTGCAGGACGATCCGCGGCCGCGGTACTTGATGGGGCTGGGCTCGCCGGCGGATCTTCTCGAAGCCGTGGATCGCGGCGTCGACCTGTTCGACTCCGTGCTGCCGGCCCGGGTCGCGCGCAACGGCCAGCTATGGATCCCCGGCGCCCACCTCAACATGCGCAACGCCCAGTTCGTGGAAGACCCGCGGCCGGTCCAGGAAGGCTGTCGCTGCCTGCTCTGCCGGACCTTCTCTCGAGCGTACCTGGCTCATCTGTTCCGGACGCAAGAGTTGCTCGCCTACCGCCTCTCAACTTGTCACAACCTGACCTTCACCCTAGACTTTATGTCCGAAATCCGCTCTGCACTGCGCTCCGGAACGTTCACGGCCCGCTTGCCCGAACTCCGGGCCTGGGCGTCGCCGACAGGGTCGAGTGCATTGCCAGTGCAGCCGGAGTGAAGAGTCCAGCCATACCCTACTGAACGCGGAGGCGCACCCCATGGCGAGCCGAGACCGCCCCAAGAAACAAGAGAAGAAGAAGCCGAAGGACGCGGGGCTGAAGGCCCCCAAGCTGCAGCCCATGCTCGAGCCGCCGACCAACGTCGAGGTCTGGAAGCCCAAGCGGAAGCCGCGGACGGAAGAACCCGAGAGCTAACTCGCGGGCGGACGCCATCGGGCGACCCGTTCCGCTAATCCCAGAAGTCGTCTGGCGAGTCATCGTCCAGGCGATCGAGGACAGGAGCGAGGAGCAAGGTGGCGATGACCGATCGAGGGGCCGAGACCCGAGTAACCCCGGCGGAGCGTCCAGGCGAGCGCGGCAAGGCCGTCGACGCAGCCATTCTGGCCATCGAGAAGCAGTTCGGGCGCGGCTCGATCATGCGCCTCGGTTCGGCCGAGCGGCAGGCTGTCGACGTGATTCCGACGGGCTCCATCGCCCTCGATCTCGCTCTCGGCGTGGGTGGGATCCCGCGCGGTCGCATGACCGAGATCTTCGGCCCCGAGTCGTCGGGCAAGACGACGCTCTGCCAGCACATCCTGGCCGAAGCGCAGCGCAAGGGCGGCGTCGTCGCCTTCATCGACGTCGAGCATGCCCTCGATCCGGGCTACGCTCGCGCCTGCGGCGTCAACGTCGACGAGCTGCTCGTCAGCCAGCCAGACACCGGCGAGGACGCCCTCCAGATCACCGAAACGTTGATCCGCTCGGGCGGAGTGGACTGCGTCGTCGTGGACTCGGTGGCGGCCCTCGTTCCCAAGGCCGAGATCGAAGGCGAGATCGGCGACTCCTTCGTGGGCATCCAGGCACGCTTGATGAGCCAGGCCCTCCGCAAGCTTGCCGGCGTAGTCAGCCGCTCGAACACGAGCCTCATCTTCACGAACCAGCTGCGCGAGAAGATCGGCGTGATGTTCGGCAACCCCGAGGTCACTCCCGGTGGCCGCGCTCTCAAGTTCTACGCCAGCGTCAGGCTCGACATCCGCCGCATCGAGACGATCAAGTCGGGTACGGACTCGGTCGGCAACCGCGTCAAGGTCAAGGTCGTCAAGAACAAGGTCGCGGCGCCGTTCAAGGCCGCCGAGTTCGACATCATGTTCGGCACCGGGATCTCCAAGGAGGGCGGCCTCCTGGACGTCGGCACTGCCATGAGTCTCGTGGCCAAGACCGGGGCCTGGTTCAACTTCGGAGAGGTACGTCTGGGCCAGGGGCGCGAGGCGGCCAAGGACTTCCTCAAGGCCAACCCCGACATCGCCGCCGAGATCGAGAAGCAGATCCGGTCCAAGATGTCCGAGGTGACCCTGCCGGTGGAGGGCATCGAGGAAGCCGAATAGCCGGCCATGCCCCACACCCCCGAGCAGAGACCTCGCGAATCGTTCCGCGAACGTCGTGAGCGGCGCGCTGGGATAGACGACCCAGAGGTCGTCCTCAACGCGGCCGCGCGCTTTCTGGAAGTCCGCTCGCGCTCCGTCGATGAAGTCCGGCGGCATCTGACGCAGGCCGGATACCAGCACGAGCTCGTCGCGGCAGCCGTGGAACGTCTGACCGCGCTCGGTATGCTCGACGACGCCGTGTTCGCTCGGATGTGGGTCGAGTCGCGCGACCGCGCCAGGCCGCGCAGCGAGATGGCGCTCCGTCGCGAGCTGACCCTCAAGGGCATCGACCGCGAGCTCGCGGCGGAGGTACTCGACGAGAGGCGAGCCGGACGGTCAAGTGGTGCCGGGCGTGGACTCGGCGGTGTCATCGTCGGCGAGCCAGTCGATGAGGGCGAGGAAGCCGAGGGCCCCGACATGGTCGCCGCCGCGCGCTTGCTGGCGAAACGGGCCGGCGCGCTGGCACGGATATCGCAGCCACGCGAGCGCCGTCAGAAGGCGTACGCCCTGCTCGCCCGGAACGGCTTCGATCCCGAGGTCTGCCGCGAGGCCACGAACCTCTTTCTCGCCGCCGCCGAGGAAGCCGCCGACGGGCCGGCGTCCGAGGCCGACTGATCTACCAATTCCGCCGGGCACGCCACTCGAAACAACAGGCCTGAGCAACGGGACCGCGTGGCCGGTTTTCAGTTTGCGCCGTAGACTACGCGCGAGACGAACAACGCGTTGCCGGCGGTGTCAAATTCCGGTGACGTCAGCTCGAATCATTGACAACGCGGCTTGATCCGGTGGTACCCGGGAGTGGGTCCAGACCGGTTCGGGCCGCCCTAAGAATCTTCCACGTACCTCCGGCTGCGTCATCGGCCGGACGGGAGGCAAGTTCATATGGAATTCGCCCTCGTGGCCACAGCCGCTGTGGTCGCCCTTGCTGTGGGCGTGGTCGTCGGCTTCCTGGCTCGCGGCCAGTTCGCCAATCAGGCCATCAAGAGCGCCCAGGACAAAGCCGCACGCATTGTCGCGGAAGCGCGCGCGCAACAGAAAGAGCTGATCCTCGAAGCCAAGGACGAGAAGCTGCGGCTGTCGCGTGAGGCAGAGGACGAAGCCCGAGCCAAACGAGCCGAGCTGTCCGGCCTCGAGACCCGCCTGCTGGCGCGCGATGAGCAGCTCGACCTTCGGTCCGACATGCTCGAGCAGCGCGACCGCAAACTGTTGGATCGCGAGCGCGAACTGGAGAACAGCCGCCAGCAGGTCGCAGAAGCCCAGCAGGAGCACGTGGCGGCGCTGGAACGCGTCAGCGGCATGTCTGCCGAAGACGCCAAAGCCCAGCTGCTGGAAGCGGTCCGAGACGAGGCCGAGCGGGACGGCGTCCGCATCGGCAAGGCGATCGAACGAGCCGCCCGCGACGAAGCGGAAGATCGTGCCCGCGAGATCGTCATCACGACGATGCAGCGTATTGCCGCCGATCACACCGCCGAGCACACGGTCAGTTCCGTCCATCTGCCCAACGACGAGATGAAGGGCCGCATCATCGGCCGCGAGGGCCGCAACATCCGGGCCCTCGAGCAGGCCACGGGCGTCGACCTGATCATCGACGACACCCCCGAAACGGTCGTCATCAGCGCCTTCGACCCGGTCCGCCGCGAGGTCGCCCGGCTGGCGCTCACCAAACTGATGATGGACGGCCGGATCCACCCCGGACGCATCGAGGAAGTCGTCGCCAAGGCCCGCGCCGAGGTCGATCTCGTGATGCGGCAGGCCGGCGAGCAGGCAATCTACGACGCCGGCATCCCGGCCCTCCCGGCCGAGATCGTCAAGCTCCTGGGCCGCCTCAAGTACCGCACCAGCTACGGCCAGAACGTGCTCGTCCACTCGGTCGAAACCAGCCGGCTGTCGGCAATGATTGCGGCGGAGTTGGGCCTGGATGTTCAGGCGGCGAAGGTCGGCGGGCTCCTGCACGACCTCGGCAAGGCGGTCGACCACGAGGTCGAGGGCCCGCATGCCCAGATCGGCGCGGCGATCGCGGTGCGCCACAACCTCTCGGCCAAGGTCGTGAACGCGATCGCGGCCCATCACCAGGAAGTCGATTACGCCTCGATGGAAGCCCCGATCGTCCAGGTCGCGGATGCCATCAGCGCGTCCCGACCCGGCGCCCGCGGCGAATCGATGGAAACCTACGTCCGGCGCCTCGAGGATCTGCAGGCCATCGCCGAGAGCTTCGAGGGAGTGGAGAAGAGCTTCGCCGTCCAGGCCGGGCGTGAGGTTCGGATCCTGGTTCGACCGGAGCAGATCGACGACGTTTCGGCGACCCGCCTAGCTCGCGACGTCGTGAAGAAGATCGAGGCCAGCCTCACGTATCCGGGCCAGATCAAGGTGACGGTCATCCGCGAGACGCGGTCCGTCGAGTACGCCAAGTAGCCGCCGTGTCCGCGTCCGCCGGCCCGCCTCTCACGCCCGCAGGCCGGCGCGCCTGCCGCATCCTCATGATCGGCGACCTGATCGGCAAGCCCGGCAGGCTGGCCGTGGAGGCGTTGCTGCCGGGGCTTCGTCATGAGCGCGACATCGCTCTCGTGACCGCCAACGGCGAGAACGTGGCCGGTGGTATGGGCCTGACCGTCTCCACCGCCGACGCCATGTTCGCGTCCGGCATCGACGTCATCACGTCCGGCAATCACATCTGGGACAAGCGCGAGATGTACCAGCAGCTCGAACACGACGAGCGCATCCTGCGGCCGCACAACTATGGGACGGACGGCGTCCCCGGTCGCGGCTGGGGCATCTTCCACGCCGCCGACGGCACGGACGTGGCCGTTCTCAATTTCCCGGGCCGGAC
>Ga0302321_100002955_pt1 | contig 14571 bp, 8 predicted proteins | sample Fen_T0_1_FD_202505 | JGI IMG/M metagenome (GOLD analysis project Ga0302321, IMG submission 202505) | Peat permafrost microbial communities from Stordalen Mire near Abisko, Sweden - Fen_T0_1 | ecosystem: Environmental > Terrestrial > Soil > Wetlands > Permafrost | place: Sweden: Abisko...
CAGTCGGCGCGAGGCCTTCGCTCGACGCAGGCACGTTCAGCCTGTGGGCGAGCGTCGGCGTTACGTGGATGCCGACCGGGCGGCCCTCCTCCCACGCGCGCAGGCGCTTGTTCCAGAGCTCAGAGAAGGTGGAGTAGCGTGTGGAGAGTGTCTGATAGCGAAAGCGCTCCCCGTTGTTGCTCATCTCCTGGAAGGCGTAGCGACGGATCATGCTCTCGAGTTTGCCCTTGAGCTCGTTAGGTGGCTTCTTCTCGACGCCGGCGAAGAACTTCTCCCACTCGGTCTGGAGCTGCCGGGTGAGCTTTTCGATGAGGTCGAGGTCCTCAGAGACGCCCACGTCCCACTGCTCCTACTGCAGGGGTTCCCAGGCCCACTGCCCGCCCAGGATCCCCATGAGTAGCGGCCAGGTGCCGGCCGCTGTTCCCAGCTTGACCCCGTTGACGGCGACCTGGGTCGACGGGATCTGCCGCACGATGCGATAGAGGTCGAAGAATTCCTGTGCCTGCGCTGCGCCAAAGACCGCGCGATGCTCGACGGTCTCGCCCACCGGAACCTCGAGGTGGCTCAGCGCCTTTGCGGCGAGCGCGAGCGCCCGAGGATAGTTCTCGCCGCGGAAGCGTTCGAACGCCAGCTCGATCCGGAACGCTCGCCGCACTCGGCCCGGATAGACCGCATCTGCCATGGCCTCTGGCATATGCGAGATGTCCTCTTCTATGTGCGCGACGACAGGCACCAGCCTATCGGCAAGAGTCTTCGCCCGCGCAGGACTCATGGCGGGAGGATAGGGCACGGGCTCGGCGGCGTCAAACCGACGCGCCTTGACTCGCCTCACAGCGGGCGCTAGCTTGCATGCAGGGCGATCGGCCGACGACGCCAGCTCCGTTACGCCGCAACGCTTGCCACAGCCCACGCCATGCCGAGCGACAAGAAGACGTCAGCCCCACCGATCGCGGGGTCCAGACTGAACGAGAAGATCGAGGCGCTGCCGGCGCGACCGGGGGTCTATCTATTCAAAGACGCAGCGGGCGGCATTCTCTATGTGGGCAAGGCGCGCGTCCTGCGCGACCGCGTGCGCTCGTACTTCCAGGCCGCCGGGCCCGAAGACCCTCGCAAGTCGCAGATGGTCGCCAGTGTCAGCGACCTCGAGCTCATCGTGACGGACAACGAGATCGAGGCCCTGGCGCTCGAGAACAACCTGATCAAACGCCATCGGCCGCCGTTCAACGTCCTGCTGCGTGACGACAAGAATCACCCGTACCTCAAGCTGACCCTGGCAGAGGAGTACCCGCGTCTGCTGGTCGTGCGCCGGGTCGGCGAGGACGGCCACGCTTATGGCGGGCCGTACATCCCGGCATCCCTGGCGCGCCAGACGGCCGCTGTCATCCACCGTGCCTTTGGCGTGCGCTCCTGCCGCGAGCAGCTCGACGGCCACCGTCCGCGGCCGTGTCTGCAGCATCAGATCGGCCGCTGTCTGGCGCCGTGCGTGGCGTCGATCTGCGCTCTGCCTCGCTACCGGGAAAGCTGCGAGCAGGCGCGCCAGCTGATCGAGGGTCATGCCCCGGAGGTGCTGCGGCATCTGCGTGAGCAGATGGAGGCGGCTGCGCAGGCCGAGCACTACGAGGTCGCCGCGCGTCTGCGCAACCAGTTGCGCACCGTGGAACAGCTGGAGGCACCTCAGAAGATGACGACCGTCGACCTCGAGGAACGCGACGTCTTCGGCGCCCACCTGGAAGGCGAGCGCGCCGCCGTGCAGGTCTTCCAGGTACGCGACGGCCGCGTGGTCGGGCGCGACGCCTATCTAATCGAGGGCCTAGCCGAGCCCGAGACGTTGCTTGGCAGCTCCATCCAGCAGTACTACGCCGCTGGCCGCTACGTGCCCCGCGAGATCCTCGCGCCCTGGGAATTGCCTGAGCGCGAGCTGCTCGAGACCTGGCTTTGCGCGCGGCGCGCAACGCGCGTTCATATCCGCGTCCCGCAGCGCGGCGAGAAGTCCAAGCTGCTCGATCTCGTCCTGCGCAATGCGCATCTGGCTTTCGATCTCGAGTGGCGCCACCCGCGTCGTCAGGCCCAGGAGATCCTTCGCAGCCTGCGCGAGCTGCTCGAGCTCGAGGTTGAGCCGCGACGCATCGAGTGCTTCGACATCTCGAACATCCAGGGCGCCGACGTGGTCGCTTCGATGGTCGCCTTCGTCGACGGCGCACCGAAGAAGTCCGACTACCGCAAGTTCAAGGTACGCGGCCTGCACGGCCAACCCGACGACTTCGCTTCGATGCGCGAGGTCGTGGGCCGGCGCTATCGCAGACTGCTGGAGCAGAGCCAGGACCTCCCTGATCTCGTGTTGGTAGATGGCGGCCCAGGGCAGCTCGGCGCGGCCGTCGCTGCGTTGGAGGAGCTTGGCCTCGGCGATCAGCCGGTCGCGAGCCTGGCCAAGCGCGAAGAGCTGATCTTCGTGCGCGGCCGGGACCAGCCGATCTCGTTGCCGCGCGCCTCGCCCGTGCTGCAGCTCATGCAAAGGGCCCGGGACGAGGCACATCGATTCGCGGTCGGTTACCACCGGACGGCGCGCCGGCAGCGCACGCTTAGATCTGCTCTCGATGAGATCCCGGGCGTGGGCAGCGAGCGCCGACGCAGGCTCTTGTCGCGCTTTGGATCTGTTCGCGGCATACGCGCGGCCAGCGAGGCGGAGCTGGCCGCGGTCGTGGGACCGGCACTGGCCACGCGCATCCGCACGCATCTGGGCAGCGCTCCGGAAGCGCCCTGAGCACCTCGACCCCGCCACTGGCGTTTGTCGCCGGGTTGGCATAACGTGACTTCGACAGTCGAGGAGGAGCGGCCATGGACCAAACCGGCACGCGCGTTAACGGCTTCGTCTCGCGTTCGCGATTGCGAGCGGTCTTGTTGACACTCGCGGTCGTCAGCGTCGGCTGCCCAGGTTGGGGTGCGCGTTCCGGGCGCTCGAGCGACGAGACAGAGGCGTCCGGGCCGCGACCGACACTCGACCTGGCCAAGACCGACGTTTGCCAACGCGTGCCTGGCAAAGCGGTCGCTCAGGCCCTCGGCGGCCAGCGCGCCGACACACTGGCCTTTGGCGCGTCGGCAGACCAGCCGAGCCGCTGTCGCTACGCAGTCGCAGTCGGCGAAGGCGAGCATGGCACGCGCCAGGTCTACGTCGTGATGCTGATGTCACCGGAGCAGTTCGAGAGGCGTCACGCACAGCAGCAGAATCCCGTCACGCCGGTCCCGGGACTCGGCGACGGGGCTTACGTGACCTACGCACCGGCCGGCGAGCGCATGGATCTCTACGTGCTCAAGCGCGGCGTGGCCACGGTCGTGGTCACCGGCGACAATCGCGTCGCGTTGATCAAGATCGCCAGAGTCGCGGTCGCACACCTCTGAGACAAGGCGCGCAAGCGTGCGGCCCGCTTGACGCTCATCCTCAGGGGCAGGTACTGTATCTTTGCTTGCGCCTGCGCATTGTTGCGCCCCGCGAAGTGGTCACTGGTCGGTAGCCACTGGAACGCACCACGGGCAGCTGCCGCGCGCTCGCGGCGGAGTCGCCGCACCAGACAAACGATACAGAAGACTGAGGGGAACAATGCTGCTCCACTGCGTTCTCAACACGATGCTCGTCGGCACACTGACGGCCGGTGCGCGGACGCCCGCTGCGCCCGCCCCGGAGAAGGTCTCGCTCGCTGGCGATTGGCGCTTTGCGCTCGACCCGCAGAACGAAGGCGTCAGCGGCCAATGGTTTCAGCAGGATCTCGCTGATCAGATCCAGCTTCCTGGCACCACGGACGAAGCCAAGAAGGGCGCGCTCAACCAGACCAATGAGACAGACCGTCTCACGCGACTCTATCCCTACGTGGGCCCTGCCTGGTATCAGCATGACCTAGAGGTGCCACGGACCTGGGCCGGCAAGCGCGTAGTGTTGACCCTTGAGCGCACCAAGAGCAGCCGCTTGTGGCTGGACGCCAAGCCTGTCGGCGAGCAGAGCTCGCTGGTGGCGCCGCACGTTTACGTTCTCGGCACACTCGCAGCCGGGAAGCATCGCCTGACGCTGCGCGTGAGCAACGCCGAGCTGCCGAAGGTCGGCGATGCGCACCAGATCAGCGAGCAAACGCAGACGAACTGGAACGGGATCGTGGGCGAGCTGGGCCTGCGCCTGACCGACGCGATCTGGATCGAGGACGTCCAGGTCTACCCCGATCGTGCCGCGCACAAGGCACGCGTGCGCGTCGAGGTCGGCAGCGCCAGTAGTCTGCCTGCGCGAGGCTCGCTCGACCTGAACATCCTGGCCCTCAAGGGCAACTACGCCGTGCCTGAGCCTCCACCGACGACCTTCACTGCCAAGGGCAAGAGCACTGTTGTGGAGGTGGAGTACGACCTCGGGCAGTCAGCCGTGACTTGGGACGAGTTCTCACCGGCGCTCTACAAGCTGACTGCGTCGCTCAAGGCGACGTCCGGCGGACGCGTTTGCCGCGACGCCCGGGACTTCACGTTCGGGCTGCGCGACTTCAAGACGGCCGGCACCCAGTTCGCGGTCAACGGCAAGATCGTCTTTCTGCGCGGTCGCGTGGACAGCGCCGTGTTTCCGTTGACGGGCTACGCGCCGATGACACTCGATAGCTGGCGCCGCGCGCTCCAGACCGCAAAGTCGTATGGCCTCAACCACGTGCGCTTCCACAGCTGGTGCCCACCCGAGGCGGCCTTCGCTGCCGCGGACGAGCTGGGCGTCTACCTACAACCGGAGCTGCCGAACTGGATGAACTTCGGCGATCCCGCGCACGACGACTTCCTGCGCGCCGAGGGTGAGCGCCTGTTGCGCACGTTCGGCAATCACCCGTCCTTTGTCATGCTCTCACTCGGCAATGAGCTCGGCGGCAGTCAGGATGCGATGGCGGCCGTCGTGCAGCAGTTGCGGGCGCTCGACAGCCGGCACCTCTACGCACAGGGCACCAACAACTGGTTCCCCGGACCGGGTGTGGGTGACGACTACTACGCTTCATTCCAGTACCAGGGCAAGAAGCTGCGCGGCTCGTACGCCACGGACGACGCGCCCTTGGGCCACGTGCAGATCGGCCCGCCATCGACGCTCAAGGACTACGCGAGCGAGATCGCGGGCCTGCGCGTTCCGGCCGTCGCGCACGAGGTGGGGCAATACCAGACGGCGCCTGACTTCCGCGAGATCGAAAAGTACACCGGCGTGCTTCGGCCGCGCAACATCGAGGCGTTCAGGAAGCGACTCGAGGAAGCCGGGCTCTTGAATCAAACCAGCGACTTTCTGCGCGCATCCGGCGCCACGGTCGAGCTCTGCTACCGCGAGGACGTCGAGGCAGCGCTCAGGACGCGAGGCTTTGGCGGCTTCCAGTTGCTGGATCTGATGGATTTTCCGGGACAAGGCACGGCGCTCGTGGGGATGCTAAACGCGCTCATGGAGTCCAAGGGCATCGTCGAGCCGGCCAAGTGGCGCGAGTTCTGCTCTGAGACGGTGCCGCTCCTGCGCATGCCGAAATACACCTGGACCAGCTCAGAGACGTTCGCTGCCACGGTGGATCTCGCGCACTACGGCGCGGCAGACATCGCGAACCCTGCTCCCATCTGGACGCTGCGCGACGGCAGCGGACACCTACTGAAGTCCGGCCGGCTAGCAGAGAAGGCGGTTCCGCGCGGCACACTCACGGCGCTCGGCGAGATCCAGATCCCACTCAAGAAATACAGCGCCCCGGACAAGCTCCAACTCGAGATTTCACTCGTCGGCACCAACATCCGCAACACGTACAGCTTCTGGCTCTATCCCGATGCCGCCGATACCGCGGCGGGCAAGATCGTCGTCAGCCGCACACTCGACGACGCCACGAAGGCGGCGCTCGCAGCCGGCGGCAATGTGCTTTTGATCCCTGAGCCAGCCAGCCTGACCCAGGGCATCGACGGCGCGTTCGCGCCCGACTTCTGGAACTTCGGCATGTTCCGCAAAATGGCCGAGGAAAAGCACGTGGCGGTCGCGCCTGGCACGCTCGGCATCCTGCTCGACCCGAAACACCCGGCCTTCGCGCGTTTTCCGACCGAGTCATACGCCAACTGGCAGTGGTTCCATCTGTTGACCAACTCGCGAGCGCTGAAGCTCGCGGGCTTGCCAGCGCAGTACAGGCCGCTGGTGCAGGTCGTGGACAATCCCGAGCGGGCGCAGAAGCTCGGCGCGTTGTTCGAGGCTCGGGTCGGCACCGGCAAGTTGCTGGTGTGCGCCATCGACCTGATCGGGCAGAAGGACAAGCCTGAGGCGCGACAGCTCATGAGCAGCCTGCTCGCCTACATGGGCTCGGAAGCCTTCGCCCCGACAGCAGCGGTCGACGACGCGGCGCTCGCGAGCATTCTCAAGTAGCCCACCACGCGACTGCCCGACCGAGCCGGCCCCAAGCGGCCTCTCGGTCGGGCGCCCTGGTCCTTTTCCGCGTCAAGCGCCGATCGTCGCAACAGATCCAGCGGCAGGCGGCCAAAGGCGCGGCGGCAGCAGGAGACGACGACATGACAAGCGCACTGCGATTGACAGGGATGCTCGCCACCTGCGTGCTCACCGGCATAGGATTCGCGCAGGCCCAGGCGGCCGGCAACGCAGCCTGGCCACCGCACGCGGACGCGGTGGTTGCTGCCGACGGCAGCGGCCAGTTCAAGTCGCTGCAGGCCGCGATCTTCGCTGCGCCCACCGCGACGCGCGAGCGGCCTTGGCTGATCTACGTCAAGGCCGGCGAGTACCGCGAACGACTCTATATCCAGCGCGAGAAGCACTTCCTCCATCTGGTGGGTGAGCATCCCGAGCGCACGGTGATCACGTACGACCTGCACGCCAACAAACTGGACGTGGACGGCCTGCCGCTCGGTACGTTCCGCACAGCCACGGTCCTGATCGATGCAGACGATTTCACGGCGGAGGGCCTCACCTTCGAGAATCCGGCGGGCACGCAGGGCAACCAGGCCCTGGCTGTGCGGGTCGACGGCGATCGCGTCGCCTTTCGCAAATGCCGCTTCGTCGGCTGGCAGGATACGCTCCTGCTCAACCGAGGGCGTCAGTACTTCGAGGACTGCTTCATCTCCGGCCACATCGACTTCATTTTCGGGGGCGCCAGCGCCTTCTTCGAGCGCTGCGCCATCCTGGCTCGCGGCAACGGCTACATCACCGCGGCCTCGACGCCGGAGCAGCAGCGGCACGGCTTCGTCTTCTCGCGCTGCACGATCGACGGCGCTGCGCAAGACGTCAGGACTTATCTCGGGCGCCCCTGGCGCGACTTCGCGAGTGTGGCCTTTGTCGGTTGCGTCATGTCCGAGGTCGTGCGGCCGGCCGGCTGGCACAACTGGGACCGGCCCCATCGCGAGCAGACTGCCCGCTACTCCGAGCACGGCAGCACCGGCGCGGGGGCCAACCCCGAAGCGCGCGCAGCGTGGGCCAGAAACCTGAGCGCGGAGGACGCGCGGGCCTTGACCTCTCAAAACGTTCTGGCCGGCGACGACGGCTGGGATCCACAGGCTGAAGGTAGCGCTGTGTCCGCGTCGCGGACACGCACACGCGAGGCAACACGCGAGGCCCCCGCGGACTGTCCCGCCTCGGCGCGCCTCGTACGCGGCGCGCGGTACGGCCGCGCCGGCCAGGAACAGCTGCGCCTCGACGCCTGCATCCCACGCGGCAAGGGACCCTGGCCGGCGGCCCTACTCGTCCACGGCGGCGGATGGTCACGCGGAGACAGGACCGAGGTTGGGGGACCGCTCCGTGATGGCCTAGCGCGGGCTGGGATCGCGTGGCTAGCGATCGACTATCGCCTGGCACCACAGCACCACTACCCTGCCCCGGTCGAGGACGTCGAAACAGCCATCCGCTGGACGAAACAGCACGCTGCGCGGCTCAAGCTCGACCCCAACCGCCTGGCCCTAGTCGGCGAGTCGGCCGGCGGCCACCTGGTCGTCATGGCGGTCGTGCGCGCGGACGAAAGTACGCGCGTCTCCGCCGTCATTCCTTTCTTTGCACCGGTCGACCTCGAGTCAGACACTGAGCGCCGTGGAGGCCTGAGCGCCTCTCTCAAAGGTCTCTTCGGCCGCAACGATGTGGACGAGGAGACGCGCAGGCTGCTGCGAGAGGCCTCGCCCATCCAGCACGTCCGCAGCGGCCTACCGCCGTTCTTGCTCGTCCACGGCACGGCCGACATGAGCGTGCCCTACGAGCAGTCGACGCGCCTGCGGGCAAAGCTCAGCGCGCTCGGTGTGCCATGCGAGCTGATCACGATCCCTGACGGCACTCATGGGACGGCCGGCTGGCCGCAGCTCGACCCCGGCTTTGCCGAGCGGGTCGTTGCCTGGATGATTGAGCACCTCAAGCCCTAGCAACGGGCGAGCGGACCGGCAAGCGCACGGCCGGGTGGCAGCGAGAGCGGCTGGGGCAATGGCGCAGAGAACGTCTAGGGAAGCGGGTAATTGTACGGCGTTAGGTCGCGCCGGAAGTAGTAGGACAGCCTCGTGGGACGGAGCCAGCGCCGGACGAGGAAGTACTCGTTGATGGGCCGGTCGTCGTGAAGTACCGGCGCTCCCGGCGCGATGTCGACAAGCCGTGCTGGCGGGATCTCGGCGTCCGTGACTGCCGCAAACTGCGCCTCGGCGCTGGCGTGCGGCCCCCACTCCAGTAGATCGTCGCGGGCCGCCGGCGGCAGGCGAGTGGCAGCCTCTGCGGCTGTGAGCTTCGCGATCGGCTGCCCCGAGGCTAGGAAATGCGCGCCCCAGCCGGACACCGAGGAGAAGACGCGCACGTGCGGGAACGAGCTGGTCAACGCGCGGGTGAACGACGACACCGTGGGTTGGTCACCGGCAGGAAGCCACTGCTGCAGAATACCCCACGGCTGAAGCCGCTCGCGGACAAGGGCGTAGAACTCGGTTGAGTACAACAGACTGGACCCCGCCGCCTCGACCGGCGGCGGTGGATCGACCGTAATGACGTCGTAGCGTTCGTTCGAGCGCTCAAGGAAGCGACGGCCATCGTCGATCACGACCACGGCGTCCGGCGAGCTCAGAACCGCTGAGGCGTCGGCGTGAAAGTAGTGGAATAGCTGGGGCACGCTGGGAATCAGCTCAACGGCCGTCGTGCGCACCCCCCAACTGCGCGCAGAACGGAAACTGGTGCCCATCCCAAAGCAGATCACCAGCACCTGCCGCGGAGGGCGATCGAGGAAGGCCAGCGGCAGGTGCGCCATCATCTTCGTGATCGGCACCAGCTTCGTCATGCCCACGCCATTGACCAGCAGCTGTCTGTTCTTCCCGGCTCCCACGGCCATGACCGTGGCGCTGTAGTCGCGCCGGACCTCTCGATTCCGGAAGCGCGTCTCAAAGTCGCGCGGCCACCACAACAGCAAGGCGGCCGTCGCCAGGGCACCAACTGCGAGCGCAGCGCTCCGAGCACGCCCGGGTCGCTGGCTGCGCTGGACAACGCCCAAGCCGATGGCAAAGATCGGCAGGCTCAGCACGCACAACGACCATCTCTCGCTCAGCCTCGGTAGCAGCACAAAGCCCGCAAACAGCGGCCCGAGGATGCAGCCCAGCACGTTGATGGCGTACGCGTTGCCGGCCCGCTGGGCATTGCCCTGCGAAGCGAGGTCGACGAGCCTGGGGGTCAGGGCCCCGAGAAGAGCGCAAAAGAGGCCGATGCCCAATACCAACCGCAGGACTCCGGCCGGCAGGCTCTGCCCGAGACCGATGCGCGGGTCACCGAGCAGGATGGGCAGGAGGGCGGCACAAGCGAGCACCAGCCAGGCTGTGGCCCAGCCTGTCCCGGCTTCTCTCGGCGCACGCCGGCGCGAACGCCACCGGTAGAGCGACGACCCGATGAGCGTGGCCACAAGGTACACACCGAGGATCAGCGCGAACGAATAGACGACGGTGCCCAGATACGGGACGAACTGGCGAACCCAAACGACCTCCATCCCCATGCTCGCCAGACCGGTGGCAAAGAGCATCGCTCCCGTGCCCTTCACATCGCTGCTTGTCTCGCCAATCGGGCGCGGCTCGTCACTGGTCGTGGTCAGCGCTTCGGGCCGCAGCCGCATGGCCAGCAGGACCGCCGTGACCGCCAAGAGCGCGTTCAGCGAGGCTGCCACCAGCAGCGTGCCGCGGAAGCCCAGGACCTCGATCAGGATGAACGCCGACAGAAGCGTACCCAGGACAGCTCCCACGACGTTGGCCACGTACAGAAAGGAAAACGACCGCGCGCTTTGATCGGGGGCCAGCCGACGAATGGCGTGCATCGCCAGGGGAACGGTGGCGCCCATGCTCGTGCAGAAGACGATCAGCACCAGCGCGATCCACAAGCCCGCGAGCTCGTAGTGCCCGAGTGAGCCCCAGGAATCCTGGCCTGACAGGCTCCCCACAGCTCGCCTTCCGAGCGCGAGAGCCGCAGGCACAGTCACGCCTCCCAGCCCAATCAGGGCCTCGAGGCCACCGTACAGACGCAAGCTCGTTCGTGCGCTCAGGCTGCCGCGCCGGGTCAGACGCCCCGCGGCCCAGCTACCCAACGCAATACCGCCCATGAAGACCGACAGAACGATCGAGACCAGCGGCGTGGTCACACCGAACTGAGCCATCGCAAGACGCAGCCAGACCACTTGGTACACCAGGCTGCAGAAACCTGACACGAGAAACAGGGCAAAGAACCAGGCAATGGCCAAGAGTCGCTCCTTGAGGCAAGCGCGCAGCAGCGGCGGGCGGAGTCTAGCACACGGCCACCCGTCGGACCTGGCTAGCCGCGCGCCGCAGAGCCAGCGGTCGTGGGAAGCGTCAGGCGATAAGGTGCCAGGTCGGGGCCGGCGCGGGCTTGGCCGCGCCGGTCAGCGGTCAAGCCCGAGCTCGCGCAGGCGCTTGAGCAGCGTCGGGTAGGACACGCCCAGAGCCTGGGCCGCAGCTGTGCGATGACCTTCGCAATGATCGAGCACGCGCCGCACGTACGCGCCCTCGACCGCGTCGAGCGAAGGTGGGCTGCCCTGCTCTGTCGTGGCGATCGCGAAGAACGCGTCGCGCTCGGGCCGCCGCGGCTCTGACTTCGACAGCACGATCTCCCGAGTCGAGATCTCGGAGCTCCGAGTCAAGATCACGGCCCGCTCGATGATGTTGCGCAGCTCGCGCACATTGCCCGGATAGTCGTAGGACATCAGCGCCTCGAGCGCCTCGGCTGTGAGCGTCAACGAACGTTTCTTTACACGCTCGCAGAAGAAGCGCACGAAACTCCGGGCCAACTCCGGCACGTCCTCACGACGCGCGGACAGAGGCGGAATCGTGACCACAAACACCGCCAGCCTGTGGAAGAGGTCCGCCCGAAAACGGCCGGCCTGCACCAAGTCCTGCACATCCTGATTGGTGGCCGCGATCACGCGGAGTCGCACCGAGATATCGCGCTGCCCCCCAAGTCGACGGAACGAAAGCGTGTCGAGGAACTTCAGCAGCTTGGCCTGAGAACGCAGTGGCAGCTCGGTGATCTCGTCCAGGAAGAGCGTCCCGTCCGCCGCCATCTCAATCAGCCCGCGCCGCATCGTGCGCGCGTCCGTGAAGGCGCCTTTCTCGTGCCCAAAAAGCTCGCTCTCGACCAAGTCCTCAGGCAGCGCCGCGCAATTCACCTCTACGAACGGAGCCTCCGGATCCGTGGCGGACCAAGTCAGGTCGTGCAGCATCTCGGCCACACGCTGTTTTCCGACGCCGGAACAGCCTTGCATGAAGACCGGCGTCAGTGGGCTCTGGCTCACGTTCTCTATGCGGTTGACCACCTCGCGCATGGCCGCGCTGCGCGGAGGGACCATGGACGGGCCAGCGGCGCTGCTGCGCGCGATCGCCAGGCGATCCTTCAGTCCTCGCGTCTCGAGCACCTTGCGCAACTTGACGACCAGGTCGGTGAGCTGGACCGGCTTTGCCAGGTAGTCCGAAGCCCCGGCCTTGAGCGCCTCGACCGCATTGGCCACATCTCCGTAGGCAGTCACTACGATCACGATCGCGGACGGAGAATCCTGACTGCGAAACTGCTTGAGGAAATCGATGCCGTCGCCGTCAGGAAGTCGCCGGTCGAGGATGATGACGTCGGGCACAAAGTCCGCCAATGCCGCACGGGCTGCCTTGAGCGTCTCGGCGACCCTGACCTCGAAGCCCTCCGACTGCAGCGCTTCCTCAGCCAACACGCGAAAGGTCGCCTCGTCATCGACCACGAGCACGCTGGTAGTCATGCACTCTCCTGCGGAAGGAGCAAAAGGAACGAGGCGCCTTCGGCCGTGTGCTCCAACACGAGGTCGCCGCCGTGCGCGCGGGCAATCCTGCGAGAGAGCGCCAGCCCGATCCCGGTGCCGCTGGGCTTGCCGGAGGCGAAGGGCTCAAAGAGCCGCGGCTTCACGCGCGCCGACACGCCCGGGCCGTTGTCCGACACGCGTACGCGGGCCTGCCGGCCGTCGCCTTCCACGGTCACGACCACGCGTGGCGCTTGGACGTCGCCCTCGCCCAGGGCGTCGAGCGCATTGCCCACCAGGTTCGCGATCACGACATGAAGAAGTCCGGGATCCGCACGCACCGGCACAGGGTCCTGGCCATTCGGGATCTCGAGCGCGATGGCCTGCCTCTCGGCAGCCTCGCGTGACAGCTCCGCCACTTTCTGCACCGTACCCCTCAAGTCGATCGGAACAGGCCGCGGCACGACGCCCTTGGAGAAGCTGAGCAACTCGCCCGTAAACGACGAGAGACGCTCCATCTCGGCCCGCAGCCCCGTGGCCGCGCGCGCATGGCGAATGGCAATTGCACCGCCGTCATGCTGCAGGATCATGTCCAGCCCGATGCGCAGACCATTGAGCGAGTTCTTCACCTCGTGGGCGATCAGATCCACTGCCTCACCGAGAGAGCGCAGCCGCTCACCACGCATCACGCCCTCCTCTGACCTACGAAAGGCCGACAGGGATCGACGCAAGAGGAGCACGAAAGGCACGAGCGGGACCGCGCTCAGCAGCAGCCCCGCGACCAAGCGCGTGACCAGGCGGGTCCGCGCCGGACCAAAGAGCTCGGCAGAGTCGGCCACCGAGAGCAAGACCATACTGGTGTCCTGCACAGCAGCGCCAGCCACGACCACGCGCTCGCCAGCGTGGGCCACGTTTGCGACAAACGGCCGGCCGGCGGGTTGCCGAGGCAGGTCGACCCGGACGAACTCACTCAAGACCGCAGGCGGTGCGGGCGGAAACAGGACCGCGCCGCCGAGCATGGCCACCGCGAGCCATGAGCCGCTAGGTTGTAGATTGCTGCGCTCTACGGTCTGACTGGTCTGGAGGTCGACCGCCCCCAAGAGCGCACCCGTAAAGCCGCCGGAGCGCACAATCGGAGAGACAAGGTACACGATGGACTGATCGTTGGCCTCAGCCACCGCTGGAACAGTTTGAATCGCACGCGTCCTGCGCAAGGCCTCGAACCACCCCTCGTGCCCGAGAGGTAGGCCGAGTGTCAGAAACGTCCGTGGCTCTGACCAGATCACCGCACCTCGCGCGTCGAGGATGGCCGTGCCTGCGTTGAAGAAGGTGCTCTTCTCGTGCGCCAGCCGCAGCAGGTCGCGTTCGGGAGCCATATTCTCGTCCAGCAGGTCAACTTCGGACCGCAATCCCAGGCGGACCAACTCGTTGCGCAATAGCTGCAAGTGATGGGCGACGTAGTGTGCGCGCACTTGCGTGGCGAGCGACAGCGTTGAGCGCGCCTGTTCCCGTTCGTGCTCGAGGTCGGTGAACAAGGCGACGAGGAGTAAGACGATGGCCAGCGAGGCCGCGCCAAGGTACACGAGCATCACCGCGCGGCCAAAGCGGGCATGGGCCTCAGCTAGACCCAGCGAGCTCTCCTCTGCCGTCGCTTGTGGCAAGCCGGGATCCGAGTCACCCATCGCGTCCTAAGTATCTCGCGAGAGATCGCTCTGATGTGAGCTCCGCCCCCGGAGAGACGCCCGAGCGCGGTTGCCCGGCTCACCGCATCTCGATCACGAATCGCTTTGTGGTGTGGTGGACCTCGCCTCCGTCGTCGCGGCTGACGAGCTCATCGACCTCGCGTTCGGCCACGCGTAGCCGTTGCCGCTCGACGGCGTAGTGCGTACGAGTGGTCGTTTGTCCGTGAAAGCGACCAAAGGTGCGGCCGGTCTTGCCTTCGTAGTGCGCGACCGATTCGCTGGCGAGTGGTGTGCCGTCGGCAGAGACCCAGAGCGTGAATCTTCCTTCGCTGTGGCGCAGGTAGTACCTGTCGGCCCACGTGAGCCGCGGCTTGAACAGGTAGACGAGCCTGCGGGCCTCGCGGCCGTCATTGCTGTCTGCTTGGTTCTCGACCGGTGCTTCCTTGGTAAGCCCAGCGATGGTGCCGGCCTGGTCCAATAAGTGGCCAAGCCGGGCCGCGTCCAGCTCTGTCATGGCCTGACGCACCGGCGTCAAGCGGTCCGGATCAAGATCATGCTCGTGTTCCTCTGCGTTCGCGTCAGCGAGGCTCGCGGGCGCCCAGTGGACACGCAGGCCATCGGCGTCCTGCTCGACCCCGACGCGCAGTGTGGCCTGGCCT
>Ga0302321_100002956_pt1 | contig 14567 bp, 9 predicted proteins | sample Fen_T0_1_FD_202505 | JGI IMG/M metagenome (GOLD analysis project Ga0302321, IMG submission 202505) | Peat permafrost microbial communities from Stordalen Mire near Abisko, Sweden - Fen_T0_1 | ecosystem: Environmental > Terrestrial > Soil > Wetlands > Permafrost | place: Sweden: Abisko...
CCGCTTTCTTCAGCGTTTTCAGGCTGAATATTTTCTTCAGCTTCTTTTACATTGGTAGCCTGCACCAACTCTTCCATTAATACTTCTGATATCTTAGGAAGATCATCTGAACTGTTGATACCAAAATAATCCATAAAAGACTTTGACGTAGCGTAAATAAGTGGCTTACCAACTGCGTCTTCATTTCTTCCGGAGATGATTACCAGGTCTTTCTCCAGCAATTTCTGCACAGCATAATCACAGTTCACCCCGCGGATAGATTCGATCTCACTTTTTGTGATAGGCTGTTTATAGGCAATAATAGCAAGGGTTTCGAGGGCAGCGGTTGAAAGGCGTTTTAAGAATTTATCGCCATTAAGCTGGGCAACGGTTTTGTGGTATTCTTTTTTGGTAAGAAATTGCCAGCCTCCGCCAATCTGTCTAAGCTCGAATGCATAAAACTCGGTGCTGTATTTTTCAGCAATGCCTTCAATAGCAGCATCAACCTGTTGTGGGGTGGCACGGTCTTCAATAAAAGCCAGGGCGCCATTAACCAGTTCCACAATTTCCTCATTGGTTAAAGGTTTATCGCTGGCAAAAATTAAAGCTTCTATATGCGGAATGATTTCTGAAAGTTCCATGTTGGTTAAAGTGCTGATTAGCTATTGTGCTAATATGTTTAAATCGAACAGTTTTTATCAAGTGCTGACAGTACAAGCCGGAATAATTAGCAAATTATCGAATTAGCTAATCAGCACATTTGCATTTATCCTTGAAGAGCAGCCGCACCACTCACAATCTCCGTTAATTCGGTTGTAATGGCAGCCTGTCTTGCTCGGTTGTAGCTGATCTTTAATGATTTTAATAATTCGTTGGCGTTATCGCTGGCCTTGTCCATCGCAGTCATACGGGCACCATGCTCACTGGCATTGGCATCCAGCGTAGCTTTAAATAACTGGGTGTTTAAAATTTTTGGCATCAGCTCGGCAATCAAAACATTTTTGTCTGGTTCAAAAATAAAGTCGGCATTTTTCTGACCTTCAGTTTTGGCAACTTTAGACACCGGTAAAAATTGCTCTGCAACAAAACGTTGTGTAGCAGCATTTTTAAATTCGCTGTATATCAGTTCTACGGCATCAATTTCTTTATTGGCAAAAGCGTCCATGGCATGCTTTGCAGCGGCCTGCACTTTATCAAAGCTTAAACCGGTGAAAATATCCCAGTATTGGTTAACCACCTTAAAGCCGCCTTTGGTAAAATTCTCATATCCTTTTTTACCAATTGGTAAGATTTGCACTTTCCCTTTTGCTGCCTGCGCTGAATATTTTTCTGCAATTACCTGTTTGGCTAATTTTATCAGGTTACTGTTATAACCGCCGCACAAACCACGGTCGCTGGTAACCACAATGATCATTACATTTTCAATTGGCCTCTCAGCAGCCAATGCCATGTTCACATCACCATCTCCGTTGCTTACAATATTACTCAGCATTTCCTGCAGCTTTTGGGCGTAAGGACGCATTTGAGTAATGGCATCCTGGGCACGACGCAGTTTGGCCGCACTCACCATTTTCATTGCTTTGGTAATTTGCTGTGTACTTTGCACGCTCTTTATCCGGTTACGAACCTCTTTTAATGCACCACTCATAGTAATTCCTGGTTAAATTGTCAGTATTTACCCTTTACAGGGGCTTGCTTTTTGGGTGGCAAAGGTAATGAAAAGGGCTTTAAAAAAAGTTCCTGAACGGGATATTTATTCACCCTTATCAGAATATGTGATTTACCTGCTCAAAGGCAGGTTTTTTCTTTTGGGACAAGCATTTGATCGCTGATTGGGTAGAAGCGGCGGAGTTTATCCTGAGCGTAGCCGAAGGACTCCGTTAGAAAGTAGTTTTTCAATTGGGCAATTCCTAATTTTACCTGTAAATGCCGACTGGTATTAAAATCCAGGCCCTCCGGTTGGCGGAGGACCCATTTTTCTAAAATCAACACCCGGGCCACGGCTTTGTATGGTTTGGCCGGCAAAACGTTGCAAACGGTATGTAAATGTGGCCATAAAATACCGGGTAAGGCGGTTTGAACGGGTATCGAAGATTGATGAACCCTGCACCTGGCGGCTGATATTACTGTTTTGGTTAAAAAGATCGAAGGCTGCCAGCCTGATGATGCCGTTTTTCTTCTTAAATAACTGTTTTTCCAACGATACGTTCATGATTGCCGTATTGCCACTTACACTGCTGGCCAAACCACTGTTGATGGTATAATCCAAATCATACTTTAAAACAATGGTTTTGGTAATATTCAGGTTCATGTTGCTGCTTAAAGTCCAGGCATTGCTGGTAGTATTTTGAAAACCGGTTAAGGTTTTACTTTTATCAGCATTTTTATATTTATTATCGTTCAGACTATAGCTGATACCGGTACCCAGTTCCAGGATATCTTTATAATTGTATTCAAAAGTAAATCCCTGGGTTATTATCCAGTTATTGCCGTTTATTTTGTTACGGTTAAGATTTTGTATCAATGTATTTCCTGCCAGTCTTATGCTATCCGTTAAACTGATATTGCGGTTAAAATTTAAGCTGCCGTTGAAATTAATTACATATTTCCTGTTGCGGTACGGCTTTGAATAAGCGTAAAAACCCAGCACATTGTAATAGCCATTCACATTCTCAGGAATGGAAATAGTTGCACCTGAAGCAGTATCACGCCTGGCAGTTTTATTTACGATCTGGTTCCTGATGGTACTTAATGTTAAGTTGGTGAAGATCACTTTGCCACTTATGAAATTAAAATTGTTGTAACTCAGGTTCAGGTTGTGGTTGATAGATGGTTTAAGATCGGGATTACCAATACTTGTACTTTGCGGATTGGTGGCTTGATCCTGCACCGGCTGTAACTGGCTAAAGCTGGGCTGGGTGGCATTTCCGTTATAACTGGCGTTCAATGTTTTTGTGCGGCTGAAGTTATATACCAGCCTGGCAATGGGGAATACATTTGCCCTTTTAATAGCCTTATATGAACTATCCCTTGTGAGTGATTTGCCCTGTAAGTTTACTGGCTGCACACTGATACCTACTGTATAATTATATTTCTTTTTTGTGGTTCGCATGGAAACACCAATGCGGTTGTTGTAAAAATTATTTTCATAATCGTTCGTTAGAAAATTATTTATGGTCCGCACTTTGGTTGCAGAATCTACGTTGTAAGTCTGGCGGTTATTACGGCCATAACTTAAGTTATGTGAGTAACTGAAATCCAGGCTTCGGTATTTATTCAAAGGTTCAGAATAAGTAAACCTTACTCCATAATTATAGTTATTGTTTTCCTGGTCGGTAAACTGAAAAGTATTATTTATAAACGGGAACGGAACATAGGTTGTACTTAAATTAGTAACATCCTGCTCGGAATTATTTTGATTGGTACCAAGCGTTATACTGCTTGAAAAATTACGCCCACGCTTCCTGAATTTATGATTGTATAAAATAGTTGCTGCCAGGTTGGGTGCCTGCGAATTGTTTAGGTTTTTGGTAGAGCCATCCAGGGTTTTGGTTCCGTCGGTTCTTCTATAATCAAAAATAGTGTTGCTGTTAGCATCGCTGCCGCTGTAATTTATACTGGGACTCACTTTCAGATAGTTAAAGGAATCGATCTGGTATTCTAAATTAAAAGTAAAACGATGAGCATTTCCTTTGGTTAAGGAGTTCAGATCCTGGTTGTTGTTCCTAAGTGTAACATTATTTGTTTCGTAGGTGTTTTGTATCTGTTTGGTGTTTTTATGATTGTAAGAATAGCTGCCATATACCGATATTCTTTTGCTCCACTGATCGCGATAATTAAAACCAAAGGAATTAGTACTTGAGATTCCTGCGCTGCTGCCACCGGTAAAAGCAGGGGAACTACCGCCATTGCCACCCTGTTGCATCATATTGTTCATAGCGCCCATGCCGCCCATATCGCTCATCACAGCCATACCGCTACGCATCATGCTGGTAGCGCCACGGTTGCCGCCGCCGCTGAAATTGAATAACGAAGTATTGGTATTGTTGCTGTTTCCCAGTACAGATATCTGCGTATTGTTATCAAAGAAATTGCCGTTAAAAGAGCCCTGGTAGCGGTCATCCGTTCCATAGCCGCCTGTTACACGTCCAAAAAAGCCTTTGTTCTTATCTTTCTTAATCTGGATGTTCATCACTTTGTCCGGGTCACCGTCTTTAATACCGCTAACCGTTGCCTGGTCACCATAATCATCAATGATCTGTATCTTATCAACAATATTAGCCGGCAGTTCTTTGGTTGCCGTTTTTACATCGCCCCCAAAAAAGTCCTTACCATTTACTTTTACACGTGTTACGGCTTTGCCCTGTGCGGTTACATTGCCATCCTTATCTACCTGAATACCGGGCATTTTTTTAATAAGATCTTCCACCACGGCGCCTTCCTTCACTTTAAAGGATGATGCGTTGTATTCAATAGTATCTTCTTTTACAACAATGGCCGGTGCTTCTACCACTACTTCGCTCAGTAATTTTGCGTCCTGCGCCAATGAAAAACTGCCCACATCAATTGTTTTTTCAAACTTGGTTACAGGTACATACCTTGCTTTGGGCCAATAACCCATGTGACGTATAATAACAGAAAATGGGGAAGCTGGAACCACATCAAATCTGAACTGGCCTTTATCATCAGTAAATGTATAACTGGTATCTGTTGGGTTCAATTTTACCACCAGGGCGATCACCGCATTTTCAATGGGTTTTTTGCTGGCAGAATCAAGCAAAATACCTTTCACCTGTGCATTAGCAGCGCCAACGCTACAAAAAATTACTAAGACTGAGAGTACAATTTTTCTCATAAAACGGGATTGATATACGAATTCATTCGTGTAAAAATAGCTTTCAAATTTTATATGTTGGGATTAAATTTTATAAGAGGTAGTTGTTTTGTGCTTTTATTAACAGAAAACGGCCGGGTTTAAAAATTATAGGCTATCGAAATCGCACCCGGACCGGCATTCAGGGATACTTTATCATTCATACCTTTCAGAAGCTTACCATGCTTATGATGAATGGAGTACATGACCGCATCATACAAAAGCAAAAATCCACCCTGTACCATAATAGAATTGCCGTAGCCTTTGAATTTCTCGGGATTTTTTTGGTTGTCGCTGGTTTTGTTCATCAGCAGGCCCGAACCTACATAAACCACATCCAAACCCAAATTAATAAGATAGGTTTTTTCAAGACGGTTCTGGTGTTTCAAAACATCGGCTATTATGGGGTTATCAATCTTTTCCCTGTTGGCACCCCAGTAGCCCAGCCCGGCGAGAGCCAGGTTAATGCCGCCCCACATTACATTCATTTGGTGAAAATACCGTACTTCTTTATTATGGGTACTGGTAGCTATGCCGCTAACCACAATGTTTGCAACCGACCACCCAGCCAGAGTGATCATGGCATTTTTTGAGTAACGAACACGTTCTTTTTCAAACTTTGATAAGTCAGTTTTTTGACAAAATGATGAAAGTGTTAAGGATGTAAAGCAGACCAGCAGCAATATTTTCTGCATAACTTATTTTTTATAAGTTACGTAACAATATTTTATTCAGATTGTTTAAGGTTGCAATTTTATTCTTACCGGCTTAAGTCTGTACGTTAACTGCAGTGAGCCGCCTTCTGAAGTGCTGTTGGTTAAGCGTATTTTCCGGTAAATGGTAGCTTCAAAATTTATATCGGCATTTTTTTGTCGTTTTAAATCCGATGCCGGTATAGTTGCACTGGTTGAGGATCCTGGCTGGTGATAATGAAAACTACTATCAGTACCAACGCTGTTTATTTCAATATCATCATCTTTATTCAAGCCATTGATATTATACGAAACAAGCAGGTCTTTATTGCGATCTGTAATTGCCGGAAGATTTACCAGAGTAAAGGGTGCAAATTCAAAACTATTCTCAAAATTCTTTCCATTTATATCGATAAACGAGATGCTGTGCTTACCCAGAAAAGCCTTGTGACTTTTATCGGCTGTGTAAAAGGCACCGCCGTATTTACTGCTGTCAACTTTTAATATTTCTCCATCCAGTTTCACCTGGCTTGGGTTATTCAATACCAGGGTTGTGCCTGCTGCACCGGCAAAGCGGTATTGAAAGTTGAGCGCAACCTGGTCATCTCCTTCGTTATAAGAAATATGGTAATCCATGAATATCTTATCCTGGTTTACATCCTTACTTTCGCCTATTTCGTTGCTGTTACAGGCAAAAAGACTGGTAATTACAAGCAGCATTCCTGCCAAAATTGGTTTTTGATATTTCATAATAAGGTTGGTTTACAGTTTATAAGCTAAGATGTAAAAAAGTTCGTTAATAATATCACAAACAGCTAAAAACCGCTTGTCAGTTACTCCAACCGAAACCCTAAACATTTACTACCTTTGTCGCCCGTCTTTGTAAAATGAAGCCGGTTGCTGTCATTATGGCTCAAAAATGTTTTCTGCACCATATTTGTCAAGCAATAATCCTCATTATTGAGTTTAAATAGCATACCCAACAACACTGAATTTTATGATAGGAATGATTTCGAAACTTTTTGGCGGCAATAAAAGCGAAAAAGACGTAAAAAAAATACGACCGGTGGTTGAAAAGATCAACCAGTTTTTTAGCCAATACCAATCGCTGAGCAATGATGAATTGCGTAATAAAACTGCAGAATTTAAACAACGCATTGCCGCACATCTCAACAAAATAAATACCGAAATCGCCGATAAGCAAAAGGCAGCCGAGGATTTGCCAATTGAGGATATCAATGGCAGGGACGTTTTTTATAAAGAAATTGATGAATTAAAAAAGGATAAGGATAAGGAACTGGAAGTGGTACTGGAAGAAATTTTACCGGAAGCATTTGCGGCCGTAAAAGAAACCAGCAGGCGCTTTAAAGAAAATGAAACGCTTGAGTGTACCGCAACTGAATTAGACAGACTGCTGGCTACAAAAAAAGATAGTCTTACCATTGAGGGTGATAAAGCAATCTATAAAAATACCTGGACTGCAGGTGGAACCAAGGTAACCTGGAACATGGTGCACTACGATGTGCAGTTAATTGGTGGTATGGTTTTGCACAGCGGCAAAATTGCCGAGATGGCAACCGGTGAAGGTAAAACCCTGGTGAGTACATTGCCTGCATACTTAAATGCTTTGAGTGGAGAAGGCGTGCACATTGTAACCGTAAATGATTACCTGGCACGAAGGGATGGTGAGTGGAATGGCCCCATCTTTGAATTTTTAGGATTGCGTGTTGACTGTATTGACAAGCACGAGCCTAACAGCGATGCCCGACGCAATGCATACAATGCCGATATTATTTACGGTACCAATAACGAATTTGGTTTTGATTACCTGCGTGATAACATGGTGCACACGCCAAACGAAATGGTACAGCGCAAGCACCATTTCGCCATGGTGGATGAGGTGGATAGTGTGTTGATCGATGATGCCCGTACCCCTTTAATTATCAGTGGCCCTGTCGGACACAGCGATAATACACAACAGTTCTTCGACCTGAAACCAAGGATTGAAAAACTGGTAGAGGCACAAAAGAAAGCAGTTAACCAATTTTTGATTGAAGCCAAGAAAAAAATTGCAGAAGGCAATGATGATCCCAAGGATGGCGGTCTTGCTTTAATGCGTGCCCATCGTGGTTTACCAAAGAATAGTGCTTTAATTAAATTCTTAAGTGAGCCGGGAAATCGTGTGAAGTTGCAGAAAAGCGAAAACTATTATCTCGCTGATCAGCAAAAGGAAATGCCCAAGGTTGATGCAGAATTATTTTTCAACATTGATGAAAAAAATAACCAGGTTGATCTTACCGATCAGGGTATCCAGTTAATTACAAGAAGTGGGGAAGATCCTGATTTCTTTATCATACCGGATATTGCAACCAAGCTTTCGGATATTGAAAAAAGTTCGATGAGTGCAGAAGAAAAACTGCATAATAAAGAAGCGCTTTTAAATGATTATTCTTTAAAAGCAGATCGTATTCATACTGTACAGCAGTTATTAAAAGCTTACACTTTATTTGATAAGGATATTGAATATGTAGTGATGGAAGATCAGGTGAAAATTGTGGATGAGCAGACTGGCCGTATTCTGGATGGTCGTCGTTATTCGGATGGTTTACACCAGGCTATTGAGGCAAAGGAGAATGTGAAGATCGAAGCATCTACACAAACCTACGCAACGGTTACTTTGCAGAACTATTTCCGTATGTATCACAAACTTTGTGGTATGACGGGTACTGCCGAAACAGAAGCAGGTGAATTCTGGAGCATTTACAAACTGGATGTGGTTACCATACCTACCAATGTAAATGTGATACGTAAAGATGAACAGGATTTTGTTTATAAAACCAAGCGTGAAAAATATAAGGCGGTAATTGATGAAGTGGAAAGATTACGCAGCATCGGCAGGCCATCATTGGTTGGTACTACAAATGTAGAAGTAAGTGAATTGCTTGCAAGAATGCTGAAGCAAAAAAATATTCCGCATAATGTATTAAATGCAAAACAGCATAGCAAGGAAGCTCAGGTTGTTGCCGAAGCCGGTTTAGCAGGTGCAGTAACCATTGCAACCAATATGGCTGGTCGTGGTACCGATATTAAACTCGGGCCCGGCGTAAAAGAAGCCGGAGGTTTGGCCATCATTGGTACCGAGCGTCATGAAAGCCGCCGTGTGGACAGGCAGTTGCGTGGACGTGCCGGCCGACAGGGTGATCCGGGTAGTTCAAGCTTTTTTGTTTCACTGGAAGATGACCTGATGCGTATGTTTGGCAGCGAGCGTATTGCCGGGCTGATGGACAGGATGGGTTATAAAGAAGGTGAAGTGATACAGCACAGCATGATCACCAAGTCAATTGAAAGAGCGCAAAAGAAAGTAGAGGAAAATAACTTTGGTATTCGTAAGCGTTTGCTGGAGTATGATGATGTGATGAATAAGCAACGTAATGTTGTGTATAAAAAACGTAGCCATGCCTTGTTTGGCGAAAGGCTGGCGCTTGACCTGGATAATTCATTTTATTCTGTTGCCAACGGGTTAATCAATTCTTTTAAAGAAGGAAATGATCATGACGGATTTAAACTGGCTGCCATTGTAAATTTTGGTATTGATACTTCCATAACTGCTGATGAATTGGATAAGACTGATGTGAATGCATTAAGTGACCGCCTGTATGAAGAAGCCGTAACGCAATATCGCAGAAAAACAGACACGCTTGTAAAACAGACATTGCCCATAATTAAAAACATTCGTAAAGAACAGGGTAACCATATTGAAAATGTTGCTGTGCCATTTACTGATGGTAAGAAACAAATTCAGGCATTGGCCAACCTGGATAAATATTTGGCAACTGAAGGAAGAGAGTTGAACGATGCGCTGGAACGAAACATCACACTTGCTTTAATTGATGATGCATGGAAAGAACATTTACGTGCTATGGATGATCTGCGCCACAGTGTACAAACTGCGGGTTACGAACAAAAAGATCCGTTGGTAATTTATAAGATAGAAGCTTTTGGCGCCTTTAAGCAAATGGATGACCAGGTAAATAAAGATATTGTAAGTTTTTTGTGCCATGCACAAATACCGATGGAGCAAACCAATGCCGGCCAGATACGTGAAGGCCGTGAACGCAGGACTGATATGAGCAAGATGCGCCAGCGCAAGGAAGAGTTTGCAGGCGCAGGCGAAGGTGCGCAGCAGTTAAGTGCCGAGAATGATTATATTGATCCTTCAGAACATATAAAGCAGGAGCCAATACGTGTTGAAAAAGCACCAGGAAGAAATGATCTTTGTCCTTGTGGCAGTGGTAAGAAGTATAAGCATTGCCATGGTAAGGAGCTGTAGCAAATAATTTTAGTAGAATAAAAAAACGTCCCGCTTTTTTTGCGGGACGTTTTTTTTGATTTTAGTCAAAAAGTATTCAATTGTTTAAGAAACTATAATTTGCGGTGATCTTTTTCATGCTGCTATCCAGGTAGGTTGTTTTGGGTTGCGTGTATGTTCTGTTTTTGGTAACGGCACGCATATAATAATCCACCCGGTATATTTCAGGATTGGCAGACGCTTTGCCAATTGCTTTTTTAAGATACGCAATAACCGCATCATGTTTTTCAACGCTCGTTATACGCTTTTGTGGATCGCTTATGGCCGGATTATTTTTCATGCGATCCAGGTAATCCAGGTATTTTTCAAAATTCTCCTGCTGCGATTTTAATTCATCTTCCAGGTATTGTTTTTTCGAGTATTTTATCATTTCCATGCCTTCAATGTTAATCTCAACGGCATGGTCGCCCCCTGAAGCAATTTCTGATTTTTCAATATCAATGATGGCTTTTTGTACAGATACTTCAACCGGGCTTAATTGTCTTTGCAGGGGAACGGTTTGTATCTGCCTGTTATCTTTTTCGTCATGAGCCGCATTTTTGCAGGAAAACTGGGCACATACAGGTATCAATATCAATGATCGTTTTATATGAAGCAAGATGTTCCATTTCATGTAATGGCATATTTATGATGAGGTAATAGGTTGCAGACGGGCAACCACGCTTGTTTCAGCCTGCGAAAAGGCAGGCCGGAATCAAATAAAAAAATCTGAAAAATTACGCCTTGGGGGGTGGTGCAACAATATCGTAATAAGGATTGCTAAGCCTGCGTGGGGTATAACCTGCATAGATACTGGGTACTGCTCCGGCATAATTTTTTTCCAGTAAGATGACTTCCTGCTGGTAAAAATAGTCGCAGGCATTTACCAGGTGAAAATTCTGCCCGCTGTCGTCATCTTCGTCATCCGGGGTATGGTCGTATCCCAAAATAACACATACATATTCTGCAATACTGTTAATATCATCTTTGTACTGCCCATCGGTATTAACAACATCGGTTTCTGCAACCTGTGGTAAAAACATGGAAGCGTTCATGTGACAGACCAGTAATATAAATGCAAATAATTTTTTCATTGCGAAGTAAAAATAAACTTTTTTAACGGCAATTTCTGGAAGGACTGCCTATGATGGTTTCATTATCCTGATAATATGAAACAGAAAGTTTAATATTGTTGTTTAAAATTCCGAGTTGTCCATGGTCTCAATATTACTTATCATTATTTTTGTTTTAGGTTATCTTGCTATTGCCTTGGAGCATCCGCTAAGGTTAAACAAAGCAGCTTCAGCGCTGATCACCGGTGTTCTTTGCTGGACGATCTATATGCTACAAAGCGAATCTTCACAATCAGTGGGAGACGAGTTGCTGTATCACTTGGGCGAAATAGCTTCCATACTTTTCTTTTTACTGGGAGCAATGACGATAGTTGAGCTGATAGATTCGCACAATGGCTTCGATATCATCACTGAAAAAATAAAAACAACCGGCAAGTCAAAATTGCTACTGATCATTATTACCATTACTTTTTTTCTTTCTGCCTTGCTGGATAATTTAACCACGGCCATTGTAATGACTTCGCTTTGTTCAAAATTATTAAGCGAAAAAGAAGACAGGCTTTGGTTTGTAGGATTGGTTGTTATTGCCGCTAATGCCGGCGGAGCCTGGTCGCCTTTGGGAGATGTAACTACTACTATGCTGTGGATCGGCGGACAAATAACTGCATTAAACATCATGAAACAACTGATACTGCCGAGCCTGGTTGCCTGTATCATTCCTGCATTAATTGTTGCTTACCGCTTTAAAGGAAAACAAATTGTTATAGTTCCGCGGTGGGTGAACACCCCTAAAGAACAACGTGATGGCCGCATCATTTTATTTTCCGGCATTGGCTTTTTAATTTTTGTACCGGTGTTTAAAACGGTAACACATTTACCTCCTTTCATGGGTATGTTGCTTGCACTGGGTTTGATGTGGGTAATCACTACCATCATTCATAAGAGCAAAGATTCTGAAGTTGCAGAACAACTTACTGTTGCAAGGGCATTACAAAAAATTGATACACCCAGTATTTTATTCTTCCTCGGAATATTACTCGCCGTTTCGGCGTTGCAGTCTTTTGGTTTGCTAAAAGAGCTTGCAACAATGCTCAGCAGCACACTTAAAAATGATTATCTAATTGGCACTGCATTGGGCCTGGTTTCTGCCATTGTTGATAATGTACCCCTGGTGGCTGCGTCACAGGGTATGTTCGATCTTTCAACCTATCCAACAGATCATCCTTTCTGGGAATTCCTGGCCTTAACAACAGGTACCGGCGGTAGTGCAGTAATAATAGGTACTGCAGCAGGTGTGGCGGTAATGGGTATTGAGCAGATAAATTTTATGTGGTACTTAAAAAAGATTGGCTGGCTGGCGTTAATAGGTTTTGCGGTAGGAATTGCAGTGTTTTTGTTGCAGGTTTGGATAGTGGGATAGGGTTTAGGTTTTTTGACGATAAATTCAACCTACATCAGGAAGCAATACGGATGAAAATTCAACATCTATTGAAATGAATAAGGAATCTATTTTCCTATAAAAACAGGATAAAGATCTCCATCCTTATTATCTGTAAGTTCTTTTTTCAATTGCCCGTCTGCAGTCATTATACTGATAACCCATGCACCGTAAGTAGGGGTGTTTCCTGAATACCAGAATTTTACTCCGGCATAAATGATATGCCTGCTATCATCTGTCCAGGCAGGGAGTTCATCTCTCAATGGGCTATCAGTAAGTTTTTTATTACCTGATCCATCAGTATTAATAACAAAAATATCCGGACTCGTATTTTCTGCAGAAACGTACACTATTTTTGAATTATCAGGAGACCATACGGGATTATAATTTCCTCCCCTAGGAACTCCAGTATCGGTGTAATTTTTTTCAACAGTAAAGGTTATTTGTTTCAGGTTGCTGCCATCCTTCTCCATAACAAAGATCTGAGTGCCATTCCAGTCATCTGAGTTAATTGCAATCATTCTTCCATCTGGTGAAATAGCCGAAACATCAAAAGATCTTCCGGGCGGACTGAGTAGTTGTTTGTTGGTACCGTCTACATTCATTTTGTAAACTCCGCTCATATTTCCGTTTCTGGAACTATAAATGATGGCACTGTTATCCGGAAAGTAGAGTGGGGAAGTGTTATCATTTTGATTGGTTAACTGAATTCTGTTGGTTCCATTTGCATTAATTGTGTAGATATCATGATTGATAATGGGATTGTCATCACACCTGACAAAAGAAATTTTACTGTCATCGGATGACCATACAGGACCAAAAGAGACTGAATTTGCTTTATCGAGTAACTTCAGATTCTGTCCATCCGCATCAATTACATACAAACATGCTTCAGAATTCTCGTATGTCGTAAATGCAATCTTCTTTTTATTGTGTGATAATACCGGAGGGCTTACAGATTTATCTGAAATGAGGCGCTGATTTGTTCCATCAGCATTCATTTTATACAATTGATGAATAGGGTAATTATTGATTAGTCTTGTAGAAACATACAGAATCTCTCCCTTAACATTAATAGTGCCTGTTTGATCTGTGATATCTTTTTGGCAAGATGTTAAAATACAGAGGGCAATTATAACATACTTTTTCATAAACACTGTTTTGAATCAATAAAACAATGGTTACAGAGGATACTTTCCTTAAAAGTATAATATTAATTCCGGAAATCATAATGTTTTTAATACCCTGCCTTCGCCCCGCCAATATTCTCAATGGGGTGCCAGGTGGTTTTTATTTCCTGCAGGTCCATAATAAAATAAGGGGATTGTCCGCTTTCAGTTGCCCACTTTACTTTATCATACAGTATTACTCTTTTTACATTCAATGCCGATTTTTCTTTGATCAGTTTTTGTGTTGCAGCATCTGTTTCACAAAAAACGGTTGCATTCACATCCATGTGATCTGCAAAGAAGGGGACTAGTTCTGCCACTATTCCGGTAAGAATATTTACAACACCACCCGGTAAGTCAGAACTGTTAAGCACTTCAGCAAATGTTACGGCGCAAAGCGGTTTTGTTGCAGATGCTAAAACGATACCTGTATTTCCTCCGGCGATGATAGGAGCAATTACACATACCAATCCCAATAAAGAATCATTTTGTGGGGCAATAGCTGCCACAACGCCGGTTGGTTCCGGCACCGAAAAATTAAAATGCGATGAAGCAACCGGATTTACAGAACTGAACAGTTGCTGAAATTTATCGCACCAGCCGCTGTAATAAATTAAGCGGTCAATACAAAGGTTCACTTCGTTTTCTGCCTGCGCTTTGGTTGAATCCTGTTTCATCAGCTCGTCAATGAACTGTGCTTTTCTTCCCTCCAGCATTTCGGCAATGCGATATAAGATTTGCCCACGGTTAAATGCAGCCCTGCCGCTCCAGCCGCCAAAAGCATTTCTTGCTGCAACAACGGCGTCTCTGAAATCTTTTCTCGATCCCTGGCAAACGTTCGCCAGATTTTCACCTTTCTTATTTGTAGCAATATAATATCTGCCTGATTCAGTTCGGGGAAATTGTCCGCCGATATATATTTTGTAAGTCTTTAAAACTTCCAGTCTTTTTTCTAATGTCTTTGCCATAATTATTTTTTTTGCCGGGAAGTCGGA
>Ga0302321_100002958_pt1 | contig 14561 bp, 15 predicted proteins | sample Fen_T0_1_FD_202505 | JGI IMG/M metagenome (GOLD analysis project Ga0302321, IMG submission 202505) | Peat permafrost microbial communities from Stordalen Mire near Abisko, Sweden - Fen_T0_1 | ecosystem: Environmental > Terrestrial > Soil > Wetlands > Permafrost | place: Sweden: Abisko...
TACGCGACCCGATATTTGAATGAAGAAGGACCGATGGATTTTCCAATTGGTCCTTTCCAATTGTTCGGCGATTCAGTCATCCAATGTGGAAAATAAACAGACTCGTCCCTGTGCCCGTTGCGTCGGTCATGTTTTGATTATTCTCTGAAGGACGTCCTAGATAGGAAGAAGGGATCATCCTTGTCACCTTTGTTGTGTAAGAGATACCTATTACAAGATCCTCTCGGTCGCAGTCCAAGGGCAACCGTCTGGCGCGGACATGATATGCGATTGGACCGTCCGGTTGCCATAAAAGTGCTGGACACGAGTTACTATGGCAACCCGACAGTGGTGAGCCGTTTTCTCCACGAGGCGCAAGTGGCGTTTGGCTTGCAGCATCCCCATCTTGTATGCCTGTATGAGTATGGTTGTAGCAATGACAACGGCTTTTTGGTCATGGAGCTTGTCGATGGTACGGACCTGTGCCAGTATCTACGCGCTCGTGGTGTGGTTGCCACTGAATATGCTCTTGTGATCGCTCATGCGATTGCACTTGGGTTAGGTGCAGCGCATCGTTGTGGTCTCGTTCATGGTCAGGTGAAACCGAAACATATTCTGATCGGTGATGACCGCTCTCTCAAGTTGACTGATTTGGGGATGGCCATCGTCAATACGCGTGCTGATGACGAGTTTGCAACGCTTATTGGCAGGCGGCCACCGCTCATGCTCAACTATGATGCACCGGAACAAATACAAGGAGAAATGGTAGGTCCGGCCGCCGATGTCTATGCATTGGGCATTGTCATGTATGAGATGTTGACCGGGCGTGCCCCTTTCCATGCGGATACTCCGATAGACATAGCTCTACAACATCTTGAGGAGCCTGCTCTTCCTCCCAGCCAATGGAATCCGAATATTCCTCCTATATTGGAAGAGATCATTCTGCGATGCCTGGAAAAAATGCCTGAGAGGCGTTATCGCGATGGCAATGCGCTCGCTCGCTCCCTCGAAGGACTTGATAAGAGGCTGATCCCATAGCCCCTTTGGCGAAGAAACAGGGGGAGCCTTTGCATCGTTGCATTCGCCTCCTGTGTAGTTGCTTCCCTCTTTCAACGCTTCTCTGGTCGGCGGCGAGGCCACCCTGCCACCGCTCATTATGTCCATTCGAGAACATCCTTTCCTTCCCTCTCCTATTTATGCTGATGTGCAGATCAAAGCGCTATTACAAGGTTACGATCTGCTCAATTTTTGCCTGCCTGGCTCGCTGATAGACCAGGTTCGCGCTTACCAGATCCTCCATTGCGTGGCCCATTGATTTGTACACAGTTACCTCATGCTCAGAGAGACGGCCGGGACGGGTGCCCAGGAGCACTTCGCCCAGCTCGCTGGCCGCGTCAGGATCGAGCCCCGTCAGCTCGCTACTGCCAGCCGGTGGAGGAGCAAAGGCCTGACGTGTCTCTACAAAGAGATGGCCTTGCTCGGCGATAGCATGATCGAGTTCGCCACCGGGCGGCATATAGCCAACTGAAGTGACATGTGCGCCACCGCTCAGCCAGTTCCACTGAATGAGCGGCTGGCTGGAACTGGTGCACAGACAGATAACGTCGGCCCCGCGTGTGGCCTCCTCAAGCGAGCTCCAGGCATGTGCATGAGGATGCTGTCCGGCCAGGGTCTGCGCGTGTGCCAGAGTGCGTGAAACAATGCGTATCTCGCGGAAATCATGCACACGGGAGACCAACCTGAGATGAGCGGCTCCCTGGACCCCCGCACCAACGATGGTCAATATCTCAGCCTGTGGACGCGCCAGCAGCCGTGTAGAGAGCGCTGCCGCCGCTGCCGTTCTTATAGCCGTAAGTGCGCCGCCATCCATGACGGCTACGGGCGTGCCTGTTGCGGCATCGAAGAGACAGATGAGAGCTTGATGGCTGGGCAGATTCACCTGCTCGTTGCCGTGGAAGATCGAGACCAGTTTGACGGTGATATTGGCTGACGGTTGCCAGGCGGGCATGAGGAGTACACTTCCTGCGTTGGGGACTTGTATCTCGTTGCGTGCGGGTGCAACCACGTCGCCGCGACTGAGTGCGCGGAAGCCTTCTGCGAGAGCCTCTAATAGGAGATCTGCATCCAGCAGTTGTTCCACGACGGTTGCGCTTAGCATCATAACTTCCATATGTTCCCTTTCTGACCAGATAGCTCTGGGTAAGGCGGCTATCCTGCGGGACGATCCGCCGCTTTTTATTGTGTACAATAATTATTAACGTAATAATTGCTGATTGTATTGAATTTGAAAATAAAACGATAATAACAGGCATAAATGTAAAATGCCCTGCTTCGCAGCGTCTTTTCTATATATGACGAGCATTTATTACCTTCTTTTTGACAGCGAAAAGCTCAGCCAATTTTACGTTGATAACTATTCGCCGCTTCTTATTGTGTACAGTGTGACTTTGAGACATATAATATAGTGATTGTGGCCCTCTGGCAACTCTGTGTTGACGGCAGGTGGAGAGGTGAAAATGGTAATACGGTAGAATAGTGATGAAAAGAGCATTTGATGACAGAAAATATAAATCTCCAGGGTGCGGGGCATGACAGTATCTCGCTGCTATTTGGCCATCCCGACCCCTCGACGCTGCTGACACCTGAGTTTCAGTTTGCTATGCAGTGCGTCTTCAGCGATCCTTCCCTCGCTACCTCGCTCCAATATGGACCAGAGCAGGGGAATCCTGAATTGATCCAATTTCTGGCCAACAAAATCAATCGCGAGCAAGAGCTCTCTATACGCAGTGAGAATCTGATGGTCGTCGCAGGCTCAACGCATGCCGTTGATATGCTGGCGCGTTTATATGCGGGGCCGAATAGTGTGGTCTTAGTAGAGGCCCCAACCTATGCAGATTCCCTCAGCATTTTCAGAGACCATCAGATTGAGCTTTACGCTATCCCGATGGATGAAGATGGCCTGATCCCAGAGGCCCTTGAAGCACAGCTTCTGCGCTTGCATGAGCGTGGCAAAGATCCAGTCATGCTCTACACCATCCCAAACTTCCATAACCCTACAGGCAGCACGTTGACTGTAGAGCGGAGGCGCGAGATTGTCGCACTAGCACGCCGCTTTGGTTTTCTGATCGTCGAGGACGATGTCTATCGGGACCTGACGTTTGGGGCCGTGCCGCCGCCCAGCTTTTATGCCCTGGCCGATGGCGTGGGTGTGATGAGCATTGGTAGCTTCTCGAAGACCCTGGCACCGGGCTTGCGTCTTGGTTGGTTGCTCGCATCCGAAGATATCATTCAGCGCTGTGTTGTATGTGGGACCACGCAGATGGGCGGTGGAGCGAATCCTTTTGTCGCGCACATCGTGAGCGAGTACTGCAAAAGCGGTCATTGGGAGACGCATGTTGCCCACCTCTGCACACTCTACCAGGAGCGACGAGACACCATGCTCGCCGCGTTAAGCCGCTCTATGCCCGCTGATGTAACATGGACGCAGCCTCTGGGTGGCTTCTTTACATGGCTCAGCCTGCCGCGCACAGTCTCAGCGCAGCATATCAAGCAACTTGCCCTGCAAGAGAAAGTCACGCTCGCGACTGGCGGGGGCTTTTTTGTCAATCCTGGCGACGGCGACCACAATCTGCGTCTGGCGTACAGCTACGCAACCTCCACGGATATTGACGTTGGGGTCAGCCGCCTGGCACAGATCATTCAGCTGGCACGCACGTGAGTGCTCTGCTTCGATAAATTCTTTTCTTGACGGTGTCATACTATGGAAGTACTTGACAGGCAAAGAAAGAGTGAGGTATACTTTTAATATGGAAACACCGTTACCGAAAAGAAACGAAAAGCAGACACATTGGCAAGCTCGTGAGCAGAGTCACGAACTTCTGCGACGCAATGTCGTCGAAACGGCCAGCCGCCTTCTCGTGGAAGAAGGACCTGAGGCACTCACGGTTCGGCATATCGCTCAGGAACTAGAATGCTCGACAAAGATCATCTATACCATGTTTCATGGCAAAGAAGGTCTGGCCGAAGCGCTCTATCTGGAGGGATGTGAACGGCTTGGTCATTTCATCGGGAGAGTACCACGACAATCCACTCCTGAAGTCTATATCCATGAGGCGGCACAGGCATATTGGGCGTTCGCGCTTGCCAATCCCAGCTATTATAAAGTCATGTTTTGTGGTGCAATTCCCAATTTTCATCCGAGCACTGTGAGCATTCTGAACATGGAAACGGCTTTTGAGATAGTTGTTGCCAACTTACAAGCATATAAGGAGCAAGGGCTCATACAGGCTGACGATCCGGTATTCGTTACGAAAACCTTTTGGGCACCTTTACACGGTGTTGCCAGTCTCTACCTCTTAGGGCATTTCTCAGATACTGAGATAGCAAAAGAAATCTTGGAGCGCAGCATTCAGGCTCTGATTGTTTCCCTTATCCCGGGAACGTTGCTCACTTCTTAGCCGCCATCTTGTTTTCCTTATGAAAAGGTCCCATGTTTCTCTATAATTTTTTTGTTTTGGTAACGTTGTTTCTTGTCGGTGGGAACATCTTTACGCCTCAGGTCATCTGGTGCAATTATAGCGTCTGTCCGCCATCAATGGTAATAAGCTGACCTGTCATCGCCTCTTGTTCCAGCATGGAGCAGATGAGTTTGGCGACCTCGTCGGCTGTCGTGATATGTTGCAGCAACAAGTTCCCGCTCATGCGCTTCATCTGTTCTTCCCGTCCGGCCCACCAGCGTGTCTCCACTGCCCCCGGCACCACGCTGCACACCCTGATCTCCGGCGCCAGCGCACGTGCCAGCGAGAGGGTGAGGCCATGGACAGCAGCCTTAGAGACGGCATATGGCAGTGAGGAGCCCGCCCCTGTCAGTCCCGCGATACTGCCCACGTTGACGATTGCACCTTGCTTACTACTCTTCATCAAAGGTGCAACGGCCCGGGCGCAGAAAAACATACCCTTGACGTTCACCGCGTAAAGCTCATCCCATGCCTCCTCTGTCACCGCCTCCAGATCGTTAAGTGGTATGTGCCGCGTAATGCTCGCGTTATTGACGAGCAGATCGACCGTCCCCAATTGTTGTACGATCTGCGCGACCATTGCTCGTACCTCTTTGTCTTGCGAGACGTTGGTTTGTATGGCGATTGCGCGTCCGCCTGCGTCCTGGATCATGTGTACTGTTTCCTCTGCCTCGGCCTGGGAGTGCGCATAGTTTACTGCAACGGCTGCACCTCGCTGAGCCAGCGCGATAGATGTTGCCCTACCAATTCCTGTCCCGCCGCCCGTGACGAGGGCCACCTTATTTTTTACATCCATTGTTGATAACTCCTTCTCTGTTTTTGCATATTATATTCCTCATGATACTATTTTCCAGCATCAGGCCAGATTGCACCAGTCTGGAACGTTGCTTTCTGTTCGCTTCACAAGCATAGCAGCATATGATATATTGAGCAATACAAAGTATCTGAGCGAATCATTCAGTTTTAATGATAGATTGTCACATGATAACGCGCTTTAGACGAGATCGTCAAGAAGCGCAAGAGAAAGTAGAGAAGCAATAATATATGGATCTGCGACACCTGCACGCATTCAAGGCTATTGCTGAGGAGGGTAGCTTTGTCCAGGCTGCCGAGCGGCTACAGTATGCGCAATCAACTATCACCCTGCAGATTCAGCAGTTAGAGGAGGAAATGGGCGTCGAGCTCTTTGATCGCCAGCGGCGCAAGATACAGTTGACTCCGGCGGGCGAGATGCTGCTTGTCCACGCACAGCACATCTTGAATCAAGTCGAGCAGATGCGACAGGATCTTGTGGATCTCACAGAGGGAGAGAGCGGCACGTTGCGTGTAGGGATAATAGAGCCTATCGGTCGGCTCTATCTTACCGATATCTTGCGAACCTTTCGCGCTCGCTATCCACGTATTCAGCTCACCATTGAAGTCTTGAGCACTATTCGTACGCATGAGCAACTCATAGCAAAGCAGATCGATCTGGGAATCTCAACGCCGCCGCCTATGAATGTCGGCCTCGCCTTCGATCCGTTCATGATACAGGGCATGGTGCTGCTGCTCCCTCATGATCATCCCTTGCAGGCACACGACCATATCAGCTTGAGCGACCTGCGCGACGAATGCCTGCTGCTAACGCATCCTCCCTGCGCCTATCGAGCTGCGATAGAGCAGGCTTTTATGGCCCGTGGCCTGCCGCTGGTCGTGGGCATAGAGATTGGGAGCCTCGAAATCATCAAGCAAGCTGTGCAGCAAGGATTAGGCATTGCTCTCATGCCCGAACTCGCGGTGCGCCACGCTCCATCCGGTACCGTTGTCCGCGTTGTCGAAGATTGGAGCCTGAATCTGCCGGTGGGCCTTATTACTCGCGAGCTCCCTTTACCGCAAGGCAAGGCCGCGCAGGCTTTCGGGGCTCTTTTGAGGCAAGCTCTTTCTGCTACGAACCGTCAGCAAGCATAAGCACAGAAATCTTTAATTCTATATGCTTCTACCATCAGTTTGGGCTCTGGCGATTAGTTACAATGATCGATCTGTAAGCAGCCACTTAGCTGAGCCTTCTCCTGAATTTGATTCTTCTCATTAAAAGACAGGAGCAGAATGGGTTTGTTGATGGGATCACCATCATTTCCAAAGGCGATCTGTCCGCTGGCACCTTGGAGAGGGTTACGATCATTTATCTTTTTTAATTTTTGCTGAATTTGATCTGGGTTTATGCTTTCGAATCCTATATCGTTGGAAGCATAACTACTTGCGGTTAATAACGCTAATGTTGCGTCATATGAGAGGATAGCATCGTTGTCAGCCCTTGTAAATCCATAATCGGCTCGTGGGTTATGGCGTTTTAATGGATCAAAATCCTTACCATACGCCTGGAAGAAATGAGGCTCTGTCAGGTTTGCTATTGTCCATTCATCTGGATAGGCATAGGATAAAAAACGTAATTGCTTAAGGTGAGGGTGAGCATCAGATGTATAACCGCTTAATTCATAGAATCCTTCTCCGCCTACCACCTTCACGTTCGCATTTGTGCCCGATGTCGGTAAAGCAGCCAGCAAGGTACTCAGATCACTGGCGTAACCAGCGAAATAGATTACATCAGGATTGTAGCTCAGAGCATCTGTTAAGAGCGAGGATAGTTGTGCTTGGCCTTGTACGCCTATTGTATATCGTTCTGTAGCCACAATGTTGTTGTCATTTCCCTGCGCGAGATACTGCCTCTTGAAATCATCAGCGAAATCGCTGCTGTACGCATTGTCAGGGTCAACAAAGAGAGCTACGCGTTTCGCATGTAGCAGCTGTGTTACATAGTGTGCGTTGACTTTGCCTTGCGAGGCATCTGGTGGAATGACGCGGAAGAAGTACGGCGATATCTTTGTGAGTGTATCCGTTGACGCTGTTTCTGAAACCATAGGAATATGCGCATCTGCCAGTATATGTACGGCGCTGAGGGTGCTTTTGCTATAAGGCCAACCCATGACACCCACGATTGTTTTGTCTTTAGATGCGGCCTGTACGATCTGTTGTGCTATTTGGCTTGCCCTTAACTCATCGCCAGAGCCAGAGTTTGCGATCAGAAGACGAACCTGGAAGGGCTTGTTAGAGTCGTTGAACTCTTTTTGAGCAACATAGGCACCTTGCAGGTCATCATGTCCAACATGAGCGTTCGCACCTGTGAGGAGAGTTGCAATGACAAGGGTTATGTAGTTTTTACCCGATTCGCGTATACGTCGGTCTTCCTGATAGATGAGTGTTTCTGCGTCGCCTGAGTCCTCTTGTAGCGCCTGCTGCCATAGGGATTTTGCGCTGGCAAAATGTTCTGACCGGAATTCGTGAGCGGCCTGGTTTTTATAATAAATACTATTACTTTTATGTGTATTATTACTTTGGTTAGTGATGTCAAAGACGAAGCTGCCATCGCTAATACCGATTGACTCGCCGGCTGGCGTGGTCTCAACCCTGATGGGAGATGGGGCGAAGAGAGGAAGAACAAATTCCCATACTCCTGCCCCGACTGCCAGGAGCGCAAGCATGCTACAGACAAATATATAGAACAGCCGACGAAGGTTTGGAGGCTGGGGTGATGTGGGCTGAGGCGGCAGAGATGGGTTGTTCGGGAGTGGTGGATGACGAGGGAAGAGCCGTGGGTATGGTGATGATTTCGAGTTGTGGAGAAAATCACAGCATGATTGCAGCAGAGAATATATGCTTCCATTGCAGGCACATGACCACTTAACAATCATAGAGAGATACATATATACTATTCTTATGTCACTATGTGCAAATTTTGCTTTGATTACAGCAGGGAAATATCCGGGTAGATTACATGTTGTCTTCGCTTAATAATTACAGAATATTCGATAGAAACAGCAATATATTAAGGAATGGTATTATGGATATTATTACGGTAGACAAACAAAAAGATGCAGAAAGCCCGTTGGGTGATACAACGCTCTCAGCCCAGGCTTTCTATCAGCATGATCCCTTGTTCGTCTTGCTCAAAGACACGTTACACCTGAAGGATATCTGGATTATTGCAGGGGTAATGTTGTTGCCTGGAGGAGTCTTTCTATCCGGGTGGTTTTCGTGGATTAGCAAAGAGCACTTCTGGACTTCGGGTGATACGTTCAGTATCTTGCTCCAGGTCTTCGTTCTTTTTCCTCTCCTCTTCTTTATCTACTTACTCATTCCCGCCTCCATCGCTAGCTTCTTCAATACGCTGAAGACCAATGGCGTCATTAGCGAGCATCGGAGCGATCAAGCAGGTGCAGTGACATATGAGAATTTTGTGCAGCAACTGACTGCCTGGATAGATAGGGGTTGGTGGACAGCAGTAACCTTGCTCGTTCTGGCCTGCTATGTTTGCTTTCGGTTACTACTGATTGATTCTGGATCTGCCAGCCTAATCCCCTACTGGTTTAGGGTCATTGGGATTATCATGTATCTGCCCGTAATGTATGTCGTATGTCTAAGCATGATGCGGCTTCTGCTGACGTTGGTATTTACCAGTTGGCTATTCTCTCTCTTAAAGGTTCAGATCAAGCCATTGCATCCAGATGGCTCTGGTGGACTTGGTGCTCTTGGGCGCATTCTCTGGATTAGCATCATCATTATGCTCTGGGATGCACTCCTGCTGGGCGCGGCGCTGCTTTCGAATAACATGTACTGGTTTTCTCCCTTAGAGATGATCTTGATTGGCACTATCTATGTTACTCTAACTCCATCGTTGTTGATCGGTTGGTTAGGATTTCCCCACTGGATCATGGTGAGAGCACGCGATGAAGCACTGCGGCCCCTGGCTGATGAGTTTCAGAAAGCTCTTATGCAGGCAACGTTATCAATCAATGAAGACACCAGTAGTATTCAGACCAACACAGACCGATTATTAGAGATCAAGCGCTGTTATGATTTAGTGTATAGTACCTTTCCGACCTGGCCGCTAAAGATCAATGCAGCCAGTCGTTTAGTGGTAACGGCACTCTTGCCTGCGGTCTTTCCTCTCTTTCTCCCGCTTATCACCTCTCTGCTTTCTCTTGGCAGTCATGCGCTTGGTCTACCGTAAAAAAGGACACCTTGTCTTACCCTTGCCCTGGCGCATCTACTGGATCTGGACCTTGAAGGTGCGCCGGGCCTGATAGGCGCGCACAAGAGAGTACGAGGCCAGCAGCATGCTAGCAGTTAAAAGCGATCCAGAGCGGTCAAAAACAAGCAGTAGGATCGCTCTGGATCGCTCGCCCGGCTGCGTTAAGTTGCTAAATGGTCCGAAAGAGAAAGAGTAGACGATAAAGCAGAGCGCAATACCACTATACGCAACCAGCATGGTAGAGATCATGGTAGCCGCTGCGAGGATCAAGTTGCTCAAATGAATACCTGGGGTCGCCAGTCGCAGGGCAGCTCTCAAAGCCCGAATGCCCACACCTACCAGCAGAAGAGAAAGAAGCACGGAGGGAATGCAAACCAGGAAAAACAGCATCTCCTTTGATAAAAGTAACAGAGGTAAGAAAAAATCTAGATGATCATGAATATATCTTGAGGATAAATTATAAACAAGGCTATAGGTGATGAATGCAATAGCCAGGCAGAATATACCAGACAGGGAGAGAAAAAAGGGGCGCATGCAGCGTGTTCTGATTGCCCGCCGTCCTGTTGACAGGAGTAGCGACCCAGCACAAAATCCCACAAGGCTGACAAGCGCAACGGACAAAAAGTTTAACACAAGAAGCAGGGGCTGATAAATGGGTAGGGTAGGAACGCCCACTGGAGGAATATCCCTGGATATGTTCGTAAGGAAGGTCAAAATCTCAGATGAGATCAGGCAGAACAAGAGCCCGGCACCAAAGATCGTAGCGACGCTGCTATAGAACTGTTTTACCATACCGACGACCCTGCCCGAAACAAGATTGCCATGAAGATAGGCATCGCAGAGGCTGAGCAGCATATCAACGAATGTCCACAACGTCGCGGGGCGTTCCTCCAGGATCGCAAGCATCTCGTCGGCGTAGCGCTCCTGCCAGTAAGCCGGGTAGAGATGGATCAGGCGTGCTGTCCAGGCCTTCCAGGGAGAGCGAGGGGAAGTATCCTTTGGTATCTGTTGCATAAGTAACCTCGAATCTATTATTTTTTGTAGACATCGTCTGCTTACGCAGGCGCGAGACGTTGCAGGCCAGTGGAGACAACCTTGCTCATCGTGGAAAGTTGTTCGCGTAGTACCGCCCTGCCAGCTCCGGTGATGCGATAGGGACGGCGGCGTTCGACCATCGGCAGCGGCTCAATCCAGCCTTGCTTTTCCAGGCGTGCCAGGGCACCATAAAGCGTCCCGACTTCGAGATGTGTTCCGCTAAACTGCTCAATATCAGCCATCATGGCATACCCATGCTTGGGTTCACCTGCAAGGCTCGATAGAATAAGCAATGATGGGTCTGAGAAGTGGCCCAGATCCGAGAGTGAGGAACGAGATGAACGCATATGGAACCCCCCTTGATTATTTCGCAATACTTACTATGCAGAACTTACTACGTTCTACGAAATAATACGGCATAAACTCGACATAGTCAAGAGGCTATGCCTCTTTTTTTAAACGCTTTCTGCATATTAACACATCTTTAAGCTTTTTTAGACACTGTTGAGTCTCCGTTTTGAGAGTTGCTACGTACTACAAGGGGAGCGATTCTAAAGAGGAAGAGTCCCATTCAGTGTTAAATCGACATTGAATATATTTGTAAGAGAGCAAGCGGTTAAACTTCTTTGCAATCTTACTAGCACAAAAGGAGAATCAACAATGCCTATAAATAGCCCTGAGAAACTTTTTCTGCACGAATTAAGCGATATGTATGATGCCGAACAGAAGATCGCCAAGATGCTGCCTGCCATGGCGAAAGAGTGCGACAACTCGCAAGTAAAGAGCGCCTTTGAGCACCATGAGCAGGAGACGCAGCAGCAGATCCAGAATCTAGAGCAGTGTTTCCAGATCTTAGGCAGCAAGCCAGAGAAGGCTCAGTGTGCGGCAGTTGCAGGTATGAAGCAAGAGCATGACACATTCCTTAAAGAGGACCCGTCAAAAGAGATTCTCGCCCTGTTCGATTTAGGGGGAGCCTCGAAGACCGAATACTATGAGATGGCCTCCTATAAAGGTCTCATCGAGAATGCAAACCTTATGGGCCAGAAGCAAGTTGCCGACCTGCTGCAGGAGAACTACAAGCAGGAAGAGGCAATGGCCAAAAAAGTAGAGAAGATCTCCGCACAACTTGGTCAGCAGATAAGCCAGAAGGCGAAGTAATCGTCTCTAAGAAAGCAGGAGCGTTCCATCGCTCCTGCCTTCTTGCTCACTGAGCGATCCATCTCTTGCTACATTGCATTTATATTTTTACCTGTTTTGCGCTCAGCGCAAAACAGGTAAAAATATAAATGCAATGTAGGATTATCTAATGGCAACAAAAAACCACTTATGGAGGCGGGTGAGATGGCAATTTCTTATTTTCCCATGCAGTTGCCCACATAGTATCATCAGAGCTGAAGAGCTTAACTACTGTGTTCGGGATGGGAACAGGTGTACCCTCTTCGCTATAATCACCAGCTCACCTGCATCTACAAGTGGCTTTCTTACGAGGTTTATAATACTATAGATGCGGGACATTGTCAAGTCTTTTGGCGTGAATTTCTCTCGCTTTAAAAAAGTGCTGGCTGAACCGAAAAAAGCGTGCAGTGGTAGAGCGTTTGTGTGTTTCGTTTTGTGAGGTAACCCTTAATAAAGAAGACTCTAACCTATTGGCAGAGTCTTTTTTGCTGCTTGGCGGCTAGCGATAGCCACCATAGACGGCGTGTCCGGCGCGTAGCCAGTAGCAGTCGGCATGGGTGAAGCCAGCGTCGGAGAGCCAGCGCAACTGGTCACAGAGCAGCGAGGGCTGATCGTACGTCTGCTCACCGTAGTCATAGGTGAAATAGTTCCACTTCATCGCCTGGAACTGCTCGTAGCCGCTCAGGTTGCCGCGTAGCGTCAGGCTTTGTTGGCGCACAATTTCATCATATTGGAGCGCGAAGAATTGTGCCACATGAGGTGTGGGAGGTTCAATGATATCGGCTAAGAGCAGAGCACCATTGGGCTCAAGATGAGCGGCCATATCCTGAAACAGCTCTTGTTTCCCCTGGGCCGAGAGATGGTGCACGCAGAGCGAGGAAAGAACCGCACGCAAGGGAGAAGGGAGCGTCGTGCGCCATGCCTGCTCAGCAATCTCGAACGAGCGTATCTCCAGGCGAGAACTGAAGCGTGCTAACCTCTGAGCCAGACGTTGGCGCATAAGCTCCGAGCCATCGAAGGCGATATAATGGCAGGCGGGAAACTTCTCCAGGATCGCCTCTGCCAGCTTGCCCTCACCGGAGGCCAGTTCAACAACGGTGAATGTTTCGTCGGCCTGAGCCGGGATAAGGTGTAGCAGCGCAGCTATCTGCTCCGTACGGCCAGGTACAAAGATCTCAGCCAGATTGATAAACGAGGCTGAGTCGGACTCGCTCCACTGATTGGTGGAGTCGGTGGTGTCTGTCATTGGGCATCTACCTTTCTTTTTACAACATTTTTCAGATTCACTGTTATCATAGCATCATTTTCTGTTAAGCAGGAAGAACTTTCCCCAACACCCATGCGTAATACACAAAAAGGTGTAACCAGGTACAAGCAGAAAGGAAGACCCATGGCAACGAAATCCGATATTGATATACAGACATCCTCTAAAGGAGGCTGGCTGAGAGGCTTACGTAACCTGATAAAACTTGGCTTTGGTACCCGCGACGACGAACTGATCCTTGAGAACAAGACCAAAATCGCATGGCGCATCTATCACGACTATCATATGTTAGGAATAATCGATCCCAATGAGAAGCAGAGGCTGAAGATTGAGAAGCATGGTACACTCAATGTGCGCCCAATGGATGGCGAAGGAGTAGAATATCTTGTACTGACACTCGACAAAAATGTACGCCGCGTGCGCATCTATCAGCGGCGCGCCGATGTGGAAGTATATGATATGCGTGCCGCCTGAGTCCACGTGAATACGCATACTCCAAGGGAACTTTATCGTCCAACTCTATAGGATATTCAAAAAGAGACCTCGCAATATACAATATATATAGCAGAAATTCACTTATTATATGTTATACGAGATCTCTTTTATGGACTGACAGAACGTTTCTCAAAAGAAAAATAAACGGCAATTATGCTTATAGGTCATATTGCTAGAGGAACGAATACAATAAATTACATAATATATTGTTGACAGGAATCTTGCTTTATAGTATCATTGCAAGCAGATTTACTGTGATATTTCATCTTGATTATATAGAATATGTATTGAGAAACCTGCATATCATCATATACATACAGAGGCAATTATCCATTCGCAGCTTTCTCGTGGGCATGATATATGATTGAGGGAAATAACAACAAAGTTCGAAAAGAGGATATTTTATGGATTATCAAGCACAAGCACCTATGATGCAATACATAGGTGTTGGGCCACGTTTCCTTGCAGCACTTATCGATATTATTATTATTGCAATTGTTGGTGGCATTCTCGGCGCAGTTTTAGGTGCTCAGCAATCGGGCATTTCAGGGGCTTTATCTGGTATTCTTGCACTCGCTTATTTCATCGTCATGGAAGCCACACAGGGTGCAACAGTGGGGAAAATGGTTGTTGGCTTGAAAGTAGTGCGTGTCGATGGCGCGCCTATTAGCTGGTCAGAGTCTGTGATCCGTAACTTGCTGCGCATCATTGATGGGCTATTTGCATACTTGGTCGGTGCTATCATCATCTGGACATCTCCTATGAAGCAGCGCCTCGGTGACAAGATTGCCAAGACAGTTGTTGTAAAAAGCAGATAATATATTCATGTTTCTGCATGCTTTAATCTAAGAGAGAGGGTCATAGCTACAAACTGGCTATGACCCTCTCTTTGTGGCGCGATAGGGAGATCTCGTTATGGCTTAATGTGTGTGACTGTGATCATGGTCGTGATCGTGATCATGGCTGTGAGCTTGCCCGATATAGGGAGCGTGCGCGTCGATGATCGCCTTGCGCTGCTCTGCTGGGA
>Ga0302321_100002959_pt1 | contig 14560 bp, 7 predicted proteins | sample Fen_T0_1_FD_202505 | JGI IMG/M metagenome (GOLD analysis project Ga0302321, IMG submission 202505) | Peat permafrost microbial communities from Stordalen Mire near Abisko, Sweden - Fen_T0_1 | ecosystem: Environmental > Terrestrial > Soil > Wetlands > Permafrost | place: Sweden: Abisko...
ATCATGCCGCTGGTCAATCAAGCCATCCGTCACCACTGCGCAGAGCAGCGCCTGCATCGCGACGAGAAGCGCGATCGTGAAAGCCGGTTGGACGAGACCCTTCAGCGTTTCCCAATCCGCATTTGGCATTTGAAACGCGGGAAAATGCCCCGAAAATTCGCCGATGGTCGCGATTTGAAAACGGTCATGGAGGCCGAACGCTGCCACGACGACTGTCGCACAGATCAACCCCGCCATCGTTCCCGGCACGAAGCGCGACAACCGTTTTGGCCAAAAGCCCATTAAGAACACCGATGCCACTCCCAACGCCACCGTTGGCCAGTGGATCGCATCCAGGTGACTCATCAGCACCTGCATCTTGCCCACGAAATCGACTGGCATCTTTTCCACGTTCAATCCGAAAAAGTTTTTGATTTGTGAACTTAGGATGAGGATTGCGATGCCCTTGGTGAACGCGCGCGAAACCGGGTACGGAATGAACCGGATGATCGAGCCCATCTTCGCAAATCCCATCACGCACAACATTGCGCCCGCCATGATCGTGCAGAGAAAAAGACCGTTCATCCCGTACGCCGAAAGAACGCTGTAGGTGATGATGACAAACGCCCCGGTCGGTCCGCCGATCTGCACGCGAGAACCACCCAACACCGCTATGATGCATCCGCCGATGATCGAGGTGAATAGTCCCTGCTCGGGCTTCACGCCCGACGCGATCGCAAACGCCATCGACAGCGGAAATGCCACCGTCATCACATTTACACCGGCCAGCAAATCCCGGAGAAACGAGGCCTTGGTGTAGCCGACATACGGCGCTAGAAAATATTCCCGAATCTTAGACGTGACGTTCATTTCAGAAGAAAACCGCTCGTCCGGCTGCGACGCTGTACAAGCCGTGTTTCAGGAAATCGGAGAACACGTGCGCAGACCTGTCGCGAAAATTAACCGGCATGGAGGACATGAAGCGAACGATCTTCAAGCACGCCGCCCGCCAACGCAAAAAGAATTCAAGTCCGACTCGCCGGCCCACTTTGAGTGCTCGTAACAGTAACACCTTCCATTTGTGCAGCTTGGACTCCTTATCGCCTCCTTCTTAAACTCTACTACCTGCGCCAACCTCCTCACTACCGCTAAGTACATGCGAGGTGCGCGTTTTTTGTAGAGCGAGTATCGCGGGAACCAAAGCACGTTTTATCCGCAAGACGTTAACGCGAATCACACGCCGGAACCGAAGCAGATGCGGTGTGTGGCGGTGGTAGTTAGTTTAGTCTGAAGTGATAGTTTGGCGGGTAATGGGCTGTTTTTTGTCGCATGTGCGATGCCCCTGAGATATCCGAATTAATAAAGCCGGGCTGTGCGCGTTGAAAAGTGTATGAACTGTAGTTCCTACGGATCGACTTTTTTGCCTCCAATCCTAGCAATATCATCATTCTGCTAACCGGGAACCATTATGAACGCTCGTTTGTTTAAGGGAGTCATAGCTTTCGTATTTCTCACTCTCAACGTCTTCGCCAGTTCGCGCGACGCGCAATGGAAGGGCGTTCTCGAGGCGACCAATCAGGGCTTACCCAAGACCGCGATCGAGCGGCTGGAGCCGATCATAAAAGAAGCTATTGCCGACAAGGCGTATGCTGAGGCCCTTCGAGCCATTTCTCAAAAAATCGCGCTACAGGGCGTTGTCGAAGGGAATAAGCCCGAGGAGAAAATCGTTCGACTGGAGGCCGAATTGGCAAACGCGCCCACGGCGATGAAGCCGTTGCTGGAAGTCCTGCTTGCTGATTGGTATTGGCAATATTTTCAGCGCAACCGTTGGGAGTTCGCTCAGCGCACCCAAACAGCGGTTTCGCCGGGCCCTGATATACGGACCTGGGATCTTGCGCGTGTTGTGATGGAAATAGATAAGCATTTCTCTATAGCTCTTGGTTATGAAGCGACGCTCAAGGCGACACCGATCGCCGCATACGATGAGCTTCTCGAGGAGGGGAATGTGCCCACGAAATACCGGCCAACACTCTACGATTTTGTTGCGAACGAAGCACTGCATTTTTACCAAGCGGGTGAGCATGCCGGCTTAGCTGGCGAAGATGCTTTTGAGATCTCGGCATCCGATCCCATCTTTGCTGACTTTGCCGAATTCCTGAAATGGAAGCCCGTTACGAGTACGAGTGACAGCCATTCTTCACCGCTTAAGGCTGTTTTTCTTTACCAGTCATTACTCAAGTTCCATTCATCCGATCGCGACCGGTCGGCTTTCTACGACGCCGATCTGGCCCGTCTCAACTATGGCAAAAACGTGGTGTCGAAAGAGGAGGGCGCAAAGCCGTACAAAACTGCCGTGCAGCGCTTCATTAAGGAAACGGCGAAACTTGAAATCTCGGCGCGGGCGATCGCGGCTCTAGCCACCGAACTCCAAACCGAAGGTGAACTTCTAGAGGCGCATCACCTGGCCGAAAGTGGCCTTAAATCATTTCCGACCAGTGTCGGTGCTGCGCAATGCTACAACCTAATCCAGCAGATTGAGGTAAAATCAATCCACCTAGAAACGGAAAAAGTGTGGGCTCCCCCAAGTTCCTCGTTAGAAATCCGGTATCGCAATACTGACAAAGTATATTTCCGGGCGATTCCGAAGGATTTTAGTAATTATCTTAAAGAGACTCGCTGGAATGTCGGATGGCTTGAAACGGAAGAGTTGCGGCGGGCGCTTGCCATAAAGCCTGCACTTGAATGGGCGGCCGATCTTCCGCCGACCACCGATTTCAAGGAGCGCGTAGAACAGCTTCAGACTCCGAACACACTTCCGCCTGGCTTTTACTTCATAATAGCGAGTCACGACCCGGATTTTCACGAGACGAACAACCTCGTTTCTGGAGCCGCCATTTGGGTCGGCAATCTTGCGCTGGTTCTTAAGCCGGAGACAGAAGGTCCGATGAAGTCAGGTATGGTTCTGAACGCTACCAGCGGAGAACCTTTTTCTGGCGCGACCATTCATTTTTGGGAACGTAACCGCGATGGCAGATATGAAGAAGGCGCGGCGACGGCGGAAACGGATGAGGATGGCCAGTTTCATTTTTCGACGCATGACGACTCGGTGGTGCTCGTGGCGGACTATAAAGGGCAGAAGGTGTCGAGCTATGGCGAGGTCTCATTCTACAATCCTGAACGCGAAGATCGCGCTGCTTCCGCGACCATGTTTTTCACAGACCGCGCGCTCTACCGGCCAGGGCAAACCATCAACTACAAAGGAGTTTCGATCCGCTATGACCAAGGATCCGGCAAATACTCTGCAATCAGCAACCAAAAGCTCACGGTTGTTTTCAAGGATCCCAACAATAAGGAGGTTGCCCGGGCCGAACACCAAACCAATGACTATGGCTCATTCAGCGGCGTATTCACTGCGCCGCGCGATCGTTTGATGGGGCGGATGACGGTCGAGGTTCTGGATCCGACCGGCTCTACGTCATTTAATATTGAAGAATACAAGAGGCCCAAATTCCAGGTGGCGTTCACGCCGCCCGCAGAAGCTGCCAAGCTTGAAGCTCCGATAAATCTTACCGGTAGAGTTACCGCCTACACCGGTGCGACCATCGGGGGCGCCAAAGTGAAATGGCGCATAGTGCGCGAAGCGCGCTGCCCTTATTGGTGTTGGTGGTGGCGTCCGAGTGGCTCGAAAATGATCGCGCACGGAACGTCTTCCACCGACCAGGATGGTTTGTTCAACGTGGTTTTTACTGCGGAGCCAGACCGCTCGATCCCTCCGAAAAATGAACCCATTTTTACCTACTCCGTCCATGCTGACGTTACTGATACGACGGGAGAAACGCGGTCGGCTGATTTCTCCGTTCGCGCCGGCTATACGGCCCTCCAGGTCGTATTAAGTGCTGAATCATGGCAAACGTCTGCAAAGCCGGTGCAGCTAAAGATCGCTTCTAGTTCGCTTGACGGAGAACCGCGGTCGGCCGAAGGCACGATCACTGTGCATGCGCTCAAACAGCCGACGACAGTTGCACGCGCAGCGCTGCATTCGGAGAACTACGGGTGGAGGGCGAAGCTCGACGAGTCGAAGACTGATCCCACCAACCCGGATTCGTGGGAGTTGGGCGAGGTCGTGGCTGAAAAATCCTTCGCGACTAGTGCGAAAGGGGAAGAGCAGATCGAGGTCCCGCTCAAAACGGGCATTTATCGTGCTCTTTTGGAAACTAAAGACCGGTTCGGCGAACGTGTGACGGCGCGGCAAACCATTCAGGTGATCGATCACTCGCACAAAAGCTTTAGTCTGAAGATACCGAATTATTTTGAAGCACCAAAATGGTCGTTGGAACCGGGTGAGACATTTACGGCGGCTTGGGGCACAGGCTACGACACTGGCCGCGCCTTTGTGGAATTGGAATGCGATGGAAAATTGCTGAAGAGCTATTGGACTGCACCGGGTCGAACTCTAGAGGCTATCACGCAGCTTGTGACGGAGGATATGCGCGGCGGGTTCACCGTTCGCGTTACCTGCGTAAGAGAAAATCGGGCCTATATTAACGAACAAATTGTCGAGGTCCCGTGGTCGAACAAGCAGCTCACACTAAAATGGGAAAGCTTCCGGTCGAAACTCACACCCGGACAAAAAGAGACTTGGAGTGCAATCATCACCGGAAACGATTCTAAACGGGCTGCAGCCGAAATGGTCGCGGCGCTCTATGACGCATCGCTGGATCAGTTCCAGAGGCACTATTGGCCGCCCGGCTTTGGGATATTCCGCGAAGAACGGCCAGGTGGAACTGCCCAATTTCAAAATAACGTAGTGCTTTTCAGTTTCTTGTCAGGCTGGACGGTCGGGGAGCAAAAAGACGTGACTTGGATTTACCGCACATTTCCGCGGGAGATTCTCGGCAATCTCTGGGGCTGGAGTTACTCGACCATGGGCTCTATTCCTGGCGGTGCAGGAAATCCCGCCGATGCGAACGCGCTCGCACCGTTCGCTGTCGAGGCGTCCCCGGAGCGCGGCTATATGGCGTCGGCAACACTTGCCGGAACCCGCCTGATAAAGAAAGCTGACGCTCATTCTGGCCTCGCTGGTGGTCTGCCAGACGCAGTGGACATAGGAGACGCCGCGTCACCAATGCGGCCCGCGCCGGATGAAACCTCAGCATCCAAACCCGATCTCTCGAAGGTTGTCGCACGCAAAAATCTCAACGAAACCGCCTTTTTCTTTCCGCAGCTGACTGCGGGCGATGATGGCGTGGTTCGCATGACGTTCACGATGCCGGAGGCGTTAACCGAGTGGAAATTTCTCGGCTTCGCCCACGATAAACAACTCCGCTCGGGTTTCATTACCGATAAAGTCGTCACCTCCAAGGATCTGATGGTGGAACCGAATCCGCCGCGTTTCGTGCGCGAAGGCGACGCGATCGAGTTCACCGTCAAGGTCAGCAATCAATCCGACCAGCCGCAGGTGGGAAGAGTAAAACTTACGTTTGCTGATGCCGCTTCGCTTAAGTCGGTCGACGATGTTTTGGGCAATCACACAACCGAGCAGCCTTTCGACGTGCCGGCCAAACAATCGCGCAGTTACTCTTGGCGTGTCGCCGTTCCAGATGGCGTGGGCTTTCTCACCTACAAGGCCGTGGCCGCCACCGCGCAGTTCAGCGATGGCGAAGAAGGTTTTTTGCCGGTTCTGAGCCGGCGGATCCTCGTCACTGAATCATTGCCGTTGCCGATTCGCGGTAAATCGACAAAGCAGTTTGAGTTTAAAAAACTCCTCGCGTCGGGCGCGTCTGACACGCTTCGCCATCAATCGCTCACGGTGCAGATGACTTCGCAGCCCGCTTGGTACGCGGTGATGGCGTTACCCTACTTGATGGAATATCCCTACGAGTGCAGTGAACAGCTCTTCAATCGTTTCTACTCAAACGCGCTCGCGCGACATATCGCCAACTCCGATCCGAAGATTCGCCACGTTTTCGACCTCTGGAAAAACACCCCGGCGCTCGATAGCCCGATGGAGAAGAATCAGGACCTGAAATCCGTGATGCTCGAGGAAACGCCGTGGCTTCGTCAGGCGAAGGCAGAAAGCGAAGGTCGCCGCAATGTCGGCCTGCTGTTCGATGGCAACCGACTCGACGACGAGATGGCGCGTGCGTTGAACAAACTTGCAGATCGCCAGCTGAGCGACGGTCTTTGGTCGTGGTTTCCAGGCGGCCGCCCGAGCGAGTATATTAGCCTCTACATCGTTACTGGTTTTGGACGGTTGCGGCATCTGGGCGTTGAGATCGACGTGGCACCGGCGATCAAAGCACTCGCCGGTCTCGATGCATGGATGGAGAAAAGCTACCGAGATATTCTGCGGCAGCCGCATCCCGAGGGTTATGTGCCGGACTACACGGACGCACTTTACCTCTATGGCCGCAGCTTCTTCCTTAAGGATCTTCCTATCGCGTCGCAGCATCGAGAGGCGATTGATTTCTTCCTGCGACAGTCGCGCAAATTTTGGCTCAAGGTAGATAGTCGGCAGAGCCAGGCACACCTCGCGATCGCGCTGCAACGCTTCGGCGACGCAGAGACGCCGCAAGCCATCATGAAATCGCTCAAGGAGCGCAGCGTGAGCAACGAGGAGCTCGGTATGTTCTGGCGAGACACGGAGCTGAGCTGGTGGTGGTACCACGCGCCGATCGAGACGCAGGCGTTGATGATCGAGGCCTTCGCCGAAGTCACCAACGACGCCCAAGCCGTCGACGACTGCAAAGTCTGGCTCTTGAAACAAAAGCAGACGCAGGATTGGAAAACCACCAAAGCGACTGCCGACGCGATCTACGGCTTGCTCTTGCGCGGTTCAAACCTGCTCGCCAGCGACGCACTCGTCGAAGTCGCGCTTGCTGGTCAGACGATCAAGCCGGAGAAAGTCGAAGCCGGTACAGGCTTCTACGAGCAGAAGTTTTCAGGTGCCGAAATCAAACCTGCCATGGGTAACGTGACCGTGACGAAGACCGACGAGGGCGTGAGCTGGGGCAGCGTTCACTGGCAATACCTCGAAGACCTGGCGAAGGTCACGCCACATGAAGGCACGCCGCTGAAGCTCAAGAAAACGCTTTGGGTAAAAGAAACCACGGGCAAGGGCCAAGTGCTAAAGCCGGTGACAGGCCCGGTCGCCGTCGGTGACGAACTCGTGGTGCGCGTCGAATTACGAACGGATCGCGACATGGAGTACGTGCATTTGAAAGATCAACGTGGCAGCGGTACCGAACCAGTAAATGTGTTAAGCCGCTATAAGTATCAGGATGGCCTCGGCTACTACGAATCGACCCGCGATACGGCGAGCCACTTCTTCATCGATTATCTGCCGAAGGGCGTGTACGTATTCGAATACTCAGTACGCGTGCAGTTGAAGGGCGCTTACCAGACTGGCATCGCCGAGATCCAGTGCATGTACGCGCCGGAATTCAACAGCCACTCGGAAAGTATTCCGCTCGAAGTGAAATGAGTCGGCAAAGCCGGAGATCTCCTGTGTAAGGCGCTTGCGGTTCTGCAGAGGTTCGGTCGCCAGGAAATCTGCGCCGGTATGCCACCGCAACGGCCCGGCACGTCTCAGACTAGGCCCGGTCTGGCTCCGACGAAGCGCGGTCAGCCTCAAAATCCCGTCGGTCTGGCTCAGACGAGGTCCGGTCGGCGACAAATATGCCGCGGTACGCCTCCGCACCGGTCCGGTTTGGGTCCAACACAGCGCGGTCAGCCTCCGACGCCCGGCGGCGCGCAACTTTTTTGCAACGGCCCGCGTTTAGACGCCTCGGTACGGCAATAACTTACGACGGTGAGGGTCAAACGAGGCGCGGACAGGCCCAAAACCGTGGCGGCACGCAGCTGATTGGCAACGGCCGCCGCAAACCCTCGCTTTACACCCTCAAACATTCGACGAGCAGCCTCAAACCTTCGACGAACCAGCTCAAACCCTCGATTTACCGGCCTCGCGGTTCGCCGGTCAGGCTCGAACATTCGATGGACCGGCCTTTCTCACGGATTCCGCGCTGGCGATGCTGTACTGACGATTAGATAGCGTTGTTAAGCTCTGTAGATATCAGAGGTGTTAAATTTAGGTCTGAATGGTGAGCTCAGTTATCTTTCGGATGGATGAATCGAGGCCAGATGCGCCACCAAGGTAAAGGAATGTCGCTCATTCGATGTCTGTAGCGGGCGAGTGAATAATCGGTTGCGGGGTAGCGATGGTCTTCGTTGCTCACCCAGGCTACACAGTCTTGTAGGTGGGCGGTGTCCTTGCTTCCGGCGGTGTGAACAATCGCGTTCACGAGAGGACGAAGCTCCTCACGCCAGGTACGGGCGAGAATGATGTCTTCGTCACCTTGCCCTTCAGACTGAAATGATACGTTGAGTATCACTCCGTCCGCCCCACCGGGATCAAAAGCATGCCCTCGAATATCGGGGCCAAGAGAGAGGATCGCGTTTTGAAATTCGGCCAGCTGCTCGGGGGTTATGACGACGCGCGTCGAGATCTCGTCGGCCTGCGAATTGGCGTATGACTGGTTGATGCACAGAAGCGCATCCGGCTGCAGGATCCATTCTTGCGAGGAATGCATGCCCAAGATCGTGAGGGTTACGATCCGATTGCTGGGATTGACGGACTTGGTGAACTCTGGATTGCGCTCCCACAAGGTGCGCGAATGTTGCCGCCGGTAGTCAGCATCGACCGCCACGATAGTCTGGTTCTTAAGGCTGGTTGAGACACGGAGAAAAATATAAGCGAAGTCGTTGGGCTCCCAAAGTGCGATATCGGTGGACCCGGGGTCGAAAGAAACGCAGACAGGTTTGAGCGCCGAGAATTCCTCCGGGATGTCTTTGCCCAGCAATCGTTGATAACCTGCCTTTTCCTTAAGCACACAAACCTCGGCGATGGCGCGAAGCGCTTTTTCGTCGAGGCGTCCAACGCGAGCCACGGCCCGCTGGTAGGGGAAGTAGTCTACGAGATTGACGACAAACACTCCCAAGATACCGAGACCGACCAGAATGAGAAAGGCCCAGCTCCATCTAACGGCCAGGCGAATCAAGAATGGGCGGCGCATGGGGTTATGGGCATTCGGCAAATAATGAGCGAAGGCATAGGTAGGAGATTGGTTCGGGCTACGTATTTGGGCAAGCGTCGAGGGTCTGATACGGGACTGGGCAATCATTTTTTGTCGTATGCCCTTCAGATCGGACGACCGCTTGGGCTTGCGGAGCGCAACCGTTAGACCAGTCTTGCTGTGTGGGCGATCGTATCGAAGATTTCGATTATACCTCGAAAAACTTCCTCCGGCATAAGGAACAGGAGGCTGTGTCCTTCGTCGAGTATTTCGAGGCAAAATCGGTTGCGTTTGCCAAGGGTTTTGCAGGCCGGCGGAAGCTATACCTCGACACGAAATTCTGGGTGAACCTGCGCAAGGCTGCGGAAGGTGCGCCGCTCGAACCCGCCGACAGCGCCTTGTTAGCAAAGTTGCGAGCGGCCGTGGCAAACGGCATATTAGTCTGCCCTTTCTCAAGTCCACTGTGGTTCGAGATCTTTCACCAAACGGATCGCACCACGCGGGTGATGACGGCCCGTTTGATCGACGAGCTATCTCTCGGGCTCACCATTTTTACGGAGGAAGACCGCATAGCGTTGGAAGTGGGCGAACTGTTCGACCTCTTCGTCCTCAGGAAATCACCGCGCGAGAAGATGGAATACCTCGTATGGTCGGTGCCGGTGTGCGGCCTTGGGGTGCTCTTTGTTCACAGCCGCGATTGGCCGGAAGCCGATGCCAACGCGATCCAGAAGACGCTGCTGGATGAAATCTGGCTGACGCCATTCGCGGGCATCGCCGATGGCGGGGACGAGCTTGCGCCAAAAGTGAAAGAACCACTGGCTATAATGGCGGAGGCAATGAACCAATTCCGCAGCACGCATAGTCCGGCGGAAAGTTTTGAGGAGGAGCACGCGCGGGAGTTTGTCGGTGCCTTGCGGGGACGGCGGGCCACCATCGCCCAGGCGGTGGAATTCTCCTTGCGCCGCCACTATGGACGGTTTGCCCAGGCCGACCCTAAGTTTTACGAAGAGGCGACGAAAAAGTTTTCGGAAAGGTTGCTCGAAGCGTTCTTGCATGGCCAGCTAGCCAACGCGTTGCCCACTCTGATAATTCCCGCAGCTCTCCACGCGGCGGTGAATCGCAACCCGCAGCGCAAATTTCGCGGTGGCGATTTCCACGACTTTAGCCACGCCACCGTCGCCCTAGCGTATTGCGATGCCTTTGCCACCGAACGCGCGTTGGGGCATCTGCTCGATGCGCAGCTTCAATTCTCTCGTCGTTATTCGACTGCTGTTTTTACCACCAGTGAGGCACTGATTGCTTGGCTCGACGGATTGATGCCCATGGTTCCAGCAACCTACGCTTAAGTGGCGGTGCGGAGGGTAAAAGCACGTCAGATCGCGAACTTTTGACTGCGGTTGTTTTGCATAAGCTGCAGCGAAAGGATCGTTGGCGAAGAGCTGACCAGTTCATCTTACCGGAACCGGCTGCAATGCATAAGTTCGCGTCGTGGCAGAGCGTGAATGGAGGGATTATCATTATCCACGACGGCAACGAACGCGGGGCGAGAACGGCGGAGGTTCTCGATCGATTAATCCCGATTCTCAAGGCCAGAGGATATCGATTCGGAGAGTTGCAGCGGCCAGGGGTCCGGTTGGCCAACTCGGTTGAAAAGCTCAGTATTGTTTATTGAGGTAAAGCGACGCGGTCGATGACGGCGCCGGGATCGATGGCGCTGATTTTTAAGACGTGTTTGCCGGCGGCGAGATGAATGAGAGGTACGGAGGCGCGGACGTAGTTGTTTTGAATACCATTTCTACGCGTCGGGCCGTTCTCGTCGTCTTTGCCGCTGGAACCCGGTACCTCAACCACTACCGATGCTTGGTCGTCGATGCTGACCGCAACGCGCAATTGCCGGCCTGGGTAGAGGCGGAAGGTCGGCATAAAATCGATCAAGGCGTCGCTGTCGCCGCCTTTGGTTTCGAAATTAAACGCGAGGGTGGGCGCGGTTGGATCTCCTGCTTGCCATGACGATTTTAAGCTGGCGGGCTTAAGCGCGAGGGCTCGGGCCGTATGGCCGAGGCCATCGACGCGGGTCCACTTGGCTTCTCCCGCGGCGAGCTGTTGGTCGGCGGTAACGGCGTCGCGCCAGAGATGCGCGGTATCTTCCGCTGGTTTTGGCGGTGGCACTGATTTTGGGTTTTCTCCCCAAGGCCAGCGAACCTGGCTATTCCATTTAGTTAGGTCTGAGGCTGTTTCGGGACCCGGCATCATGTGGTTCCATTTTCCGCCGGCGGTAGCTTGGTTAAATTGTGCAACCTGCTTTTCGAGAAATGAGCGTTGGCGAGCGATTTCGTCCGCGTTGGCGTTTGCTTCTTCACCGAACTGGGTTGCGCGGTCGGCGAGGAAAATCAATCCCGTGGCTCCGAGCACGCGCGCGGGAAAACCGATCATTTCAAAGTAGGCATCACGGGTGTTCTCGGGTATCGAGGCCGCGAGCGCTTTCTCGTCGTCGAGCAACTTTTGGTAATCGTGACGCAATTGCGCGGCAAGCGTATCGGTCAATGAGAGCGCCCACGAGCGCTCCATCAACTCAGGCTTCCGCACAGCGCCCAAGCGATAAAACGCGTTGAGAAGATTGGCAATCGGTTCGGCAAGTTGAGGACCAAACTGCTCGGTCGCGAACTTATGCAGGAAGCGCGGTTGCGAATCAGGCCCGAACGAATCGGCATGCCAGGCAAAGTCTGCAAAGTAGGAGATGCCGATTTCCGCAGGTTTGATGTCGCCGACGTTAATTACCCAGATGCGGCGCGCATCGTTTTCCCACGCTTTGTGGAGTTCTTCCCACATGAGCGCCGGTGCGGTGGAGTTGATCCAGAGATACGAGTGAGGACTGCCGTAATACGAAAGATGCCAATAAACCCCTGCGCCACCGGGGCGGCTGCGTTCTTCAGGTTTACCGAGCCGGCGAATATAACCAAAATTATCATCCACCCAAACGAGTGTCACGTCATCAGGTACAGCGAGGCCTGCATCGTAGAGCGGCAATACCTCTTTGTAAGGTACAAACGCTTGGGCCACCGGCCCCCACTCCTTGGTGACATACTTGTCGATCAAGGTGCGTTGATCGTGGATGACTTGATTCAGAGTGGCGATACGGGCGGCGGGATCATTGGGTCCTTCCATACCGCGATCGTGGATGCCGCGGATGCCGAGGCCCCAAACGGCTTCCTTGTTACTGCGCGTTTTTGCCTGTTCTTCCCACACGGCGTGAATCGTGTCACGATTGAGGCTGTAGTCCCACTTGCCTTGTTGGCTTTCATTCCATTTGGCGTTGTTGAACAGCATCGGTTCGCAGTGTGAGGCGCCGGCAACGATCCCGTAGCGGTGTGCGACTTCGATGTTTTGTGGAATCGAGTGAAACTCGCGAGTCACCTCGTGCATCGCCGGCCAGATGTAGTTGAGCCGGAGACGGAGCATGAGTTCGAAAACCTTTTCGTAGGTTTTGGGGCCGATGCCGGCGATTTCTGGTTCGAAATTCTGTTTTGCCCATTGGTGAAGTCCCCAGTCCTCGTCGTTGATGAAGATGCCGCGGTATTTCACTGCAGGCGCGTCGATCTCGGCAGCGGTTGCGGTGAGGACCAGATTTGTTCGACGAGCCGGAGGGACGTCGGCCCACCAATACCACGGCGAAACTCCGATGATCTCCGACAGGTGCATCAAACCATAAGCGGTTCCGCGTCGGTCGCTGCCGACAATGACGAGCGCTCGCTCTACACCGGGAAGGGGTTGATCGACAATTTTCCAGAGGGTAGCTTCCCAGCGCCCTTGGATTTGTTGAAGCTCTTTGAGTTTTCCGGAAGAGATCAGTTGGTCGAGCAAAGCGCTTTTGCCTAGGGTAGCGGCTATGATCACCGGACCAGTCGATCCTGCGATCGTCTCGTGGACTCTAGGTTTTACGCTGCCGACGCGCTCGATATCGGTTGCGAGCAGGTCGGCGGCGATGCGCACGACCTCGGCCTCGGTTTGAGCTACTAGAATATCGGCGGCGCGTCCTTTCACCAGCAGGGGGAAATCCGCGCGCCCTTCGACGGTATCCTTGAGAGTCAACGCGTCGGCTGTGGCGGAGAGGAGAAGCAGCACGCATAAGACGGAAAAGAACTTTTTCATAAGCGGGGTAAGTTTAAGGCGGCGGTATTATTATACTTCACGACGGCAACGAATGCGGCGCAAGGATTCTGAAGGTTCTCGATCGAGTGATTCCGATCCTCAAGGCTGGAGGATATAGATTCGGGGAGCTGTAGCGGCCAAGGCAGTCGTCGTGACGGCGTCCCTTCATCAGGGCTCTCGCAGAATTGCTTCTGCTTCGTCGCGGGTCTCGGTCGTCACAATCTTGAGCGATCGCGGAAGGTGGAAAAGGGACAAGATACTTACGCCGAGGTCCTTTGACGGGTCTGGAATCACGCGCACGACCAAGCCGACTTCTGTGTTTTTCATCATCTCCATCGTGCGCTGGATCGCCGGTGCAGAATCGATGGTCATCTCTTCCATGTCCGTAAAATCTGTTAACATTGAGTAGCCGCTCCGCAGCGACTTCAACGCCCTCTCCACGTCTGAATAATACCTTTCTAGCTCGGCGCCGTTGATGCTGCCGATGAATGACAAGCGGACTTGATTTGCGGCTACGTCCGCTAACACGTCAATTTTACCAACCTGCTCCATAGGTGAAATCTAATATCAGCCAGTGGTGCTCTATTGGCGAACGGGGATGAGCAAAAAATGAAAGATTCAACGATCACCGCCGAGTGGGCGAGCCGCCTGTTCCACAGGCTTGGACGAACGCCATCGAACAGAACAAGCCACTTCACTTTGACGATGTTGTGAAACTCGTGTGCGAAAAGTGAAGCAGGGCAGGGTCTCTCACGTTTTTCTACACATATGTAAGCTGGAATTAACTGAACTGGCCGCGGTTGGGGCGGGCTGGCTGATGCAAAACATGCACCGGTTTGATTGGCACTTTACGCGGCACGAAATGTAGCTGGATCAGTCCAGCTGGTACGAGGTACTAGAACCCGTTGCATCGTGCAACTACAGTGGTAGTTGTAGCTTCAACCTATTTTCTGTCGGATCAGCGCGATCGGTGACGTCTAAACAATAAAATCCATGGTTGATGATGTGACGCTTCTGCAGTGCTTCGCTCGAGAATCTTCCCAGGAAGCATTTGAAGAATTGGTATGCCGACATATAAAGCTCGTTTACGCTGTGGCACTGCGCGCCGTCGGAAATGATGCCCATCTTGCGAAGGACGTCACTCAGACGGTCTTCAGTAGTCTGGCGCAGAAAGCCCCGTCTCTAACCATTAGGTCCACTCTGGCGGGCTGGCTTTACAGCCGTACTCGCTCTAGTACCATGTAACAATACTATATTCGTATTGAAAGCTGGGGGGATTCGGGGCCATGATCCTGCATGGCCAACCGATATAAAGTTACCCTGACAAAGGAGGAACGGGAACAACTCACCGAACAAAC
>Ga0302321_100002960_pt1 | contig 14558 bp, 8 predicted proteins | sample Fen_T0_1_FD_202505 | JGI IMG/M metagenome (GOLD analysis project Ga0302321, IMG submission 202505) | Peat permafrost microbial communities from Stordalen Mire near Abisko, Sweden - Fen_T0_1 | ecosystem: Environmental > Terrestrial > Soil > Wetlands > Permafrost | place: Sweden: Abisko...
ACCGCCATTCCTAGTTTCGCGAAGGCGCTCATTGAGGTGAAACGCGACCAACGCTCCTTGGCGATCGCCAATGCTACCGAAACTGCGCGTTGGTTTGGACGCCGGCTACAACTCATCACTTTTTTTCGTGAACCTCTTGCGCCTAACGGCTTCGCAGTGTTCAACAAACTCTGCTAACAGGGTCCTCCACTGACCGGAGCGTACGGCGAGTTCTTGCGCGATGGCGTCCCAGTCGACATGAGGAGCGGCCCACCCCTTGGACATGTTCCATAGCGGAACGACGCAGTGATCCCGACGACCGCCCGGCAGCGGCGCCACCGCCTCGAAGGCGTCGCGCCTTCCATCGACGAAGGAGGTGATATCGAGCTGGTTGTAGAACCACTGCCAGGCGACGACACTCGCCGAGTTCTTGGTCACAGTGAACCGCAACTCTACGAGCGGAAATTTGGGCGAATTCGGCCAGTTAGACATCGGCCTCGTGAGGGGAAACGACAAGTTGCCATCGCGAACCCGCCAGCCCGCGCTTATGAGCGTGGGTCGTAATGCGGCAACAACGTCCATCTCGGCCCGATGACCAGCGCCTTTGCGAGAGATGGCGCGGTCAGCGGCCCGCCGAGCGCGTTCGTGTTCACGGGGCGGAACTCCAATGCTGGAGGTCGGTGCCGGGAGTGTCGCTTCCGGTTCGAGGACTGCCACCGCGAGAGCAGGGTTTAGGGCGAGGTCCCACAGGCCAACTCTAAGGTCAAAGCGCTGTTGCAAAAACTGTCGCGCCGCTTCGAGATTGGCCGGGTCCTCCCAACGACCTTCCCGAAAGAAGCCCGTCACACCGCATTGGGCGTGTGACACGGCGAGCCGCAGGTGATCGCGATGATCGCGGCGGTACGTCTCGTCGTACTTCGGTGGCATGGCCGATGTGGCTCGGGCCTCAATAACGCCCGACTCGAGTCTGTTTGCGCGCCCGCGCATTTCCGGAGTGTCTGGCAGGATCAGGACTTGCGGCGAGGTCGCGATGGGCAACTTACGCTCAAGCGCGAGCGTTCCGATATCCGTCATTCCGTATGCGCCCTCAAGAAACGCTCCCGTCGTGTCAACGACGACGCGCGGGCCAAGCACGCTCGCGACAACCCTTAGGTAGTAGTCGTTGCCATCAAAGAATCGCCACACGGCCTCGCCGCGATCGCAATGAACGCCAATCTGTCCCATGCTACCCCCTCCTGCGCGAAGTTCCGCAACGGCAGCATATCCTTCTGGAAGATTCTCGTTCATCCCGGACCTCTTGACGTAGAATTTGCCAGTGCTCCCGCCAAGTACTCGCGTGAGCGAAACCCTCTTCGGTTCACCGTCTACGGCCGCCCGGGCTATCGTTCGAGGACCGACGACGAGAATGAACTCGCCGGTGCGAAGCGTGGGCAGGGCAAGTGATGAAACAACGTCCCACCATTCTCTCGATGCAGTCAGGGCTTTGCCTGCCGCCCTCGCCACCCATTCGTCGTTCGTAAGCTGTCTTGAGTCCACCACGGTGCCGTCGTGAAGCGTCATCGTCCCGTTTACAAAGACGAGCGTGAGGCGCGCACGAATTCGTTCCGCCAGCTCGTTGTGGCCGCTCTTAGACATGGGGATGCCTCCGCGCCTCCATGGCTTCAGTGGCAGCCTTCTCGAGGAGTTTTACCCAGCCATCCGTGCGAATCCCCACTTCAGTGGCAACGCGAGACCAATCCGTCTCTAGGTCCGACCAGCCAACCTCCATGGACCAAAGCAGGACCCAGCGAGTATCATTGATTTTTCGCCCTGCTTCGTAGACGACTCCATTCGCCTTTCGGTACTTCGCCTGAAGACGCGCTGACGAACTGCTGTAGGTCTTTCGTGGGGGGAGGCGAGCGATCTCTTCGAACTCGGCCCGGTGGGCGTCAACGAACGCGTTGATATCATACTTGTTGTAGTGCCAGTGCCATGCAAACACCTTGACCTGGCCATGGCCGACGAGAAGGCGCAGGTAGGGATGGTCCGGTTGGTTCGAGTCGCCATGAATCGAATGTAGAAGCACGCTGCCCGCAAGGCGCCATCCGTGGGCTTCCAAAGTAGAATGCAGTGCGAGCGCTACACCTCCCGCTTGCTGTTCGGCGCGACGGACGGCTTTCAACGGCGGCGCTGCCGATGCGGAAGGCACCGTTGGCAGCGGCGACGGCGTCAGGACTGCTGCGCGCAAAACCGAATTCGAAGCGAGGTCCCAGAGTCCTATCTTAAGATCGAATCGCTCGAGGAGCATCTGGCGGGCTGCCTCGAGTGCCTCGGCATCTTTCCATTCGCCTCCGACCAGCAGTCCCGTGACAAAGCATTCCAGGTGCAGATACCTCTGGGGACCACTCGAACGCGCCTCGGCGATCTCGTGGTCTGGTAAGAGTTTGGGGTCGCCGAGAATACGATCGATGGTCGCCCGAATTTTCGCCGTGTCAGGCATGATGACAAACGGCCACGCGGCGGTTCCGTCGACGATCGAGACAAGCGCCGCGCCGCTAGTGTCGATCCGTATGCGAGGCCGCATGGCAACTGGGGCCACGAGTTCGCTCGATCGCTTCCTGGGGGCGCCAGCACGTTTGCGGCGAGCACGGCGACGAGGCTTCTTCGGGAAGCGAGCCGCCTGAAGTGTTCTCGGATTGTAGATGTAGTCCTCCTTCCCCGGACCACGAGGATACCGCGGGAATCGGACGCGACTCGTTCGCCCGTCCGCATCGATTCGACTGACGGTGAGTTGATCAGTGTAGGCAAACCCGCCAACGTGATCCGACAGCGTTGGGATCACTATGGACACCACGGTTGCCCACCACTCGTGAGACCCGATCATCGCGCCAGCCACGGCGCGCGCCATGGCTCTATCGGTCATGGCTTGGCGTGAGTCAACGCTGGTCCCATCCTCAAGTGTAAATCGACCACCAACAAGGACGATTGTTGAGCGCACGACGGCCTTAGTCGTCATGGTCTACTGCAAGAATCTGAGCAAGTAGCTTTTCCTTGTGCCGAGCGAGCAATGCGAGAGACTCGGCGTCAGTTCCAGTGAGTCCGTTGATGGCAATAAAACGCCGTGCTTTGGCCACGAGCGTGGCTTCAGCCGCGTTGCCGTAGGTGTCGAACGCTCCGCCCTGGTCGCCACTTGTCCGCACCACCTCTAGCGCGGCCGCCTCGCCTCTGGGTCGTGTATCGATGCGGATTTGCCGCTCAGTGTCGATAACAATCCGTGGCGGCAGCGCTTCGACCTCGTCCTTGATCGCGCGCGCCATCTCCAGCAACCGGGAATCCGCTGGGATGTACACTCGCCCACTGTCCTCGCGGTTGTTAGCGTCCGAACGAACCACCCGTCCGACGATTTGCCGGAAAGACATTAGTGTCATGCGGTTCGTAAGGTAGACAACGACACGAAGGCGTCGAATGTCCACGCCCTCGGAAATCATGTTGACGGCAACAATCCACGGATCGTGACTGCGTTCAAATTGCTCAATCGCTGCGGCCGGGTCTGGATCATTGGCATCGTAGGTTCGCGAGCATGCAACGACAGGCCTTTTGCCCAGCAAGTGCTTGCTCATATGTGAGGCAACGCGGTCCGCGTGTTCACAATCAACGCACACGACGAGACCGGCGGCGTCGCCGTCTCCCGAAGCGCGAAGACCGATGAGGTACGCATTGGCGTCCTGCAGCATCTTGTCGGCGATGGAACCCGGCTCAATCCATTCGAGGGCGGCGCGCAACCGTCGCTGAACGGTAACGTCAGGAACGTCGGTATCGTCAAATGAAACCTCTTGAATTTCGCCGTCTCCTACCCGGAAGGTCGTGCGCCCGCGTACCTCTACGAACTGAACCGGTCGGCACGCCTTGTCCGCGATGGCGGAAGCGTACGAGTAGCGGTAGTGGGGCTTGGCTGCGCCACCGCTGGCGGGCACGAAGGCAATCGGATCGTTGTCAGTTCGAAATGGGGTGCCGGACAAGGAGAGGATCGCCGCGGCTGCTTCTGAAAAGGCCGTCTGTGCCGCTTGACCCCAACCAGATCCAACGCTGGCGTGATGAACTTCGTCGAAAATGACGAGTGTGCGATGCCCTGGGTCCGTCGCATGCGCGAGGAACATGTCGGTCATCGCGAACAGCGACTGATATGTGATAACTGCACCGAGCCAGCCGTCGCCGATCGGATTGTAGGCGCGCCACCGCGCCGGATCGCGCAACGGAATTGTGGGCGCGCCAGGGCTGGCGCCCGACGCAGCTCGTAGCCACCCACCTACAATTCCGAGCGTCGGCGCGACAACGAGAACGCGCGAAATTTGTTTGAGTTCAAGGAGACGGAAGGCGACGGTTAGTCCCAGAGTCGTCTTCCCCGCGCCAGGACACGCTTCAACAAGCATGGGGCCGGTGCCGAGGCCTTGCAGGACAACATCAAGGGCGGTAGCCTGCCACTGTCGCAGCGGAGCCCTTCCCGGCGCGCATAGCGATGGATCAAAGTATTGTTGAACGACCGACTGAGGCCGAGCCCCCTTGCGAAGATTGCACGAGCCACACAGCGCTTGCAGGTTCTCGGGAATAGTCAGGCCACCGGCAGCCCAGGGCTCAATGTGGTCGCCGTGCATTAGATCAAACGGGACTTCCCGCCGGCAAAGGATACACACTCGTCCCTGGCGCTCCCAGGCGCGCCGCACGAGGGCGCGTGCATAGACCCGCTTCGCTTCGGGCCTATTTTTCCCATCTTGGGTCATGCGGGCAGCCTCCAAAGGTACCATCGTAGCGCGCGGATGACAATTGCACGCGGCGCTGGTGATCGCCTCGGAGCCGCGCTACTTCGCCGACGGCGAATCTAAAGGTACGCTTCGACGTGGCAAAGGCGGATTTTCAACGAAGGGTCCTCTCAGCGATACCTCGGGCGCCACGCCATTTACGATGAGGATCCGCCACTGTTCGTTCCGGTTGCTCGAAATGCTTGCCGCCCGCCACTCTGGCTGGGCATCCCCAAGTTGACGGGCGCGAACGAATGACTCGTTAAGGTGATCGCTCCGAGCGCGCGGCTCGATGTGCTCCCACGCTCGGAATAGCTCTTGAGAAAAAAGGCCGCGGAGCTCCCTGAGCAGCAAGGCAGCACGCGGGGGCCGGCGCTAGTGATGCGCTGCTTGTGGCACCCAGCGTGACTGGCGGGGACATAGAGACGCCGCCCGTCGAATACGGCTGCGACAAAAGTCCCAAGCAACGTCCGATGCAGCACGGGTGCCCATTGCAGCGCCCCCGCGAGCATGCTGCTCTAATCGCAATGGGTAACTGGGACGTCGGCATTGGCACAATCACGGGGTCACTGGGTCTGGCAGTCTCGGGGCTCACCTTTTGGTTGACAGTTCTTAGCCGGGGCCGAATCAAGATGACCCGCCCAACGTTCATTGCCTTCGTCAGCACCGAAGAAGGGCCGAAGGTTTTTCTTCGGGGTATGCTTCACAGCACCGCAAGACGCGGAAACGTGCTTGAAAACATGTACGTGACGCTCACGCGGAAAGAGACCAAGCAGATCTTCAATATCTGGGTCTATGGCGAGCACGACGCCGTTGCACGTGGAAGTGGGCTTTACATTGGACAAGAGGGCGTCGCGTTCGATCATCACTTCGCGCTTCCGGTAGACACCACGTTCGACTTCTTGCCAGGCAACTACCTCGTGGAAGTGTTCGCAACGCTCGTCGGTAAGCCGGATCCGGTCCTCCTTTCGAGCGTGTCGCTAGCGATGACCGAAGACGTCGCTGCCGGCGTCATGTCGGGAGAATTCGCGGCCTTCTTCAACTGGGGGCCTGACTCACGTCAGTATCACGCACATCTTGACGACCGGCCTCGACGGCGGGCTCGACGCGCTCGCTCGATCGAGACTGTCGTCCGTATCGATCTCATGGCGTCTGATCATCCCGTCGCGGAAGTCAAAGACGGGCGCGTTGACTACTATTTCCCGATTCGGGTATTGAATGCGGGACCTTTCCCGGTGAGGGTCAAGGATTTGTTCATTCGCTGGATGGTCGGCGGCGACATGCATGACCACGGCAATCAGCGCGTTGAAGATGAGTTCAAGTCGCTCATGCCCGGCGAATTCCAAAAGCACGACGTGACCATTCATGGTGCCGCCTACACCGGAACGACGTTGCCGCAGGTGTGTCGGATTTCCTTTGGAGGTAGCGTAGTCGCGGAGTCGGAGGGATGGCCAGGGCAAGCGCGCTACGAGCTGGCGTCAGCTGTGTTCACGTTTGGTGTCGTGATCGACCAACGGTCGAAGAAGCCCGCGTAGGTAAAGGGCTTGCGCTTTTTCTAGTCGCCCTACCAGGAATACCGATGCAGCGAGCAGCCGCCTCGATGCAATGATCTGCGCCCAAATGTCGCTTGAAAATTTTGTTTCCACGACGATCGCCCGAATAGCGGGGCAGAGCTCAACCCTGCGCTCACGCGCGGACGTTCTCGTGAGCGCCGCGCCTGAGCTTTTAGCGACTCCAAAGGTTCGGCGCCGGGCTGCGGAGATGGCTCTTCAGCTCGGCCGACGCTTCGCGAAGGCACAGAAGGTTGGAAGGGCTGGCATGGGACTTGTCCTTGCCTTGGCACTAGACGGCGGTCGCCTGGCCCGAGCCGAGCGAAGCGAGATCCTAGCGTCGTCAAATCCACTTCAAGAATCGCGCGCAAAGATCCTGGAGTTTCTTCGACGACTGGAACCGGCGCTCCTGTCCGATTTGCACCCGTTGCTTTCGGCAAGAATTGAGACCTACGAGACGCTTGAACGCGCCGCGAGATTGGGGCGCTCCGCACATGCTGACTATGTTGCACTTGTCCGAGCTCGCCCGCTGGGCCTGATCAAGGCCCTCGTAGCTGCTGCGGACTTGGCGTTCCTCGCGAAGAGGGTCGACGAAGACGCGCGAGAAAGTATCGAAGCGTTGTACACGCACATTTCCTTCCTGCATCCGGTGACGCCGGAGGAATGGACGTGCGTTGTCTCCCGTTGCGTAACAGACATCGTACAACTCGCTCCCCCAAGACGCGACGACTGCGACGCAGAGGTCGCGAAGGTTGTTCAGTCGCCGTGGTTCCACGAACTCGTGGCCTATGCGGTTGCGAAATATCGATTTGATCAGGCTACCGGATACGTCGTGTTGTTTGGCTACGAGCTCGTTGAAGTTGCTGCGTACGCCGGCCCTGTCTTCGTGCTGTCGGCTTGTGAGCCCGCAATCGAAGAATCGTATCGCCGCGCGTTCATTCGCGAAGAGTTGGTCGCGCCGAGAAAGAACCCGCTGCTAGCGCACGTCGCCCAAACCAACTCGGTCATGTCCATGTCGGTGGTCGCGCAACGCCTCCTCAAAATCGGACAGTTGAGTAAGGCGAGCGAGAGACCGTATCACCGCTATGTGTTGAAGCTTCCAGATCCGGAGGGCGGCGCTTTCGACGACTTGCTGGGGATGGGGCCATACTTCGAGGACTTGGCGACAGCGTGGGGTTACTCGGACTGGGCGGTAACTCCATCCGATTTCCTCGCGTCCAAAATCGGAGAGACGTTGACCGTGGATGAATTTCTGCGCGGACTTCGGCCGTTGCGCTTCTTCCTCGAGCTTCATACGGCCATGCTCTCCTCACACGCGCACACCGACCCAATCGGGGTCTGGAACTCCGCCCTGCCTGTTATTGACGATACGCTTTTCCAGAAATTTCTCGGAAAGTCCGGGCTCTCGACTGAGCAACAAGCTGAACTCATAGGGCTGCTTTGTTGGGACGGCGTCGGGTTTCTGGATATTCAATACACCCCACTGATACGCTTTGGGACATCGGTGCTCGTTGCCGCACGAATCTTACTAGCCTCTGACCTGGTGCGAAATCTAATGGCGCTCAACCACAAGCGTGTCACCGGCGCGGGCGCCACTTTCCCACAAATGGTGGCCAATGCGCTCATGAGGAGGTTCGCGCAAGTAGCCGTTGGACGACCGCTGAAAGGTCAAGCTGGAAGTGGCGACATCGACGTCGCCGTAATCGTCGGGAATGTGCTCGTCATACTGGAGTGCAAGCACTCATTGTTGGGAGCCTCCGCGCACGAGCATGCCGATGCTTGGAACGACGTCATTCATGCCGCCGAACAACTCGAAAAATGCGTGAAGATCATCGACGAGATCGGCCTCCAGACCATTGTTCAGAAGTGGTTTCCCGGGAATTTATCAGTAGTTGAAAGCGTGCTCCCTGTAGTCCTGAGTTCAACCCGAGCCTTCTTTGGACTGCAGCACCGCGAGATCGCCGTTCGTGACTGGCAGACACTTAGGAACGTACTCGATACCGGCGAGGTCGAGGTGGCGGTCGCGGATCTCGCGTCCGGCACGATCAGCGGTCACCGTTGGTCCGTGTACCGAGAGAACACCTTCACTCCACAAGACTTGCTCAACTACTTTAGCCCCGAGTGTTCCCTCCTCCGCGTTCAAAATGCATTCCTATCGGGGTACTCGCTCATCGAAATACCTCGATTGCCCGGCATGCCGATGCTAGTTCGAAGTTCGTTCGTCGCAAACGTTCCCAACGATTTGAACGAGCACGTCTCCGAGTACGCCTCGCTCGGCCTTCGAGATCTTGGGCCGTTCACCTCGAACATCAATCGCCTGGCCGTCGCCGCGGATTTCGACCCAAAGAGCGATCCATGAGGCACTCTCGATGCTCGCAGGGCGCGCGCGCAAGACGCTTCGACATGCAACACGAGTCGACCTTGCTCTTCCCGTGGCCGCTCAAGACCACTCCTGCTCAACCAAACGTTCCTGCTGCTGCTTCAGCTCCAGCTCAGCAATTCTCAAACGTTGCTGCCAGAGCGGATGGAAACTTTCTTCGCGTTCTTCCGCAAGGCCTCGCGCTGCCTCCGAGACCGCGGCGGTGTAGAGCGTCGGCACCTCTCTTGGGTCACTCACCGAAAAACGACGTCCCGTGTCCGTCAACGCATCGTAGACAATTTCCCGATCCCCCTTGTCAAAGGAAAGCGTAGTCTGGAGTGCCTGCCGTGCAATCTGACGCCATGCCGGCGTTCCCAGGCCGTAGTGGCACGCAACCTGTGACAGCCTCCTGACTTCGCCCACGTCGCGTTGCTCAACAAGGATGGCGCCGACGCGTGCTGGCACCACTAACCCGAGTGGGTCCAGTTTGACGAACAGCTCCGGCAGATCGTGCGCGACAGCTGAAGGTTGCCGAATGAACTCGAGGACAGCGTCCACGGTGTTCAGGTTGGAGGGGTCGCCTGCGGCACCTTCTGCGAAGGTCTCGACCATCGGTATAAGCTTGGACGGGCCGTCGATCAGTTCGCCTTCGCGCATTCGCGCACGCACCTGGACGGCGTCCACCAACCAGGTGGCAGGAACCTTGCCGAGTACATTCAGTATCTTCTCGATGTAAAACGCCTTGCTTTCTTCAACCCAGTTCAAGTCCGGCGTGTCGACCACTCGGCTCCAGAGCCATTGCAAAAGATCGGAGGGCGGCACGCGGTCACCGTCCGTTTCCAGCGCTTGCTGCAAGCACTCAACGAGCACGCAAGTCGCAGACGAAAGCTCCTCCCTGGGCGTCGACGCGAAAATGCTTTCGAGGCCGTTTTTCAGCTCCGGCCAATCGTGGCGTAGCCCCCAGACGCTGCATGCGATGAAAGTGTTCCAGGCCGCCGCGTCAACAAAGTCGGTCCGGTGCGCGCGAATCAGGCGACACTCGTCTGCGGAATCCAACAGAGAGTCGCCTCGAACAGTCTGTGCGCCGTAGAGCACGTCGAACAGGTCCACCCGCTTCTGGGGCGTGCATTGTTCGAGGCGTCCAGCGACGAGCGTGCACACGCGCGCCACGTCCTGACGGCGCTGGACGAAGACCCACGAGCGCACACCATTCAAGGCGAATTCCCAGCGTGGTGTTCCTCGCTGCGCATCACGAAGCTCTGAATCGAAAAACCGACGGACAGCTTCATATTCGTGGGCTACCGCGCCCAGGGAGGACGCGACCGCGAACACTCGCCGAACGTCCTCTTCACCAAAGAACGCCTCAGCGGAGGAGAGGAACCGTCCAATTTCTGACTCTCCTCCCTCGGCGAGTTCCTTGGCCTTGGCCTTGACTCGTCGTTCCGCGACCTCGAAATCGCTCCAGTTGGTGAGCTCCTCGAAATTTTTTACGACAGAATTCGACAAATAGATGCGCTCGAACTCCAGCGCCAATTCCTTGATCGGCCCGCTTCCGAATTCGGCGTGAGGGTTCCAAAGATCGCACGCCGCACGCAATTCTTGGGGGCTGACGTCACGGCTGGCGATTACTGAGCCGACCCAGCGCAGGTCCTCAAGCATGAGCCGGCTCAATTCTTCCGCTTGCTCATCGCTTGCGCTCAGCTGCCCGCGGGCAATGTTGACGCTGCGATGAGCGTCTGAAAGCAATTCCCAGAGTGCGACCTTGCCTGTGTCGTGCAGGGTCTCGCGCGGGTTCTCGAGCAACTCCTGCATTTTTCGAAGCACCTCGGTTCGCCCTTGCATGTTCGGGTGCCCTGCCGACATCAACTGCTTGTTCATTCGAATGAATTCGCGATCGCTCCATATTTGATTGCGCTCGATGGCGCACAACGGTTTCGCTACCGCACGTAAAGCGATGAGACCGGCACGTGAAAGCTCACCGGCCGCGAGCGTTTCAAGCGCGCCCAGCACGACCCGCGCGGCGGCATCACCGAACTCGCACACGTATCCCGGGCCACCTTGAAGGAGGCTCCGAATGATTCCATCCGCGCGCCTGCCATCATTCGGTAGTCCGCGCTTCCTTGTTGCAGCGATCCGGTGTTCTTCGTCCACAAGCGCATACAGATCTTTAAGCACTGCGACGCGCATGTCGCGAGTAAGCGGACCGCGCGCCAAACAGTGAATTGCGTTCGGGAGCGAAAGCAGAACGTGTTCTTGAGTCAATCGGCTCTTCATTCCCCAAGCCTCGAGGACTTCCTCCGACGTAGGTTCGAGCCGCATGCGCCGAAGGAGCAGGAGAACTTCCTCGGGGTAGTAGACGGCAATCTTCGCCAGTGTCTCCACGAGGGAAAAGCGTTGCCAAGCCCCCATCTTGGGAAGGGCCTCGTTCAGGGCATCGAACAGGGGAGCCGCTAGTTTTACTGCGCTCCCGCTGTGCCTCAACAGGAATTCCGTTCTAGCAAGCGCAGAAAGAATTCTGTCCTCGATCGACCTCGCCGTGCCTTCAATCAGGGGGGCAACGACTGTGTTGATAAACGCCGTTGCCGCCGCAGAAGGCACGAACCGACTTTCACCGAAGTCGCGTTCTTCACAGAACCATTCTCGCAAAAAGAAATCGCGGAGAACGTCGGGCTTCACATCCACGAGCCGATTTCGGGCGCCCCACGTTCGTAGCAGTCGCGCGGCGACCAATTGCTTTAAGGCAGCGCGAATCTCGGTAGCTCCCGTAAGTGCGGTGCGCTCCGCGAGCCACTCAAGCCGGGCATCTTCCTCTCGATTGAGCGGGCCCAGGAGCGCGACCCACCGGGCAACTTCAAGCAGGTGACCGCGATCTTTATTTTCCAACTGAAGCTCGCCCAAGTAGCGACGGCAGAGCTCAGCTGCAGTGTCCGGGAGGGTCGCCAGCGATTGCTCGGATTCCAGGAGGTGAACCGCCAGAGTCAACCATATCGGGTACCCATCGAATCGATGAGCCAGGATCTTCGCAGTGTCCCGTCGCCACTTTTCGGTCGTGTTCGCGAGCTTGCCCGTATTTAGCAGGCCGAGCGCTGCCGCCTCGCTTGTTTGCTGGTCCAACGGCTGTAGCACTAGTTCTTGCACCAGGCTCTTCATCCTGGGGTGCTGCAGCGCTTGTAGGACAGGGTCTTTCGCGGAACGAACGGCGAGCGCAACTTTCCATCGCTGCGCCCGTCCGCCTAGTTGTTCTCGAAGCCGATGCACGAGCCCGTCATCATCCGGCTCGTCGACGATGAGTAAGGTTCGGCGTTCAGGCACGACCCCTTCAAACCACTTGCTGCTCGCGGCAAGGCTATGAACATTCGCCCAGAGCACCTGCCATTCGCCTTTTTGAGCGACTTCGCACGCTGCTTCGAGCAAAAAGCGCGTCTTGCCGATGCCTCCAGCGGCATGCACTTGAAGGAAGTGCTTGTCGCCGTCCAGAAAACTCTCGAGCTGAGCGAGCTCAGGCTCTCGCCCGACATACGGCCCCAGTTCCGCTCGCGACGAGAAAGGCTCGTCTTGCGCGACACGTAGACGCGCTTCCGGCGGTGAAAGAAACACCCTTGATTCGTTCTCAAAGAACACCCGAGCGATCTCGGGGTAAGTCGCCAAGTAGCCGTCTATCGTCACCTGTTCCCAGTAGGCTGCCGCGAGACCGAGGGCGTTGTAACGGGGTACAACCTCCGCTTGCCAGCGCGCGTCGTCCGTCGGATTGAAGCTCGCGTTGGTAACGAGCACCCAGTTCCTGACGGGGAGCCATTGCGCGTGCCGCGAATGACCCGGTTGGCGATAAATTGCAATGTTGGCCGCTTCGGACATTGCGTCCGCGATCGCTTTTGCCGCGGTCGGGCTCTCGTGGTGCTTCGCCTGGTAGACTGTTCTGCCATCTCCCGACCGCGCGTCTTGCCCGCCGTCACGCCCCCTGCGGCCAAACAGCGCGGCATTGGAGTCCTTGAAAAAAACGATCGTGGTGGCGAGCGTTTCAAACGTCTCGCCACTGCGGATAAGCGCCCAGTTTCTTTCAGCCTTCATGCGGTGTTGCCCTGATGAAATGCCCCACCTGTAAAACGTAACCCTGATGCCAATTCAAGCCACCCTTGCTCGGGCAACTCGGTTCGACCTTCACCGCCCGGCGCGAATGGGCAGCAGTTGTCATCTCGATTCATGGGTTCTGCGCCAATAGTTGGTCGTACCCAATAGCCGTCTCAAATTGCAAGCGCAGCTGAAAGCGTGTCCGAAGCCGCCACCCCAGTTCTAGCGTCTGGCGCTTGCTCGCCAGCCACCAGATTGGCGGTTGCCCGTCGGCCGCGGTGCGCGGAGCTGACCGCCGAACAAATATCCGAGAGCGCCCCCCACTCTCGGCGACCCTCGATTCCTTCCAGGAGCACCATTTTAGTGCGGCTTGCCGACGACAGGTGCCTCTTCCTGCGATAAACTCGCGACACATGGTCCATGGAAAGCTGCAAACGGCCGAGAGCACTGCCGAGAGCAAGACTACCGCAACGCCGAGCGCGCTCTTTGACCGTTTCGCGCGCGGCGACCTGGACGTCGACGGCTACTTGGACGCTCGTGTCGACGAGGCGATCGCGCCCCTCGCCGGAAAGCTCCCTGCCGAGCGCATCGCATGGCTGCGCCAAATGCTTCGGGACCAGCTGCTCAACGATCCGGTCTTGAGCGAACGCGTTCGACAGGCTACCGGGCGGGATGCGCGATCCACATGATCGCGCACAGCGTTCTGACCTCCCCGCGCTCCGTGGCATTGGTCTGAGATAGGAGCCAGACGTGAGCGGCATCATAGACGCACCGGACGTGCTCGAGCGGTTTCACGCAGAGCTCGCTCTCGTCGAAATCATCGCCGCACAAATCGCGCGCTCCGTCGGTCGCGCGATCGAGTTCGATGATCTTGTCGGGACCGGCCGCGAAGGACTGCTCGATGCTGCTCGGCGTTTCGATCCGACTCGAGGGGTTCCGTTTCGTGCGTACGCGAACTTCCGAGTGCGGGGCGCAATTCTCGATGGCTTGCGGCAGCTTTCCGCGTTGCCTCGTCGGGCTTACGAGCGCATCGCTGCGCTCGAGGCAACGGCCCTCGTCAGCGAAGGCGAGGCCGAGCGCGCGTTCGCGCGCGGAGCTGCGACGGAGCCGAGTGCTGCCGACCGCGCGCTGGCCGAGCACTTGTCGGCTGTTGCGCTCGCGGCTGCCGTGGAAATGGCGACCGAGGACCGCGGCGAATCAAGCGACGAGGACGACAACCCGGAGGATTCGCTCGCCCGCGCGGAGCTCATCCATTTCGTGCGCGGCGCCTTAGACGAGCTGTCGGACGTGGAAGCAGAAGTTGTTCGCCGGCACTATTTCGACGGTGAGCGGCTCGAGGACATCGCGCGCGACCTCGACATGAGCAAGTCTTGGGCGAGTCGCGTTCAAACTCGCGCGGTCAATCGGCTCGCGAAGCGGCTGCGCAACCTCGGCTAGTGATCACGGTAATCGATCCGGCGTCGGTCTGTTCAACCAACGTCGGGAACGGAGGCGCGACTTCCCTCGCGGACGCCAGTGCCGAACGCCGACGATAGCCAAACCGCAAGCGCGGTCGCGGCTTCGCCATTTGCCGTCAATTCGATCGCACCGATCCGACTCACTCGCTTTTCAAACGGCATTTCCCGCTTCGCCATGTGCCGGTCCAGATCGTCGAAATCCAAAAACACCGGGAACGCTTCGCCATGCTCGTCGAACATGTCGCGCAAGTAGCGCGGCAACCAAGTTGGGCGAACGTGAACTCGCCACGCTTCCTTTTCTGGAACGCAGAACAAGTTCAAAAGCAACGCTTCGTCAGGTTGTTCAGCGTGGGCCTGAGATTTCATGGTG
>Ga0302321_100002963_pt1 | contig 14553 bp, 33 predicted proteins | sample Fen_T0_1_FD_202505 | JGI IMG/M metagenome (GOLD analysis project Ga0302321, IMG submission 202505) | Peat permafrost microbial communities from Stordalen Mire near Abisko, Sweden - Fen_T0_1 | ecosystem: Environmental > Terrestrial > Soil > Wetlands > Permafrost | place: Sweden: Abisko...
CGCGAGCGCGATCACCTTGCGCCCGAGCCACAGCGGTGCGTAGAGCATCGTGTCGAGACGAAGGCTTGTGCTCATCGCCTTGTGCGCGGCCTCGGCTTCCTCCCACGTTGTGACGCGGTACATCTTCCCGTCAAGCGGGCCGCCGAATACCAGCGTCTCAAAGAGCAGCGGCGGACCGCCGCCCCACTGATGGTCGAGACCGAGGAACACGGTCGAGACCTCGCAACCCCACACGCGCGACTTCGCGACGATCCTCGCGTTATTGCTGGTCTCGAACCAGCGCGCCCACGTCATCCAGTCCGCAGCGACCGGCGTATGGCCATCGAGAATGTACTGACGCTGCCCACCGTAGAGATCGGTCATACCTCGAACTCCCGCGCTTCCCAAAGGTGAAAGCAGTTTGGGTGGATGTTGACGTATTCACCGGAAGGCGGGAGCAGCATCGCGAACGTGAGGCCGAGCGGCAGCAGCGTGTAGCGCGCGTCCTTGATCTCGTTCCAGCCCGGGTAGCGATCCTTGCAGGAAATTGAGAGATGCCAGAGCAGCGCATCGCTCTTGCCGAACGGTTCCCGCGCGATAAATGCGTGACACGGTCCCTTCTGGTAGTAGCGCACGGAATGCCCCGGCAAGGTGGGCAGTCCCCTCGGCCCCATGTCGCGCCAGCCGTTGAGCTTCGTGCTGTACATCTAGCCCGTCGGCGGGTTCGCCGCCAGATGTTCGAGCGCCATCATCACCACCTGCGGCACGTCCGCATCGCCCGCGCAATAACGGCGCAGTGTCCTCTGGTCGATCTCCAGATACCGCGCCGCGCCGCGCTGACTGACCCCGGCCCGTGCGAGCAGATCGCGCACCCGGTCGGCGTCGGTCATGTCGTTATCGTCATTCACGGCGCACCTCCTCAGATGCCGTCGAAGCCGTCGTCGTCCCCGTACTCAGGGACCGGGCCCTGCGGGAACTTGCGAGCGCACGCCTCGCACTGATTGACGCCGCCGTCGAATGCCGTGCTGCCGCAGCGCACGGTCATCAGCTTGTAGCTGTATCCGCGAGGCACGGAGACCTCCAGTTGCTTGTCGCAGCCGTAGCGCCAGCGGTGTGGGTTCGGTTCTGGCTGGATTTGTGGGGTGGGCATGGCTCAATCCTCCTGAGGTGAATCGCTGAGTGCTTCAATCGCATCGAGCGTGTCTTCGAGCACCGGATCGGGCTCGAAGGTTTCGGGCGCTTCGAGTTCGACGGCGCCCGACTCCAGAGCGTTCGAGATCTCCTCGATCTCGGCGATCCACGACTCGGCGCTCTCGCCCTTATCGCCCTCGCGCCACGCGTCCGACTTCCCATCGAACTCCTCGCGCAGCCGGTTGGCGATGTCGCTGACCGAGCCCGAGGCAATCTCAATATGGGAATTGAGTTGGCTCATCGCGTCTTCGAGCTTCGCCCACGCCGCATCGACTGCGGTGTTGTAGACCTCCACTTCGGTTTCAAAAAGATGGCGCGCGGCCAAGATGTCATCGCGCGCGTGCGCGAGCGTGGCCGCCTCGGTCTTCGATAGTTTGATGCTCATGTGGATTCTCCAGTTGACTTGGCGAGGGCGTCGCGTTCGGCCACTACCTCGACGTAGCGCAGTGCCCGCAGGCCAAGCAACCCCGTCACTCGCTCCACCTCCGCCCGCGCCTCAGCCAGTTGGCGGTCACGCTCATTGATCGTGTCCTCGTAGCGACTGACTGCGGCTTCGGCCTCGTCGCGCTCGCGAAGTTTCGGCGTGTCCGTGCCATACGCTGCGTCGGCAGTAGCCCCGTCAAGCCTCACGGTGTAGGCGCGCACCGTGGCCTTTGCTATCAGAGCCTCGGTCATCCGCAGCATTGAGTCCTCGTTATAGCGGCGATTGCTGCCATGCAGGACGTAGCACTGCCACTCCCGCAGTAGGTTGAGCATGTCAGGCGCAGCGGCGATCAATAGCGCGTCCGCGTTACTCTGTGCCGTGTCGCCGCGATAGATGACGTTCGCCAGCCGGTCGCCAGTGTGCGAGCCGACGCACGGACCGATATGGACGTCGACGGCGGGCGCCGCGTAGGTGTGCCACGGGCCGGGTGTGTACTTGAGCGTAGTCATGAAAAATCCCTCGCAGTTGCTGGGTGATCCCGCCGGGCCATCCCGGGGGCTCCTCCCTGTAGGCCGGGGAGGAGCCGCCATTGTACGGTAAGCATGGCTTACCCGCCAGCGGTACTTTCGCGTTATAAATGAACGAGTTACAAGCGCCTTCCCCAGCTCTCGGCCTAGCCGTAGAGGCACTCGCCAAAAACCGCGACCTGAAGCACGCAGTCGGCGGCTTCGGCATCGCAGCCGCAGCCGTCCTCCTCCAGACTGCCGACGATGTCGGCGATGATTCGCGAGTGGCAGTAGCCCGGCTTGCCAGCGTTCGCGATCAGCTTCGAGATAGCGCCGGGAATGTCCGCGGCAGTGATCTCGAAATTCTTCGGCGGCGTGCCAGCGAACTCACTGTTCTCGCTCGGCTCTTTCAGCAGCAACTTCGTGTAGTTCAAATCCTTGTCGCGCTTCGTGTCTTCGATGTAGTCGTTCAGCCAGTAGTTCGAGCCGCCCTCGCACGCGGTCACGATGATGTCGAGACACGCCTGAGTGCTGATCTTGAAAGTGACGTCGCTCATGACTGCACCGCTTCGACGGTCCGCGGGAACCGGCACTCGAAGCCCTGCTCATTCAGTCGCTGCATCGCGAGACGCGAAGCCTGTCCCTTGCTCTCGGCCTCCACGGTCAGCGTCTCGACGGAGAACGTGCCGATGGCGCCTTGCTTGCGAGCCTCGTACGTGACGGTGTAGATGTTCATGACTTCGCCTCTTCGTCGACGGGGGGCAGATAGCCCTTGACCCGATGCCACACGAGCACGTCCCAGCTCTCGACGCTCGGCTCGTAGTCGACGCTGTGATCGAACAGGAACGCGCTGTCGTCGGATCCGTCGAAGCCGCCGCCGATCCAGACCTCGTCGGCTTGCGTCTCCGCGGCCATCTCGTCGATCTCCTTGAGCGTGCCGCTCCACTCGATGCAGTCTTGATGCGTCCGGCCGGGGACTTGGTCGCGTCCCTTAACGGCCGAGATATAGGTGCCGCGGCTTCGCACTGCGCGACACACGCGCTTCGCGTCTTTGCGGGCGGCTTCGCGCGCATCGCTCACGGCGGCGCGGATGGATTGAAGTGGGGTCGTCATGATGTCCTCGCTTCTAGCTGGTGGTGCCCTCAGTAACTGGGGCGATGTAACGAAACTGAGCCTATCACATGGGAAGTGTCGCTTCATGCGGCCTGTACGAACTCCATCGGCTGAGCGATCAGCTCGGCCTCTTCGACCTCTTCGATCTCGGGGGCATCGTCCAGCTCCTCGGATCCACACGCCGGGCAGCAGCGGACGAAGTACGTTTCATAGACCATCGCGCCCCAGTATTCGTGGCGCTCGCGGTGCTGCTTCTGGTCCGGATCGTCGCCGTCCCATTTGCAGTCAACGCACTGGTATCGCTGCATCATGAAACACCTCCCGTTGCTTCCCGAAGCCTGCGATTGCACCAGCCCGAGAAACCGTCGCCACGTTGAAACGGTCCGGTCATGCCGTTCGGCTCGAAGCCGTCCGCCATCCGCCACGTCTTGTACGCGGCCAGCAATTCGGCCGCCTCGTAGTATTGGCCGTTGCTGATCGCTTGATCGGCTAGGCGCAGGGTTTCCGCCGGATCCATGATCATTCTCCTGCCAAATTAGCCGTGTTCGGCAATTACTGGATTGACCGAGTCGGCGGCGCCGACCCCCGGATCTCGCACAGCTCGCGCACGCGGACCGAGTCCCGCCACTTGTCGAAGCCGTACGGCTTGCGCCCGGCGAGGACGTGGACCGAGATCACCGAGCTGGTCCCGGCCAGCGTGTCGCGAAAGCGAAGCACGGCCGCCTCGATCTCCGGGACCTTGGCCGCCTCGATCAGCTCGTGCGCGCAGGGCGCGGTGCTGGGTAGGAGACGGACGAATCCCCGGTCGAAGTCGGCCGGGCGTGAAGCGAGTCGGATCGTGCTCATGGCGTTGCTCCTCAGGTTACGAGTGGAAGCTGAAGCTCTTCGCTTCATGGTTGAAGATCGCGCCGATCACGTAGCCCGGCCGGTCGCCCGCGGCGGCACCCTCGGCGCGGTAGCACGCGGTCAGCTCATCGTCGCGCGCCATGTAGATGTCGACGTGCGGGAACGTGTAGTTCCATTGTGAGAGATAGCCGAGCGCGGCCTCGGTCTCGGGACCGCCGCACGCCAGCTTGAAGTGCGTGAGCCGCACCGCGTCAAAGTGCAGGGTGATCGTTCTGGATTCGGTAGGCATGGTCTTGATCTCCATTACATTCGTGTGGTCGGCACGCTGCCGACCGAGTACACATAGCCGTCGGCGAGCCCGTTCAGATCCATGGCGAACCGCGACCGGCGCCAGACATACAGGACGAAGCCCGCGGGGATCGTGATGGTGCGACGGATGAGAAGCCCGGCCGACCGCTCGCCCGTGGCGTGGCCGATCACGGTGCGGCCATCGCTGCTCGAAAAGACTGGAAGTTTCATGATGCTTGTCCTTAGGTTCAGATGACGCCCATCAGAATCAGCACGCTGTTGACCGTGCCCTTCGCGCCGCACTCCTCGCAGTCGTACTTCGCGGCGTCCGGCTCGTGCCCGGACTCGTTGACGTTGCCGCACGCGCTGCACACGCTCGGGCAGTCATCCTCGGTTGACTCCATCAGCTCCAAGGCGCTCTCGAAGCCGAGAACCTCGCGGACGTGCTTCAGCCCGTAGACCTTCGGCTTGATCATTGCGTTCATTTGGGTGGGCTCCTGTTCAGTCAATCGCGCGAAGGATCGCGCCGGATTCAGCGTGCTCATAAGAAAAGTCCTTCAGGTTGTCGAGCTTGGCGATCAGCCAGACGCTGCTAAGCCCGTCGCTGCGCTCGATGGCGAGCGAGAGAGCGAAGATCGTCACGACGATCCCGGCAGCATCGGGCGACAGCTCAACGTCGGCCGTCGTCAGCGGGCCGCCGCAGCGATACAGCCCGGTCGGCGTCGCTGGCTTCGGCGGCGCCATGTACCCGGCGCCGTTGCTGGTCTCGCGGAACTCCCAGTACCCGCCGCTGTAGCCCTCTAGCAGGTTGTCGGCGAACGTGTAGACGTTGCCTTCGATCTGCATCATCTGCTTGCCGAAGTGCTTCGGCATGAATGCGAGCCGCTGCTCCTCGCCAACGGTCTCGACTTGGATCGGCTCGTGCTTCGCGGTCATGACTTTCTCCGGGAGTTCGTTCGGGCCGACTGCGCGTGCAGATCGGCGATTTCCTTCGCGGTCGCCTTGCGGCCCTTGATCTGCTCGAACAGCTTCAGCACGTTCGCGTCGATCTTCGCGTCGGCGCCGCTCATCGCGTAAAAGGCCATGCCCGATTTGTCTGGCATGGGGTGGGATTTCGGAAGGGTCTTTCTCTTGGTCATTACGCTGCCTCCTCGACAGTCTCGATCACGGCCGGGGGCGGGACGATGAAGGCGGCTGCCGCCTTCGCGCAGCTCGCGGCCTTCATGAATGCCCGGTTATCGTTCTTCAGAACCTGAAGCCAGTTGTTCAGGTACTGCGCGTGGTCCGCGCGCGGCTCGGTGCTGATTCCAAGCTCAGCGCTGAGGAATGCAGAGCCAAGCTCCGCGATCAGTTCCTCGAACGCATACGCTTGCGTGCCGAACCGACCCGTGAAGTCGCGCGCGAGGCGGCTCGTGTGGCCGGTGGCGTGCACCAGCTCGTGCAGCGCCGTGCCGTAGTAAGCCTCGGTCGCGCTGCTCGTGGCAGTCGCCGAGAAGAGCTTGCGCTCCGGCAGGTGCACGAAGTCCTCCGACGGGGAGTAGTAGGCGCGCGGGTTGGCGGTGTACTTGAGCGTCACGCCAGTGGCAAGGATCGCCGCGTCGGCGCGTGCACACATCTCGGTCTCGTCGACCAGCGCCTCGGGCGCCGTAAGGAGAGCCGCGGCGAAGTCGCCGTCAACCTGCTCGGCGTTGAAGACGTGCAGGGTCTTCAGCATCGGGAAGACCGAGTCGACCTTCTTGCCCGCCTTGATCTCGGTGCGCTTGAGCATCTTGAAGTACACGATGGCCGTGCCCTTCTCGCCCTTGCGCACGCTGCAGCCCTTGGACTTCCACTGCTGGAAGCCAGCCCAGATCGGGCACGCGTAGGGCGTGAACGCGAGGAGCAGGGTATTGATGCCGCGGTACTTCGCGTGGGTGACGGCGTTCGCCGAGGCGAGACTCGAAACCTTCTTGTTAAACGGGTTTGCCCAGTTCGAGCCTGAGGTTTCCATCAGCGTGATCACGCGGTCGGTGATCGTCTGATAAAGGTCGGGATAGACGGCCATGGTGATTCCCTTACTTGTCGTCGGGTGGTGCCCTCAGGCTGGAGCCCGGGGCCCTCCCCGGAAGCCCGGAGAGGAAACGCGAGTATAAGGTAAGCGCGCCTTACCCGGTAGTGAATATTTTCGGCTTTGGAATCAGTCATTTGCGCGCGCATTCCCTCGAATAGGGGCGGGGCGTATCGTGCGGGGAGGCCGGGCGTTCGCGAAGTTTCCCTTTACATCAGCCCGGAGCCGGGGAGTGCTATGTTATCTACCGTACATACGGCGATGCGCAGGCTCCCTTATTTTTACCAAGAGCCGGAGGAACCGTGGCGAATAAGGGCTTCAAAGATCGGATTCAGAACGCGAGCGGGCTGCTCGCCGACGCAGCGAAGAACTACCCGAATGGATTCCAGATCGTCGAGATCCTGCCCGCAATGAAGGCTTTGGATAAGCGCTTCGACGAGGCCGCGATCAAGCGCTGCCTCGGGCTGCTCTACCACAAGAACGTGATGCTGCGCATAGAACGCGGACGCTACAAGCTCAAGGAGTTTGACGACAACCCCCGTGGCGAGGAAGCGCTCGATGCCGATGAGCAGATCCTGAATCAGGCGCTGTCGTCGATCCTTGCGTTGACCAAGCTGATTCAGCGATTGAAGGACCGCAATCGAAAGATGGCCGCGATGCTGGAACAGTTCACGGGCCCCGTCTCGAAACCCGCCAAAGGAAATTAGGCATGAGCAGAAACAGTTACTCGTGGACGAAGGCGCCGAAGAAGGGAATGGACGCGCAGGAAGTTGGCGAGTGGTTGGCGAAGCTGAAGGTCCGCACCACCGATGCGATCCTCGATGCGGCGAAGGACAAAGCCAGCCCGATCCATCCCGCGATGGAATGGAACGAGTCACGCGCGGCATACAAGTACCGCCAGCTCCAAGTTCGCCAGATCCTCGCGAAGCTGCTGGTCGGAACCGGCGACACTAATCGTCCCGCGTTCATGATGACGCAGCGACCCGTCGGCTACATTCCCTCACAGCAAGCGACGCAGGAAGAGGTTGCCGACTGGGTTGCCGACTGCGCCCGCAAGATGGCCGCGTTCGAGAGGCGCTTCACGGGGCTCGGGATCGCGCGCGACGTGCTGAAGGAGATGGCCAAGGCGCAGACCCGCGCGAAGCGACTGCTCGCTGAACAAGGCACAACGCGGAAGACGAAGGCCGGGTGAACGTCGCCCGCTCCCGGCAGTTGAGTTTCGGCTGGTCATGCGAGACCAGTCCAGACCCTAACGTCTATCCATGGACGAAGCGGACCAAGTGGTTCGGCAGCACGGCAGCGCGCGATGCTGATCTTGTACGACAGACCCAGCACGGCGGCGCGTGGTATCGCGCCGTCAAGCGGCTGGAGCGTCACGGGGGATCCGTGAAGACCACGGCAGTCAGTGAGAAAAAAAATGACACCCGATGAGGCCGATGAAGCCGACGCGTTGCTCATGAAGAGCATGGCCGAGTTAGTAGACCGGCTTGACGACGTGATGCGCGGCGGGGACGGCGGGGTCCGACGGGAGGTGTCCGCCATCCTGATCGTCTACCCGATGGACCCGAACGAAGGCGACGCCTCGTATGTGGCGACCAAGGGGGCCACCACGGAGGAGGTGCTCTCCGTCATGCGGGGGATGGTTGCACGCCTGATCGCAGAAGTGGCGCGCGAGCGCGCCGAGGGGGCCTCATGACGCCACTTACCTCCAAGAGCCCGATTGATGAGATCAGGCGCCGACTGGCCATCGGGGTACTGCGTCGCCACAGCCCGGCGTCGGCTGCGGCTGCCGCGCGCGCCTTTGCTGATCGCCCGGACTACCAGATCCGGCGGCTGCCCAAGCTGCTAGAACTGATCGAGGAGGCGGGCAGCGGTGTGGAGCTTGAGCGTCGGCTAGGGCTCGTTCCGCACCACATGTCGTTCATCCTGTGCGGCCAACGGCCGCTTAGCGAGGAGAAGGTCCGCCGCTGGGAGGTGATCCTCGGGAAGCCTCAGGGCTGGTTCGACCGCTAGGTGGCCAAGTGAGCACGCGCAGTCCGAAGGTCGACCTGACTGATGCCCACTCCATCCGGGCCCTTCAGGCCCTGCTCGCCGAACCCCGGTTCATCGAGCTACCCGGGACAGCCCGCGAGGCCGCCTACGCCGCGCTGCGGCAGGTCGGCGACAATCCCGTGGCCGTTGGGATGACCTTGGAGGCCGCGGCTACGGCCGCGGTCCAGCGGAGGGCGAGGGGATGACCGAGTCAAGGAAGAACTCGCCGCCAAAGCCACAGGGCGTCGACCCGGTCGTGCGCCGCTGGCTGGCGGTGCTCGTCACCCGGCTGGGCGGCCATGTCGTCATCAGCAGGGAGGACTACGAGCGAGCCGCCAGCGTTGAGATCGAGGCGCACTTCAACTACGTGACCGGCGACACCAAGCTGGGAATTCTCTTCCCCGGGGAGTGGGACGCTCGGGGTGAGGCGGCGCGCGCGAACCTGCTCAGGTTGGCGGGGAAGCCCGAGCTGAAGGTCGTGCCAGAGGGGACGGAGAGCGACGGGGGCGGGGGGCAGGGGGGATGACCCAGCCATCCGGCGGTAGCCTCGCTCACCCGGACGCAGGCCGCTCACTGCAGATCCTGCAAGCCGAGCCAGAGTTCGCGGAGCTGACCGAGCTGGAGCAGTTAGACGCGCTGCGGTGCCTCTGCCAGATCGGGACGATCCGCGAGGACACGATGGTTCCGTTGGCCATCTTTTTCATCCTCAGAGATATGCGAGACAAGAGCCCGCGCCGCTAGGCTGCACGCTTGCGGGCGCTCGGCTTTGGGGTCGCTCGTGCTACGCTTCGACCAACTGGTTTCAGCACAGTTGGTCGATGAAGGCTCGCCGAGATGGGCCAAATCCGCACCACACTGGCACCACACTAACGGCCATTTCGGGGGGTCAACAGGCGCTAACACGCACCCGCAAGCCTTTGTTTCTGTTAGTTGTGGTTAGTGCAGACTAGCGGGGCTTTGCGGCCTTACCCGTCTTTTAACCAGTTGGTCATTGGTTCGATCCCAATACGGCCCAACCTTTTCAAGCACTTAGACAGGAGACATGACGCGCACCACACTGGCACCACACTGCCACGCGCTTTGGCGTATAAAGGTCTCCGTGCGCCGCTGCGCGCGTGAGGTGACCGACCATGGCGACTTTTAGAGAAATCAAAACCTCGAAGGGCGAACGCCGCTGGGAGGCGGGCGTCCGTCGCAAGGGGCTCCCCCCTCGCTATGCCCGGTTCACCACCCGGCGAGATGCCGAACGCTGGGCGCTCGGGCTTGAAGCCAAGGTCGCCGAGAACCGCCACCTGCCCATGATGGAAGCTGAGCGGCATACCCTCGGCGAACTCCTCGACCGGCACGAGGCCGAGCTGTCCCCCAAGCGCAAGAAAGCAGTCGCCGCACATCTGGTCTGGTGGCGCAACGCGCTCGGCAGCACGCGCCTGTCCGAATTGACCACGAAGGTGATCCGGGAGGCGCGCGATGTCCTGATCGCCGAGCCCTACACCCGGACGAAGGAGCGCAAGGCGATCACGCTCACGAAGCGCCGGAAGGTGAAAAACCCCCGCCCTCACACGCGTGGCCCGGCGACCGTCAATCGGTACATGGAGACGCTGGCGAAGGCGCTCAACGTCGCGGCCAAAGAGCGCCAGTGGATCCCGAAGAACCCCTGCGCCGACATCGCCGATCTCCGGGAGCCGGACGGGCGCGTGCGGTTCCTTTCCGACGAGGAACGCGCCGCGCTGCTCAAGGCGACGGCGGAGCTGAGCGCGGACCTTCACGCCCTCGTGGTCGTGGCGCTCTGCACTGGGGCTCGTGCCGGGGAGTTGACCGGGTTGCGGTGGCCCGTGGTCGACTTCGGACGCAAGCGGGCGCTCTTGGCTACGTCCAAGAACCGGAAGGCCCGCGCGCTGTCCCTGTCCGGCCCCGCGTTGCCGCTTCTGCAAGAGAGGTCGCGCGTGCGCCGCCTCGATACCGATCTCTTGTTCCCCGGGTCTGCGCCCTCGGAGCCCGGCGAGCCGGTCAAGCCGTACGATTACGACAAGGATTTCAAGGCGGCTTGCAAAGCCGCGGCGCTGGCCAATTTTAGATTCCACGATTTGCGCCATACCTGCGCATCCGATCTCGCGATGAACGGCGCGACCTTGGGCGAGATCGCGGAGGTGCTGGGGCATAAGACGCTCGCGATGGTGAAGCGATACGCCCATCTGACCCAGACCCACGTATCCGGTGTTGTCGAGAGAATGACAGCGAAGGTCTATCCGACCGGCTAAACGTGGGCGCGCTCGGCGCGCTCGCGTAGGATCGCCTCCAAACGATCCGGATCGAAAAGCACGCGCCCCGATACCTTCACGAAGGCGGGGCCGAGCCCATTGCCATCGACGTTCCGATAAAGATGCCGAAGTTGGTATTCCGTCGAAGGATACCGACCGGGCGCTGCATATTCGCGAATCGGGATGAAGGACACAAAAATTCCCCTTAGCATTTCTCAATCGACAATTAAGTCAGATGACCTATCCGGCGAAAAGCCGCTATTTCAAGGCGTCTAGCGCTCTCGCGATCTCCCCGTCGATCATCGCGTCCATCTCCTCCGGCGACTCCGGCTCGGCCAGATCGTCGGGGAATTCGTCTTCCCGTCCCACGTACGAGCGCAGCCACTGATAGCGGGCGGCATCAGATCGCAGCAGCGCGTTCTCATGCCGCAGCGCCGTGATGGTTCGCCCGTCATGGACGTACGCATCGCCCGGGATCGTGATTGGGTCACGCATCGCGACGCTCCTGCTGATCGGGCGGCGTGTCGGGCAGCTCAACCTGCAGCCAGCCGGTCCGACGGTAGAGCGGGGTACGGCGAGCGTGCGAGCGCACGGTCTTCAACTGACCGAAGCCAGCGTCGACGATCATGCCCATATTGAACCACTCGCGAAGCACCGAGTTCGCACACGCGCCCCATACGTTGTGATGCGGCGGCTTCGGCAGTCCGCGGTTGGTCGCGTACATGCGAAGGTCTTCGCCAGTGAATGTCCCGCCGACGGCGGTTGAAGCGAGGAACGCGTAGCAGGATCGAGCGTAGGTCGCGCGCCACTCGGGGTCGGTCCCGCGTCGCGCCTTCGTGACGCCGCGCTCTCGCGCGCGACGGCTCTCGAAGATGTCGAGCTGCATCATGCTCGGGCGCAGATGTGGCGTTCCGTTCACGGCTTCACCACGGGGGCGAGGGCGGCGCGCGCATCGCGTACCACGTCCGCCGCGTAACGTCCGCCGATGAATTCATTGTCAGGGTTCCTGACGGAGTGATTGGAAACCGCTTCCACGACAGGACGCAGTCGCTCGATCTTTGCCAGCGCCTGCCGGAGTTCGCGCACTAGATGATCGCGCTCGGCAATGAATGCCGGGGTCTTCAGACCCTTGCCCCTGAATTTGACCTCTGGAGTGATGTGCCCATTCGGGCAGGTGCGGATGTAGGTCCGCTTGTCATCCTTAATGACCGGCGTGCGGTTGCCGAAAAATTGGATATTGCACTCAGGACACATCATGGCTTCACCTCGCGCTGTGCGGCGCGCTTCCCGGCCCGGTATCCAACGCGCCACGCATACGCCACCCAATCCAGCCAGTTGTAAGACGGATGGCGCGGATGCTCAGCGAACCGCTCGGAACGAGCCACCAGCGTCATGCGCTTCCGCTTGACCTCGCTCATCGCAGCGACCCGCGCCGCTCTTCGCAGATGATGCGGGGAGGGAACACCGCGAGTGAAAGCGCGACACGGCGTGATGCGCCGCATCGCCGCCACAGCTTGTATCGAGCGATGAGATTCATGCTGCGACCTCCGAGGCGTCGAGAAAGCGCGCGAGGAACTGCACGCCGAGGTGAATCCTCGCGTCGTGGATTTCGCACAGCGAAATCTCGTGTCCGTGTCGCTCGCGCTCGAAGATCACGCGTCGCTGGGTCCATTCGCCGCACGCAACGCAGCGCATCTGTACGACAGGATCAGCACGGTCGAGGATCTGGCCGTCGCAGACCCACTGCGCGTAGTGCTCGCGCGCCTCGTGTTCGGTTGCGTGCCCGGGGCAATCGTCGGCGCAGTAGCCGACGGGGTACGCGAGCCCGCGCTTGTCGTTCTCGTCGAGTGCGACTGTGTAATGCCAGAACCCGCGGCGTGATGCCGCGAGCTTCCTTGCTGCCCACCATTCAGCCATGGCGATCTCCCCGCGCTACCGCGCATATTCGATCAGGAACTCACTTGCCGTGCCGTGGGCACCGCAACCGAAGCAGTAGTAGATCTGTAGGTGCCGAGAGACAGTGAACGATGGGGTCCGCTCGTCGTGGAACGGGCAATTCCCCTTCCATTCGCTACCCGCCCTCTGAAGCGGCACGCGGCTTCCGATTACCTCAACGATGTCGGCTGGGGCCATGTACTCAGGCATCGTGGTTTCTCGCGAGCCGTGATTCTGGATAGGCAGCTCGGAAGCGGAGAATTTCAAGCATATCGGCCATCAGAAGATCCCCGATGACGTTGATTTCAAGGTCAATGGCCATCCCAAGGCGCCGCACATTCCGCTCGATCCCCCACCGGGAAACAGTTCGCGTGGCTGAATCTTTGAACTGATTGACCGCGCGGAAGCTGAGCAGATCGAACTCGCTATACCAGCAATGCTTTCCGATTCGCGTAGCCCTCGGCATTTGGCCGCGCAGTTCGCGCGCGATCAGTGCTTGCGGGTCAACGCCCCAGATGCTGGCAATGTGCTTTCGTGAATGCGGCCGATCTCTACAGAACATCAAACAGGTGTTGGTTACTGTTGCCATTTGCGCCGAATGCGTGACGTTTGCTACTTCTTGGCACGTCTGATCCTCGACGTACTCCCGGAGGTCGCAGTGAATACTCAGGTTAGGTTCGATGTCGCGCGGAGCTTCTATGACTCTGCCCCGTGGCTCGCGGTCCGAATGAGGCGATTGATTGAAGAGGGTTTCAGGTGCGAGGGGTGCGTTGGCGCCGCCAAGGATGGGTATCGAATAGAGGTCCACCATGTCAGGCCCATGAATCGCTACCCTCATCTCGCACTCGATCCAACGAATCTGCAGGTACTCTGCCGCCGCTGCCATATGGGGATTCATTGGCTCGAATGGGGAATCAAACAGGGCGCCGCAAATGATCCGAAGTACGCAGTCACGCGCGCTCCCCTCGCCGCGAATCCTGAGCAGCTCAAATTGCCTTGGTAACATAGAGCACCAATTATTCGATCAATCCCAGCTTGCAGATCTCAATCGCGACGTGGCACTGCACGACGTCGAACATGCCGATATGGCATTGAGATCGGGGTATGCCCATGGCTTCGGCCAGCGCTTTGTAGCGACCGCCACGCGCCATCCCGCGCGAGTAGTCCGGGTCGCGCGCCTTCTTGACGGCGTAGCGGGTGCGCCAGATCGCGTCGAAGACGTGATGCGTCTCCATCTTGGCGCGGCGCAGCTCGCCATCGGCGAGACGGCCGAGCGGCTTGAACGTGCCGCGGTGCACGCCGACCCACGCCTGACAGACGTGGCAGATGTACAGCGGGCCGTAGTCGGTCCCGCGGTAGATCGCCGCACTCGACACGATGTAGTGCGCCGGATGCCCGCAGTACGGGCAGATCACCTCCGGCGCTGTCGGCGACAGCGCGAGGACGGCGCTCATGCCGCGGCTGCCGCTTCGTGGTCTGCTGTGGTCTCGAACTGGGCAGCGGTTGCCTGTTCCACGAAGTCGGCCTGATCGGGCGTGGGCGCGACGGTGTGCATCCCGTCGGTGAACTCGGCGACGGTTGCGAGCACGACCATGCACTGGCCGCCGACGCCGTCCGCCAGCTCGTGGATCGCATCGCCGCTGCGTTGCAGTTTCAGCACGGCCTTGGCGCCGTCCTTGAAAGTCAGCGACTCGATCTCGGCTCCTAAATGCGTGAAGGATCGCGAGCATACGGCTTTCACGACCGCACGCACGCCATCCTCCACGCCCCCCCTAAGCCTGTCGATCACCTCTCCCTGTCGGTCCGCGTTCATCTGGTGCCACGGGGCAGGCAGGTGCTGGAATTCAGTCACCAACTGCTTTAGCAGCGACGTTCCGACCGACTCCTCCACCAAATCGACAGGATCTTTTTTTTCTGTGGTCACGGGTGCGCTCC
>Ga0302321_100002966_pt1 | contig 14546 bp, 15 predicted proteins | sample Fen_T0_1_FD_202505 | JGI IMG/M metagenome (GOLD analysis project Ga0302321, IMG submission 202505) | Peat permafrost microbial communities from Stordalen Mire near Abisko, Sweden - Fen_T0_1 | ecosystem: Environmental > Terrestrial > Soil > Wetlands > Permafrost | place: Sweden: Abisko...
ATGCGGGTCTGCATGCGCGCCAGCGCGCGGCGCTCGTACCAGGTCAGGTAGGCGAAGCCGGTCAGCAGCACCAGGACCAGGACGAACCCTTTGATGCCCCATTCGAGCAACAACAACCAGTCCATAGGTTACCTCCCTGCCAGCGTCGCGGATGATTCGACTGCAGAAACGCTGACCGCTACCGGCTCGGAGATGGGGATGCCGAAACTACGATACACCAGCACGATGCCCGCGCCAAGCGACTCGTCGAATTTGACCTGCACCGCGGCAGCGACACCGTTCAGGCTGACCCGCGCCTGCCCGCCGTTCTCCAGGCCCAACTGTGCGGCTGTAGCCGGGTTCAGGGCGATGCCTGGCACGCCGATGTGGCTTTCGAGCAGTTTGGCGGGCGCCACGGTGGTGCCCATGTCATACAACTTTGTGACGGGCACGGCAATCAACTCGCCCCGGCCCTTTGCAAGGAGCGAGACGCGTCCGGGAGCAGCCGGGGTGATGGTCGATGGGGCCAGGTGTACGCCCAGGCCCTGGGTATTTTCGTACGAGGTGCCGCCGTAGTACAGGTCGCCGCGTCCGACCACCGGCCACTGTTCGGTCACTTCGGCCAGGCCGGCGTAGGAGATGCCCGCGAAAGCCTTTTCGCTCGCGGCCAGCCTGTCCATCACCAGCAGAGGGGCACGTCCTTCCAGAGCGATGCCGCACTGCGCGGCGATCTCCGCGGTCAGGACGTAATCCGCCTTGGTGCCGGGGCGCGCCGGGATGGCCGGGTTGAAGCGCTGCACACGCCGCTCGGCGGAGGTATAGGTCCCTTCGCGTTCGGTGTAAGCCGCCGCGGGCAGCACGATACTGGCCAGCCGCGTCGTTTCAGTCTCCAGAATGTCCTGAGCGATGACCGTCTTGGCGCTTTTCAAGGCCTCGGCCAGCCGTGGATCGTCGCCAGCCGGGTCGGCGGCGACCACGTAGACGGTCTTGCCCTTGAGCGCAGCAGCCAGATCTGTAGCCGGCTGGTAGCCCAACTCCCAGGCGCCCTGCGCGTTGGGCGTGGACCATACGCCGACCAGGCCGTTGTTGGCCTTGCCGGCGCGGGTCTTGACCAACTCCGTGCAGGCGGCGGCCAGGGCGGTCGTGCTGCTCAGGCCCAGGCCGTCGGAGCCAAAGAAGACCACCAGGTTGGCGGCGCCGCGCACGGCATCGTTCGAGGCCAGCTGCTTGACGGTCTCGAGCTCGCTGCCGTAAGCGTAGCGCTCCACGGTTGTGGCAAAATGGTCCAGCTTGGTCGCGCGGCCGGCGGCGACGATCAGCGTCGCGCCACGTTTGGCGGCAGCCTTGAGGCGCAGGTGCCAGATCGGCGCTTCGTTGTAAAGGTCCGAGGCGACCACCAGGATGGTATCGCCTTTGCCCAGGTCGCCCAGGTTGGAGCCGGCGTTCAGGCCATAGGCGCTGGCGTACTCGCCGCCGCCCATGGCGCTGTACAGCAGGGCCTTGCCACCCAAACCGGCAGCCAACTGTTTGATGTTGAACAGGTCCTCGTTGGAGAGCCGCCCGCCGGCCAGGATCAGCGCGTCGGATTTGGCGGCGCCCAGGGCTGCGGCGGCGCGGGTGAGGTTGGCATCGAGCTGCGCATCGTCCAGGGCCAGCCGGTTCGGAGCTTCGGTATAGTGATAGCCGGCAAAGCGGCCCTTGTCGCACAGCCAGATCTCGTTGACCTGTTCGTTCTGGCGCGGCATGACGCGCTTGATAACGACGCTGCCGCCAGACTTGGCTTCGCGGCGCACGTTGAAGGTCAGGTTGCAGCCCACCGGGCACTGGGAACAGACCGAGGCGGCGCTGTTCAATTCCCAGGGACGGGCGCCGAAGCGGAAGTCGGCGGTGGTCAGCGCGCCGACCGGGCAGATATCGCTGGTGTTGCCCGAGAAGACCGAGTCGAAACCGGGCTCGGAGAAGGTCACCACGTCGGTGCGGCGGCCGCGGTTGTAAAAAGCGAGCACCGAGTCACCGGCGATCTCGTCCTGAAAGCGGATGCAGCGCGCGCACTGGATGCAGCGCTCGCGGTCCAGGACGATCAAATCGCCCAGGGGGACGTGCTTTTCGAGGCGCTGCTTCTCATCGTACAGGAAGCGGCTGCGGTCGGGACCGTACTGCATGGTCAGGTTCTGCAGCGGGCATTCGCCGCCCTTGTCGCAGATCGGACAATCCAGCGGGTGTGAGGTCAGCAGCAGCTCGACGACTTCCTTTTGCGCCGCCCTGACCTTTTCGGTCCGGGTCAGGACAACCATGCCATCCGAGACGGTATTGGTGCAAGCCGTCTCGAGTTTGGGCATGAACTGGATCTTGGGAGAGCCATCCGCTTCGAAGGCCGGTTTACCGCTGGCACGGTCGATCATTGGCCGGCCGACCTCCACCAGGCACTGCCGGCACATGCCGACCGGTTCCAGCTTGGGGTGGTAACAGAATACCGGGATGTCGATGCCGGCCTGCTTGGCGGCATCCACCACGGACATCCCATCCGGGACGGTGATCGTTACATCATCTATTTTTAGTGTTACCATTTTTGGCATAATTGCTCCGGGAAAAGATAGAGATTAGAGGTTAGAGATTAGGAATTAGGAATTAGGTTGCCGGTTAGGCCGGGCAAATCCTTCCTTCTAATTAACCTCTTGCCTATCTCTTGCTTCTCTTTTCTTGTAAATCATTCCTCATCTCTACTCACTATTTACTGTTTACTATGCTCATCGTTCACTGCTTACTGATAACTGCTCACTGATAACTGTTTTTCCCGCAAAGTCTTCGGGGAAGCGTTCGATGGCCGAGCTGACCGCCATGGTGGAGAAATCACCCAGCGCGCACAGGCATTTGCCGTTGATCTGCGCGGCGACGCTCTTGAGCAACACCAAGTCGCCGGCAGCCTGGTTCTCGCGGACGCGCTTGACCAGATGCAACATCCAGTACGTGCCGTCGCGGCACGGGGTGCATTTGCCGCAGGACTCGTGTTTAAAGAAGCGCACGGTCTTATCGATCACCCAGTCCATGTTGTGCGTGTCGTCGATGATGATCACCGAGGCCGAACCGAGCATCGAACCCAACGCCGGGACACTCTCGTAATCCATGGGGGTGTCGAAGACCTTGTCTGCCAGGTTCTCGTCCACACGGACGATGGAGGAGGAGGCGCCGGCCGGCATGATGCCCTTGACCTTGTGCCCATCGGGCACGCCGCCGCCGTGGGTGAAGATCAATTCGCGGAAAGTGGTGCCAAGCGGCAGCTCGTAATTGCCGGGTTTCTCGACGTTGCCCGAGAGCGAGAAGATCTTGATGCCGGGGCTTTTATCGGTGCCGAGCGCTTTGTGCCAGGCAGCGCCTTTTTCGATGATCATGGGAATGTTGGTCAGGGTCTCGACGTTGTTGATGACTGTGGGCTTGTCGTACAGGCCGGCCACGGCCGGGAAGGGTGGGCGCACACGCGGCTGCCCGCGCTTGCCTTCCAGGCTTTCCAGCAGGGCAGTTTCTTCACCGCAAATGTAGGCGCCGGCGCCCACATGGATGTGCAGTTTGAGCGCATAATTCGTGCCGAAAAGCTTTTCGCCCAGATAGCCGGCCTGCTCCATCTCGACGATACACTGCTCGAGCTGGGCGCCGATCTGCCAGAACTCTCCGCGCAGGTAGACGTACCCGTCATTGGCGCCCACCGCGTAACAGGCGATCGCCAGCCCTTCCAGGAACTGGTAAGGGTTACCTTCCAGGATCTCGCGATCCTTGAAGGTACCCGGCTCGCTTTCGTCCGCGTTGGCTACCACGAAATGCGGCCAGAGTGTGGTAGGCAGGAACGACCACTTCACACCGGTCGGGAAGCCCGCGCCGCCGCGCCCGCGCAACCCGGAGGCCTTGACTTCATCGATCACCTGTCCGGGCTGCATCGTGCCGACAACTTTCTTCAGCGCTGCGAAGCCGCCGTTCTGCTTGTAGACTTCGATGTTCTTTAGTTCCGCGATGTCGCGATGTCGTAAGAGAAGATAGGGCATAGGTGACTTTTCTTAGCGGTGGTGGTGGGCAGGTAAGTAAGGAAACAAGGAGACAAGTATTAAGTAGACAAGGGGGCTAGTGAGGGTCTACTTGTTTACGCAGCATGCTATCCGTTGGCCTTCTTGAGGGCTTCGAGCAGTTCCAGGGTCTTGTCGACGGTCATGTTTTCGTGATAGGTCAGGCCGCTGCCGTCCTGGACTTGGAGCATGGGGGCCTTGTCGCAAGCGGCCAGGCACATGACCGTTTCGAGCGTTACCAGGCCATCGGGCGTGGTCTCGCCCACTTTGATGCCCAGCTTCCCACACAGGGAATCCAGGAACTTGTCGGCGCCACGCAGGGCGCAGGGCAGGTCGTTGCAGACCTGCATGCGGTACTTGCCGGCCTGCTCGTCGTGATACAGGCTGTAGAAACCGATGACCGTGGCCACTTCGGTCACGTCTACGCCGACCATGTCGGCGATGTCCTGCATCGATTCCTTGGTGATGTAGCCCGCCTCGCGCTGCGCCAAATACAGGAGCGGCATGACCGCCGAACGCTTCCGGTCGGCGGGGTATTTGGCAAAAATCTGTTTGACTTCTTCAGGGTATTTCTCGGCCAGCATAAAAACTCCCGTAGAGTTAGGCATACGCCAGTCTGCCTTTAGGTTCCGGAACGGGCCTTCCCAATTCGCGAGCGGTTTCAATCCATTCCTGGATGATGATTTCCACGTTCGCAACCGCTTCCTGGTAAGTCTTCCCATCGGCCATGCAACCTGGCAATTCAGGAACTTCCACTACGAAAGCGCGATCTTCCTCGCTCCAGTAAATAATCAACTCATACTTCGTCATCTATACCTCCAAGCTTGTATCGCAAAATGACTTGGCGAACTTGTTTTACTCGATAGGCCTTAGCCTTATTACCGCTTGGCTGCAGGTTCAGGATTTCTTGAACGCTTGGTCTTACAAAAATATGATGACTACCATGAACTCGTTCAGAAAACCCTAGATCCACCAACAAATCACATAATTCGCGAAAAGGTATATTCGCGTCAGATGTACCACGCAAAATCTTCTCGAGAATCTTATCCTTACGACTTACCATTAGCGGTCGACGTCTCCCAGAACGATATCCACCGAGGCGATGATCGCCACCAGGTCGGCCACGAGGTGGCCCTTGGAGATCAGGGGCAGCACCTGCAGGTTGTCGAGGGAGGGGGGGCGGAAGTGCACGCGGTAGGGCTTGGGGCCACCGTCGCTTTCCAGGTAGACGCCCAGTTCGCCGCGCGGTGATTCGACGGCGCAGTAGACGGCGCCCTTGGGGGCGTTGAAGCCTTCGGTCCACAGCTTGAAGTGGTGGATCAGGGCTTCCATGCTGGTGCCGATCTCGGAGCGCGGGGGTGGGACGAACTTGTGATCGTTCGAGCGCACCGGGCCCGCCGGCAGCTTATCCAGCGCCTGCTGGACGATGCGGACCGCCTGGCGCATCTCGGCGATGCGCACCAGGTAGCGGGCGTAGACGTCACCATCGGTATGCAGCGGGACGTCGAAGTCGTACTGTTCGTAGCCCGAATAGGGAGCGAATTTGCGCACGTCGTAGTTGACGCCCGAGCCACGCAGAGTGGCACCGGTCAGGCCCCAGTTGACAGCGTCCTCGGCCGAGATCTTGCCGATGCCGACGGTGCGGTCAATGAACAGCGGGTTCTTGGTCAGCAGCGCCTCATACTCGTCGATGCGCTGGGGGATGATCTTCAGGAAATCGCGCACGGCCTTCTCGAACTCCACGGGCACGTCGCGCCACAGGCCACCCGGGCGGATGTAGGTGGTCATCATGCGCTGGCCTGAGACCAGCTCGAAGATGTCGAGGATCTGCTCGCGCTCGCGGAAACAGTACAAGAAGACCGACATGGCCGCCACGTCCAGGGCGGAGGTGCCCACCCAGACGAGGTGCGACGAGATGCGCTGCAACTCCGCCAGGATGACACGGATGGCCTGTGCGCGCGGAGGAACATCCAGCCCGAGCAGCTTCTCGACGGCCAGGCAGTAGGCGAAGTTGTTGCCGATCGGATTCATGTAATCCAGCCGGTCGCTCATGACTTCGGCCTTCTGGTAGGTCTTGCTCTCCATGTTCTTTTCGACGCCGGTGTGCAGGAAGCCGATATCGGGGATGCAGTTCACCACCGTCTCGCCGTCCAGCTCGAGCAGCAGGCGCAGGACCCCGTGGGTGGAGGGGTGCTGGGGACCCATGTTGAGCATCATGGTCTCACCGGCCAGGGCGCGGTCGGAGACCAGGTGTTTCAGATCATCCAGGGTGACTTCTTCGAGTTGAGGCATCGTTACACTCCCGCCGGACCAGCGGCCCCGTGCGGCGGCTCCTGACCGGCGTGCGGCTTGCGCACGTCGATCTCATCATAGTTGAAGGAGAACTGCGGTTCCTCGTAGCCCAGGGGATAATCCTTGCGCAACGGGTGACCTTCCCAATCATGCGGCATCAACAGGCGCCGCAGGTCCGGATGGCCGGTAAAGCGAATGCCAAACATGTCGTAGACTTCGCGTTCGTTCCAGTTGGCGCTCTTGTAGACGTCCGTGATGGTTGGGGCGACAGGCTCCAGGCCGGGGATGGGCACGCGCACGTTGAGGGCCATACGGTTCGGGATGGAGTTGAAGCGGTAGAACAGGTGAAAGCGCGGGTTCTCTTCGGGCCAGTAGTCCACGGCAGTGATTGCGGAGAGCATATCGAAGCCAAAGTTCCCGTGGATCGCCCGAACAGCCTCGGCGATGCGGCTCAGCGGCAGGACCACGCTGGCTTCCCCGGCGTACTCGATGACCTGGCCGTCGAACTCCTTTGCCAACTGCTCGACGATGGTAGCAAGTGTTTCAGCCATACTCAAGCCCAGTCCTTGATGCGTTCGGCGTGGACTTTTTCGTAGAGCGTGACGATGCCGTGGATGAGCGCCTCGGGGCGCGGCGGGCAACCGGCGACGTAGACGTCCACGGGAACGATTTCATCCACGCCCTGCACGACGGCATAGTTATTGAAGACGCCGCCACAGGAAGCACAATCGCCCATGGCGATGACCCACTTGGGGTCGGGCATCTGGTCGTAGAGGCGACGCACGACCGGGGCCATCTTGCGCGTCACGCGCCCGGCCACGATCATCAGGTCGCTCTGGCGCGGGCTGGCGCGCATCAATTCCATGCCGAAGCGGCTCATATCATAATTCGAAGCCTGCGCTGACATCATCTCGATGGCGCAGCAGGCCAGTCCAAACAACATCGGCCACATGGCGTTCGTCCGGCTCCAGTTGATCACGTCTTCGAGGCGGGCCGTCATGACGCCCATGTTGCCAAGTTTCTGCTCTATTCCCATTCCAGCGCTCCTTTCTTCCAGGCGTACACATAACCAACCAATAAGATAACGATAAAGACGAGCATTTCAGCCAACATGAACATGCCATGGTCGGGGCTGGTTTTGACGGTGTTGTTGAAGATCAGCGCCCAGGGGATGAAGAAGACGACTTCGATGTCGAAGAGGATGAACAGGACTGCAATCAGGTAAAAGCGCACCGGGAGGCGCCGGGTGCCTGGACCGAGAGGGTTCATACCTGATTCGTAGGGCATGGCCTTCTTGCCGGAGGGGCGCTTGGGGCCAAAGATCGTCCCCAGAACGATGGCGATCACCGCGACAGCCGTGGTGATAACGATCAGGATGGCAATGGCAGCGTATTCGAGCAGCATAATTATGTCTCTCGTTAGAGATGAAGGGGATTACTTACTATTAGAAAGTATATCATATACGATAAGATCAGTGTGAATTTTCACAAAAGGGAAGAGGCAAGAATCAAGGTGATTTTTATCACCCAATCAGGGGATCGCGGCGCGGGGCGTGGAGAGGGCGAATACTCCCTGCGCCGGCGCAAGGTGGCGATGGGGATGGGTGGGAAGGGAGAGGCCACGGCGTGACCACAGTGTAGCTGTATGGTAGCTGTATCGTAGCTGAATGGTAGCTGTATGGTTGGCAGGGAATGGGGTGTTTGCAGATATGGATCGTGGTGGGATGGTACATTTCACATTTCAATTGTAGTGAAAAGTATGTAACAGCGCATGCATGGGATGTTACAAAATCCGCAAAACATGTAACAAACGTGTTACACGAGGGGGGAGGGGGGATTGGGGATTGGTAAATCGGTAAGCGGTAGATTGGGAGGTGGGAGGAAAAGAAGTAGACAGGTGGACAAGTAGACAGGTAAAGAAGTAGACAGGTAGACAAGTAAACAGGTAGACAAGTAAACAGGTAGACAAGTAAACAGGTAAACAAGTAGCATGAAACGAAGCGTTGGGCGTTTTCATGGTATGATTTCGCCACTAACACCCCATCCGAAGATGCAGTGAACTGCTCACTGGTGGCACCGCTTTGCTCGATCTGCAGGCTCACCCAGACAGCTGTGGCAATTTTTCAGACAGGGTGTATAAGGGAACCCCATGGACGATAGAATCACGATTATCGAAGGCCCCACCCCCATATTCGAACCTGTTCAGGATGGCTGGGCGCTCGGCTTGAACGAGACGCGCCAGTTCTCTGTGACCGCGCTGACCCGTCTGCGCACCCTGAACGGACCGGCGCTGGTGGAGCGCTGCTACCGTTCGTGGCGGCAGAACCAGCCCATCAACCTGCATTACCGGGACGAGGCCGGGCTCGAAGCGACCGCTCCGATCCTGGCGGCGCGGGCGGTATTGACCGAGGAAGGCCACGTCCTGCTGCTTTGGCTGCACGTGGAGCGTGACGACATGGAACTCGAGATCGACGCCGAAGACGATGAAGACGACGACGAAGACGAAGACGACAATGACGACGAATACGACACCCCCTGAGGGTGAAGCCTCCCTACAATTCGAACCTGTGATCGGCCTGGAGGTCCATGTGGAGCTCCTGACCGATTCGAAGATGTTCTGCGGCTGCGCGGTGGTCGATTCGACCAGTGCGACGCCGAATACCACGGTCTGCCCGATCTGTGCGGGCATGCCGGGGACACTGCCGGTGGCGAACGAGAAAGCCATCGAGTTTGCGCTGCGCGTGGCGCTGGCGCTGGAATGCGAGATCCACCCAGTCAGCATCTTTGCGCGCAAGAATTACTTCTACCCCGACCTGCCCAAAGGCTACCAGATCACGCAATACGAACAGCCGCTGGCCACGGACGGGCGCATCACCCTGCAGACTTCGCGCGGGGAGAAGCTGATCCGCATCCACCGCGTGCACATCGAGGAGGATACCGGCAAGCTGACGCACGACGAGAGCCAGAGCGCCACCGGGCACGGCGGGTCCTTCTCGCTGGTGGATCTGAACCGGGCCGGTGTGCCGCTGCTCGAGATCGTCACCGAGGCCGATTTCCGCACGGCGGAGGAAGTGCGCGCCTACGGCATGGCGCTGCGCGCGCTGGTGCGCTACCTGGGCGTCAACTCGGGGGACCTGGAAAAGGGCGTGATGCGCATCGAGCCGAACATCTCCATCCGCCCGGTGGGGCAGGAGGCGTTCGGCACCAAGGTGGAGATCAAGAACCTGAACTCCTTCCGCACGCTGGAGCGCGGCGTGTCCTACGAGATCAAGCGCCACGAACAGGTCATCCGCGCCGGTGGGAAGGTTGCGCAGGAGACCGTGGGCTGGGACGAGGCCAAACAGGCCACGTACAGCCAGCGCTCCAAGGAAGACGCGCACGACTACCGCTACTTCCCCGAGCCGGACCTGCCGCCGCTCGTGCTGGACGAGGCTTTCATCGAGCGCGTGCGCCGGTCGCTGCCCGAGCTGCCGCAGGCGCGCATCCGGCGTTTCGTGAGTGAATACGGGCTTTCCGAGACCGAAAGCTTTATGCTGGTGGATGAGAAGCCGGTGGCGGACTACTTCGAACAGGCAGCGCGGGCCGCATCCGTGCCGGCGCGGACGGTGTTCTCCTGGCTGACCGGGGAGCTCTTCTCGCTGATGAAGCTGGCCGGGAGTGAGATCGGGAGTCTCAAGATCACGCCGACGGCGCTGGCGGACCTGCTGAAGCTGATGGCGGACGGGCAGATCAACCAGAGCACCGGCAAGACGGTGCTGGCCGAGATGTTCGAGAGCGGCCAAGCGGCCGCGGCCATCGTGGCCGCCAAGGGGTTGGGGCAGGTCTCGGACACGGATTTCATCGCGCAGATCGTGCGCGAGGCGCTGGCCGAGAACGCGAAAGAAGTGGAAAGCTATAAGGCGGGCAAGATCACGGTGGCGAACTTCCTGTTCGGGCAGGTGATGAAGAAGGCGCAGGGCAAGGCCAATCCGCAGGTGGTGCGGGCGGAGTTGGAGAAGCAGCTGAAGAGCCAGTGAGCAGTAAGCAGTGAGCAGTGAATAGTCGCCAGATGCTGATGGTTCAGGGGGCAAGGCTGATACCCAGGAAAAAATCTATCGCCCCTACAGTTTGTGGTGAGAAAGACAAGTAATATCTTTGCATCGGCTCCGCCGGGGCTATCCCCTTCGCGTTGCTCCGGGGATGCTTCGCAAACACCCCGGCTCAGGTACAATCCCCTACGGGGACTTAGCCCGCTGCACCTGCCCTCCCGTAAGGACATCGGGACGATGTACCCTGCGGGCATGATATCCCACTCCGCTACGCTTCGGGGACTGTGTGGCGGGTGGTGCCAGGGAAGTCGCTACTACGAGGCGCGGGTGGTGCGGGCGGAACTGGGGAGACAATCGAATGCTTAAGGAGCAATTACAAAAACTGGCTCTTTATTCCATCCTGCCATGCGTATTGGCTGGCTTTGCTATTTTCCTGAACGGTCTTTTTCAGCATCAATTTACGTGGCAGCTCAAGTTATTAGATATCCAGGGTGAGTCATTCAGGATCGAACCTCTGGGGACCTATACGACCACCCTGTTTGGCAAGCCGTACTTATCGGTTTATTCCAAAGAAGGCTGGCTGTGTGGTTCCACCACCGAGGTAGTTTACGTTCAAAATAAATCCTTGCAAGACAGAGCGACCCTGGAAAAATGGTTCGACGCCAGGACCGGGTTTACTTTCATCATCCTTCTTTTAGTCATTCTACATGCTGCGGGGGATGGATTTTATCTCTTGAAACAAACGATAGGCTGGGGTAAGGCGTTGACCGCCATTCTGCTGGTGGCCATTGGGGCGATAGCGATAATCTCGCTTCTTGGCCCCATTCGCCCCGGCCCACAGTTCGGTTGTTGGGCGCGGGCAAAAGTCCAGGCCGAGTTGACCAATATATCCTCTGATGGCATGATCTACCCCGACGTCGGTGCTATTCTAAGCATAGCGGCTGTCCTGCTTGTAGGAATTGGCTACATCCCCAAAAAGCAGCCCTCGTAAGGGCAGCCTAACCCGGTCTCTGAGATAGCGCACTTTTCAGCGCCAACCACGTATATAGATATTGTGCTCCTTCGCGGCGTGGTCAAGAGTGATAGCTGAAGTACGGACTTAAGTTCGGACATTTTCATTGCATCATAAAAAAGCACCCAAGAGTTATCTGAAAGCGTCCTTCGACTGCGCCGCACAAAGAGAAAGAGCGTGCGGCTCCGCTCAGGACGAAATGTAACGTTAGGGAGTATTTTGTCCTGACTCATGTCCGTACATCAGTGATAAGTGCCACGAGGACGATGGGAAAAATGGAGACAAAAGATTACTACCTGAGCCTGGGAATTTCTCGCAACGCCACTTCGGGCGAAATCCGCACGGCCTATCACAAGCTGGCCATGAGATTTCACCCCGATCACAACCCGAATAATAAACAGGCCGAGGAGAAATTCAAAGAGATCAACGAAGCCTACCACGTGCTTTCCGTGCCACAGGAACGCGCCCACTATGACCAGCGGACCAGGGCGCCTGCGCCGACCCAGCACAGCACGGGCACACAGACGGGGTTCCGACCGCAACAGCAGGCCCATACCACTGCCAATGCTCGGGTTCCGATGAATAAAGAACAGGCGGTGAAATTCGTCGTTCAGGGATTGGGAAGCTTTCAGAGCCGGGACGATCTGATCATTGCCCTGTGCGAAAAGACCGGCATGCAATGGCCGCAAGCTGAGTTATTCATCCGCGAGGTGCGGTCAAAACAGGGTCGTGAAATCGCGAACCTTCAAACACCGACCGTTGTGGTGGCCGCTGCGGCGGTGCTGGTTGTCGTTCTCGTGCTTGCCGGCGTCACCATAACATTATCGAATGTTGTGAGCACGGTGGCCGGGGGTTTTGATCCTACCGCGCTGATCTTCTGGGGAATAATCATAGCGGCAATCGTAACGAAGAAATCACGGCGAATGTTTTAAGGTAAGGAGACAGTCACTTAGAAAAAAGTGACTGTCTCCTTGTTTGAAACAATTCCATGCCCGGGTTCGTCCTTGAAACGCGCTATACTTGTGGTACGGCATTATCGCATCAAGGAATAAACCGGTGTACCGACATCTCAGCCTGATCGCCCTGCTCTGCCTGTGTACGGCCTGCGCGCCCGCCACAGCCACGCTGCCTGCTCCAACGGCAGCGCCTGCGCCGACGGCAACGCTGCAACCTACGGACGTTCCCCCACCAACCCCCACACTTGAACCCACGGCCTCGCCTGCGCCGCAGACGCAAGCCTTCGAGTACAAGGTCATCTTCACGGACGGCAGCTTCAGCGTCCGCGAGGCCTATCTCGGGACCAACGCCATCTGGAAGAGCAATTTCAAGATGCCCGAGGCGCGCATCCGGAACACGCCGCCAAGCATGGGCCTGGGCAGGGATATGGTCTGTGACGCGCCGCCCGGCGCGACGCCACACTGCAGCCAGACGGTCGAGATCAAGCGGGGAGACGGCAGCACCGATAAATACTTGCTCAGCCTGGGCAGCATCCATGGGGGCGCGGGCAACCTGTATAGAAACAACCGGCTGGTCTGGTCGGGCTACACCAACGGCGCCAACTCGTTTGCCATCCTCTCGTCCACCCGCCTGGGCGATGAGATCGCCCTCGATTACTCCAAATCCAATTGGAATACGGGGGATGGCGGGCGCTTGTGGATTACGCCATCGATCCTGCTCAGCCAAGGGAACACCGTCAAATTGATCGCGGACGCCTTTGCCCCGCAGGCCATCCGCGGCAACCTGATCTACTTCAGGCTCTATAAAACGAAAGCCTACGTCGATTTTGGCGGCCAGGTCTACGGGGATGGGTACGATGAAGTCTTCAACCAGTTGTGCTGCTGGCATGGCCCGCCACTCGAGATCACTAACAATGGCGAGTTCATCGATTTCTTTGGCCAGCGCGGCAGCGACTGGTACCACGTCCAGGCCGGCTACATTCCCGGCGTGAAATAGGGCCGGTTGGGGGTAGGGGCGCAGCGATGCTGCGCCCCATATCTATCAACGTAAGGCATGTGGTTTCATGGCAGATGGCATCGATTTGGATATGAGCTAATCAAAAAGCATCTGGTCGAACTAATTCGGTTGCTTTCCGCGCCCTCACCCCTGCCCCTCTCCCGGCAACATCAAGTGTTGGGCACAATCAGCAGCATCATAGCCGGGAGAGGGAAAGTGACACAGGGGAAAAGGGGCAAAAAAGCCCCTTTTCCCCTGTGAAGACCCCAAACCCCAATCATCTGATTTATTGGGTGTCAAGGTTGGGAACAAGTGCATGGGTATAGGCAGAAACACAAAGAACTATACCCTAGGCTCCCGTCTTACGTTGATGTACATAGGGCGCAGCGATGCTGCGCCCCTACGGGCGCCTATGGGCGCCGCCACACATTATCGGTAAAAGGGTCCAACAATGATCATCGTCGTCATGGGTGTTTCGGGTTCAGGGAAGACCACCATCGGGCAGCTTCTGGCAAAAGAGTTGGGCTGGCCCTTCTACGACGGCGACGACTTCCATCCCCCGGCGAATATTCAGAAAATGGCCAACGACATCCCGCTGACGGACGAGGACCGCGCCGCATGGCTGGCGGCCCTGGCGCAGTTGATCCACGAATTGGAAGGCGCCGAGCGTTCGGGCGTGATTGCCTGTTCGGCGCTCAAACAGGCTTACCGCGAGCGCCTGCAGCAAGGCACCACGGATGTCCGTTTCGTCTATTTGAAAGGCAGTTACGAGTTGATCCTGGCACGCATGCAAGCCCGCCCGGGGCATTACATGAAGCCCGAGATGCTCAAGAGCCAGTTCGAGGCCTTGGAGGAACCGCAGGGCGTGCTGGTCGTGGACATCAGCCGGACGACGGAGCAGATCGTGGGGGAGATCAGGGGGAAGATTTTAGATTGACGATTGACGATTTTGGATTGACGATTGTCTGACATTTTACAAAGGTGTAAAGCCAAAGATGTTGACTCTCTCTGCGATCTCGTGTAACCTTAATATGCACGGCATCAGAAAGGTAGTTATTCACTTATGATCTGCCTGCATGTTATCCCCAATCATTAAGCGGGCCTCCCTCCGGAGTGCCCGCTTATATTTTTTCTGAAGCGTTTCAAGGAGATGAACCAGATGGCTGCTCAAATCAATGCCTTCGAAATGGCCCAGAAACAGTTCGACCACGTCGCCAAGCTGCTCAACCTG
>Ga0302321_100002968_pt1 | contig 14545 bp, 14 predicted proteins | sample Fen_T0_1_FD_202505 | JGI IMG/M metagenome (GOLD analysis project Ga0302321, IMG submission 202505) | Peat permafrost microbial communities from Stordalen Mire near Abisko, Sweden - Fen_T0_1 | ecosystem: Environmental > Terrestrial > Soil > Wetlands > Permafrost | place: Sweden: Abisko...
CGGTCGGATCGATGTCGTCGCTGGTGCCCGTGCTGACTAGTCCCTTGTTGAGCGCATCCTTGAAGGGGCCGAAGGGGCTATCGGCGACGGCGACCGCGATAGTCCTCGTGCCGCTAGTGCTTACGATCGGCGCGTACATGTAGAACTTGCCGTTCCTCTCGACCACTTGGGGCGCCCAGGCACCGTTGTCCTGAGCCCACGAGAACGTCTTGTTGGGGGCTTTCGTGCCAGCGACTATCCCGTGGTCGGTCCAGTTGGCCATGTCCGTCGACGTGTACAACAGCCAGTTGTACATGTTGAAGTTGCCGAGTGCGGTGGAGGTGTCCTCGTCGTGACTGGTGTACAAGTACACGGTGTCCTTGTAGACCATCGGCGCCGGATCGGCTGTGTACTTCGTCTGCACAACGGGGTTGTCCGCGAAGCTCACTCCGGTCCAGCAAAGCCCGAGCGATGTGCACAGAAGGGATACCAAGTAGTTCCGCTCAATCTTCATTTCCGTTCTCCGAATCTCAACTGCGATGACGAAGGCCACCTGGCCGATCAGCTAGTAGGTGTCCCGTGCTCCGCACTTGACCCAGGGAAGAGGCCGGGCGCCCCCAGCCCGAGGGCGGCAATGAGGAAAATGCGACCGAGTTGTTGCGTCTTGCGGGTCATGACTACCTCTCGGTAAATGGGAACAGAGAAGACTGTCCGCAGCGCGCGATTCTTTGAAGGAATTCGTTCGGACGTGAGAATTTTTACGGGCAGGTCCGCCGCGGCCAGCCGATTGCGCACGGTAAGCCGCCACATTGGGTGGCGTGTTCGCCTCCCAGAGCGCTTCGTGTGCGTAGCGCAGCATTTTGCCGAGGCAGGCGAGCGAGCGGCTGCGAAAAGCGCGGTTCCGCCTTCTGCGTCGGCGGAGTCTCCGCCGCGTGCCGCGAATGTGAACGCGAACGCGAACGCGAACGCGAAGTTCGAACTTCGTTCTCGATTCGTCACATCTTTTTGGTGTGTCGACTATCGAAGTTCAGCGCTTGTCCGCCGACGGCATCGCTTCCTGCGCCGAAACGTACTTTGCATACACAGTAAGATTTCCTCGGCGAACGGTGCCCCCCCGAGCAGTGCCCCTCGATCGGTGTGCGGCCCCAGCAGTTCGATCCGTGTGAACTGCTGGGGCCGGTCGCGCGCAGTGAATATCGTGAAGAGTTCCGAGAGAAGCAGTGCGGCGGCGGCTGGGTGCCACGCAAGAGCGCTTCGCAATAGCTGCCCAGCGCGCGGCCTCAACTCAGCGATCCTCGCGCTGCCTCCTCGCGCAGCATGGCAAACAAATCAGTGACCCCAGGATCATGACCCTGCTGCGTGAGCAGCGTCGTGATCTGACCGCGATGATGGGTTTGATGGTTGAAGACATGTGCGACCAACCCCCAGAGCGGAGTTTCTAGCTTCACACCCCGGCGCATGAACACCAGCGGAGCAGCGAGCCGCTCTCGAGTGAGCTGGGAAACCCAAGTCGAAAGCTCGTCGTCCGTGACTGCTCGCTCGCGACGCAGCTCCTCGAAATCAGCGTAGAGCTCCTGGTCGAGCGAGCGGATGCCCGGGCCCATGAACCCGTCCGGCAGGGTCACGCCGTTGAAACGAGCCAGCCAAAGACGGTCGGTAGCCAACAGGTGATTGAACGTGCCGTGAATCGACTTGAAAAATGCGCCACAGTCACGCTTGCGCGCTTCATCGCTCAGCGTAGCCGCACGCGCATAAAGCTTGTCGTTCATCCAGCGGTTGTAACGAACAGAAGCGCCCAGCCATTCGGGACTCATCATCACGGCAAGCGTAAGACGGGGCTTCGAAGTTGCCAACGACTTCCGCACCGGGCTGTGCCTCGTAGCCTTCCTCATTCACCGACCCAAAGCGGCACCAAGCTCAGTCGAAACCCGACCTGACCAAGCCCACCCCCGAACCTGAGCGTGTGTGATTTGGGTTGATGGTCACGCGACACGACGCGTTGCGGCGCAGCCTTCGGCGTCCCAGGGCGACACTTTTTTTGAGAAGCTGAGCTCGGACCTTCCTGCGTGCATTCGGCAGAGATCACTGCCAGTATCGCGAGCGTCAGTTGCGGTCGCGCAGATACAATGCCCAGTAGAGGGGTTTCGCTTCACGAGGCACGACCAACAGAACGCCACGACTCACGGCAATGCGCTCGGCCAGGGCACGCGCACGAGGCGCGTCCAAAAGTCGTGATCCGTGGCGTTGGCCGGCCGCGTGAAGCTCGCGACGCCCTGAGTGAATGCGATTTGTCCGTCCGCGGCGAGCGTGGGGGTGAGCGATAGCTCGCCGCAAAACGCACTCGCATCGCTCGCGGGAAGATCGCAGCCGCCGAGCGCGTGCGGCGCGGACCAGGGCCCAGAAACGCTGAGGCCGCTGCGGACCGTGACCGCGGTTGAAAGTGGGGTCGCGTAGAGCAAGAGCCAGCGCTGGTGCTCCGCGTTCCAAGCCAGGCTCGGCGCTGTCCCACCGGCGACCAGCGGCCGCGCGCTATCCGGATCTGGGCCAAAGTTTCCGCCACCTTGCCAGTACTCGTACGCGCTCGGCTCGGTGAGTTGGGCGCGCGGCACCCGCGCGAGGTACACGTCGGCGGAGAGAAAGCGTGCGGCGAGACCGCCCAGCACGTACAGCTGATCGCCCACCACGGCGGCCGCGCTGCCATAGCTCGGACGATCGGCAGTCCACAGCAGCGAGAGCGCGACAAAGCGTTGACTGCTCGCCTCCCAACGGGCAACGCCAACGCCTTCACTACCCAGTCCGCTTGCGTGGTCGGCAGAAAAATACAGTAACGTATCGCCGAGGGTCAGGGCCGCGAGCGGCCGCGCCCGGATGGTCGCGACTTGGCTCAGCGCAGCGGTGTCGATGAGTGGCTGCGCGGAGAGCGGCGCGCTCTCGGTCAGGCACCCCGAAGTGGCGCCACTGAAGGCGACACTGCGCGTCTCACCCTCGACCGTGGCCGATTCGGCGATCGCGAGCGGGGTTTGATCGGCGAGCGTCACGAGCGACAGGCGCCCGGTCAGCGCGGCGGCGCGGTCGGCGAGGGGCAGGCACCCGCTGAGCGCGGGCAGCTCGGGCTCGGGCGTGGGCGCCGCGCGCTCACTCGCAAGGTTGATCGCGCAACCCGAGACCAGCAAGCACGCAAGAAAGCCAGCCTCAGCGCGCATCGAGCCTCACCCCGACTGCGAAACGGAGCTCCGTGCGATTGACGGCAATGCCAGCGCCGTGGCCCGCTTCGAGAGCCGTGAACGGAGTCAGCTCGAAGCGGGCGCCCGGCAGCGCCGCACCGAGCAGCAGCCGCGTCAGAGCGAGCGGCTTGGCGCTGTCATCGTGGGGCTGGATCAGCTCGAAATACCAACGCCCGAGCGGCTCGACGCCCGCCCCTCGCAAGCGCAGACCGAGCTCGAAAAAGGCTCGGTACTCGGCGCCTTCGTGCCAGGCGTCCGCCACGAAGTCACTCGCCTCGTGGGCCCCGACCAGATCCGGAAACGCATTCGTGTAACAGCGCAGGCCGAGCCGCGAGAAGGCCAAGAAGCGCTGACCGAGCGGCGTCCGGAACGCGGCATCTCCGGCCAAATAGGCGCCTCCGGCACCGAACGGCACATCGTCCGAGTGATAGCGATCGCCAAGCGTGAAGTCGGTCATGGGCAGCGCGGAGTGATGGCCGAGGGCGAGCGACAGCTCGAGCTCCTTGCCCGGACCCAAAGTGCGCGTCGCAAACTCAGTGAGCGACCAAGCCAAGCTCAGCTCGAACGCGGAGCGCAGTGTTTCGGTCGGAAGCGCGCCGTGGCGCTGCGCGTCCTCGAAGACCACCAGCGCGGAGCCACCCAGCCGAAACGTGGAGCGCGCCGAGCGCACACTGAACAGCGCGAGCTCGCCGCCAAGTGAGACCTGGGCGCGCGGACCGTAGGCGTAGCCCGTGACCGGTGCGTCGGGTGACGCCGAATCAGCATTCGAAATCGCGCGACTCGGCCCCGACAACCACTCGGCTCGTGCCGGCGCGCTCGAGCAAAGCGCCACCGAGCAAAGCGCCACCGAGACGGCCGAAGAGCAGGCGCGACGAACTGCACGCATCAGCGATAGCTCACGCGCACGAAGCGCGGATAGTAAAGGTCGTCTGTTGGGTCGGGGGGTACGCCGTCCATGGCGGAGGGCACGTAGGTCATGGCCAGCTCGGCGCCGCGCTGCTCCGGGTGCGCCTTGCCCGCATAGACGAAGGCATCGGCAGAGAAGGACTCGGGCGGCCGCAGCACGTCCCTCGGCTCACTCCAGGGGCCTTCGGGCGCGTCGGCGGTGCGAATGGCAAGCGTCGTTGGGCCAAAGCCTTCGGTCTCGGTAAACACGAATTTGCCCCATTGGGCCGCGAAATTCACGCTGTACTCCGGCGCGCCCGGAGCAATCACCGGCGCGCGCTGAGCGGCGCTGCCAAAGCCCCGCTCGCCCCACCACTCGGGGGCCGTCAAATCACCCGCCTCCGCGGCCGCCACGTCGAAGCGCGCCAGGTACACGTCGTGCAGGCTGCCCTGGTTGCCGTACACATACAACCAAGCGCCGAGCCGCAGCACCGCCCCGCCGAGCTCCACGCCGTCACTCGCGAGCGCCCCCCGCAACTCCTCGAGCTGCCACGCGCTCGGCTCGTCGTCGGGATTGGTCACGCTGAACACGGTCGAGTCACCGCCCGCAAAGCCCCACATGCCCTCGCTCTTTTGATACACGCGCCCATAAAAGAGCAGCAAGCGCTGACCGAGCCGAATGCCATGACCCGGCCAAAACCAAAACTTTCCGTCTTCAGGGACGAAGCTTGCCGGATGCTCGTCTTGCATGCCGTAGTAAAAGCGCATGAAGGCGCGCGTCGGGTCATAGCCAGTCTGAATGGCCACACTGTTGCGAATGAAGAACGAGTCACTTCGACTGCGCGCGCTCGAAGCCGCAATCAGCGAGTCCCCGAACAGCCACAGCACGCGCGAGCTGCCGAGATCGACCGAGTACGCGCCGTCACCGCCAATCCACTGCGAATCCCCGCGAAAGAGCGCGCTCGCCTCCGGCCACGGCTCGGCCTGCACGGCCGGCGGCGCCGCCGAACAGCCGAGCAAGAGTGCGCCGAGCAGCCAAGGAAACCTCACGACGCCGCATGGTAGGCCAAGTGCGCGCGGCGCGGCAGGTCGCATGGGCGGCGACACGATGGACCAGTTGAACGATCTGAAGGAGTTGAATTCCTCGGGAGCTCAAGGCCTGAGCTGCAGCCGTAGCGGCGAGCAGCTCGAAAGGTCAGCAATTCGCGCGCCGCTTGCGAGGGGCGAGGCATTGGCTCGCCGACGATAGAGGTGGTATTGGGCTTCGCATGTCAGTAGCGGTGCTTCTGATGCGGTGCGGTGGCTCGTTGCGTGTTTGGCTGTGCGCCGGCTTGGCCGTCGCGTCCGCCAGTTGCTTCACCGGGTACGGCAGGGAGGGTCGCATTTCAGGCTATCGATCACCGTCCACGGACTACCAACAACAGCCGCGTGTCGCGGGTGGAGAGCCGCTCGGCGCCGATCGAAAGCCGGCCGCAGACAAGCTGGCTGAGGGCCCGACGCAAAAGAGCTTGGCCCCCGGCTGGTCGCTGCGCCAGAAGGGCGGGCTTAATTTTGACCCGAATCGGCGCGTCGGCGGGAGTATCGATACCTCCGCTGACGCTCAGCAAGCTGCGCCGGAGTCGCCGCCTTGAGCGCCTCGCCGCATGAAAAATGTGTGTGTGTGTGTGTGTGTTGGGGCATTGCGAAGGAGTCGTAACCGCTATGCCTTCTTGCTCCCCTGAGCCTCGATCGCGACCGCGTTCCACTCTTCCCACAGGGCGATCCGGGCGGCGTAATCGGCTTTGGCCATCGCGAGCGGCGGTGCATGCGTGCTTGTCCGTGACGTCCAGCTCGAGCGGCAACAGCGCGTCTGGGTATTGGTCAGCCAGTGGCTTGAGCGCATCGAGCTTACGGGCCGTGGCTACGACTCGATCACCGCGCTCGAGGGCCGCCGTGGTCCATTCGTGCCCGAAGCCGCGTGAAGTACCCGTGATGAACCAAACTTTTCGTCCCATGCACGAGTCATTCAGCCAAAATCAGCGGATCGCAAGCCCATCGGAGCCCCCGAGCCGGGCGTCAAAATACGCAGCGCCGCTTTTGTTTTGTTGATGGGGCCGCGATACGGCGGTTAATGGCGCAGCCTCCGGCGGCGTGGTGCGACTCGACTGCAAGCTTCGGGCAAGCTTCGGGCAAGCTTGGGCAGCGGATCTTGCGGGGGAGGCGCTCGCGAGGGAGGGCGAGCCAGCTCGGTCGAATCAGCGAGGAAGTCCCATTGGGTTGCGACTCCGGCATGCGAGCGATGTGCGCGACTGTGATCGCCCCATCTCAACGCTCGCGCGAGACACAACGCGCTGGGCGTGCGGCTCAAATCAGCTATCTTCTGGGCATGCGAGCACGGGCGGCGTTCCTGGTCTGGGTGGGCGTGGGACTGTGCGGCACGAGCTTTGGGCCGCTCGCGTGCGGTGTCGGGCGGCACTGCACGCTGGTCGGTTGCAGCGATGGCGAGCAGCTCGCGTTCAGCGTGGTCAGCACGCAGGTGTCGGAGACCGATGTCTCCTTTTGTCGCCAGGGGCGCTGTTGGCACGGTCGGCTATCCGCCGCTGACCTGAGCACGATCGCCGCTCACAAGCGCGTCGATTTGCAGGCAGACGACGGCACCACTGGGAGCTTTGTGGAGTGCTTGATCGACACCCCGTTGCCGCCCGGAGAAGCGCGGCTCACGTTCAGCTGGTCGGCTACGAGCGACACCCCGGTGGCCGTCGGAGACGTGCTGACGGCGACCTTCAGCGACGCGTCCGGCAGCGTCGTACTCAGCGAGTCGGGCAGCGTGGGCTCGTTCGAAGAGTACTACCCGAACGGCAAAGAGTGCGACAAGGTCGGCTGCCGCACAGGCTCCGCCCAAGGCAGCGCTGATTGATTCACAGTTGGCGCGGGTCAATAGCGCCTGCTGAGCCCGCGTCGCGACCGTTTGCTGCGCCTCCCGTGCTCAAGCTGACGGTCCCCCAACCGCCATCACTACGGCTTCATTTCAGCAATGGCACGCTGGGCGACACGGTCAATTCTGCACGGACCAATGACAGCCCGCGTTGATCTCCGGAAGAGCGGGACACTCCACGGTCGGCGCGAACGAGGTCTGCAGCGTGCTGTCCCGGAAACACGAACAGACCAACTCCGCATGGTCCCCGATCACGCACACAGTGTAATACGAATGCCCATCCGCGCAGCCTTCGTAGGTTTGTTCGCAGGACACGACGCTCCCGCCGATGTTGCCTGAGCCCGCGATTCCCCCGCCGGAGCCGATGTCACAGCGCACCGGCGCAACCGGTCCGGCGGAGCCCCCGGCGCCGATGTCGCTCGGGCCGCCCCCGCTGTTGGCTGAGCCCGCCATGCCCGGAGCGCCCCCTGCGCTTGGCCCCTGGTTCGAGTCGTCCGATATGCAGGTGCTCATTGCGGCCTCGCTCGGGACGCACAGATCGTACTGGTAAAGGTTCGCACAAGTGGCGCTGGCGAGGCAGCTCAGGAAGTCCAGCCCGGCGCTGGCGCAGGCGTCACCGTGCCCCTGATAGGTTGCCATGCTCTTGGCGCATTCGGCGGGGCAGGTGACCGGATCGGGGCGTTTGGCGCACGAGCAGTCGTTGCCGGCGCAATCGCAGGTGGGAGCGGGGCACTGCACGGCCCAGTCGCAAATACTCGCGCAGCTCGCGGAGACCTCCGACGCGAGCTGCGCGCTGGGCGTGCGATCGTCATCAGCGACCGTGTTGTGCACCGCACAGGCGGAGAGAGTGGAAAGGAGAAAGGCGAGCGCACTTCGTTTCATTGCGACCTCGTGCCGGGTGCGGCTTGTTTGTATACGTGGATAGGTCGCCCGAGCCGCGCCGATCCTTCGCGAAAAAATCAATTCGGAGACAGCTGCCTGAGTAGTTGGTGCACGCGCTCGACATAGAGGTCGTCATGGCTCCGCGCGAGCCAAGCTTGGGCCAGGCTTTGCGCCTCCTGGTCGCGACCCAAACGGTGCAGCGCGTCGATCTCGATCAGCGCGCGCTCGGCACCGAGCTGCCCCCGCGGAAAGCGTTCGGCGTGCTCGCGCACCAGAGCCAGCGCTTCGCTCGGAGCTCGGCGCAGTGCACTGCGAGCTCGTTCCAATAACGCCGACTCGGCGGCGAGCTCGCCCGCGCGTGGTGCTCCCTCGGACTGGCTGCTCGGGCTCGGACGTGCGGCCGCGGCCCGCACCGCCACGGGAGGCGCGTCGACTGGCTCGTTCGGAAACACGCCGACATTGCCGCTAGTGAGCGAGCTTCCAAGATCCGACGCTGCCGAGGCCATCGCAACGGGTGCGGCGACGGGCACCGCCCGAGCGGCGGGAGCCGCTCTGCGCGCCGCACGGGCATCGCTCGCCAATGCGGCGGGCGCGACTTTTGGGGAGGGCTCGGGCCCGAGCGCGACCAGAGCCACGACTGCAGTGCCGAAGCCAACGCTCAACGCCGCGATGGCCGCCTTGGCGCTGAGCCAGCCTGCCACCGCGATCGGGAACGCGGCGGCGCGCGCCACTCGAACGCCTGCTCGCTCACGCACCGCCGGATCCAGTGGTCGCGCCCGGTGCGCAACGCGCAGGAGCGCGCGAAGCTCCGGCGGCGCGTCGCCGTCGTTACTCAGACGTTCGGGCTCTTTCATGGCTGCGCTCCCAATATTCCGGCACGGCGAAGCTTGGTGAGCCGGGCGTAGACGTGCTTGCGCGCTGCGTGCAAGCGCGAATAAACCGTGCCGATCGGCACACCACTGAGCTCGGCGATTTCGGCGCAACTTTGGCCCTCGAGCTCGAACAGCACGAACGTCGCGCGCCGCTCCGGGCTCAGGCGTTCGAGCAAAAGCTCGAGCTCTGCGTCCGCTTGGCGTGCGCGGTACTGGTCTTCCGGAGTTTGCGGGTCGGCCTGCTCGGGTGGCTCTGCGGTCGGCAGCTCCCAGCGGAAGTAGGCGCGCCTACGATGCCGGAGCACGAGGCGCAAACAAATGCCAAACAGCCAGGTCGTGAGCTTGCTTTGACCCCGGAACGTGCTCAGGCGGCGATGCGCCGTCACGAACACCTCCTGCATCAAGTCTTCAAGATCGGCCCCCCCCACCCCCAGATGCTGCAGACTGCGCCACACGAAATCAGCGTGCTCACGATAGAGCAACGTGATTTCGAGGGAGAGACTCCCACTTCGCCGCTTGCCGTGGGCGTCGAAGGGGTCGTCGATCGCGAGCTGCACGATCGGTGAGTGCAGCCAGCCGCCGAACCCCTTCACGGAAACGACGCCCCCAGCCCGAAAAATACCAGCCCTCCCAGCGCCGGCTCTTGCCAGAGCGGCCGCTCGATATGAGCCACCAAAAGCTCGTGGCGCAGCAGCGGACTCAGGCCAACCACGCCAATTTCAGCGAAAACACCGCGCGTCAGCTTGAGCTCGACGTGCGCTCCCGCGTCCATCGCCAAAAATGGGAAAGGGCCAGAACCGTTCGGCGTCGGGCGGAGCACGGTGCTTTGAAGCACACCGGCCCACGCGCCGGCTTCCAGCACCAGCCGGACCTGCTGAGTGGCTGCGGCTTCGAAGGTCACACCGAGCGTCGCGCTGGTGAGCCCAACCCAGACCTCGCCGGTGCTGGTGAGCGCGCGACCCGGCGCCAAATAGACCGCGCCGAGCGCTACGCCCCAATGCTCGGGCGAACGCGCCGAAAAATGCAGCGCGAGGCCGGCGCTCGCGCCGGGCACCATCGCCGTAGAAAGCAGCCCGCGCGCTGAGATCTCGGTTTCAGTGCGGCGCTCGCGCGGCGGCGCACTTCGCGCGGTGGTGAGCGGTCCGCCAGGCGTCGGGCTCGGCGCGTGAGCCGTGGCCGAGATCGGTGGGGCGTTAGTCGCGGGCGGCGGCGCGGCGCCTTCGCTTGCCAGCGGAGCGAACGCGGCAACCGAGCCCGCTCGCTCCGGCAGCGCGGCGTCGGGATCGATCACCAGCGCGATGGCCAACACGGTTGCTTGGAATATCGGCCCGCAGCTGGCCTCGCTGCTTTCGAGCGCGCGCCGACCAATCGATTGCCCGTCCGCTCCGCGCACGTAGACCTGGCTGTGGTAGGTGCCCGCCTCGCGATCCATCTGCACCTCGAAGGATCGCAGGCCCTCACTGTCGAACACGGGCCGGCCGATGCGGCGCTCGACGTCGTGCGTGAGCTCACGGCCGCTCGGGCATTGCTCGGCTGCCTGGCCGCGCACCAACGAAAGCGAATAGCGCACTTGGGCCGCCGGCTCTTGAGCTCTGCCCAGCGCGGTCGCAAGCAAATTCGCCGCAACCCATAGTGCCGAAATGGCGGCTCGCATACCGCGGCTAAGATACAACACTGAAGCGCCGTCCGTCCCTCGGCATTCAAGCCCCGGCCGAACGCGCCGCCTAAAGCGCCGAAACCAACCCAAGGGTATGATGGCAGTTCTGGGGGCGGTCGCCTGCCGCGCGGCTCGTAGCAACGCCATCGCGCTGGTTTCGTTGCCAACGACCAGCAGCGGCTTGTAGGTCGGGCTGTCTTTGCCCGACACGCTATCGATGGTGACGGCTTCCAGCTCGGGCCTTGTCGTCCGAGCGGTTGTGAAGCAGTCGAGCTCGAGACACGCGGCTCGGCGTTTGCAATCGGGTTTGGGATGTCGCGTTTCCGAAGGTATTTCTCGGCATTTCTGGGGGCGTGTGTGAGTCTGTTGCAACACCCTGGCCTATGCCGGGCCGAAGAGGCCACAGCGCGTGGCGTCACCGGCACGCTCTACGCGGGTGTGGGTGCCGCGGGGCTGTCCAGCAACGAAGGCCAGCCAACGAGCTACGACGAGCGTCACGTCGGCGCGGGTGTGTTGGTGGCGCTACGGCCCTGGGCCGACTCGAAGCAAGACGCGCCTAAGAAGGTCGGCGGCTTCGTGCAATTGAGTGCGACGGGCGAGTTGCGCGCGCTGCGTCTGGCCGAGTGCGGCTGGTATTGCCCCGATCAGGTGCGCTCGGGCCGTTTCGAGCAGGAGCAACACTTTGGAGCGCGTGCCGGGGTAGGTTACGACTTTGCCATGATCGGGCTGCGCGGTGGCGCGCTGCTCTCTTTGTCCCCCAACGCGCGCCTCGCAGAAACGATCGTGATGCCCGACGTGCAGCTGCGGATCGGCCGCTTGGAGCAGGGTTGGTTCGAGACCGGGCTGGGTGCCTACGATGCCTCGACCACCTTGCGGCCGGGAGTGTACGTCGGCGGGGGCATTCCGATTCGGGAGGTCGTGCTGCTTTCCCTGCATCTCGGGCTGCACGCGGGCAACGGCCGATTCGTGGGCGATGTGTTCGACATGGGGCTGCGCGGTGACGTGGGCTTCGGCTACGCGCTGGGCGATCGCGTCCAGCTGGGCGCCGGTGGTGGTTTCCAGAGCACGGCCGTGGGCACGCTCTGGGAAGCGCGGACTCAGCTCGGTTTCGTGCTCTAGGCACGGAGCCCAATCGAAAGCGCCGCAGCGCATTGCTGGCTATCATGCCGTTGCCAGCTCAGTTCTGGTTGAGCCAGACGCTGCCGTAGCTGCCCGTCACACCGACTTGGTGAAACACGAAGGCGTCCAAGTCGCGGTCACCGTCCAGGTCGCCGAGCTCGAACCATTGAAAGGCCGGCTCGCCCAGCGTCTGCTGGCTCAGGGCAAAGTGGCCCTCCCCGTCGTTCAAGAGAATGGGCGAAGGATCGAACGGGCCAGAGTACGGGCCGTAGGGCGTGAGGTGCGAATACACGAGGTCGAGGTCGCCGTCGCCATCGATATCGGCCAGCGCAACGTCACCGCCGTCGCTGCCGACCACTTCACCCGTGTCGAACCGTCCGCTGCCATCGTTCAGGTAGAGTTGGTTGGCCACGGTCTTGCCTCCGCCGAACCACTGCGAGACCACCACGTCGATGTCGCCGTCTGCATCGACGTCGCCGAGAGCTATGGCGCGCGCACCCGCCTGGCTCAATTGTTGGGCAGTGGCCGTGAAGTTTCCCTTGCCGTCGTTCATCAGAACGGTGGCTCCGGTGACGACCGGAGACACGCACACGGCGTCCAGATCGCCGTCGGCGTCGAGATCCCAAAGCTGGCATTGGAAACCGATGGGCGCGTCGCCGCCTTGCTGCATGCTGCCGTCACCCGAGTTGAACAGGACGTGTCCGAGGAGCTCGTTTTGCTTGGTGTAGCCAACGTTGGCCAAGCAGTCGAGATCGCCGTCGCCATCGACGTCGCCGAGGGCGATGCAACCTGGCGCAGCGGGGCCCGCGAGGAAGTGCCCTTGCCCATCGTTCAGAAGCAATCGCTGACCATCGGCGATGTCCAGGTCCCCGTCCCCGTCGACGTCCCCCAGTACGGGCACGCCGCTGGTACCCAGCTCTTCGGCGTCCTCGAAGGTCGCGTCTCCGTGGTTACGCAAAAGTAGCAAAGGTGCGTCGCCTCGCACGATCACGTCGAGGTCGCCATCCTCGTCGATGTCGCCCAGGACCATCGCGTTTCCGTGGTGAATGGACGGTAAAGTCGGCATGGTCGCAACGAATTTGCCTGGAGAAGCCGGGCTCACCTCCGCGATGAACTGCCACGAATAGGGCTGGAACGGGAGTTCCGACGTGCCGAGATTCGCGCCGAGCCACGCGGTGACCCGTTCACCGGGTAAGTAGGCTGCGGCCTGGCCAGCGTGCGCGGCGGGCTGGAGCAGCAGCTCGCGTGGAGACGAGGGCTTCGGGAAGCTGACCGAGATGGGACCCGCGAAGCTGCCGTACAATCGCGCGTCGCCACCGTTCACGCGTGTTGGATCGAACGCACAGTTGAGCTCCGCCCTGATTGTCGACGACGCGGCGATGCCGACGGTCCCGTTTCTCGGAACGTGCGAAAGGAGCACGAGCGACGGAGCTTGGCAGGCGCACTCGCCGTCGATGCAGGACGTCTGAGCCCCGCAATCGTTCACACACGACCCACAATGTAGAGGATCGGTTCGTAGCTCGATGCATTCATCGCCACAGCGGGCGGTGCCCGGCTCGCACATGAGAGGTGCAGAACCGCCGCTCCCGCTCGAGCCCGCCATGGCCCCAACGCTACCAGCGCTACCAGCGCTACCAGCGCTACCAGCGCTACCAGCGCTACCAGCGGCTCCCGCCCCCCCACTCGGCCTTCCGCCGAAGGAGCCGCTGCCCGCCGCTCCGCCGCTCGAGGGCGTGCCTCCATCGGCGGGCGTGCCCTCATCACCGCCTTCCGACGAGAGCAGGCCAAGCGCCAGGCCCGTGCGGCCTCCACACGCCACGCTCACGACCAGCCACGGCAGCAGTAGGCAGGCAACGTGTCGGCGCATTCGGCGGCCAGAGGATATGCCTGGTGCCTCGGAAGGGCAATCCGCGGAGCGGTGAGGTGCGGTTACAACTGGTGACGCGCGAGCCAACTGACGATCGCGGCGCTGATTTCGCGCGGGACGTCTTCCGGCGCGTGATGACCGGCAGGTGGAAGCTCGGCTACCTCGAGCGCGCCAACGTGCTCGCGCGCCCACGCCAGCACGGCTGGAGAGCCCGTGGGTGACGGCTGCAACTGGGCGGGGCGCTCGAACCCGAGCAGCAGCTTCGGCACCCGGCTTGCGGCCAGCCAGGCATCGTAGCGTTCGACCATCGCAAGGACGTCGGCAGGCTCACCTTCGATTGGGATTTCGCGTGTCCATTGCAAGATCGGGCGGCGTGCAACGGGCTCTGCAAAAGGCGCGCTGTACGATGCCGCTTCCTCTTCGCTCAAGCCGCGCAGGACCCCGTTTTTGAAGGAGCGGGCGAGAAACTCGTTGGACTCCAGGACCATCTTTTCGCCCACGCCCGGCGTGCGCAAAGCGCGGAACAGCTCGGCGCCTTGCGGCGTCCATTCGTTCCAGCTCATTGGGCGGAGGAAGGTTTCGAACACGACCAGCCCGCGCACCCGATCGGGGTGTCGCGCGGCCCAATCCATGGCCAGCGCTCCGCCCCAGTCGTAGCCAACCAACACCACACCTTCGAGCGCGAGCGCGTCGAACCAAGCATCGAGGTAGCGCGCGTGATCGGCGAAACGGTAGGCGATATCAGGCTTGCCCGAGTCACCCATGCCGATCAGATCGGGCGCGATGCAGCGGGCGTGCATTGCCACCCCGGGCAATACGTTCCGCCACACCCGTGAGGACAGCGGATTGCCATGCAGGAACACGACCGGAGTTCCCGAGCCGACTTCAAGGGAGGACAGTGAGGAATTCAGGACAGACACTTGTCGAGGACGCGCGTTGGAAAAGGGTTCAGGCATGGGTTTGCTCCGGGAAAGGGGGGCAACGGGCTGGCAAGCGACGGGAACGAGCACGGCTGGAAGCAGCCACGGGTTGAAACGCATGCCGGGAGTGTGTGAGCTTGCTCGTCACACTGGTACTGATCCTTTGTGACTGTTATCATCACCATCTGTGAGCCTTTCAACGCTGGATCTGAACCTGCTATTGGTT
>Ga0302321_100002969_pt1 | contig 14545 bp, 11 predicted proteins | sample Fen_T0_1_FD_202505 | JGI IMG/M metagenome (GOLD analysis project Ga0302321, IMG submission 202505) | Peat permafrost microbial communities from Stordalen Mire near Abisko, Sweden - Fen_T0_1 | ecosystem: Environmental > Terrestrial > Soil > Wetlands > Permafrost | place: Sweden: Abisko...
GGTAGTTCTTCTCGGTCGGCGAAGTATAGGCGAATGTCTCCGGATCCGCTTCCGCGCGTGGTTCGGCTCGCGCGCTCGCCGACCAGAGCATCGTCACACCGGTGAAGGCCGATAGCAGGCGCCTAATCGACGCGGTGAAGACGAGCATGCTGAGGTTGGTTGGGAGGGTCCTCGCAGCGGCGAGATTTCCGGGGGGATGAGACGCCCGGAGCTTGCTACGCACGATGCGTGCCGAGCAAGTCGAACGGGGCAGTGGCCCGAGATCCGCGCCCGGGCGCAACATCTGCGCGACTCTGCGCGCACTTTGCGTACAGCCACCGGCGGCTTGCCCTTCACCCGAATTGACCGGGGCGGAACGACGCAGTCGTTGGCAGGGCGAGTATCCGGAGCAGCGTTGAAAGTTCGTGGGATCCGTCGAAGCGGCACGTGCGCGCAACTCGCAGAAAGACCGTGGCAAATTTGCTGGCGCGGAAAGAAACCGCCGGGCTACGTCGGGCGGTGCCCTATCCGTCGAAAATCGCTCGTCACGTATTCCCGCACTTCCGGCGTGGCTCTTTTGCTGCGCCATATCCGTTTACGACACGGTTATAGGAGCGCACAGTGCATGGTATGCAGAGCCAAGGTTCGGTGCCAGGTGCTCGCGCGGCAGTCCTCGGTCGAAGAGTGCTGGTGGTCGACGACAACGTAGACGGGGCGGCAACTCTGGGTGCTCTATTGGAACTCGGCGGACACGATACCCGGATCGCCCATTCGGCGCTCGATGCCCTATCGATCGCCAAGGGATTTCGACCGCATGTCGCGCTGATTGACATCCGTTTACTCGGGATGAACGGCTACGATCTCGTCAGTCTGCTGCGCGCGCAGAAGGAACTCGATGGCTGCCGCTATATTGCGGTCACGGCCTGTTCCGGTGCACCCGCACTCGCCCGCAGTATGGCTGCTCGCTTCGAGGCGCACTTTACGAAGCCCGTGAGTGCTGCCGCTCTGCTGGCGGCGATTGCTGGCAATCTTCCCTCTTTCCCGCTCTCTGATTCGTGGCGACATTAGGCCCTAGACGGATCCATTCGCGGGCCTTAAGCATGGATGCTGCGAGTCGAGACTCCGATCCCCGGTTTGGCTCGGCGGCGCGGCGTCGTAGGTCATGGATTCGACTAGCCAGTGCGCGTAAGTGAAGGGGCCTGTAGCTAGCTGCCAGGTGACCTTGGCTTCGAACGGGACTTGCATGCCAGAGACGCTGCGCCAGTTGCGATAGGTTCCACCCCATTGCAAGAGTTCGCCCTTTTCCATGAAGCGCTGTGCGCTCATTCCGAGCGGCAAGCCGTCGCTGCCGAACTCGAACACACCCGAGACCTGGAGGGCATGCAAACGCAGCGTCGCGCGCGCGTGCGTCTCGTCGATTGGCGACCAGGTCACGTAGCGAGCATCGAAGAGCGCGGTTGGGTACCACGGCATCTCTGCCAGCAAGCGCAGGGCGGAGCCTTGATCGATCTCCGGCCCACGCGCATCGACGACCGGTAGCGTCGCGTCTAGCAACACCCGCATGCCGCCGGTTTCTGCGATGAGCATGTCCCGGGCGTCCAGCCATATGCCGGGCGCAAAGCCCACGCGCGCCGTCCACACGAAACCGGGAGGATCGGCGGTGAAGAGCTGCGTGCCATGAATCGTCGATGGCTTCGCCGTCGGGCTCGTGCAGAATGTCCCCGTGTGGCGGAGTTCCAGCGTGTGCACCGGGGGGTGGTCGCCGACCGCCAGCAGCCGATAGCGCTCGACGGGCGAGGGCAAAGCGGCGGCATTCACGCGTGGAAGAGTTGCGCGCGGCCGCGCAACCAAAGCCCGCCGCTCGGCGGCATTTCGGCGCTGCAAGCGGCGCCGATTGACGCCGATGACGACCACACCCAGCCCGACGGCCGCCAAACCGCCGACGCATACCAGCCGAGCCGCGACGTGCGGCTTTTGAAAGAGCCACGAGTTCGGAGACTGGAGCATCTCTCGACCGCTGCAGGAATCGCGCCGAACGAGCGCTTGGCTCATATGCGAGAGATGCCGTGGAGTGCTCGCGCGCCTCGGTTGCGCCGCAAATTCTGCGGGTCGACGCAGTCCCTGCGCACGGAGACTCCCGCTGGCGGCTGATTGCGCCAAGATGCGCCACCGTCAGAACGGCATGCATCGTGCGTGTGCGCGGGCATGCACAAGACCGACAATCAGCTCAAACACGACATCGAGACGGAACTCGCTTGGGACCCAAAGCTGAATGCAGCGCAGATCGGCGTTACGGTCGATCAGGGAGCGGTTTCGCTGCTAGGAACTGTGGATACCTACGCGCAGAAATGGGAAGCGGAAGCGGCGACCAAGCGTGTGGCCGGAGTTCGGACGCTTGCGCTGGACCTCAAGGTCAAGGTGCGCGGCGACCACCAACGCAGCGACGCAGAGATAGCAACCGCTGTTCAGAGCGCTCTGGAGTGGAACGTATACATCCCGAAGACAATCACGGCCGAGGTTCACGAGGGGGCGGTGACACTCAAGGGCCAAGCCAGCTGGCACTATCAGAGGGACGCGGCAGAACGCGCGATCTGCCAGCTCCCGGGCGTCGTGAGCATCTTCAACGCGATTCTGCTGTCGTCACCCGAGACTTCCGTCGCACAAGTGAAGGAAAAGGTGGAGGCGGCGCTGCAGCGTCAGGCCAAGGCAGACGCACGCTCGATTCACGTCGAAATCGCGGGCGGCAAAGTCACACTGACCGGACATGCTGCATCGTGGCAATCGATCGAAGACGCGGCGCACGCGGCATGGGCAGCGCCGGGAGTGACTGAAGTGATCGATCAAGTGAAGCTGCAGCTCACCCACTGAGCAACTCGCCCGTTCAAGCCTGCCCAGTGCTCGGTTTTCTTGCCTGTGGGGGCAAGATGCAGGCCTGTCGAAAGTCGCTCCAGGCGCCATTGCTCACTATTGTCCCGATAGTTGCGCGTGACGCATGGGTCGATCGTGAAGCGTTGGGTGACCTCATTGCCAAGGGCTGCGGCTGGTCGCATCATTGCCGCACGGGCACGCGTCGTGCCGCGCGCGAATGGGTTCTGCCAGCGGGGGCGTCACCCGAGGGCGAGAGGACTGAATCATGTCGAATCACACCGTCATTTGGATCGATCACAAAGAAGCTCGGGTCATGAGAGTGCACGGGGACGAGCTGGACAAGTCCACGGTTTGGGCGCCGACTCACCACCTCCACCGGCATTCACGTGGCGCAGGCGAGCCCACCGATCATCCCGACGACGCCCAGCGCTTCTTCCATGAACTCGCGGCGGTCCTGAAGGATGCAGGAGAAATTCTGGTGGTTGGCCCCTCGACGGCAAAGCTAGAATTGCTCAAGTATTTGCATTCGCGCGCGCCGGAGCTCGTTGGCCAGGTCGTTGGCGTCGAAACCGTCGACCACCCGAGCGACGGGCAAGTCGTCGCTTACGCAAAGAAGTACTTCAAAGCGCACGACGAGGCTCCGCGGCCGTCGCGCGTCCCGGTCTGACGCTTCACGCCCAAAGTCCGGTCCCACGCCACTCCGTCCGCTCGAATGCCGCCGCGTGGACACTCTCCGCGGGGTCGAAATCGCTCAAACTCGGCCGCTGATCTCCGCGGCCATTTCCTCGAGCGGCGCCTCTGCCAGTGCCAGTCCAGCCTCTTTGACCACGCGCGGCATGCCATACACCACGCACGAAGCCTCGGTCTCGGTGAGCACTTGTCCGCCTGCCTCCGTAATCGCGCGTGCGCCGTCCAGGCCATCACTGCCCATGCCAGTCAGCACCACGGCGAGCACGCGCTTGCCCAGGCAAAGCGCGGCGCTCTGGAAGAGCGCATCGACCGAAGGTCGGTGCATCGAATCTCGCGGTTCTGGATCGAGGTGAACCGCTATCGCTCCTTCGCTGGCCAATAGCCGTAGATGGACGCCGGCTTTGGCCAGGATCGCGCGTCCTGGCTTGAGCTCCATGCCTTCTGCGGCCTCCAATACCTCGATCGCGCATTCCCCGTTCAAACGCTCGGCTAGTGGGCCGGTGTAGCCCACCGGGATATGCAAGACGATGGCGATCGGTGCCGGGAAATCGGCTGGGAATTTCTTCAATAGGCGAGTCAGCGCCTGCGGGCCGCCGGTGGAGGTGCCGATCAAGACGACCCGATCGGAATGCTTCGACGGAGTTGGCATGACTCGGGGTTCGACGATCTCGTCCTCACGCGTACGACCCCGTGGCTGCGCGGCAGCGAGCAGCACCTTGCCCACCAACTCCGCGGCGATGTCGTGCAAGCTGGCCACGGCTAGGGCGGTCGGCTTGTGCACCAAGTCGAATACGCCGTAGCCGAGCGCGGAGATGCCGATGTCGCTCTCGCCGTCGGCCATGCTCACCACCACGACACGCGCGCGCTGCTCGGCGCTGAGCGCGGCCAAGACGCCGAGCCCGTCCAGGTTCGGCATCACCAAGTCCAGCGTGATCACGTCCGGCTGGAGCGCCGCGATCTTTTCCAGGGCGTCGATGCCATCACGGGCGATGTCCACCACCTCGATCAGCGGGCTGGTGAGCAAGCTTTCACGCACCACCTTGCGCGCGAACGCCGAGTCGTCCACGACCAGCACGCGAATCATGCTCATTTCGGCTGCTTTCGGTAAAAGAAGGCACCGCGATGCTCTTCGCACGCGAAGGCGACCTTGAACCTGAGCAAGGACTCCGACGCGCCGACCAGGAGTTGCCCCTCGGGAGTCAGCTGGTGCCAAAACCGATCGATCAGGCTTTCGATCGTCGGGTCACGAAAATAGATCAGGACATTTCTACAGATGATGATCTCGAACGACCCCAGTTGCGATGTTTCACGGGCATCGATCAGGTTGACGCGGTGCCACGCGACGGCGCGAGCAATGTGCGGGACCACCCGCATGCCGTCGTCCGTGCCTTCGAGCCAGCGGCCGACCACCCGAGGCGGGAGCGAGCGCAGCGAACGGCGCCGATAGACGCCCTTGCGCGCATGTGTCAAGGCGCGTGCACTGATGTCGCTGGCGACGAGCGTGACTTCGTCCAAGATTCCCGCCTCGTCCAGCAGCATGGCCAGGGTCAATGGCTCTTCACCCGTGGAGCAGGCGGCGCACCAAATGCGCGGCTTGACTCCACGTGAGAGCAAGCCCGGCACGAGTTCGCTGACCAAGACCTGGAGCGGGGCCAACTCGCGAAAGAAGTACGTCTCGTTGACGACCAGCGCCTCCGCCAGGAGCGAGAGCTCGGCGTCGCTATCGGCGTCGTAACGTAGGAAATAGTAGTAATCGAGCAAGGAATCGAAGCCACGTTCGAGCGCACGCCCGGAAACCCGCTCGGCCAACAGCTCGCGCTCGTGTAGGTCGTAATGCAGGCCAGTGCGGTCCTCGATCAACGCACTGAGGATCGCAAAGACCTGCGGCGACAGCGGGAGGTTCAGGCTCATCGCACCAGCAATGCGGCACAAATGCGCCGCACTTCCGCGTCCGGGTCGGTGAGCGCCGCCCGCTCTAGCGCGGCGCTGCTGCCCGGATCCTGCAGTGCGACCAAGGCCTCGGCGGAGGCTCGGCGCGCGGCGTCGTCGCCCCGAGCGAGCGCGTCGCGAATGGTCGAAATGGCCTCCTCGGACTGCATCCGGGCGAGAACTGCGACGAGCGCATTGGCGGCTGCATCGTGGGCAGGTGCGAGGCTCGCGTAGATCGCCTGGCAGCGACCCGGGGCGGGCTTGGCCAATGCGCGGATCAACGACTGCTCAGACGGCGCTTCGAGTAGCAAGGCAATCAGCGCGTCCGTCGCGGCCGGGTCGGAGCGCGCGGCGAGAAAGCCGGTGGCCGCGACCCGCACGCCCTCGTCGGGATCACGCGTGGCCTGCGCGATCGCGGGAAGCGTTTCGGGTAGACCGAGCTCTGCCAGGGCGGCGAGGGCAACCAGCCGTGTTGCGGCCTCGCTGGAGAGCAGCGCCGTGAGCAACTTCGGTAGACCTTCCGTGCGCTTGGAGATCCCCACCGCGAGCAAGGCCGCGCGATTCAGATCAGCGTCCGAGGAGCCGAGTACACTGCTCAAAATTTCGAACGCGCGCGCGCCCCGCAGGTGCGCCAACGCTTCGACCGCGGCCACACGCACTTGTCCGAAAGGGTCTTCGAGCAGCGGCGCGATTTCTTCGGTCGCGGAGTCGTCCCTCAGGCGGCCGAGCGCCTGGCAAGCATAGTAGCGTACCCAGGCGTCCGGATCGCCGAGCGCGGAGTGCAGCTGGGCGAGCACAGCTGGTTCGCCACTGGTGTGGCCGAGGGCCCGGACGGCGGAGACGCGTGTGCGCGAGGACTCGTGCCGGGCAGCCTCGAGCAGCACCTGCTCCGCCCGTGGAGCGTCGATGAACGGCAAACCCGCGAGCGCGGCTTCTCGCAGCCTTTCGTCCTTGCCTCGTGAAGCGTCCACGAGCGCAGGCAAACCTTCCGGGTACCCGAAGTAGCCGATGATGCGCAGCGCGGCGAGTCGCACGCGCGGGTCCGGCGCGGAGCTCGCGGCGAGGGCAAGACGCCGCGTGTCGTCGCTGCCCAGTGTTTGTAGCGCCGACAGCGCGGCCTGAGCAACGCGCGCGTCCGTGTCCGCGAGCAGCGGAAAGATCGCGGGAACGGCTGCTGGATCCGAGGTCCGGGCCAGCGCATCGCAGCTCAATGCCCGTACCGTCGGATCTTCGTCGTCGAGACAGTCGATGAGCTGGTCGCGCGCAGACAGCTTGCCGCCCAGCAGCGGAACCAAAAGGCGGCGGTCCTCGCTGCTGCTGCGCCTGAGCGCGTCGATCAGCTGCGGCTCGGCGATCGGGCCGAGCCGTTTGAGAGATTCGGCCGCACCCTGGGCAACGGCCGGCGCGCCGCGCAATAGCGCAAGCAGAGAAGGGACGGTGCTCTCTTCACCCACCCAGGCCAAGACCTGGGTCAGCGCGAGCTGCTCGCTGGCGTCCGCGCGTTTCAGCCCGAGCGTCAACCGTTGCCTGAACTCGCTCACCTTGGGCGACGCCGCGACTGCGCGCTCGACCGTGAGCCCAGTCCCGAACCGTTGTTCGGCGGCGTCGTGAATGCCGACGAGTGAAAGCGCGATCGCGCCGACCACGCTGCCGCTGGCTCGACTCAATTGCTCCAGGAGCGCGGGAATTGCGCTGGGATCGCCCAACCGGCCAAGTGCGCGCACGGCCTCCGCGCCGTACAATGCCTCCCCGGAAAGCGCCAGCAAGGTGGGCAGCACACGTGAATCCCCGCTGCGGCCGAGGATGTCGATGGCCGGAAACGCGCGGAAGAAGTTGCGGCTCTCCGCCAAGGCGAGCAATGGTTCGAGCGCTTCTTTACCGCCGATCCGGCCCAACGCTTCGACCGCAGCCAACGCCACGTTGTCATCGGCGTGGCGGGTCAACTCCGTCAATTGGGGCAGTGCGAGCGTGCTTTCGCGACGTCCCAAGATCTGCGCGGCATCACAGACGACGGCCACGTTGTCGTCCGTGACGAGACCGAGCAAGAGCTCATCGATCGGATTCGGCGTCGCGGACAGTGCGTCCACCAGGCCCGCAATCTTGGCTTCACTTTCGCGTGAACGCCGCAGCGCTTCCAGAAGCACCGGCATGGCTGCGAATTCCGAGCTGGCCAGCGCGGCCACGACCGCGCGCCGAATCGACCAAGTCGCATCGGCCAGCTCCTCGACCAGTTGCGGCACGGCTGGGAGGCCGGCCCGGACGAGCCTTTGAACCTGCGCCAGGCGCTCGCTTTCGGGCGGGGGCTGATTCGCTGCCGTCGAGGTCATGTTGGATTGGGGTTGGCTGGCGTGTCGCTGCCGCTCTCGTTGAGCGCCGCGACGGCGTCGGCCTGGTCGAGGTTCTGCCTGCGGATTCGAGCGATTCGCGCGGAAAGCGATTCCATCTCTCGGCCGAACGCCAAAACCCCCTTGGCCTGTAGGCTGGACGCAGCAACGGTCTCTCGGATCCGACTGCGCATGTCGTTCACGGCAGAGGCGATCTGTTCGGCGGCCGTACCCTGTTCGGCGTGGGCCGTACGCATGGCGGCGAGCGAGCTCGTTTGTTTGGCGGCCGTATCGGCGAGGGCGCTGACCGCATCGGTCTGCTCCTCGAGCGCTCGCGCCGTTTGACGTGCGACCCGGCGAACGTCGTCGGCGCTCCTCGCGATCGACGCGATCGCCTTGCTTTGCTCGGAGGTCGCCCGCGTAACCTCTGCGGCGGAGGTCGCGACTTGTTTGGTTGCGCCCTCCAGCTCCTTGCCGGCCTTGGCCTGTTCCAAGAGCCCCTTGGCGTTTTGCTGGGCATCCTTGCGTGCGGTGTCCATCGCTTTGGCGATTTCGCTCGCGCCTTTCGACTGTTCGTTCAGGCCGAGCAGGGAGCGTTCGGTCGCCGCTCGCAGTTCGTCAGCCTGACTCGCAATGCTCTTCACGAGTGCGCTCTGCTCACTCAAGCTCGTCAACGTGGCATCGGTTTGGCTGCGCATGTCGAGCGCCACGCTCGACAAAGCGGCGGCCGCTGCGGCTTGCTCGGCTGCGCCCACGGCCACTTGCTTGGCATTGTTGGCTAGTTGGGTGTTGGCGCGCACGACGTCCCGGAGGGCGCGTGCTTGGTCGGCCGAAGCGAGCGTGGTCTGCTTGGCCATTTGCCGCATTTCGCCCGCGCTTTGTGCGAGATCCTGGGTCGCTTTGGCCTGCTCGCCGGTGGCGGTTGCGATGATTCGGGATTGCTCACGGACTTTGCTCGCGGCCTCCGTCAGTGACTTCACGGCCACGACCTGCTCGTTGGCGCTCTTGGCCGCCTCACGCACCGATTTTCCCAGCTCTTGCACGCCGCCCAGGATCGCCGCCAGCGCGCGCTCGGCGTCCGTTGCCAGCGACGCGCCGTCGGTGGCGACTCGCTCACCTTCGTGCGTCGCCGCCAGCGCGTCGCGCGCCGTATTTTGCAGCGCGCGAATGATCTTGGCGATGTCCGAGCTGGCCGTAGCAGCCCGATCCGCCAGCGCGCGGATCTCTTCTGCGACAACGGCGAAGCCGCGCCCGTGCTCACCGGCCCGCGCAGCCTCGATGCTCGCATTCAGCGAGAGCAGGTTCGTGCGGTCGGCGATTAGGTTGATGGTCTGCACGAAGTCGCCAATTTCATCGACCTTTTGCCCCATCTCCTTCATCACGCTGGCGGAGGACGTAATCGAAACCCGGATCTTGGCTAGACCCTCGATCGAGCGCCCGACCGTAGTCCCACCGTCGCGCGCGAGGCCCGTCACTCGGTCCCCGACCGCGCGTGCGTCGTCGCACACTCGGGCAATGCGCCGAGTAGAAGCTTCCACCTGCTGGCTCGCTACGGCGCTCGCTTCACCGAGACGTGCGATGTCTTCGGCAGATCTCGAAACCGCTTGCGCGGATTTCGCGAGCTGCTCGATGGTCGAGGCGTTCGTCTCGACCACGCGCGAGTTCTTCTCGGAGGTGGCCGCCACCTCTTCGACCGACGCGGCCAACTCCGTGACCGTCGAAGCATTTTCGGCGCTGGCCGCTTCGAGCGCCTTGGAACTGAGCGCGGCGGCGGCAGCGGAGCGCGAAACTTGCTCGGTGGTGGTCGCGGTCTCCAAAACCGACGCGGCCAAATTCTGGCCGCGTTCGCTGACATTGGCGATGCCCTTGGCGATTGCTCCTGCACTGCCAGCGACCGAGGCGATGCGCTGAGTGACCTCACGAGCATCCGTGGTGAGGCGCTCGATGCCCTTGGCCATCTCCTCACAAGTGGCACCCACCTCCGTGATCATCGAGGCGGTGCTTTCGACGCGCTTCGAAATGTCGGTCAAGCCGGCCGACATTTCGGTCGAGGTGGCCAAAAGTTGTTCGCTGGCGGCCGCCAAGTCTTGGGCATTGGCCGTGACTCCGCGGATCGATCGAGCCGATTCCTCGACGGCGGCGGCGGTGCTCTCAGAGGATTCGGCGAGCAGCAGCGTGTCCTTCTTCACCGCGCCGATCGAGTCTGCGACTTCACGGAGCGCCGCGCTCGATGCTTCGACGTCCTTGAGCAACGATTGCGCCAGATCCGTCAGCCCTTGCTGCGCCCTCGCCGTCTTTGCGGTCATTGCGCCCGTCTCCTCGACGGAAGCGGCGATCGACTCGGTCGCGGCGCTGACCTGTTCGCCGAGGGCGGCTCGCTCGTTTCCGGCCGCCGCCAATTGTAGCGTGGTGGCTTCTATGCCGCCGATCTCCTCCGCAGCGCTGCGCAGCGCGCGTGCGATCGTCTCAACTCGGGAGTCGGGGGCGTGCATTGGAGCCGTCATCGTCGGGAAGGGCGCGGGGCTGTACGTCATGGCTATTTTCACCTAACAATTTCGGTAAATCGATCAGTAAGAGCAAGCGCTTGCCGAGTGGGTGCACGGCGTTCACGAAGCCCGACGAGCGCTCGCTGACGATGCTGGGGGCGGGCTGGTGCTTTTCGACGTCTAGCTTCAGCACCTCTCGCGCGCTATCCACGCGCAGCGCGACGACCCGACCCTCGCACTCCGTGACGATGATGCGCGTATCCAAACTCAGTGCCGCTGGTGGCAATCCGAAGCGGATACGCAAGTCGAGCACCGGAACGACCATGCCGCGCACGGTTACGATACCGTCTACATGTGCGGGCGCGCCGGGAACCATCGTCGCGCCGCCGTAGCTTTCCATTTGCAGCACGCTGTCGAAGGGCAGGGCATATTCGCTTCCGGACAAGTTGAACACCACGTGCAGCTTCATCATGCCCTCGGGAGCAAATTTGCCCCACCATTCAGGCTGGCGCTGAGGGCGACCAGATCCAGTACCAAGGTCGGCCGACCGTCGCCCAAGTCCGTCGCGCCAGAGACGCCGGGCGCCCGCACCAACACGTCGTTGATCGGCCGAATCACCACTTCTTGTTGACCCAACATGCGGTCGACAGCAAACGCGACGGGGGCGCCGGCGCGCCGCACCACGATCGCCTTGCTCGCGCCGTTTCGGCTGGCCTTCAGCCTGAAGATCTCAGCCAACTGAAGCATCGGCACCGCCACGCCGCGGCGCGAAATGATGTCGACCGCGGGGCTTCCGTCGTCGTTGGCGGGGACATGCACGAGGGCATCGGGGTCGACCTCGATGATTTCGTCCACCATTGCGACCGGCACTACGAAGCGCTGTTCACCGCACTCGAACGAGAAAGCGTCGACGATCGAGATCGTGAGCGGAACGCGCAGCGTGAAAGTCGTGCCCTGCCCGAACTGACTGTGGACCTCCAATTCGCCGCCGAGCTCCTCCACGATCGTGCGCTTCACGATCTCCATGCCCATGCCGCGCCCGCTGGTCGTGGTCACGATCTCACGGGTCGATAGCCCCGGAATGCACAGCAAATCCAAGAGCCCCGCGTCGTCACTGGGGACGGCCCGACCTGCCTTTCTCGAAACCGCGGAGCGGTCGATGCCGCGGCCGTCATCCGAGACCGTGATCTCCAAGCGGGCGTTGGAGTGGGAGCCGCAGACGATGCGCAAGAGCCCCTCTTCCGGCTTGCCCCGCCGAACGCGCTCGTCCGGTGTCTCGATGGCATGGTCGACCGCGTTGCGCACCAAGTGCACGAGCACTGGAAATAGCCGTTCTGACACCGATTTGTCGAGCTCCGCGCGTCCGCCTTCGAGCTCCAAACGCACGGCGCGATTGGTCGCTCGTTGCAGGCCGCGCACGAGCAGGGGGATGCGCTCGAGTAGCTCACTCACCGGTACCATCCGCACCCGCACGATCGCGGCTCGCAAATCGCGCAGCTGCCGCGCGTTGTCGGTCATTATCTCGGAAACTTCGCGGGTGTTGACGCCGCGCTCGGTCAAGCTCGCAATCGCCCTGGCCAGGCGAAAGCGCGTGACGATCAGCGCAGACAGCCCGTCCATCGCATCGTCCAAGCGGCTTACGTCGACGCGCACGACGCCCCTCCGCGAATGCTTGTCGACCGGCGTGTCTTCCGTAGCTTCGATTTCGGTCGCGATCGCCGGGGGGGCCAAGGCCAGTTCCGGCGGCGGCTCCGCACGGCTGCGTACGATACTTTGCAAGCTCGTGCTCGCGAGCCCAACGGCGCTCGCAATGACTTCGTCGCTGGCCAGGCTGAGCAAGATCAAAACAAAGCACAAGCCGCCTGGCGCGGCTTCCGTCACTGGCACCGCCCGCGGTAAGACCCGAACGATTTCGGCTACCTTCGCCATTCGTTCTCGGACCGAGTTGATGGTCAGGCCTTGGGCCGCACGTTCGGGAGAGGGGCTGAATTCGGCCCGCAGTGCGCGCTGGCCCTTGGCGATGCCGCGCACGAGTTGATCGACTTCGAAGGGCGCGAGTTTGGCGAGCATCGCAGGCTCGAGGTCGAGGACTGCGGTCGGTGGAGGCGTGATCACCGGCGCGAGTCCGAGCGAATCGAGCGATGCCAAAAGCTCTTCGGACGGCGCTGCCGCGTCGTCCCCTCGGCTGAGCGCAGCCACACGCTGCTCGATGGCGTGAACGCCCGCCAGCAAGGCGTCGATCGCGGACTGTGGCAGCGCGCCGCCCGAGCGATCGGAGTCGCGCAGGAAGTTTTCCATGCGATGCGCGATGGCGACGACCGGCTCGACTCCGACCATTGCCGACAAGCCCTTGATGGTGTGCAGCGAGCGGAACGTTTCGCGGACCGCGCGCGGGTTGGTTTCCCCGTCGCGTTGCGCACGTTCCACCAGTAAGAGTTGGCTGTTGGCAACGGCCAAGTGTTCTTCTGCCTCGACCAGGTAGGCAGCGATGAACTCCTTGAGGTCGGCCGTCGCCGTCACGCCACGAACTCCGCGCGATCAGCGAGGATGGCGCGGACTTCGGCGATGATTGCATCGGGCGTGAAGGGCTTGGCCAGGAAGCTCGTGGCGCCAGCTCGCATGACCCGGTCGCGTGATTGCTCATCCCCGCGCGTCGTGACGATCAATACCGGCAGAGCGCGCAAGGTATCTTGAGCACGCACGAATTCCAGTACCTCGACCCCGCCGATATCGGGCATGTTCAGGTCGAGCACGAGCGCGTCGAAGGAAGCCAGCGACAAGCGCTCGATCGCCTCCAGCCCGCTCGAAGCGTGAGTGAAGCTCGTGTCTGGAATCGCTCGCAGACAGGCTACGATCATGTCACGCATGACCTTGCTGTCGTCAACCACTAGAATCTCGGTCATTCCGCAGCCTCGTACGAGGCTATGGCGCGTAGCCCGGCCGGTCAAGAAGTGACGTCGGGCAACTGCCAGTCGACGCGGCGCGGTCAGGGTGAGATTAAACTCTCCGATCGAGGCGCAATGCCACAAGGGTGAGCGCGAATTGGGAGTCCATCTCGCTCGGATTGGTTTATCGTCTCAGCGCAGGCCGAGGCGTCTCGGGTGCAGCCGCGATTCAGCCATGAATCCTACCGAAACTCGCCCACCTCCCACCGGAACCACCGAGCGCGCTCGGATCTGGTTGGTCGATGACAGCCCGCTCGAACGGGAAATCGCTCGCCGTCTGCTCGCTGAGCAATACGACGTCCAGGTCTTCGCCGACGGCCCGCCAGTGCTCGAATGCCTCGCGACCGGTGAGCGCCCGGACGTGCTCGTCCTCGACTGGCACATGCCGCAGATGTCGGGGCTCGAAGTGTGTCGCTTCTTGCGTGAGCGTTTCGACGAAGCGAGCCTGCCCATTCTCGTACTCACGGCGACGGCCGGACAAGACGACTTGCTCGAGGGGCTCGCCGCAGGTGCCAACGACTTCGTCACCAAAGCCTTCGACCCTGCCGAGCTTCGGGCGCGCGTGGGCACGCTCGCTCGCGCTCGCTCGTTGCATGAACGACTGAAGAAGACCGAGCTTGCGACGCGCAAGGCGCGTGAAGCAGCGGACGAGGCGAACCGTGCAAAAGACGTATTTCTCGCAACGGTCTCGCACGAGCTGCGCACTCCGCTGAACTCGATCTTGGGCTGGGCGCGCCTACTCAGCGAGGGAACACTCGACCGAGAGACCCTCGCCCGGGGCCTTGCCACGATTCAACGGAACGCGCAGATCCAGGTACAACTGATCGAGGACATCCTCGATACGACGCGCGCCATCTCCGGCAAGCTGCATTTGGACCTCAGTACGCTCGACTTGGCGCACGTCACGCGAGCGGCATTCGACGCCGTAAAACCGTCGGCCGACGCAAAACAGCTCACGATAGAGCTGATCGTGGCCGAAGGTAATTTGCGCGTACGCGGAGACACCGATCGCCTGCAGCAGGCGATCGGCAATTTGCTGGCAAACGCGGTCAAATTCACGCCGAGCGGGGGCAGCGTTCGGGTCGAGCTCTCGCACTCGGATCAAGCCGTGAGCCTGTCCGTGACGGACACTGGCAAAGGCATCGCCAAGCGTTTCTTGCCGCACGTCTTCGACCGCTTCCGCCAAGAGGACGATACCGCCACGCGCCGCTATTCGGGACTCGGGCTCGGGTTGGCCTTGGTGCGCCACATCTTGGCCGCTCACGGTGGTTCGGTGAACGCCAGCAGTGAAGGGGAAGGGCGCGGCGCGACGTTCTCGATCACG
>Ga0302321_100002970_pt1 | contig 14544 bp, 16 predicted proteins | sample Fen_T0_1_FD_202505 | JGI IMG/M metagenome (GOLD analysis project Ga0302321, IMG submission 202505) | Peat permafrost microbial communities from Stordalen Mire near Abisko, Sweden - Fen_T0_1 | ecosystem: Environmental > Terrestrial > Soil > Wetlands > Permafrost | place: Sweden: Abisko...
CAATGTTGTAAAGGTAGTCATGTGATACCCAAGAAACCGGACGACGATCACCCGAATTACGACGTCCCGTTGTTCGACATGGACGTTCCGCCGGACTCGACCCGCAAGAAACGCAGTGTCAAGGCGGTACGCCAGGGCAAGTGCCCGAACTGTCACGCCGAGAAAATGGGATTGCTGTCCTCGGGCGTTCACCTCGTGTGGCGTTCCCACACCTACAGGACATGGTCCGGCACACCCGTTACGTGTCCGTCGTCCGGCGTCGCCGTATGCGTGGCGCCGGAACGCACACCCCTCATCCCTTCCGACCCCGCGAAATGTAGGCACCCATGACTGCTAACACGCTAGAGATCGTTCTCTTGATCATTGCGGCGCTGCTGCTCTTGCTGGAGTCATTCCGGGTGCCCTCGCGCATCACGCTCGGGTGGCTGGGCCTGGCAGTTCTGGCCGTCGCGATTCTGGTCCCGCTCGTCGGGAAGTGATGCGCCATGGCTAACGCATGGTTCGATCCGGAGCCGGAGCGTTTCGCGCGTTCCGGAGATCCGGACACCTCCCGCGACGCGGCGGGAGAAATGAGCGAGCGGCGGATCTACGTCATGCGGGTCGCGCAATTCCTGTTCGAGAACGACCGGCCCGACGGCTGGACGGCATGGGAGATCCACGCCACGGGCATCGATCTCGGCGCGTGCTGGTGGCACCGGATCGGTGACGTTCGGATACACGAGGGCTGGGCGGAATGGGCCCACGACGAGCAGGGCGCCGTGATCCGGCGGCCCGGCCCGTCGGGGCGGATGCAACGCGCGCAGCGGATCAACGATCGGGGACGTGTGTGGGGGCGGACGCTACGTCCCACGTACGTCCGGTGAACCCTTATCAGGATGCCGCGCTCACCTACTGGGCGGCCGGGTGGCGCGGCGTCCTTCCGCTCCCCGCCGGGGCGAAAGACCCACCGCCGCACGGCTGGACGGGCGCGGACGGCGGGTATCCGTCGTATGCCGACGTGTGGGCATGGCGGGAGGACAACCCGTCCGGCAACGTCGCTCTCAGGCTCCCTGACGGCTTGATCGGGCTGGACGTGGACGCCTACGGGCAGAAAGCCGGGCGGGCCAGCCTGGCGGCGCTGGTGACCGCCTACGGGCCGTTGCCGCCGACCTGGCGCAGCACCTCGCGGGATGACGGCGTGTCCGGCATCTCGCCTTTTCGTGTGCCCGATGGGTTGCGCTGGCCCGGCGAGGCGGGGGCGGGTATCGACATCATCCAACGTCGGCACCGCTACATGGTGGCTTGGCCGTCGATCCACCCCGAGGGCGGGAAATACCAATGGCTCGATGATCTACAGATTCCTTTCGAGGACAACGTCCCGGCGCCCGATGATTTCCCGTGGCTGCCGGAGTCGTGGATACAGGGGCTCACGGGCGGGAAACTAGAGCGCGATATACCTAAGCTCGGCAGTGTCGATGACCTAGAGATTACCCGTTGGCTAGAAAGCCTGCCGGCCACATCAATGTGCCGAATTACGGCGCGTGCGCTGGAGAGGGCGCGCGGTTTCGATTCCGCCTCCTCCCGGCATGACGCGGCGCTGCGCAGCGCGATGCACCTTGCCCGGCTCGGGACCGAGGGGCACGCGGGCATCCCGCATGCGCTGGCCAGCCTGGGCGGCGCGTTCTGCCTGGCGGTCGCTGTCCAGCGTGGACAGCGCGAGGCGCTCGACGAATGGGGCCGCATCGTCGCGGGCGCTGTCGCCGTTGTGCTGGCCGATCCGCTGCGGGGGCGACCAACCACCCGCGACCCGTGCGAGGACCCGCTGGCGGGCATCTGTGAGCCGCTGCGGCCCGGCCAGGTCGTGTTGCCGCTCGTGCCGGACGCGCTGCCTCGTGCACAGGGTGTGGACAGCGATGGGGAGAACGGTCTTTTCGATCTTGAGGTGGATCAGGAGATCCATCGGCAACGGGTGCGGCGGGAAGCGAAACGGCGGCTCGACGCGGACGAGGCGGCGGCGAGCTGGCGGCGGCCGGACGCGTGGGAATTGGTCGGGCTGCTCGCGGAGCCTGACGAGCCGATCGACTGGACGGTTAAAGACGTCTTGCCCACCGGTAGCAACGTGCTCGTCACGGCGCAATTCAAGACCGGGAAGACGACGCTTGCCAATCACCTCGCCGCATGCATGGCGGACGGACGCAATTTCCTGGGCCAGTTCGAGACGGCTGCCATTCCTGGGCGGGTGGCGCTGTGGAATTACGAAGTGTCGAAATCCATGTTCACCCGATGGCTCAGGGATCTGAACATCGAAAATGCTGACAAGGTCGTCGGCATTAACCTCCGCGGATTCAATATGCCATTCACTGCGCCCGCGGTCATTGAATGGGTGGTGAAATGGCTTATGGAAAAGGAGGTCACGGATTGGATTATTGACCCCTGGGGGCGCGCCATTGTCGGCGTTGCCAATGAGAACGACAATACGGAAGTGGGACAAGTGCTTGACATTCTCGACAATATCAAGGAAAGGGCAGGCGTTCGCAATCTGATCGTGCCGACACACACGGGCCGGGTGGTGCAGGAGCAAGGCGCGGAGCGTGCTCGTGGTGCAACACGCGTGGACGACTGGGCCGACGTGCGATGGATGTTGACCGAGCAGGAGGGCACGCGATTCTTTCGGGCGCACGGGCGGGATGTCGACGTGCCGGAAGGATCACTAGGGTTCGACCCGATCATGAGATCGCTTACTTACAGTGAGGGCGGCCGGGAGCCTGTTTCCGCCGTCGGACGCGGTCCGGTGGTCAACCTTGAGGATCGGATCGTGGCCGCACTGCAAGCGGCACAGGGCGGCCGGGGCATGAGTGCGAACGCCATCGTCCGCGAAGTCAAGGGCACGAAGAGCGTGGCTCTCGACAAGATCAAGGCGCTAGCTAGTCAGCACGTGATCTACCTAGATCACGACGGCTATCACGTTGGTTCGGGACCGGCGACACCATGATTCACAAGTGGTTCGGAAAGTGGTTCGAAACCGGTTCGGGGTGGTTCGAGGTAGCGGTTCGGACCCCACCCTGTAAGGGGTCCGAACCGAACCGGTTCGAGAGCCGAACCGCTAGGGCCCTGAAAGATCAAGATCATGGATAAATGGCTCGTGGATTCCTTGATCGACAAGGGCGTGCTCACGCCGGGAGGCTTCGGGCGGAGAGCACAACTCAAGCGCTGCTCGCGCTGCGGGCGGCTCACGTTCGTTGGCCTGGACGACGTGATCATGGCGGAGCTTGCAACGGTCGACGTCGCACCGCTGGACGCCATGGGCGAGCTACTCGCCGTGCTCGGCGGACTCGGGACCTGGGATCTCTCGTGGCGCGGCGGTCGCTATGAACTCGATCGCAGAGAGTCACACCACATCGCGGCGCACCCTCCCGGGACCAGGGCGGGAACCGACGTGCTCAACGGGCATCGCTGCGGCGTGAACATCGCGCACAGGTTGCCTAGCCGCTTGCGAGGCAAGGCGCCACAGAATGCCTTTCCCGATGAACCGCCGTTCTGATGACCGGGCGACCATGCAAGGACTGTGAGGCGGGGAGCAAGCGGCCTGCGCCGTATCCGGGGCCGCGCTGCGCGACCCATCATCGGGAGCACAAGGCGGCAAGCAAGGTCGCCAGGCATGAAACGCGCGTGGTCAAGGTCTACGGGCTGTCGCCCGGCGACTATGCGCGTCTGTACGCGGCACAGGGCGGCGTGTGTGCCCTCTGTCGGCGGGCGACGGGTGCGACGCGGCAACTAGCTGTCGATCATGACCACGAGACGGGAGAGGTTCGCGGCCTGCTGTGCATGCCCTGTAATCGCGACATCATCGGGAAAGGGCGCACGATGCTCGTTCGAGCATTGGAATACTTCGACAATCCACCGGCTAGAAAGGTCCTCCTATGAATACGACGTTCAGCATTCTGTTTCTGGCGGGGTTTCTATTCTTGCTCGCCGTGGAGATCTTCGGTATCGTCCGCAAGAAATCGGGCGACACGATCACGGAAGGATGGCACGCTATTGACAAGTGGCTGAATGCACCGTTGCAATGGGCGTGGCGTGTTCTCACTGCAGGGCTATTGGTATGGGTGTTGTTTCATCTAGGAGGCAACTGGTCATGAGGCGTCGTTTCCGCAAGTTGATTTTTCGAGTCGCGTTATGGGCGACGGGTGACTATGTTCATGATGGCGAGGATTGCATTCACGGATGCTGTCTCCAGCTAGGATTTATCGAGAGTGAATTGCGCTACTTCTGGGATGAGGGCACGGGGACAATGACACCTCGTGATGTGGTGGGTGAACTGTATAACGATCTAGGTAAGTAGATCATGCGTGCATTGTCATTCCTCGTGACGTTCATGATCTGTGCATCAGGCAGTGTCGACATACACAGGGCAAGACAGGCGCAGAGAGTGAGGGCATACAGCATGGCAATAGATCTAGACCCTACTCATGTCAGATCATGGCCTCTATTGCGTGCCTATTGGCGTCACATGCGCTTGAACTGTGCACGCTGTCATACTGCTATCGACTATGACAGTCCACGTTATGTGTATGTGTGGACAGACAGGCGAGGGTATAGGCATAGGTCATTCGTTCGTGTGCCTGGCGCTAAACAGCGTGTCAATGTATGGACGCTAGATGTGGGGCACATCATGGGTAGGGACATTGATCCACGTAAAGAATGGGCGCCCATTGATACACAGCCTGAGCATGTGCGATGCAACAGGCAGGCAGGTGCACGCTATGTCAATGCGAAGAGAGGACGCACACGTGTGATGCGTCGTGCTGCCATCCTTGATACGTCAAGAGATTGGTAGTGATCATTGATCAACAAGATATATAACTAAAACAATATGGATTCTATGTTTATCATTTAGTTATTGAAATAATAAATAGAATCCCGCCGGACGACACCCCCCTACCCCTATGAAATGAAAATGCTTTTGATCATGGAAAGTTTCATGATCTGATCAACATCGCGCGATCATGGAATGAAGATCGCGAAACTGCAAGATCCCAACACTGCGCTTGGCACATGACTTTTCTCCCTCCAAGATCCACTCATCGAGCGAATTCAAGAATGGCATTCTAAGAATACCATTCAGTGGACTCCCGTGCTCAGGAATGGCCACACGTAGACTTGCGTAGACATTAGTGGTCACGCGTGGACATTCCTTAGACCAATGCCTGTAATGGCGCAATACTCGCGAGATGCGGGTGTGTCCGGGCAAGGATGACGAGCCGTGCGGGCGGGATATCGGGCCCGACAAGCGGCGTCGCTATTGCCATGCCTGCGCGGCGCCCAGGATCGACACCTCGAAGGCAGCGCGGGCCGCCCGGCGCCAGGGGCTCCCGGAGCCCCCGCGTATCGGCTACCTGTCGCCCACACCGCACCCGAGCGGCGCAGGGCCTCAGCGGGCCGTGCAGCCCCTGCGCGAGGCATACGCGGCCCGGCTCGAAGCGATGGGCCGCGAGCGAAGCCCCGAGGGCCTGCTCGTGCTGTGGCTCGCGGAGCAACTCGACGGGGGCCTGGCGGGCACGGCGGCGGCCGGGATCACGGGGCGGCTCATGGCGGCGTGGGCCGAGGCGACGGCGGGCGCACCGCTGGAGCCTGACGCGCTCGACGAGCTGGCCAGCAAGCGGCGGGACCGGTACGGCGGCGCAGGGTGAGCCCGGTCCTGATCGACGCGTATTGCGGCGTCGGCGGGGCGACGCGCGGTTATCAGCGCGCCGGGTTCTACGTCGTGGGTATCGACAACCGGCCGCAACGGGACTACGGCGGGAACGAGTTCATTCTCGGCGACGTGCGGGACGTGCTGCCGGGATTGCTCGCGGATGCGGACGTGGTGCACGCCTCGCCCCCGTGCCAGCACTACAGCACCCCGACGAAAGGCACTAACAGAAACTCGGGCCGGGAACACTCGGACCTGATCCCTCGGACGCGGGAGATCCTCGCCGCGCATCCGATGACCATCCTCGAGAATGTTCAGAGCGCGCCGATTCGCCGGGACCTGCTGCTCTGCGGCGCCATGTTCGGGCTGTCCGTGCTGCGCCACCGCAATTTCGAGTTGAGCTTTCCCATTCCTCAGCCGCGCCACGATCCGCACGTAGGCCGCATCTCGGGATGGCGGCACGGGGAAGAGTTCACGGGCCCTTACGTGGCTGTCTACGGGCAGGGCGGCGGTAAGGGCAGCGTGCCGGAATGGCAGACCGCGATGGAAATTGATTGGACGGACAGCCGGCGATCTATTGCCGAGGCAATACCGCCGATGTATTCCCTTTACATTGGCTCCCACGTTCTCGCGGGCGTGACGGCATGACGGCCCTACTGACGGACGAGATGACCCGCCCGGCGCATCTGTGGATTCCCGAGCGTGCGGGCAGCTTCGGGTATGAGGCGATCGGGCTGTGCGAGCAAGCCGGGTTGACGTTCGACCCGGAACAGGCCATGGCTATCGACGCGATCATGAGCCACGACGCGGCGGGCGACTGGGTCGCGTCCGAGGTGGCGATCGTCGAGCCGCGCCAGAACGGGAAGACGAACCGGATTCTCATCCCGATCGGGCTGTGGCAGCTATTCATGGCCAATGACCCCGACGAAATCATCTGGACGGCGCACCGATTCAAGACGTCCAGCAAGAGTTTCGAGGACATGCGCAAGATCATTGACGGTTGCTATGAGCTGCGCAGGCGGGTCAGAAAGATCAGCGAATCGCACGGCGAGGAATCCATAGAGCTGATCACCGGCTCGAAGATGTCATTTCTGGCGAGGAGCAAGAGCGGTGGGCGGGGACTAGGCGGGCCACGGCCCATTCTCGACGAGGCTTTCGCGCTACAGGGCGGGCAGCTCGGCGCGCTGCTGCCGACGATCCTTGCCCGCCCGAATTCGCAGATCATGTACGCGTCGAGCGCGGGCCTCGCGGACTCGGGCCCGCTGCGCGAGGTGCGCGACCGGGGGCGCGAGGGCGGAGACCCCTCGCTCGTCTACATCGAATGGTGCGCCCCCGGCTCGTGGGAGGCGCCAGGCTGCGAACTCAAGCGATGCAATCACCATCGACGGACGGCGGGTTGCGCGCTCGACCGTGAGGAGAACATCCGGGCAGCGAATCCCGCGATCAAGCGGGGCCGGATCAAGCTCACCACGGTTCGCACGCTGCGCCGTTCCATGGAAGCGCAGGAATTCGGGCGCGAGATTCTCGGGTGGTGGGACGAGCCGGAAGTTCAGGACGTCGCCCCGATCAAGCTCGCGGACTGGGACCGCTGCGCGGCGGACTCGAAAGACCCTGAGAGCCGCATCGTGACGCCGATCGTGATTGCTCTGGACGTCGCCCCGGATCGCAGCTACGCGGCGATAGCGATTGCCGGGCGCCGGGCCGACGGCGTCAATCAGGGCGAACTCATCCGCTATGCGGGCGGCGTCGAATGGCTCGCGGACGAGCTGGCGGCGTTGACCGAGAAACACGAGCTGATGACGATCCGTACGCGGGAGGCGGGAAAGGTCCGCACGGCGGCGGTTCCCGCGATCGTGCTGGACCCCGCCGGACCGGCCGCCGCGCTGCTCCCGGACCTGCACCAACGGAAGATCTTCCCGATTCTCCTGACGGCCCGGGACCAGGGGGCCGCATGCGGGGGCCTACAGGACGCCGTGACGGCCGGGCCGTCCGCGTGGCGGCACCTAGGACAGGCACAGGTCGATCTCGCGGTAGAGGGGGCCGTGCGGCGGGATATCGGCGATGGCGGGTGGGCGTTCGGGCGCAGGCGTTCCGCGAAAGTTCAGGTCGATATCTGCCCGCTCGTCGCTCTGACGATGGCCCGATGGGGCTTGACCGTAGCGGACACACCCTCGGACGGGCCCAATGTCTACATTCTGTGAGGGAACGCTATGACCATTCCGTCCGGGCACGACGTTCTCATGGCCCCCACACCCGACGAGTTCGCGGCCGGGCGCGCGGCGTCCGTGGGGCGGGTACTGGCACGCGTCGATTCTGCTCGGGATTACGGGGCCGACTGGAATTACCCGGGCATGAGCGGCGCGGCAACCCTGCTCACGACCACCTATGGGGCGCAGGCGACGGAGAAGATTCTCCCGACATTCGTGGGGGCCACCACGGGCGCCTACAAGGACAATACCGTGGTGTTCTCGGTCATTCTCGCCCGGCTCATGCTGTTCAGTGAGGCGACGTTCAAGTTCCAGAATCTGACCAGCAAGAAACTCTACGGGAATGACAGTCTCCGCATCCTGGAATACCCGTGGCCGAACGGCACGACCGGGGAACTGCTCGCCCGCATGGAGCAAGACGCCTCCCTCGCCGGGAATGCGTACATCTGGAATGCGGGAACGCAGCTCGTGCGGCTGCGCCCGGACTGGGTAACCATTGTTTCGCGCGAGGACACGGACCGGCTGGGTCGTCCTTACCGCGTCATTGAGGGGTATTTCTGGGACCCTTCGATCGGCGGCGATTACCAGACTCCGCCGCAATTGTTCACGGTCGACGAGGTGGCGCACTGGGCGCCCATTCCCGATCCGCTCGCGAACTTCCGGGGAATGTCGTGGCTGACGCCGGTCCTGCGAGAGATCGAGTCGGACCAGGGGCTCACTGCATACAAGATCCAATACATGAACAATGCCGCGACGCCGAACATGATGCTTAAGTATTCGCAGAAGATCGGACAGGACACGATCGACCGCATCCGGGATCAGATGTCGGCGCGTCACAGCGGCGTGAACAATGCATTCAAGACCGTGATTCTCGACGAGGGCGCCGACCTTTCCGTCGTCGGCAACACCCTCGAAGCAATGAACTTCACCACCGTGCAGGCGGCGGGAGAGAACAGGATCGCGGCGGCGGGCGGCGTTCCCGGGATTGTCGTGGGCCTGAAAGAGGGGCTCATGGCGGCGACGTATTCGAACTACGCGCAGGCTATGCGCCGGTTCGCTGACATCACGATGCGGCCGAACTGGCGCAGCGTGTGTGCGTGCCTGCAATCCATCATTCCGAACATGCCTGAAAAGGGCGTGCGGTTGTGGTTCGACGTCTCGGACATCGCGGCGCTACGCCAGGGTGAGCTAGAGCAGGCGCAGACAATGCTGATCAATTCGCAGGCTGCGGCGCAGCTTGTGACGGCCGGATACGAACTCGATTCCATCGTGTCGGCCCTGACGTCCGGCGACCTGGGACAGCTCACCATCGCGCCACCGAAGCCCGTTCCGACGGTCCTCGCGCCGTTCGTTCCGGGCGCCGTAGCGGGGGCGGAAGCGAAACCCCCCGATCCGATGGCGGCGGCGATGAACGGCAAGCCCATGCCAGCCATGAACGGCGCAGGAGGGAAAGGGAAATGATCACCGAGGAAATCACGCCGGTCCGTACGTGCACGCGAGCATTCGCGATCGAGGATCTCACGGTGCGCAGCGATGGCAGCGGGCGGGTAGTCGAAGCCTACGCGGCGGTATTTAACGATCCGTCAGAGATCATGGATCAAGAGGGGCATTACGTCGAAGAGCTGGCGGCCGGATCGTTCACGAAGACCATTCGTGAGAAAGGTCCGACCGATAACGGGCCGGGGCGATTCGGGGTGTTGTTCAACCACGGGCGCACCGTTGACGGCGCGTCGAGCGACACCTACAGCATGCCGATCGGGGTACCGCTGGAGGTGGCCTCGGACGCGCGCGGCGTCTACACCGCGACCCGCTATCTGGACAACCCCGTCGCCTCGCAGGTGCTCGACGCGATCAAGGCGGGGGCGATCCGGGCGCAGTCGTTCAGCGGTCGTTTCATCAAGTCGGCGCGGACATGGCCGGACGGACGGGGCCGGGACGCCATGGCACGCATTGTGCGTCATGAGGTCGACATGCGCGAGTATGGCCCGGCCGTATTCGCTGCTTATGAGTCAGCGATGATCCTCGGCACGCGCGCCGAGGTGTTCCTCAATGCGCTACTCAGCGCGTCGCCCGACGAACGGCTATCGTTGCTCTCGCAGTTCGAGATCAACACGAGCACCACGGCTGGCACGAGCCCGGACGTTGCCGCGCGATTCGCGCGCATCGCCTACCGGCGCGGTCGCTGACACGGAAGACGTCGCCCCACTCACACGAGCCGGGGACGATGGCACGGCATAGCACTCCCTTTCCGGGGAGCCGCTGAATTCATTCAGCGTTCCGGAAAGGAATGTCATGGCCAATCGACTCGACGAGATCCGCACCCGTCAGGCGATCATCCGAGAGAATCTCGACACTCTCGAAGGCAAGGACGAGCAGACCGAGGACGACGCCGACCGCGCCGAGGCTCTCCTGCAGGAATTCGACGAGCTGGTCGAAGAGGGCAAGCCGTTGGCGGCCCGCGCGGCTCGGATCGAGAACGTCCGTCAGCTCATGCGGGACGAGAGCAACCGCGAGCGGTCGCAGGGCGACACTGGGGACCACGGCGAGAACTTCACGGGTGAGTCCCTCGGCGGCGACGAGGACGAGGCGCAGGCGGGCACACAGAGCCGCGCCGTTCGTCGCACGGCGCCGGATCTCATGCGGCGCACGAACCGCAACCCGTTCGACGAACTCGATTCCGTGCGCTCCCGGCTCATGGCCCCTGGAGAGGTTCGTTCCCGCGCGGCGCAGGCAATCGAGATGTATGCGAAGCGTACGGATCACTGGGGCATGGGTGACGACGCGGCGCAGAACGCCACGAACCTCGTGCAGCGGACCGGCAAGGAATTCGGTACGGCCGTTGCGCGTCAGGTGCTCGTCACGGGGGCGCCGGAATACCTCGCGGCGTTCGAGAACTACCTGAGCGATCCGGGCGGCATGAGCGCGCGTGCTGCGCTGTCGCTCACTCCGGCCAACGGCGGGTATTTAGTGCCGTTTACGTTGGATCCAACGATCATCTTGACAAATGCTGGATCCGCGAATCCCTATCGCAGGCTCGCGAACGTCAAGACGACCACGACGAACAACTGGAACGGCGTCACCAGCGCGGGCGTGAATGCCGTGTGGACCCTTGAGGGCGCGGTTGCCACCGACAACACCCCGACCGTGGGAACCCTCCAGATTACCCCGCAGAAGGCCACCGCCTATCTGTTCGGGTCGTTCGAGGTTCTCTCCGATTCCGATTTCGCTCAGCAGCTCCCGGAGCTGCTCGCGGACGCCAAGGATCGGCTTGAGGAAGGCGCGTTCGCACTCGGTACCGGTCTCGCCGGACAGCCTAAGGGACTCATTCCCGCTGGCACCGTGCTCGCGTCGGCTGCCGGTAACGCGCTGATCGGCCCGCGCGGTGCCGACGTGTACGCGCTCATGGCGGCACTTCCGGCCCGATTCCGTGGGCCGCGTGCTCGCAATGCGTGGGTGGCGAACCTCAACACGATCAATGAACTCCGCAACATTCCGTCATTCGCTGGGTCGTTCAACTCGATCGTCAATGACAATGGCGGCGAGCCGACGATGCTGGGCCGCCCGTTCGTCGAGAGCACGTCCGTTGTCGGGACGTTCGCGAACGCAGCGAAGGTTCTGGCATTCGCGGACATGTCTCAGTATTACATTGTCGACCGGATCGGGATGTCTGTCGTCTATGACCCGATCGTGCTGGGCGCCGGGCAGCTCCCGAGCGGCCAGGGTGCTTGGTATGCGTTCTGGCGCGTAGGCGCGGACGCTGCCGTCCCGACCGCGATTCGCGTCCTTTCCCTGACCACCTGATCGGGGGAATGGCGATGTCTGCACCCACGTCCGGCGGGGCGCGCGGCCCCGCGCACTCCTCGCCCGCCCCGGCGAAGGCGGAGAGCAAGTCCGAGCCCGAGGTCAAGGCGAAGGATTCCGGCGCGCTCGAACGCGCCCAGGAAAAGGCGCCGAACCTCACGGCGGCTTTCGTCGCGAAATACGAAATCGACGACGACGAGCTGGCCGCAATCGCCGATGGGCTCACCCCGCCCCCGCCGTTCGTGAAGGACGGTTCGGATTCCGAGTTGCACCGGACCGATGGCGGATGGATGTCAACCCACAAGGGAATGACGGGCGACGAGCCGGTCAAGTCTTTCGACCCGCGATTCCCTGACGTCGATGTCTGAACCGACATTCACGGGCGAGATTACCGGGACCGCGTCGGCGGTCGTGACGCACGACGGTCCGTGCGGTCCCGGTAATCCGTTCTGCCCGCACTGGGCGGCCCCGCCCGATGACGACACGGGAGGTGTCGGCAATGGCGCACGTGAGTAACTCCGGCGATCCGGGTGCGATTGCCGGGGCGGTCGCTGGCGAGCTGGCGAACCCTACCGGAACGGCCCTGTTCGCGGTCACCGTGGCGGACGTCGCGGACCTGACACCTGCTGCGGTCCTGGCGATTGCCGAGGCGTCCGAGGGCGAGGGCGCCCCCGATTTCGAGAACGCGGGCCAGTCAACCGGGCCGGTGGGGTCATGACGGTAGGGATTGCGCAGGCAACGGCGGTCGCGATTCTCAAGGTTTTCGCGGGCACCGCCTATGCGGCGGTCTCGACGTGCACGGCGAAACTTCACGTAGGCGACCCGGGCGCGGCTGGCACCGCGAATCCCTCGCTCGGGAGTGCCGCCGCTAACGCGGTCGCGTGGACGACTCCCACCACGCCCACCATGAATGCCTCAGCCGTACCCGCGTGGACCAACGGCGGGACGTCGGAAAACATCTCGCACGTGTCGCTATGGAATGGCGCGACATTCCTGCAGTCGATCGCGCTCACCACGCCTCAGGCATGGGTCGGAACGAACACCCTCACCCTGACGGCTCTCAGCCTGAATTACTCGCCGATCGCGGCCTGATCTCACAGCACCTTACGGGGAGGTGATGTCCCATGACCATATATCTGTCGGCGGATTTCACCGGCTCTAACGGCACGTCTGCGGTCGGCGCGGATTGGCTCGCGCGATACGTGACGGCCGGGGCGACGGCCACCCTCCAGAACAACCGACTCCGGCTCGACAACGGCACGGCGACCGAGTACGCCGGGAGTTACCGGCTGTCGTGGAATCACGCCGACGTCACTGACGTCGAAGTCAGCGGCATCGTCAATCTCGACAGCGGCAATGGTGAGACGCACGCCTACGTGTGGCTGCGCGAGCAGGCGGCCGGGGGCACTGACGGCAGTGACGGTTACATGCTCGAATTCACGTCCTCGGGCACGCTTGTCGAAGCGAAGATTGTGCAGTGGGGCGGCACGGGAACCGGGAACGTCGGCACCCCGAAATCCATGACGCTCACCCCGGGCGTGGATTACGGCTTTCGGTTCCAGATTGTGGGTGATCTTCATCAGTGGCGCGTGTGGCCGGCCGCCAATGCCGAACCAGAAATCTGGGACTCCAGCGCCACCGATTCGAGCGCCCCATTTACAAGCGGGCTCGTCACGCTCGTGTCCGGACCGACGGGCGCGGCTGACGGCGTTGTCGTTTTCGATTCCATCGTCATCACGGACGGCGTCGGCGGCCCGATCACCCCGCCGACGCACGGCGTCGTTACCTACGTCTCCACGGGAACGAAAGCGGTCGGCACCGTCGCCAGCGCAACGTCGATCGCCCCCGGCTATCCGACGGGTATCAGCGCGGGTGACCGGCTGGTCCTGATCGTCGGACAGAAACCGACTACGGCGAACGGCGGCACGGTCACCACCCCGAGCGGCTGGACGGCACACGGGATGCTGAAAGGCGCGGGCGGGTTCGGGTCGACGCTGTCCACCACGCAGGGCAACACGAACATTTATGCGTTCACGAAAGACACCGTAGACGGCACGGAATCCGGAACTCTCGCGGTAACCCTCGGCGTGAACTCTGTGGCGTGGGCGGCGATCGTGTGCCTTACCTGCTCCGATGCGCAATGGGAGGGCACCGACCCGGGGGTGACCGGTTCGGACGTCACGGCGGGCGCGGCGGTATCCGTGACACTGTCGTCCGACCCGGGATTCATTGAGGGGGATCTAGCCCTCGGTGCATTCACGGCGGGCACGTCGGCCGTGACGTCCTACTCGCTGGAATCCGTGACCGCTCCCGGCGCCACGTTCGGGCCTGTGACGGAAATCGTCGATGCCCGATCCACCATCGGTAACCGCATCGGCGGTTTCGTCGCGTACGCGGTATGCACGGGCGGCCCGTCCACGGGCCCCGCGACGATGACGGCAACGGCGGCGGGCACGACCACCTATGCGCGCGGCCCCGGTATCGCGCTGCGGTTCCGGCAGACCTACAGCGCGCCGGTTGTCGACGTCCCCGCGACCGGGGCGGGAACCGTCACCGCGCAGGCCACCGCAACGGCTCGGATCGACGTCGCCGTGATCAACCTGAACGGCGCCGCTCCCGGCGCTGTCCACGCGGCCGGGACGACGACGGCCCGGGTCGCCCGGTTCGGCGCTGCCCTCGGCACGAGCGCCACAACGGGAACCGCGCAAGCGGTCACGGGAACCGCTGCCAGCGCTGCGGCGCCCACCGTGGCCACGGGTGCGGCTACTGGCACCGTCGCTCGATCCGGGGCCGCTGGCGGGGCTGCAGTGGCCGCAGGCGTCGCGCTCGCCCAGGTCGGCGCGGCCGGGGCCGGGACCGGCGTCG
>Ga0302321_100002972_pt1 | contig 14536 bp, 13 predicted proteins | sample Fen_T0_1_FD_202505 | JGI IMG/M metagenome (GOLD analysis project Ga0302321, IMG submission 202505) | Peat permafrost microbial communities from Stordalen Mire near Abisko, Sweden - Fen_T0_1 | ecosystem: Environmental > Terrestrial > Soil > Wetlands > Permafrost | place: Sweden: Abisko...
CCGGATATGACCAGAAAAAAGAAAATGGCCAATAATACAATGGTTTTCCGCTTCATACAGATGTAAAAGTACTCGTATATATCTTATAATTCCATTCTTTAACTTTCTTTAACACCATTGGCTGTGTCGGCTGATGATTACATAAATAAGAAGTATAACAAAATAAATTATTTTAACTTATCATTAAAATATTGTTAATATTCAATTATTTAGAAGTTTATATTTTTTTAGTTCGGGAACTAGTAATATATTTGCATAGGATTTGGCACGATATTTGAAATACAGGATATAGAGGTTTTTTTCATAGGTTAGGTTAGTTTTAGGGTTATCAAAAGTGAGGCTGACGATTATCGTCAGCCTCTTCTTATTTTATCAACCTGGAATGCATGCTCAGTATCGAAAAAAAAGCATTTACTTAACAAGCATCGTAACCTTGGTGATTTTGATGTTCTTTTCCAATGCCATTTTGTAAATATCTTTAATGATACTTACAGATTTTTTCTTCTCAATCCAGTTCAGATTAATTATAAGGAAGCTTCCATCATTTAAGTTCAGCATTACTCTTTTCTGTTTGGAAGGAACGACAAGTTCTTTTATATCAACCCATTTAAATAACTTCACTTTTGGATTAATAATTCCAAACCGGAATTCTATTTTATCATCTGTTATTGAAAAATAGAGATCTTTTCTTTTTGCTGTTGCATAGTAAGCTATGAGGGTGACAAAAAGACTAATACCCAAAGGGACAAAGGCAAAGGTCGCTTGTATATCCTTATTTCCAAGGATAAAAACCCTAAATAATATAAATACCGCGGCGACAAGAAAAAAGCCAGCAACGATCCATAAAATTACTTTTCCTTCTTTTGAAAATTCTGCTTCTGCTAAATCGTAATGTTGGTTTTCCATACTCTACTGGGTTAAGTAATGTAAATTTTTATCCTTGAAAGTATTTATGTCAATTCTGAAGACTGCATTTACAGATTCGATTTCTCTGAGCGATTCAGTAATCTTATTTAAATTATTTTCATTTTCAGAATCATGTATCTGAAAGATGAAATCAACATTTTTAAGATTTTTTAGAAGGAAGTTTTTACCTGACCGATTCGAGAAAAGATTGAAAATGATATCAGGAGAACCATTTGTATCTGAAAATCTGCTAAAAGTATGTTCTGATCCTGTGACCTCAGAAACCTTAACCGGAACCGTGTTTTTTAGAGAAATCCGGAATTTTTTATTGATAGAAAGAGAGAGTTTATAATCGGGTTCAGCTGATACCAGACCTACCAGTATGATATCATTATTCTGGCTGATTTCAAGTTTTACACGCGTTACTTTTGATGCACTCTTCATTTTCAGTTACTGAATCAGCTAAGGTATAAATAAATGACATATATATTCTTATCAATCAAATTTATCTTTAAGCTTGAGCCATGCCTTGCAGGCTGCTTCCTGTTCAGCTTCTTTTTTTGAATCACCATGGCCTTCTCCCAATTCTTCTTTATCAATAATTAAGGTTGTAGAGAAGACGGACCTTTTCAGATTAAAATCATATTCTTCATTATATGTGAAAATTAGATTTGATTTATGTTTTTGTACCCATTCAAAGACCAGACTTTTATAATCCGAATCAGTATTTACTATAACAGTAAGATCCAGATACTTGTTCAGTACATTATTTATAAAGAGTTTTTTTGTTTTTTTAAATCCCTTATCAATGAATACCGAACCGATAAGTGCCTCAAGTGCATCACCATAAAGATTCTTTGTGGGATGAATTGAGTTAACATTGCTTATTAGAATTTTATTGATCCCCATAGATACTGCCAGTTGATTGAGGACATCCCGGTTTACGATTCTGGAACGTATCTTGGTCATGAAGCCTTCATTGGCATCAGGGAACTTCTCAAAAAGAAAATCTGAAAGGATAGCATCAAGTATGGCGTCGCCAAGAAACTCAAGCCTTTCATTATTCACTTTTTTACCATCAGGGAGGGTAAAAGTAGCTGATCTGTGAATAAATGCTATTTCATATAATTTCAGGTTGCCGGGACTGAATCCCAATATTTTTTTTAAACGGGAATTAAACTCCCGTTTATCAAGAAGATACAAAACATTTTTCCTTTTTCGGAATAAAGACACTAAATCTCAGCTTTTTTTACAATGACTGAAGCATTATGACCGCCAAACCCAAAAGTATTACTTATTGCAATATTGACTTTTCTGTGCTGTGCTTTATTGAGCGTTAAGTTCAGGTTTTGATCAATGTCGGGATCAGGAACCTTGAAATTAATGGTTGGGGGAATTATATCATGAACAGTAGCCATTATAGCGGCAATGGCTTCTATAGCACCTGCAGCTCCGAGCAGGTGCCCGGTCATGGACTTTGTTGAACTGATATTAAGTTTGTAAGCGTGCTCCCCAAAAACATTCACAATAGCTCTTGTTTCAGAAATATCACCAAGTGGAGTAGATGTTCCATGTACGTTAATGTAATCGACATCCTCAAAGTTCAGTCCGGCATCTTTTACTGCAATTTTCATTACATTTCTTGCACCAAGTCCTTCGGGATGAGGTGCAGTAAGATGATAAGCATCAGCTGTTAGCCCGGTGCCAACTAATTCGGCGTAAATTTTTGCGCCTCTGGCTTTGGCATGTTCATACTCTTCCACAATCAGAGCTCCTGCACCTTCGCCAAGAACAAACCCGTCACGGGTTTGATCGAAAGGCCTCGATGCAGATTGAAATTCAGCATTATTTGTCGAAAGGGCCTGCAAGGCGTTGAACCCTCCAATTCCGGGTTCATTAACACCAGCTTCCGAACCTCCGGTAACAAATATATCCGCCTTTCCCCATTTAATGTAATTAACAGCATCAATAATAGCATTGGTTGAGGAGGCACATGCTGATACAGTAGCAAAGTTTGGCCCTCTGAACCCGTATTTTATTGATAGTGATCCTGCTGCAATGTCACTAATCATCTTGGGGATAAAGAAGGGACTAAACCTGGGTGTCCCATCCCCAAGAACATAGTTTTTTATTTGCAGAAAAAAAGTCTCCAGTCCCCCAATACCTGACGCCCATATAACACCAACCCGGTCCTTGTCAATTTTCTCAAGATCTAAACCTGAATCAACGATGGCTTCATCGGTTGCTATAAGGGCATACTGGGCATAAGGGTCCAGTTTATTGGCCTCTTTTCTGTCAAAATACTTTGATGAGTCATAGCCTTTTAATTCACATGCAAATTTTGTTTTGAACTTTTCAGTATCAAAACGTGTAATCATACACGCACCGCTTACTCCATTGATAAGTCCTTCCCAATATTCATGTAAATTATTGCCTAAAGGAGTCAATGCCCCAAGGCCTGTTACTACAACTCTTCTCATAAATAGATTATTAAAAATGCAAATTATTTTGCATTTTCCTCAATGTACTTGATAGCATCACCAACGGTACCGATTGATTCTGCCTGATCGTCGGGTATGCCGATATTGAATTCTTTTTCGAATTCCATAATCAACTCAACGGTATCAAGCGAGTCTGCTCCTAAATCGTTAGTAAAACTGGCTTCCGGAGTTACTTCTGATTCGTCTACTCCAAGTTTGTCAACTATTATTTCCTTTACTCTTGTGGCAATGTCCGACATAATAATAAATTTTAATTAATATTAATTTTTGAACCATGCAAAGAAATATATTTGTACTTTATTTTTCAAATGATTTGATGTTTTTTTATTTACTATACAGTTCAATGTGTTGATAATTAGAAAAATAATCTTATTTTAAGCCATTATTAAAATTAGTTGACAATTATGCTAATGATCAAGATATGAGGAACATAGCTGTTTTTGCTTCAGGCTCCGGCACCAATGCTGAAAATATAATTACTTACTTTTCGAACAGAAACAGCGCAAAAGTAAGTCTTGTTCTGTCAAATAACCGTCAGGCAATGGTTCTAAAAAGGGCTGAAGCACATAATATAAGAACCGTTTTTTTCGAACGCAAGGAATTTTATGTCACTGGAAAAGTACTTCGCTACCTTACATTGTATAAAATTGATTTTATTGTTTTAGCAGGTTTTTTATGGCTGGTACCTGAAAATATCATTGAACAATATCCCGGACGCATAATAAATATTCATCCGGCTCTTTTACCGGCATACGGAGGAAAGGGTATGTATGGCGATACTGTTCACAAGGGGGTTCTTGCAAACAAGGACAAGGAATCAGGAATAACTATACATTATGTGAATAAATCATACGATAGTGGAGATATAATCTTTCAGGAACGCTGCAAAGTGGACCCTTCTGATACTCCAGACTCTCTGGCTGCAAAAGTTCACGCTCTTGAATATTTGCATTTTCCAAAGATCATTGAAGATCTTGTAGAAAAATTGCCTGATCTTCTAATTAAAAGTCCCGAGGAGGCTTAGAATAACAGTTTTGCTTTTCTCAAACCTTATTATGTTTTGTTCCATCACTGGCTCAACAGATGGGGCATCAATCTTTAATGGATCAACAGGATATCCATTCTTATAAAACCTGAAATCGAGATGCGGACCCGTAGAAAGTCCGCTGCTGCCTACATACCCTATTACATCACCCTGCTTAACAAGAGCGCCTGGAGAAATCCCTGTCCCAAACCGGCTCAGATGCATATACGCTGTTGCATAAACGCTGTTATGCTGAATTTTAACCATATTGCCTGATCCGCCATCCGAGGTTGCGGAAATAATCCTGCCATCACCAATTGAATACACAGGTGTCCCCAGCGGAGCAGCATAATCTACTCCATAATGAGGCCTTACTATCCTTAAAATGGGATGCATTCTGCCTGATGAGAATCTGGAACTTATTCTTGAAAACTGAAGGGGTGCTTTTAAAAATGCTTTTCTAAGGCTCTTCCCTTCTTCATCATAAAAAGACTCCTTCCCATCCTGTATAAATGGTATTGCTGTAATTGATGAACCAGGCCTGTTAAACTGCGCTCCATATATTTTACCTATACCCAGTGACTCGCCATCAATGAACCGTTCTTCATAAATAACCTTAAAATTATCTCCTTTCTGCAAGCCGAAAAAATCCACTGTCCATGAAAAAATTTCCGACAACTCATTTACCAGCGATGGATGCAGGCTATCTGCCTTCATTGCATCCCACAGCGAAGTATGAATGGTCAAAGAGGAATACCTGATAATACTTTCCGACCCTTTTCTGAAAGGGGTTATGTTCAGCGAATCATTAAAGCTGATGATATAGCAGGTAGACAGATCCTGTTCATATACCATATATCTCACCCTTGCAAAACTGTCCTTATCACAAAAGAGAATATAGTTCTTGCCTGACCTTATATTTCTGACGTCAAAAACTGATTTGGAATTCTTTATTACCTGATCAATCTCCTGCATACTCACTCCATGTTTAAGCAGAATTTCTGAAAGGATCCCGTTCGGTTTAACGTGCCCGGGAACCAGATAGTATGAATCAGCAGGTATTCCATATAAAAGAACCGGTTTGCTGATATTCGCACTGGCCGACGTGTCAGATGCCGGCTGGTTAACGACATTCTCAACCTGAACAGTATTTTTACAGGAAACTGAAAGAAGGAGTAGAGTAATATTGAGAAGGGTAATAAATCGATGGAACATTTTCAGATTACGGAATTAAATTTCTGGAAGCGAAGTTAATTATCTGTTATATATTTAGTTACCCCCTTCCTAGCCTTCCCCCAGGGGGGAAGGTAATGAGCTGATCTTGCCCCCTTGGGGGAAATTCAAAGGGGGTCAACTCTTAATTACAACATTCACAATCCTGCATGGCACAACAATAATATTTGAAGGTGTAATCCCCCCAAGCCACTTCTGAGACCGGTCATCAGCCAAAACAATTTTAATGATTTCTTCTTTGGACATTCCAACCGGGAGCGAGATGTTATATCGCATTTTACCATTAAAAGAAACAGGATAATCAAAATTATCTTCTTTCAGATATTCTTCATTGAAAAGTGGCCATGGTTCATAGGCAAGAGAATTCTTATTGCCCAGAATATTCCACAACTCTTCAGCAGCATGAGGTGCAAACGGAGCAAGTACCTTTGTAAACATGTTGGCTGTCTCAGTTGTTACTTTACCTTTTTTTGTTGCAAGATTGATGAATATCATCATTGCAGAAATTGCAGTATTAAATCGTAAGGTTTCAATATCTCCCTCTGTTTTTTTGATAGTGTAGTGAAGACTTTTAAGAATCTCCGGATCTTCCACTCCTTTGCTGATATTTTCAGAAGCAGACATGAATCTGAATGCTCTTCCAAGAAATCCGAACACTCCTTTCACTCCTTTGTCGTCCCATGGTTTTGTAACATCAAGAGGACCCATGAACATCTCATAAAGACGCAGCGAATCGGCACCGTATTTAGATGTCACATCATCAGGATTAACCACGTTCTTGAGCGATTTCGACATTTTGGCTACAATTTGTCTCAGCTCAGCCCCGGTTTCTTTATGGTAATATTTATTTTCGCGTTCTTCAACCAAATCCCCTGAAACTTTCGATCCCGCTTGCGTTTCGTATGCAAATGCGAGGATCATCCCCTGGTTAAACAATCTTCTGTATGGTTCGTCGGTTGAAACAATTCCAAGATCGAATAATACTTTATGCCAGAACCGGCTGTAAAGGAGATGAAGTACAGCATGTTCAGCCCCACCAATATACAGATCAACCGGCATCCAGTATTTTTCTTTTGCCAGGTCAAAGATCACCTCATCATTTTTCGGATCGATAAAACGAAGGTAGTACCAGCACGATCCTGCCCATTGAGGCATCGTATTTGTCTCTCTTCTTCCTCTCCGTCCGTTTTTGTCAGTTACATTTAACCACTCATCGGAATTTGAAAGAGGCGATTCGCCTGATTCTCCGGGAAGATATTTTTCGAGCTTTGGCAACTCCAGAGGCAGTTCATTATCATTCAAAAGGGTAATCTCTCCATCTTCCCAATGTATAACAGGAAATGGTTCGCCCCAATATCTCTGACGGCTGAAAAGCCAGTCGCGAAGCTTGTAGTTTACTTTTGCGGTCCCAAGATTTCCGGCTTCCAGCCAACTGGTTATTTCTGCTATCCCGGCTTCCTTATTCAAACCGTTAATATTTATACCGGTTGATTTATCTGAGGAGTTTATATATTTCCCGTCTTCTGTCCAGCATTCTTTTCCTTCCAGAATGCTTTTTTTCTGATCCGGATCAGAAACATCCGGGTCCTGTATACAAACTATCGGAAGCTTAAATTTAAGCGCAAATTCGAAGTCTCTGTTGTCGTGAGCCGGAACCGCCATTATCGCACCGGTTCCATAACCGGTTAAAACGTAATCTGCAACCCAAATCGGGATTAGCTTTTTATTTACCGGATTAATTGCATACCTTCCTGTAAAGACTCCGGTCTTGTCTTTAGCCAGGTCAGTACGATCGAGGTCCGATTTGAGTGAAGTGGCTTTAATATAATCGGTTACATAATTTTTATGGTCGATTGTTGTAATTATCCCGGTGAGCCTATGCTCAGGAGCTATTACCATATAAGTTGCTCCGAACAGAGTGTCGGGACGGGTTGTAAAGACTCTTAAGTTTTCATTTAAACCATCAATCTTAAAGTCAACTTCAGCACCTGTTGAACGTCCTATCCAGTTTCGCTGCATGTCTTTAATACCTTCCGGCCATTCGAGGGTGTCAATACCCTTAAGTAGCCTTTCTGCATAAAGCTGAATGCGCAGCATCCACTGTTTAAGATTTTTCTTCTCAACCCTGTTTCCGCATTTTTCATGCGACCCATCGGTAAGAACCTCTTCATTGGAACATACTATCCGGCAGCTTGGGCACCACCAGACCTGGGCATTGGCATAGTAGGCAAGTCTCTTTGAATCAATGTATTTGGTCTTTTCAATGCTGTTAAGTTCTTTCGGTATTGGCAATTCGGAAATTGCTCTGCCTTTCTGTATTTTATCATCGAACCAGGTATTGTACAAACGGATAAAAATCCATTGAGTCCACTTAAAATACTTAGGATCCGTAGTATTAATCTCTTTGTCCCAGTCATAGCTCAGTCCAAGTTCTTTGATCTGCCGTCTGAAAGTATCGCAATTATTTTTTGTTGTTATAGAAGGATGTGTACCTGTTTGAATTGCATACTGTTCAGCAGGAAGTCCGAATGCGTCCCAGCCCATTGGGTGGAGGACAGAGAATCCCTTCATTCGTTTGTATCTGCTGAAAATATCTGTTGCTGTATAACCCTCTGGGTGACCAACATGCAGCCCGGCACCGGAGGGGTAAGGGAACATGTCGAGGATGTAGCATTTTTTTGGATTTGTTAAATCATCAGGAGTTTTAAAGGTCTTATTATCCTCCCAGTACTTCTGCCACTTCTTTTCTATTTCGTGAAAATTGTAATCCATTGGGTTATGTTGTTAATCAATATTTTAGATAAAGGTTAGGAGACCGGAGACCGAAGTCAGAAGCTCTGCGATAGCATATATTCACCTAAGTATCCAGCCTCACGCCTCATTTCTCATGCCTCACGCCTCATGCCTCATGCCTTTTAAGTCTGCGAAAATAGAAAAACTTTGGCAAAAAACATTGATAGAAGAGTGCAATAGGATAGAGGATCAGGTAAATTTTCAATATTAGTTGTAAAACCGACCTTTTGGTTATACTTTTGCGCAAGAGATCTGGTCCCGTAGTTCAATGGATAGAATGACAGATTCCGGTTCTGTTGGTTGGGCGTTCGAGTCGCCCCGGGATCACTATTGAACAATAATTGTTGCCGTCATATCAGGGTGGAATGAACAATGGTAAGGAAAAGTACCTATTGTTGTGAACTGAAAGCTGAAAGTTCCACCCGGGTTTATGGTTCCACTGGTAAATGCTCCCGTGTCACTGGTCACAGTGTGTGCCAGAGCATCGTTGTTTGTCCATTTTACAGTTGTATTTTTTGTAACAGTAAGTGTGGGAGGATTGAATGCCATTCCCTGGATAGAGACTTCATTGGCAGCAAGCGGAGCGATTGTGGTAAATATAACATCGTTTCCATATGCTGTCCCAATACCATTTATTGCATAAGCTCGAACATGATAGATCGTACTTGAAGTTAAACCGGTTAAATTACTATTGAAACTTCCACTACCTGCACCATCGGAGGTATGAGCTCCACTGATTATGGGACTGATATTTATACTCCAGCATACACCTCTGCCAGTTATTACTGAGCCACCATCATTCGCTATAATTCCACCAGACGAAGCAGTAGTAGTTGTAATTAAAGTAACTGAGGTTGTGGAAAGAGTTGCAAGTTGAGGTGAAGTTGTAGTAAATGAAACCTGATCTCCATAAGCTGTTCCCGAACTGTTCGTGGCGTATGAGCGAACATTATAGAGTGTACCTGAAGCTAATCCAGTAATGTTACTTGTAAATAACCCGGTTCCGGTACCATCCGAAGTTTTTGGATCTGAAATTGTCGGATCAGATGATGGACTCCAGCAAATTCCCCTGGCTGTTACCGCTGCATTCCCATCGGAGCTTATATTCCCTCCGCTGCTTGCAGTTGTAGAAGTGATGGATGATACAGTGGACGTAGATAATAAAGGTAGTGTTACAGTATCTGCCTTTTTGCATCCAGACATTATATAAAATGATCCAACTAGAATTACGGGTAAAAATATGCTTCTCATTTTTTTATTTTTTAAATTGTCTTATATAACTAGAACAAAATTTATATCAAAAAGTTCGCCTGGGTTAAAGATTTTTGATTGCTATTCCTTTTTTATCTGATTAATCTTTCATTTTATCATTATTAGTGTGAACATTATCAAGCAGAATATGTTTAATTAGTCTAAATAAACATTCATTATGAAAAAGTTTACAGGTTCGAAAGGTAGATTTTTATTTGGAGCTTTTTTGTTAGTTTTAGTTATAACCATTTCTGACGGTTGCTCAAAAAATTCATTGGCTAATATGTATGGATCCAATAACTCAGGAAATAACACTGCTGGTACACCAGGAACAAATGAGGTCTGGATTCAGGGAATGGCTTTTAGCCCATCAACAATTTCAGTTGCCGCGGGAACCACAATTTCCTGGACTAATAAAGATGGGATTGCTCACACAGTAACCAGTAATACAAATATTTTTAATAGCGGGGATATTGCTGCTGGCGGAACTTTTACGTTTACGTTTGCAACAGCCGGAACTTATACCTATCATTGCGCCATTCATCCGGGGATGATTGCTAATGTTGTTGTCAATTAAAAAGGATTTTTTATTTTAACATATAAAAACCAATTTTATCTTAAATTTGTAACATCTATAAAATGTTATGATATGAAAATAAATACATTTTTTAAAAGCAGGTTAATTATAATTGTTTTATTTCTTACATCCATACTCTTAATTACAAACAGCTGTAAAAAAGCATCTGATACACCAGGAACAAATGAGGTCTACATTCAGGGAATGGCATTTAGTCCTTCAACAATTACAGTTACCGCAGGAACCACAATAACCTGGACCAACAAAGATGGGGTTGCTCACACAGTAACCAGTAATTCAGCAGCATTCGACAGTGGGACCATAAATACTAATGGCACCTACACTCATTTGTTCAGCGCTGCAGGAACTTTCCCGTATCACTGCATGATACATCCGGATATGACAGCAACGGTTATAGTTAATTAGAATTTTAATAAACTATATCAAACAATCCAATTGTTTCAGTATACTTGGATCATAATTATTTATTTCAAAATCTTACATGTAGGGAAGGGTCACGACCATTCCCTACATTTTTATATCATATCACCCAAATTAATCCTCTGATTCAAAAAAAATCTAAAAGATCATTTTACTAATATTTTAATGGTTTTAATCTACTAAGGATGTGATTGTTTTCAGTATAAATAGTGCCGCGAAGTGGCACAATCTGAATAACCGTGGGTGCAACCTACGGTCAACTATAAACTGAATGCCACAGCCCTGAAGGGGCTGAATATTAGACTGGTACTTGGAGTTCATTATTCAACCCCTCCGGGGTTGACAGACAGTTTTCTTGTCTTTACCGTGGGTTGCACCCACGGTTATTCAAATTAAACCCCTTCGGGGTAAACTCAGCGATTCAAATCAAAAAATCAATTAGCTCTTATATTTTGTTCTTTATCAATAATATGAAAACACATTTTTCAACTTAACGCATTATCAGTAGTTTTAATCGACTAACTTTATAAGTTGAATGATTAACTATTAAACATACCTATATGTCATCATCTTCGAGAGATAATTTCATAAAAACCATTAACCATCAGCAACCTGATAAAGTAGTGGTGGACTTTGGTTCGACAGCCGTTACAGGTATTCACGTTCTGGTTGTTGAGAAACTCAGGGATTACTTTGGTCTGGAAAAGAAACCGGTTCGGGTAGTTGAGCCTTATCAGATGCTTGGAGAGATTGATCCCGAGCTTATAGAAGCAATGGATATCGATGTAATAGGATTATTTGGTGCTAAGAACATGTTTGGGGTTCCAAATGAGGGGTGGACTCTTCATAAAACACTTTGGGGACAAGCTGTTCTTTTTCCAGCCACATTTAACTATACATATAATAAAAACGGAGATATTCTGATGTACCCCGAGGGGGATACTACCGTTCCTCCAAGTGGAATGATGCCAAAATCAGGCTACTTTTTCGATGCACTTGACCGGCAGAAACCAATTGATGAATCGAAGCTCACTGTCGAAGACAACCTCGAAGAATTTGGCCATATTACTGAAAAAGAACTGGTATACTGGAGAGATCAGGTAAATTCAGTGGACGACAATTCCAAAGCTGTTGTTGCTTCTTTAGGAGGAACAGCTCTTGGTGATATTGCTCTTGTCCCGGCCATAAACTTAAAAAATCCTAAGGGAATCCGGGGTGTTGAAGAGTGGTACATTTCTACTCTTATCAGAGAAGATTTTATTAAAGAACTATATGACAGACAAACAGATATCGCTATTGAAAACCTGAAGTTATTGCATAATGTCATAGGTTGTAAGATAGATGTTGTATTTACCTGCGGAACCGATTTCGGAACCCAGAATTCAACCTTCTGTTCACCCGAAACGTACGACAGGTTGTGGCTGCCATATTACAGAAAAGTAAACGACTGGATCCACGAGAATACAAACTGGAAAACTTTTAAACACTCCTGCGGTGCAGTGGAACCATTATTATCACATTTCATCGATTCCGGGTTTGATATTATAAATCCGGTGCAGATAAATGCTTCAGGCATGGATCCCCGGAAGCTTAAAAAAGAATATGGTGATAAACTTGTCTTTTGGGGAGGAGGTGTTGATACCCAGGGTGTTTTTGCGTTCGGTACTCCTGCACAGGTTAAAGAACAGGTAAAATCTCAGTGCGATATCCTGAATAAGAATGGGGGTTTTGTTTTTAATACTGTTCATAATATCCAGGCAAATGTTCCTTTTGAAAATGTGGTAGCAATGCTGGAGGCATTAAAAGAGTTATGATTAAGCAAAATAACTTTAACTGGACCTATCTTCTCAGCATTTCGCTGGTTTCCGCAATGGGGGGACTTCTCTTCGGATACGATTGGGTTGTTATAGGAGGGGCAAAACCTTTTTATGAACCGTTTTTTGGTATAACCGGACATGCTTTTCTGCAAGGATGGGCAATGGGTTGCGCACTTATCGGATGTCTGGCCGGGTCCGTAATCTCGGGATGGCTTAGTGACAGGTTTGGCAGGAAAAAATTATTAATTCTGGCAGCAGCATTATTCGTTTCAGCTTCTCTGGGGACAGGAGGTGCAGGTTCGTTTACAATATTCGTTTTGTTCAGGATTTTAGGCGGGATCGGAATTGGTCTGGCATCAAATCTCTCTCCTATGTATATTGCAGAAATAACTCCGGGAAATGTGCGTGGAAGATTTGTTTCGTTAAATCAGCTTACTATTGTTATAGGGATACTTGCAGCCCAGATTGTCAATTGGAGAATAGCAGAACCGGTGACAGCCGGAGCAACAACCTCAGATATTCTTGCATCGTGGAACGGACAAACGGGTTGGCGTTGGATGTTTTATGCATGCACAGTTCCGGCAGTCTTCTTTTTTATTCTGATGTGGTTGGTCCCTGAAAGCCCCCGTTGGCTGGCTAAAAATTCTTCCAATCATCTCAGAGCCCATAAGATACTGTCAAAAATAGGAGGTACTTCATTTGCTGACTCGGAACTTTCCTCCATTGAAGAAACTGTACGCTCAGAAGAAGTTAAATCAGATCTTTCACTTCTCCGGCAGCCCGGAATAAAGAAGATCCTCATCCTCGGTATTGTTCTAGCTGTTTTCCAGCAATGGTGCGGAATAAATGTGATCTTTAACTACGCTCAGGAGATTTTCGCTAAAGCAGGATATAGTGTATCAGACACACTTTTTAATATTGTAATTACCGGAAGTGTAAATCTTGTTTTCACTTTTGTTGGGATATTTACTGTTGACAAACTGGGACGAAAAGCTCTAATGCTTATTGGCGCAGGAGGACTAGCAGGTATGTTTGCAATAACCGGAGCGATGTACTTTTTCCAGATTCAGGGATTGCCCTTACTCATTATGGTTGTGTCAATTATTGGTTGTTTTGCAATGTCGCTTGGTCCTGTCACATGGGTTGTCCTTTCAGAGATTTTCCCTAACAGGATCCGCGGGTTTGCCTTATCAATTGCAACCTTCTCACTCTGGGCAGCTTGTTTTGTTCTTACCTATACTTTCCCATTACTTAATAAGGTTCTAAATGCATCCGGGACATTCTGGCTTTATGGCGGAATCTGTGTATTTGGCTTCTGGTTCATTCTTAAAAAGCTACCGGAAACAAAGGGTAAATCACTTGAAGAAATTGAACATCAACTGACAACTAATTAAAAATGCCACTAAGACACCAAGAAAGGGAGACTGGGAGAAAGGGTGAAGAGGGGATTTTTCTCACCCATTCTCCCACTCCCCCAGTCTCCCGGTCTTTATATTGATTCGCAAAAATAAATAAATATGAAGAAATTCTTAATTATTTTACTTGTTGTAAGCAGTTGTACAAATATAAATGTGCCGGTCAGAAAAAGTTTTTCCTTAGCCGGTGAATGGAAATTCAGAATCGATTCGCTCGATCAGGGAATTCAGAATAAGTGGTATGATGAATTAGCTTCTGAGACAGTGAAACTTCCCGGATCGATGGCTGAGAATGGGAAAGGTGATGAGGTTTCTCTTAAAACACCATGGACCGGAGATATAGTTGATAAATCCTATTTCACGGAAAAGAAATATGAAAAATATCGTCAGCCGGGAAATATAAAAATTCCGTTCTGGCTTAAACCGGTTAAATACTATAAAGGTGCTGCCTGGTATCAGAAAGAATTCGACTTTCCTCAGGATTGGAATGGGAAAAATATTATTTTGTTCCTTGAAAGACCTCATTGGGAATCAACTGTTTATGTTAATGGTAAAAAAGCCGGCGTAGAGAATAGTCT
>Ga0302321_100002973_pt1 | contig 14535 bp, 11 predicted proteins | sample Fen_T0_1_FD_202505 | JGI IMG/M metagenome (GOLD analysis project Ga0302321, IMG submission 202505) | Peat permafrost microbial communities from Stordalen Mire near Abisko, Sweden - Fen_T0_1 | ecosystem: Environmental > Terrestrial > Soil > Wetlands > Permafrost | place: Sweden: Abisko...
CGCCGCCGCCGCCCAGGCCCGCATCGCGGAGCTGGAGGACCACGTCCAGGCCGCCGCCGCCGCCGAGCAGCGCGCCGCCGCCGCCGAGGCCCGCATCGCGGAGCTGGAGAACCGCGTCCAGGCCGCGGCCGCCGCCGAAGCCCCCGCATCGGACACCGACCAGCACGCCAAAGCCGCCGCGGACGCCGAGCAGCGCGCGGCTCACGCCGAGGCGCGCATCGCAGAGCTTGCGAACTCCGTCCAGGACGCCGAGCAGCGCGCAGCCGACGCCGAAGCCCGGATCGCGGACGCCGAGCAGCGGATCCAAGCTGCTGCCGCGGCCGAGCGACTCGCCACCCGGTCGGTTGCGTCCGACGACGAAACCCACGCCCACGCCGCCGCGGCCGCAGAGCACCGCGCCGCCGCCGCCGAAGCCCGCATCGCGGAGCTGCAGAACCAGGCCCACGCCGCCGAAGCTGCCGAGCACCGCGCCGCCGCCGCCGAAGCCCGCATCGCAGAGCTGCAGAACCAGGCCCGCGCCGCCGAAGCAGCCGAGCACCGCGCCGCCGCTGCCGAAGCCCGCATCGCAGAGCTGCAGAACCAGGCCCGCGCCGCCGAAGCAGCCGAGCACCGCGCCGCCGCCGCCGAAGCCCGCATCGCGGAGCTGCAGAACCACGCCGCGCACGATGCGCAGGCGGCGCTTGAAGCCGCGCGCAAGGCCAGCGCCGCCGAGCAGCGGGCCGTGGAGGCCGAGGCGAGCGCCGAAGGCCAGGTTCGCGAGCTCGCGAGGCTACATGGCCAGATCGCCGAGCTCGAGCGCGACGTCGCCACGGCCGCGAACCTGCGATCGTTCGCCGCCGAAACCGAGCGCGAGATCGCCGCGCTGCAGCGCGAGCTGGTCGACGTACGCACCGAGCTGACCCGCACGGCGCTCGAGCGCGAACGCCTCGAATCCGAGCTGCGCGGCGCGCGCGAAGTCTCTCCTGGCAACCAGCGCGACGCCAAACCCAGCTTCGATCCGGAGGTCACGGCGCTGGTCGACTCGGCGACCTACGCGTCGATGATCGCCAGGTCGACCGAGCTCGAGCACAAGCTCGCCGATGCCCAGGCTCGGTTGCGGCTCGCCGCGTCCGCCAACCCCGCCACGTCCGGCCATGACGAACCGCCCCGGGCGGCCAGCCCACCGATCGGCGCCCTCGTCGAGCACGTCACGACCCTCGAGGAGTCGATCGCCGCGCTGCGCGCCAACATGCGCGCCGCGAGCGACGAGACCGCGATGATGGATCCATCGGAGTCGGTCAACACGATCTCCAGCGCGGTCAGCGAGGCCGTCGAGCACGTCGAGATCGCGCGCGCCGCGATCCGCGCGCTCGCGGCGACGATGGGCATCACCTGACCGTGGCCGGGCCCAGCGGCCCAGAAGCGATCATCCGGCGAGCTCGCCGGCCCGAGGGCCCTCCGCGCCTCCCACCGTGAGCTACTTCTTCACGGGCGCCTTGCCCGCCGATGCCGCCGGGGCCTTGCCGAGCGAATCGACGCCGGCCTGCGCGCAGATCCCGTCCTGCTGCGAGGTCGCGCCCGACACGCCGATCGCGCCGACGATCTTGCCTTCGATCAACAGCGGAATCCCGCCCTCGAGCGGCGTCACGCCGGGCAAGCCGAGGATCGCCTGGCGGCCACCGACCAGCGCCTCCTCGAACGCCTTGGTTGGCCGCTTGAACCGCGCCGACGTACGCGCCTTCTCCTGGGCGACCGTGATGCTGCCGGCCTGCGTGTTGTCGATCCGCTCGAAGAACACCAGCTCGCCCGCGGTATCGACGATCGCGACCGCCACGCTCCAGTTATTCTTCTTGCCCTCCGCCACCGCCGCGGCGGCGACCTTGCGAGCGGTCTCGACGGAGATCGCCGGACCGTAGCCGTTGGGCAGCTGGGCGAAGGCCCGGTGCGGAACGACGACGGGGACGAACACCGACATCACCAGACCAAGCACAACAGTCAACCAGATATTCGTCGTCTTCATTGCGACCTCCAGGCGATGGGCCAAGCGGCGCGAGTATAGCGAAACTCGCAAGCCTCGGCGACAGGACTCGAGCACGCTGCCTCGGGGTTCTCGAGGAAGCGGCCAACGAGCGCCGCCGGCTTTGCCGGACCGCCGCGACTTGGTAGTCCAGTACGCCATCCTGGAGCTCCACGTGACGTCACGACTGCTCGCGCTGTTTCTCACGGCGGTGGCTGGCTGCGCCGCGAATCATCCGGCGGCGGCGCCCGAGGCCAGCGGCAACGCGGCGGTGCCTGCCGTGCGCCGGGCGCAGCCCAGGCCGGCCATCGGCGCCTGGGGCTTCGACACCGCCGGCATGGACCGGTCGGTGGCACCGGGAGAGAACTTCTTCCGGTACGCCAATGGCAGGTGGCTCGCGGCGACCCAGATCCCGCCGGACCAGTCGAATTACGGGATGAACGGTATGCTGACCGAGCTCAGCAACGAGCGCACGCGTCCGATCATCGAGGCGGCGAGTGGCCCGCCCGGCAGCAACGGCCAGCGCGTCTGCGACTACTACAAGACGTTCATGGACGAGGCCGCGATCGAGGCCAACGGCATCGCGCCGGTCCAGCCGTGGCTCGACGAGATCGCCGCGATCAAGGACGCCGCCGGCGTGGTCGAGCAGCTCGCCAGGCGATCACGCCTGGGCGGCAACAGCCCGTTCAACACGGCCGTCGTACAGGACGACCGCGAACCCGAAACGTACCTCGCGACGCTGTCCCAGGGCGGGCTCGGCCTGCCCGATCGCGACATGTACGACGACAGCCCGTCGGAGTTCCGCGTGTCGGTGGTGCGCAACATCGACGCCTGGTACGACGCCTTCCAGCCCAAGCCAGGCGAGGCGCTGTATCTGCCGCCCGATCAGCGCGTGAAGATCTGGTAGCCGAGCCTGTCGACAAGACTACCTGTCTGGCGAGGACAGCGGAAACGCCATCTCGATCTGTGCCAGTTCGTGCGGCGCCCGCCCGAGATGGCCCGCCAGCTCGGCGCCGAGCAGCGCGGGTGCGATCGGCGCCATGGCCAGGCGCACCCGATCAGCGTCTCGGGCGCGGCCGGCGACGGCTGCATCGGGACGACGTAGCCGGCGAACGCGCGCGCGACCAGCTGCGCCAGATCGGGGTAAGCGAGCTCGCCGGCGGCTTCGAACGTGACCGTGATCGGCTCCGCAGTCTACCTGCAGTCGCCGAGGCGGTGGCGGGGTTCACTCGGTGGGCTGGCGGCGCAGCGCCTGCTTGAGCAGGGCGATCAGATCGCGCGCCGTGGCGCGGCACATCGCGAACGCCGCGGCGACGTATGCGCCCGCGCCGACGGCGATCATCGCGATCAGCTGCACCGCCGGGTGGTCGAGCCCGACGGCGAGCAGGCCCGCGTGCGCCGCCCACACCGCCGCGGCCATCACGCCGCACGCGGCGAGCGGCTGTAGGAAGCCCGCGAGCAGCCGGCGCGGCGACGTGCCCTCGCCCAGCACCAGCGCCACGCCGGCGATCGCCGTGGCGCCGAACGCGATGCCGACCGCGGCGCTCGCGATCCGCGGCCCGTACGGCGACAGCACCGCGATGCCGCCGATCAGCACGACGATCTTGGCGATCTCGAGGTACATGAGGCGGCCGGTCTTGGCCTCGGCCTCGAGGTACGCCGACAGCACCCAGGTGATCGGCCGGAACACCGAGAGGCAGGCGAGCACGGTGAGCAGCGGCGCCACCAGCTGCCAGTCATTGGACGGCAGCAGCAGCGAGATCAGCGGATACGCCACCAGCCCCAGGCCGACCGCGAGCGGGAAGATGATCAGCGAGAGCAGCGCGGTCGAACGCTCGAGCGCGCGCGGCCGGCGCTCGGGCGCCAGCGCGGCCATCGACGGCATCAGCACGAGCGCGATCTGCTCGCCGACCTGGATCGCCGGGATGTCGGCGAGGTTGTAGGCCATGTTGTAGGCGCCGGTCACGCCCGGGCCAAAGAAGTGCGACATCGCGAGGTTGTCCCAGTAGCGCGCCGCGCCGTGCGCCATGTTCTGGATCCCGAGCGGCACGCCGTAACCGAGCATGTCCTTGATCCGGCTCCAGCGCAGCGGCGTCGGCGTCGCCCAGCTCGCGAACCCGGCCGCGCGGATCAAGATGGCCACCATCACCGTCGACTGGACGATGTTGGCGATCACGATCGACCAGCCGCCGTAGCCGCACGCCGCGAGCGACAGCGCGACCGCGGTGTAGCTGGCCTCCCCCGCCATGCTGGACATCCCCGACGCGCGGAACTTCATCTCGCGGGTCAGCACGCGCTCGGGGATCGCGCCGAACCGCCGGATGTACTGCGCGAGCGCCATGCCCGGCACGAACGCCGCCGCGTTGGGCGCGTTGAGGAACGGCGTCAGCTGGCCGCCGAACAGCGCGACGAAGCCGAGCGACAGCGCACCGAGCGCCGCGTACGCCACGGTGGCGTGCCACGTCACCTCGGCGGCGTCGGCGCCGCGCCCCTTGACCACCGCGTACTGGCCAAACCCCCAGATCGTGATCCAGTTGGCGGTCATCGCCAGGATCGTCGCGTCGGAGACCTCGCCGATCTGCGCCGGATGGAGGAACCGCGTCATCAACAGCGTGCCGAGCACGCCGATCACGCGGCCTCCCATGCTCGACATCACGGTCCAGATCGCGCCGCGCGCGGCTCTGCGTTGCAGCGACATGCTAGTGACGTCCGAGCCGGCGGCGAAGCGCGGCAGCGGTGCGAAGGACAGCGGGCTCGACGAGCTTCATGGGGCGACGGGCGGACGCCTTTGCAAACCTCGATCCGTGGCGGTCCGCCTCCGTGAGGGCCGTCGAACGGCCGCGCGCGAACAGTGCCCCGCCGGCACCGCCGGTGCGCGCGATGCCGCCGGCACCGCCGGTGCGCGCGGCCCGCGCGTCGACCCACCGCCGGCCCGCCATCGGTGCGAAACACCGTGGGACCGGCGGGGTGGCGCCAGGGATCACCGCGACGCCGGTGTCGTGGCGTCAGCCAGGACGACACACTCCGTCGTCCGAAGTTCTCGCCGAGCGCCTGAGCTTGGTTCGCGGCTGCGCCATCGCCGCGCGACGGGCGTGTCAGCTTGGTCGCCGTGTGCGGTGGCGCCCGCGCTCCACGACGCGTGGTCTCGATCAGTCGCGCCCGTGATGCTTGGATTCGCGCGCAACCGCGAGCGCGAACCTGGTGACGTCGAGCACGCCGAGGCCCGAGCCGAGGTCGTAGCCGGGCGCGCCGGCGTAGAACCAGTTGTCGCCCGCCGTGATGTCGACGAACGGCGTGGCGCGGGCGCCGAGCGTGCGCTTGAAGCGATACAGCATCGGGTTCCACAGCCCGATCCGGCCGCCGACCGCCTGCGCGACCAGCGCCGTGACGCCGTTGAACTGCGGCGCGACGAAGCTCGTGCCACCGCTGCCGCCACCGAGCCCGCCATCGGTCGTCGAGTTCACGAGGTAGCCCGAGAACGGATCGGCGTTGGCCGAGACATCGGGCAGGTTGCGGCCCGCGAACTGCGCCGGCAGATCGAGGAAGTCGATCGGCCCCGCGACGGGATCCTCGAGCACCACGCGCTGGTCGGGCTCGGTCGTGCGGATCCCCGGGGTGCCCCGCTGGTACCACGGCACGCCCCACAGCGAGCTGACGCCACCACCGGCGCCGCCCGGGAACTCCGCGTGCTCGAACGCATCGCCGAACACCGCGACCAGGTAGTTCTCGATGTAGTCCCACCCCCACGCCTGCTCCGTCGAGACCACGAGCTTGGGGGTGCCGGGGCCGGCGCTCAGCGTGACCGGCAGGGTCGTGCCGCCCGCCGCGGTGATCGCCGGGTCCGACGCCGGCGACAGCACCGTGAGCACGTTGTCGACCGGATCGTTGAACGCGTCATTGAAGTCGAACGCGCCGTTGTCGCCGGCCGCGGCGAACGTCGAGATGCCCTGGGCCGCCAGCTCGAGGAACGCCTGGTGGAACGCCTGGAGCTCGGGCCGGCGATCGACGCCGACGATCTCGGTGAAGTAGAGCAGCTCGGAGCTGCCCCAGCTCACCGACAGCGTATCGACCAGGTTATCGGACGCGGCCTTGTAGAACAGATCGAGGAAGCCAGCGTCGGTGTTCGGCGCGTCGTACACGATCAGCTTGGCGCCGGGCGCGATCCCGCCGGCCTGCTCGACGTCGAGCGAGGTCTCGCCCGAGCCGGCGGGGCCGCTCAGCACGCCGCCGCCATCGACGTGGACCTGGGTGATCCGGTCCTGGTCGACGTCGAGGCCGATCAGGGTCCAGTAGTCGTAGGCATCCTGGGGGATGAAGTCGGCGAGCGTGACGATGCCGATCGTGGTGCCGGTGCCGTCGATCGCGGCGTCGTACAGCGGGTTGACGTTGTAGAAGTTCGCGAAGTCACCGACGGTGTAGTTGCCCGGCACGCCGGTCGCGATCGCGCCCTCGGGCGGCAGCACGACCGGCGGCGTCACCAGGCCCGTGGCGGCGAGCGCGCTGGCGCGGCGGCTCTGCGGCCGGTACTGGGCCTCGGTGCTGAACCCGCCGACCGAGACCAGCAGGTCGCGCAGCAGCACCGGCACCCTGGGCGCGCGGCGCGGCCGGCGAAACCGGCTGCCACGCGCCGTGAACTCGTGCAGGTCGACGTCGAACGCCTTGTTGAAGGCGTCGACCGTGCCGGTCGCGTGGATCACCAGGCGATCGGCGTACACCTCGGATACCGTGATGCCGAAGCCGCGCAGATAGCGCGTGATCGTCGAGATATCCGACGAGCTCGGCGCGAACAGATCGGTGAACTGCTGGACCGATAGGAACTTGTGATAGGCCGGCCCGGGCTCCTGGGTCAGCGCGACGAACGCCTCGAGCAGCGCTGCGTTGCGCACCTTCAGGACCAGCGAGGCCGTGACCGGCTCGGCGGCGGGGGTCGCGCCGAGGTCCTTCTCCAGCTGGGCGCGGGGCAGCGGCAGCGGCGCGGCACCGGCCCGCAGGGGCGCGACGAGCGTCGCGGCGGCGACGCACGCCGAGGACACCAGCAACGACAACATCCGAGATCGAGCAGCGCTAGACATTCCATCCTCCCAAGATCTGCATGCGTGGTAGTGCCACGATGGCATCGCGCCGCGCGGTGTGCCGGGTTTGTTGCTCACCACAGCTCACGCCACCGAGAACCCAGACACACGGTTCGTGGGGCGCCAGCTTCGTGCAATCGTCACGCTCGGCCGTCCGGTTCGAGGTATTGTCGGCGCCAGGTGCCTCGCCGCACCCGCCGCGCATGCCCCGACGAGACCATCATCACGAATCCGAGCCCGCCGCGGCGGTGCTCGCCATCGGCCACCGTGCCAGGCCGCGCGCTCCCGCGGGCGAGGTCGCTGCGTGATCAGCCACTGGCCCCTGATCGGCGTCGCGGTCGTCATCGCCGGATTCGCGATCCGGTTCAATCCCGTGCTCGTCGTCGTGGTCGCCGGTCTGGTCAGCGGCCTGTCCGCCGGCATCGCGCCGGGTGACCTGCTCGCGCTGCTCGGCAAGGCGTTCGTCGACAGCCGCACCTTGATGCTGATCGCGATGCCGTTGCCGGTGGTCGGCGTGCTGGAGCGCGCCGGCCTGCGCGAGCACGCGACCACCTGGATCCTCGGGTTCGCACGACTCACCCTGGCGCGGCTCTTGATTGCGTATCTCGCCTTGCGCCAGCTGCTCAGCATGTTCGGACTCGTCCACGTCGCGGGCCACGCCCAGACCGTGCGGCCGCTGATCGCGCCGATGAGCGAGGCCACGGCGACCCGCATGCTCGGTCCGCTCGATGACGAGACCCGCGATCGGGTGCGCGCGCTCGCCGCCGCGACCGACAACGTCGGCGTGTTTTTCGGCGAGGACGTGTTCGTCGCGTTCGGCGCCGTGCTGCTGATCCAGCGGTTCTACGAGGCCAAGGGCATCAACCTCTCGCCGACCGACATCGCCTGGTGGGCGCTGCCGACCGCGATCGCGGCGTTCGTGATCCACGCGGCGCGGATCGCGGTGTTCCAGCTCCGCCTCGAGCGCCGGTTCGCGCGCGCCCGCCGCCAGCGGACGGGCCTTTAGCCGATGCTGCAGCTGGTTCACGTGTTCTACGTGCTCGGCGCACTGTTCGCCGGCGCGGCGATCCTCAACGCGCGCGATCGCCGGTGGGCGTCCGCCGGGATCTGGGCGATCATCGCGGTGGCGATGGTGCTCGGCGACGCCATGCTCGCCGCCGCCAGGGCCGGGACGCGGTGGCCGGTCCAGGCGATGGGCGCCGGCGTGATCGTGCTCGGCGTGCTGGCGCAGCTGGCCCGCGCGCGGCCGCCCGCCGACGACCACGCCCGCGCCGCCGCTCGCCAGGCCACCGTGGCCCGGCTGGGCAACCGCTTGTTCATCCCGGCGCTCGCGATCCCGCTGGTCACCTTCGCGCTGCTCAAGGGCGCCCCGTATCTCCGGCTCGGCAGCGCGGCGCTGATCGACGCCGCGGTCCCCACCCAGGTCGCGCTGATCGCGTTCGGCGCCGCCTGCCTGGTCGCGCTGGTCCTCGCGCTGCGGCTCACCCGCACGCCGGCGTTCCACGCGCTCGGCGAGAGCCGCCGGCTGATCGATACGATCGGCTGGGCGCTGGTCCTGCCGATGACGCTCGCCGCGCTCGGCAGCGTGTTCGACAAGGCCGGCGTCGGCGCCGCGATCGCCGACCTGGTCAGCGCCGTGATCCCGACCGACAGCCGGCTCGCCTGCCTGCTGGTCTACGCGCTCGGCATGGTCGTGCTGACCGCGATCCTCGGCAACGCGTTCGCCGCGTTTCCCATCCTCACCAGCGGCATCGGCCTGCCGCTGCTCGTCGCGCGCCACGGCGCCCACCCGGCCGCGCTCGGCGCGCTCGGCATGCTGACCGGCTATTGCGGCACCTTGCTGACGCCGATGGCGGCCAACTTCAACCTCGTGCCGGCGCGGCTGCTCGAGCTCCGCGACCCCTACACCGTGATCCGCGTGCAGTGGCCCACGGCGCTCGCGATGATCGCCGCCAACATCGCCCTGCTCAGCCTGTTCGCGTTCGGCTGACCGCCGGGCGCCAGGGCCTGCGGACAGTAGGCTACCTGTCCGCGGTTGTCGCCTATGCGCGCCGATACAACCCGCGATCGCGCGGCCGAATCATGGGGGGTGCAGCCGGGGAGGTTCTTCCACGAGTCGCGTCACCTGCAGATCCTGTCGCCGAGCGCGCTCGGCGAGCTCGCCGCCCATCACGACCTGCCGCTGCGCCTGTGGTCGGCCGGCTGCTCCTCCGGAGAGGATACCTGGAGCCTCGCGATCCACGCCGATGAGGCGCTGGGCTCCGAGCCCGGCGGCGTCGCGATCGTCGCGACCGATGGCGATCCGCACGCCATCGCGCGCGCCGCCGAGGCGGTCTATGGCGATGACGGCATCGGCCACGTCGACGACGCCCGCCGGCGCCGCTACTTCGTGCGCGGCGAGGGCCCGCGGCGCGGGCTGTGGCGGGTGGTGGCGTCGCTGCGCGACTGCGTCGAGTTCAGCGTGCTCGACCTGCTCGGCCCGTGGCCCGAGGCGCCGCGGTTCGACGCGATCGCCTGCCACGCGCCGATCCACGCGCTCGCGCCGCCGGCCGCGATCCAGCTGGTCCGCCGGTTCGCCGACGCGCTCGTCCCCGGCGGCTGGCTGCTGCTGGCCGCGCCGCCAGCGCTCCCCGACCTGACCCAGCTGGGCGACCTCGCGCCGTGGGGCCCGGCCGCGTTTCGGAAAGCCGATGCGCTGACCTCAGGATAGCTTCGCGACCTCGGCCGGCGTCCGCGGACCGGACAGCCGCTGCTCGAGCGCGGACAGCCGCTGCAGCAGCTCGCTCTGGCCGCGCAGGAGGCGATCGATCGAGACCTCGTTCTTCAGGTTGACCTGGAAGTCGTTGACCGCGAGCGCCTTGTCCTTCGCCGACTGGCGGTTCTGGCTCATCATGATGATCGGCGCCTGCAGCGCGGCGAGCGTCGAGAGGAACAGGTTCAGGAACATGAACGGCAGCGGGTCGAACGCCAGCGGCTGGTGGAGCAATGAATTCCACAGCATCCACAGCGCCATGAAGCCGCCGAAGATGAAGATGAACGGCCAGCTCCCGCCGAACGCGGCGACCAGGTCGGCGACGCGCTCGCCCATGGTCAGCTTGCGGTCCTCTTCTTCGAGCACGTTGCGGGTGACCGTGCGGGTCATCGCCTCGTTGGTGGCGCGGATCCGCTCGCCGACCTCGTGCATGATCGACAGCGCGGCCTCGGGCCGCTTCTTGATGAATTCGACGAAGTCGTCGCGCTCGAGCGCGAGCAGCAGGGTATCGCGGCTGGCGACCGCGGTGGCCGAGCGCGGCGCGCCGTCGAGCAGCGACAGCTCGCCGAAGTACTGCTGCTTGAACAGCGAGGTCAGCGTGACCTTCTGCTTGCCCGAGCCCGCCACGATATCGACCGCGCCATCGACGATGACGTACATCGCGTCGCCCTCGTCGCCCTGGGTGAACACGAGCTGCCCGCCGGTCACGCTGCACTCGCGCAGCCGGTTGGCGAGCGCTTCCAGGTCGTCGGCCTCGAGCGATTCGAACAGCGGAATGGCTTTCAGCAGCTCGATGCGCTCCATGATGCCCAACGCTATCACCCTGGCCGCGAAGCCGGCGTCCGCGCTCGTGGGTTCACGTGCTCCTTCGCACCGCTCGCCGCGGCCCCAAGACCGCCGCGTCGGGTCCCCAGGTTCAAGACCTCGAGGACGATCGCGCCGCGCCGTGCCGCGCTCGATCCTCGCGTGGCCGCGGCGCAGATTCTTCGCGGTGACCTTGCGAACTGCTCGGCAACCGTGCTCGCGATCACCTGGCGATCGCCCGCGTGAACCGCGATGCCCGGGGCCACGACACGCGCTCGCCGCGCGCGCCACGACATCCGCCCCGAACCGGTTTCGACGTCCACGCGCGCGGGACTGACCAGTCCGAGCGGCGAGCGGTTCACCCGACCACCGGAGATCGCCTCCGTGATCGTGACGTGGTTCGCACCTGGCGACCGCCGGTGCGGGAATCGCCTACAGCGCCCTGGTGGTCCAGAAACTGCACAAGTTGCTGCCTGCGCGGCGTGTCAAGCAGCCACCGGATCCGGCGTGCGTCGACGACGGCAATTGCGCGCGACGCATATCTCGCCTATCGTTAGCCGCGCTCGCGAGCTCGCGTTGTAGCGGTTGCGACCGACGCCGCGAGCTCCTGCACGATGCATATGGGCGACGCAACACGCTTCGATATCGACACGGCGACGTGGATCCGGAGTGAGCGATGACGCTGCCACGCCGGATCCTGATCGTGGAAGATGGCCGCACCGTGGCGCGCGATCTCGAGCGCCGCCTGACCCGGCTCGGCTTTGCGATCGCAGGGGTGACGCCCTCGGGCGAACAAGCGATCACGATGGCCGAGACCGAGCGGCCCGATCTGGTCCTGATGGACATTCGCTTGCAGGGCGAGATGGACGGCATCGCCGCCGCGGATCACATCCGCGCCACGCTCCAGGTGCCGGTCGTGTTTCTCACCGCCTACGCCGACGACGCCACGCTGCGCGCCGCCAGCGTCACCGACGCGTTCGGCTACATCATCAAGCCGGCCGAGGATCGCGAGCTGCGGATCGTCGTCGAGATGGCCCTCTACAAGCACGCCGCGGAGCGCGATCGCCGCAGCCTCGAGCAGCAGCTGCGGCGGTCCGAGAAGATGGACGCGATCGGCCAGCTCGCCGGTGGCATCGCGCACGACTTCAACAACGTGCTCATGGCGATCCTCAGCAACTGCCGCTCGCTCATGGAGCAGCTGCCCGAAGGCGAGCGGCCGCACCAGCAGGTCGCGCAGATCCGCGCGGCCGCCGATCGCGCGGCCCGGATGACGCGCCAGCTGCTCGCGTTCGGCCGCGACGAACAGGACCAGCCGGTCGCGCTCGATCTCGCCGCCCACATCCACCGCACCAGCGCCCTGCTGTCTCATCTGATCAGCGATCACGTCACCGTGGTGACCTCGATCGCCGACGATCTGCGCGCCGTGCTCGGCCGCGGCTCCGAGATGGAGCAGGTCATCATGAACCTCGTGATCAACGCGCGCGACGCGATGCCCAGCGGCGGCGAGGTCCTGATCTCGGCGAGCAACGTGCCGGGCGCCGACGAGGTGCTGCTGACGGTCTCGGATACCGGCGTCGGCATGGACGAGGCGACCCGGCGCCGGATGTTCGAGCCGTTCTTCACCACCAAGGACGTCGGCGCCGGCACCGGGCTCGGCCTCGCCACGGTGTACGCCGTGGTCGCCCGCTCGCACGGCCGGATCGACGTCCGCAGCGAGGTCGGCAAGGGCACGACGTTCGCGATCTGGCTGCCCGCCACCAGCGCCATCCCGGCCGAGCCGCGGGTCACCAGCGACGAGCTGGTCACGCCGCTCGAAGGCACGATCGTCCTGGTCGAGGACGACGAGCTGGTCCGCCGCGTCATCCGCGACATCCTCGAGCAGGCCGGGCTCGACGTCATCGAAGCATGCGATGGCCTCGAGGCGCTGCGCGAGTGCCGCGCCCGGCCAGGCCAGATCGACCTCGTGCTCAGCGACGTGGTCATGCCCAAGCTCGGCGGCGGCGAGCTGGCCCGCGCGCTCGCGCTCGAGGCCCCCAACACCAAGCTCATCTACATGTCGGGTTATCCCAACCGCGCGCTCCCGGGCGGCCGGACCCAGGACGTGGGACCGGTGCTGCAGAAGCCGTTCACGCCGGAGCAGCTGCTCGACTGGATCCGCGACGCGCTGCAGTCCAAGGCGGCGTAGCGCCGCCGCGCGCTCGGCGCGCCGGTCGGTTCGCGGGTGGCGAGCGCCCGTCGCGCGCTCAATGCGCAGGTCGGTTCGCGGGTGGCGAGCGCAGCAGTACGCCGTTGATGTGCCGGGCGGGGTGCGGATCTGCCGGCGCGGCGCTGCCGGGCGCGGCGGATCCGATCGCGCTGCCCGGTGGCCTCGCCGGCACCGGCGGCTTGCCCAGATCGGTGAACACCGCGAGCACCAGCAGCACGAGCACGATGCCGCTCAGCACCAGCGTGACCAGCACCTTCTCGCTGGGCCGCGCGTTGTTGCGCGCGATGATGTTATCGAGCCTGCTCAAGACTTCGCACCATACCAGGCTGCTCAGGGCTTGAGAATCACCGCGCTCCGGACGATGGGGTGCTTGCGAGCCGCCGCGGCAGCAGGTTACGCTCGACGCGCGAGCGATGACGGAGGCCGAGGACGACGAGCGAGAGCGCTACGAGTTCGAGCGCATGTCCGAGCCCGCGCGGCTGCCTCCCGCCCGGCGCAGCCGCTCCGCCGCCGCCTTGGCCCTCGTGGTGCTGCGCCGGCGGCTGGCGGTGCCCGATGGGGTCGTGTTCGCCAAGGACCTCGACAAGCTGCTCCTGCGCTATTGCTCGGAGACGATCCTCAACATCGCCTGGTACGAGCAGGCCAGGCGGCGCGAGCAGCGGGCCAACGCCATGCGGACCCGCCTGATGATCGTCCTCATGGCCATCGCCCTGGGCCTCCTCTGCGCGTCGGCGTTTCCTCCGCTGGATCGGCCCCAGGCGCCGAGCGCGACCACGCTCCCGATCGCCCTGCTCGCAGGGGGTGCGCTCACGGTGCTGCAGGTCATCGCGGCGCTCGGCGACGGCAGAGCACGACTCGCGATCTTCTGGAAAGCAGGCGCCGATCTCAAGGAGGCGCTCTACAACTTCGAGCACCGGTGGCGCGGCCGCGTCGTTCACCCAGGCGGCGTCGCGGACGCGTTCGAGGACGAGCTTCACGCCGAGCTCAAGACCGCGCGGGCGGTGACCCGGGTCGAGCGACTCGAGTTCTTTGCCAATCTGCGGTCGCCGTCGGACGTGGTCGGCGTCGCGGTCACGGCCGTCAACAGCCTGCGCGCGTCGCGCGCCGAGGCCACCACCGCCACGGCGCTGCACACGCAGCAGGTCGCCGCCGCCCGGGCCCGCGCCGCAGAAGCGCGCGCCGACGTGCTCGCTTCCGAGTACCGCCTGCGCGCGGTCAGCGATGGCGCCGAGCATGCCGCCAGCGCAACTGCGCTGGTCAACGCGCACGCGGAGGTCGTGCGCGCCGAGGCGATCCTGCACGAGCTCATCAGCGGATAGCGCCGCTGACCTCGGCGCCGGGCCATCACAAGCAATCTGCCGCGGCTGATTGCCATTTTACGCCAAGCCACCGCGGCCGCGAACAGGTCCGCGTGGATTATTCCAGCGTTCCTCCGTCGAGCGCCGCGGCGGCCCGGTTCATGTTCACCGCCGCCGCGATCACCCGATCGACGTAGAACGGCGGCATTCCCGGCGGGCCCGGCGGCCGCGGCGGCGGCGAGTGGATCGAGCCCATCATCACGAACGACCGTCGATCCAGCGGATCGGTCGTCGAGGCCGCGTACGACCGCGTCGCTTCGGCGATCAGCGGGCCGATGTCGTTGGCGGTCAAGCGATACAAACCAACGACCTCCGTCCCGTCGGAGACAAGCCACGCGTAGTGTTCC
>Ga0302321_100002974_pt1 | contig 14534 bp, 14 predicted proteins | sample Fen_T0_1_FD_202505 | JGI IMG/M metagenome (GOLD analysis project Ga0302321, IMG submission 202505) | Peat permafrost microbial communities from Stordalen Mire near Abisko, Sweden - Fen_T0_1 | ecosystem: Environmental > Terrestrial > Soil > Wetlands > Permafrost | place: Sweden: Abisko...
GCCGCTGGCCCACCGTTGGGTGGATTGTATTTGAACCCACCATCCTGAGGAGGATTGTGCGAAGGCGTGACGACGATTCCGTCAGCAAGACCGGTGCTTCGCCCACGATTATGCGCGAGAATCGCGTGCGACACGACTGGGGTAGGTGTGTATTCATCCCCGTGCGAGAGCATGACCTCGACCCCGTTTGCAGCCAGCACCTCAAGAGCGCTGGTGAGCGCCGGAACGGAAAGGGCATGCGTATCCATGCCGAGAAAGAGCGGGCCATCGATCTTCTGCCGTGCGCGATACAGGCAAATGGCCTGAGTGATGGCGAGAATATGCCATTCATTGAACGCCTTCTCGAATGCAGAGCCACGATGACCAGAAGTGCCGAACACAACCCGCTGGCTCGCCACCGAAGGGTCGGGCTTGTCCGAATAGTAGGCCGTGACGAGTCTGGGAACGTTGACCAGCGTCGACGCTTCAGCCGGCTTCCCCGCGGATGCTACCGGCAGCATCAGGCCTTCTCCACGCATTCATAACCGGCCCCAAGGAGGCGAAGGACCATATTGGCGCCCATCCGTTCAACGCCGACCATGCCAAATTTCACCGGTGGCTCCTCATCGCAGCAAGAGGCCAGCGAAAGCCCAGCCACCAGCAACGAGAAGGACTACCCAAACGAAGTCGCCTCCCCATCCCCAAGACTGGTGGCGAAGGTCGGCTGGCTGCCCGGTCGTCGATGCCCGGAGCCCACGGCGTCGCTGGATATATCGGGGGTAGGGCGGCCCCCATCCGCGGTAGCCCCAGCCATAACTCACCGGGGAAACGAGGAACAGGAACATGAACGCCATCCAGAAAAGCCACCAAGTACCAATCATTGCTATCTCACTTTCGTTCGTATCCGTTGAATGCCGTCGCGCCCAGTACAGTCATCCGGCGGCATATTGCGAAGCTCACTCAGGCCATAGGCATCGCCTATGCCATTCGGTGTGGTCTGCTTCCGGAGCCAGCTCCCTGCTCAATTCGGCTAATACCCAGGCACTTCAGAAAATGTCGACGCACTCTGGATGAAGTACCTGGTCAATCTGAAGGAAGGTATTCCTGTGGAACGCACGGTGGTGGTGTCTTTCGGTTGTCCCATCGATCCGGAGTATCTCGTTCGTCATGTCGATGTTCCTTGTTGTGGAGATCTTTAGGTTGCACGCCCACGTGTTAGGGATGTGCGAACAGCGGTCTGTCCACGGGCGATGCAGATTCTGGGCCGGGCGTGGGGTGCTGTGATTTCGCGTGCTTCCAGCCCTACATGCCCAGACATGTGGTGACGTCAATCAAAATGGTGCAGCGAAGCGGTCAGTTTGATGGACTGTAAGCGCTTGCAAGAGCGGCGCTGACGTATTCACGCTGTAGGGAAGTCAGTCCTGCGTTTGGCACACGTGTTGCTGGACGTGGACGCGGAAGATGAGTTCCGGTCAAGCACAGAATCGACGAATCGAGATTGTGCTTCAACCGAACCTTGCCGATTTGCCGTCGCTCGGTGATGCCAAATCGAATCCCTAACGACGACAAACAGGAGGCTGATGATGAAGAACGGAATATTTCTATGTGCAACCATGGCTCTAGGCACGCTCGCATGCGCGCACGAGCCCAAGAAGACAGAACGCACCGTCGAGGCGGCGCAGCCCGCTACCCAACCTCGGACCCTCGCCATCGCCCAGTTGCCTGGTCCACGCACGTGTTCGTCGGACTCCGATTGCAGTGACAAACAACTCTGCATACGAACGCAATGTGTAGACATCACTGCTAACATGGACGAGTGCGGTATGATGCGCGTCCACTTCGAATTCAATGAAGCTAACCTCGCGGTGGATGACACGGTCAAGCTACAGCGCATGGGGCGTTGTTTGAAGGCCGACCATGCGCTACACGTGACCATCGAAGGAAACGCGGATGAACGTGGCACCGATGACTGGAACCTCGCGCTGGGCGACAAGCGTGCCTCCGCAGTCGAGGGCTACCTTGAACGCTTGGGCGTATCAGGGGGGCAGCTCAAGAAGGCCACTTTTGGGGAGGACCACCCGCTTTGTACCCAGCACAACGAAGAGTGCTGGGCGAAAAACCGCCGAGCCGCCCTCAAGACCAAATCTTCACGCTAAGGTAGCAGGGTGGCCCTATGCCCGAGGCGCCGACCAGCGACTACGTAGCTCCATTGCCAGACCCAAACCTTCTGTTGGAAGCGTCTGAACTGGTTGAGCAGGCTTACACGCGCGCGTCTGGAGCACCGCGCGTAGAGGGGAATGCCGTCCGCATCCTCAAGGATACGGACGCCAACTTCACCGCTTGGTTTGCTGCGATCCGTGCCACTCGCAAGACGGTATCTTTTGTCGATTCATCCACTCGACACGATTGCGGTCACTGCACCCACCAGGGCCGCCACCCGGGTTTGGCGGTCGCTGGAGCTGGTGTCGTCATGGCCGCGGCATTCTGCGGGATGCGGCTGCCACGGAATTCGGCGGCCACCTCCCAAATCAGACCTACAGCGGCGAGTACGACAACCACCAAAACGGCAAACCGTCTTCCACGGCCGATCTCAGTTCTCTTGACGATTACATCTATTGACGGGTCTTTGTCCATGGAGCCAATCTGCTGCATCGATTGTGCCGACAGAGGGCCACGTCGTTCTGATTGATTGCCCAACTGATGAGAGCTCCCCCGGCAAGGATCGCTCGCGTCTGAGAGGGATTTGTCTGTGGCGTGAAACCTGCTTACAGGAGGACCATGAATCAATTCACGCTTGCCATTGGAATCGGAATCGGCCTTCTGGCGTTGCTTTTCGCGGCTGGAACCCGGTTGGTTCGCCCCACATGCAGAGGTTTGGTGGAACGCTTCGGAAAGTACAAGCGCATGGCGCAGCCAGGGTTCAACTGGATCCTTCCTGGTATCGACCGGCTGATCCTGGTGAACATCACCGAAATCATGGTGAATGCCGAGCCGCAAGAGATCATCACGAGCGACAAGCTCAACGCGCGAGTAGATGCGCAGGTGTATTTCAAGGTCAAGAGCGACGAGGAGAGCGTCAAGAACTCTCAGTACAGCGTCTATGATTACAAGTATCAGATGGTGAATCTGGCGCGAACTACCCTGCGCAATATCATCGGTACGTTGACGCTGAAGTCCGCCAACAGCGAGCGCGGAAAGATCAACAGTGAGCTACAAGGGACGATGCGCAACGAAACGAACCATTGGGGAATAGAGATCGTCAGGACAGAGTTGAAAGAAATCGACCCTCCAAGCGATGTTCAGGAAACCATGAACAGGGTGGTCAAGGCTGAAAACGAGAAGGTTGCCGCCGTCGACTTCGCCACGGCCACCGAGACGATGGCGGATGGCGCGCGAAGAGCCGAGATCAAGAAGGCGGAGGGGGTCAAGCAGGCAAAGATCCTTGAGGCGGAGGGAGAAGCGCAGGCGATCCAGCTCGTGAACGAGGCAGCTGACAAGTATTTCGTTGGCAACGCCCAGCTCCTGCGGCGATTGATCACCGTCGAAACGGCGCTCGCCAGGAATACGAAGATCGTCGTTCCAATGAACACTGAACTGGTGAACATCATCGGCGAAATGGCGGGGATTTTGCCGCTGCCAAGCCGTAGCGCGAGTCCGGAAAAGTCCTACCCGTTGGCGCCGGTAAGAAGCGGGACGTCGGAACAGCCATTCAAGGGCAACGGCAGCCAATAGCTGCGTGACTTCCCATGGGCTGGGCTTTTCACACTCCCTGGGAGATCCTGTGAGTCGAGGCGATATGGAACTATTTCCGACCATCATCATGATCTTTGCCGGCGCGGGTGATCTGACCTGGCGTAGGTTGGTACCGTCCCTCTTTGCTCAGCATCGGGAAGGACGGATGCCGAAGGAATTTGCTATTCTGACTGTCGATCGCGTTGCCTTTCGGGACAAAGATTTACATCATCGCTTTCTTGAAGGTGTGAAGCGGTTCTCGCGCGACAAGAAGGTGAAGGCCGCGGACTGGCACGAATTTGCCCGGCACATCACCTATCTGCAGGGGGATTTCCAAGACCCCGTGACGTACTCGAACTTGGGGAAGAGGTGCGCGCAACTAGATGCGAAATGGAAGGTGAAAGCCGGTCACATTTTTCACCTTGCAACTCCGCCCGCGATGGTTCGGGTGATCCCCAAGCTGCTGGCCAATGCGGGACTGAATGGGGTTTCTGGCAAAGTATCCGGGAACAAAGATGCTGTTGCGACCGGTTGAGATGCGCTTCAGCTATCCTGACAGTTTTGCGGGTGCATCCCCGGATGCATACGAGACGTTGCTCTGGGATGTGATGAACAATGACCCCACCTTGTTCATGCGCGCTGACTAGGTTGAAGCGGCGTGGCAGATTCTTATGCCAGTACTGGATGCATGGGTGGAATCGGCTCCAAACAGTTTTCCCAACTACGCTGCTGGCAGTTGGGGGCCGACGGCGGCCGACGAGCTTCTTGCTCGCGAGGGGCACGCATGGAGAGCGATCGCGTGAGAGTCCTGTAGTCTAGGGGCGACCAACAGCATTGTCCTTCTTGTTCCGTCATCGGGTGTCGAGCGCAGCCGGATCCTGGCGGTAAAACTGTTGCAGTTGGGAATAGAGCTCTGGGTGCTTGACTCGAAGTTGGCGCGGCTTCTCGAAGAACGTCTCGGTCGCGACGGCGAAGAACTCGGCCGGATTGGTCGCGCCATATTGGTCGATTAGCGTGCGGTGATGGTGTTCGGCGTCGCGCACGAGTTGATCGAAGTCGTGGCCCAGGACTCGCGCCCATGCGACGTACATCGAGCGGCGAGGAAGGACGGGCACGCCGTCGCCTACGCTGCACTCTTGGTCCAATTGATGAGCGAACTCGTGCAATACGACGTTGTGTCCGTCGTGGATGTCGGCGGCGCCCGATAGAACACTATCCCAGGCCAGCACCACCACGTCGCGCGCCCAGGATTCGCCAAGCCGAGCTTCGGACCCCTCGGCAACCAGTCCGTCCGCTGTGTGCCGTCCGCCACGGACAAGGTAGGTCGTTGGATACACCAGGATAGAGACGAGGTTCGGGTAATAGTCCGCCTGGCGATGGAGAAGCAGGACGCATGCCTGCGTCGCGATGGTGACCCTCGCTTCATCAGTCATCTGCAAACCGCCGCATCCTTCAAAATGCTTTTCCGCGAGGAACACTTGGACGTGCCCGACAAGTTCCTGGCGGTCCTCGGGGGACAAACAGGCGACATAGGGAACGTTCTTCTCGATGATCGCACGCCACTCGGCTGGAAAGGGATGGTGGCGAATCGCATCGCGCCGTCGGTGTTTGAACCAAGCGAGCATGGTCTGAGAGTAGCTCATCAGTTAGGAGAGCCGGTGGCTATTGTGGAGACAGGTCAGGTATAGCAGTGAGGTCTGGTGCCGGGGGCGGTTCGGTAGGACTAGCCCCAGGCATATGGCGGGACACCTTTGAACTGAGGATGTCGGGGTGGAGCGGCCTTACTGCCCTGGAAAAGCTGAGCCGCGACCCAAAGGTACCGCCGGTGGTCGTGATCACGGCCTTCGGAAGCGATGAAGTCCACGAGCGGGCCGAACGGGCAGGGGCAGCGGCGGTCTTGGACAAACCTTTCGATCTTCCGGACCTGACGTCTCTTGGCCGACGAGTGATAGCCCGGCACGCGGCATAGTAGGGGCAAACATCTTTGGCGTTGAGAGCACGGCAACCGTGACCACAGAAGGAGGGTTCGAGCCATGAAATTCGATGAATTGAAGCTAATTCTGGTTCCCACGGACTTTTCCGAGGCATCCAGCGTGGCGTTGAATGCCGCTGTGACCTTGGCGCAGACCTTTCACGCCGCTCTTGAAATCTTCCACGTCGATTTGGACCCGACGCTGGTCGTGCCTCCACCCGGGGATGTCGTCGCCATGCCGATGGCCATGGCGAAAATGCTGGGCCATACCGCTGAACAATTGGATCGTGCCGTGGCCGAGGTGCGCGGGAAGAATATTGCCTGTACCTCTGCATCCGTGTCTGGGCGCACGCATGCGGCCAGCGTTGACCATGCTGCGCGCATCGGCGCGGGGTTGATCGTGATGGGCAGTCACGGACGGCATGGGCTAGGCCATTTCTTGCTGGGAAGTGTTGCCGAGAAGGTCGTCGAGAATGCGCCCTGTGCCGTGCTGGTCGTGCCGGTGGCACCGACGACGTAGGCGGCAGCGGTGCGTGTAGATTGCGTCGGCGACCGCTACGACGAGTTGCAGACCACCTGGGAGGGACGTTGGAACCTACCAGTGAGAAGGCTCATCTTCTATTCGTGCTTCTCCCGCCCGCGGGCCAACCGCGTGTTCACCAGCGGCTGCAATCGATCATCGCAAGGCTTCTACACGACAGCGCCTACGTGAAAGACCGTCTGATGACTGCGACCTCGGTCGAGGAAGTTCTCAATGTGATTCGGACTGGGGAACAGGCCGCGCTGGATTGATTGTGCGAGAGCATTGTGCTCAGCCACACCCATTCGAATTGACAGGAATCACGCATCATTGTGGTTGAGTCAGCGTCAGCTATTGCCTTCAGGCGCTGGGATCTCGTGGTGCCTCGGGCGTGGCTCGAAAGTTGCGTAAGCCACAGCTCAAGAGGTGACGCCATGAAAACCCGTCGGACTGTCTCCCTATTGTGCCTGCTCTTGGCACCGGGCGTTGCGCAGGCTCAGGCGACGAGCACTCCCAACGAAACTACTGACTCGAATACAGTTCCGCGGGCACGGGCAACATCGGAAGTGGTGCAGCCGGCTACGGCCGCGCCACTTCAGGTTCCTCCAACGCCGCCGGGGCAGCCTCCCCCACCGCCCAATCAGCGCCATAGCCAAGCCCAGGAGTCGATCCAACAAGCTGTAGGGCAGCAGGGCCCAGCCGCTGGGCAGTGGGTGTACACGAGGCAGTATGGCTGGATTTGGATGCCCTATGGAGATCAGTACACCTCCGGAGAGATGGCCATTGACGTCAGTCCCTATTCGTATGCGTACCGCCCCTCGTACGGGTGGCTGTGGCTGGAAGCACCCTGGGTCTCAGGCTTGGGCTCGTACCCCTATTTCGGCTCGCTCGGCCCATCTGGATTCGGATGGTACCGCGGCCTCTATCACGAGGGCTATGGTTGGGGCGGATACCGGGGTGGCGACCATGGCGTAGGTGGTGACAATCAAGCCGGAAATGGTGGCGGCGGACATCGAGCGGCTCCGAGCCCAGCCGCCGCTGGCGGATCCCGCGGCGGCGATAGTGGCGGGAATCGCACCGTTCGCGGACTTCGGGGCGGCGTGAACAGTGGGGCGCAAGGCAACTCTGGCTCGCGCCGTGGTCTGGGCGGACGAGGTGGAGGCGGACGTCGTTGAATGGTTGGCATCGTCGTACTGCTCACATGCTTACCGGCAGTACGGAGCTAGTTTTGCAGCTAGATCGGATGTTTGAGAGATGGTGCAGGCCAGGCGCATGCGATCGCGAACAGAGAAGGACTCGAGGCGCATCTCGGCGAACTCACGCCTTCATCTTCAGTGTGGCAGGCCGCCACGCGAGGCATGCGGCCACGGTCCCTCGCCACAGTTTGTGGTGTCAATGGCTGGCCGTTCGGTAGGCACTGTTCATGCACAGTCATGGTGCCATGCAAACCATGATGCAAAACAATTCAGCCTTCGAGCACATCTCTATGCGCAAGGCGCGCAGCGAGGCGCCTGCCAGCCGCCTCGGACCTCGTCGGCTGCTGCTGGCAGAGGATGACGGCCCGTTTCGGTTCCTTCTGACAACGGCGCTACGCAAAGACGGGTACCAGATTGTCGCCGTATCCAACGGGGTGGATCTGATGGACATCCTGGGCGACTCACTCAGCCCGGATGGCAGCTTTGCCTCATTTGATCTCGTGCTCTCAGACCTACGCATGCCGGGGTGGCCGGGGATGGAAGCATTGGCCAAGGTTGGGCGGAATCCCGCGATGCCGCCGTTCATTCTCTTTACCGCGTTTGGCGACGAGGATGCCCACAGGCGGGCGCTTGAAATTGGAGCCCTGACCTTGCTCGACAAGCCGTTCGATATCGACTACCTGCGCGAGCTTGCAGCGCAGGTGCTTGGCTAATCAAAGATTCGTTCCAATATTTCCAATGGAGATGCTGGGGCCGAACAGCAGCGACCAGTGGCTTGCGTCGCCATGAGCTGCGCCGTCCGAGGAGGTGTACGCGTAGGGGCCGCGAAATTCGTAGGCGCCCCACAGATGGACGCCTACCGCGGCCCCCTGGCCGACCTCGACGCGGAGGCCGATTCCTAGCAACGTAACCAAGGTCGGGGGGAAGGGCAGGGTATTGTTGTATTGCTGGGGAATGAGGCTTGCACCCAGCACGCCGGTTTCGAGTCCCAGCAAGCCTTCCTTGCCGTGTCGGTTGAGCCAAGTCAGGCGGCCAAGCACGCCGAAGTTGAGGGTCATGGATGCGGCTGGTTCGTTGATTCGGTAAAGGCCAGCCGGAACATTGAGGCTGACGTAGAGGCGAACGTGCCCGCCCTCGATGGTCGCTGACCACTGCGCCGAGGGTGGGGACTGCTTTCCGCTGGTGTCCATGACGTATCGAGTTTCATCGGCCACATGGGAGAGTCTCACTTCGATCTGATCGAATTGCTCAGTAACACCCTTCAGAAAGAAGACGCGCTGCTCGCCCCCTGGCCGTAGCACCATGTGTTCGTTCACGCTGGCCTCTGAGCGCTTGCCCCCGCCGGCTTTGGTGACTTCGATTTCCAGAACAACCTGCTGCCGTCCGTCTTCCGGCGACACGCGTTCTTGATGGATGACCACTCGGCAGGTGGCCCGAGCGGAATAGGGAATACTCGCGGGTTTGCCCGGGGTGAGAGCGTGGGGATTGCCTTGGGCGTCGGCACACAGGAATTCGGCGATGGGCTGCTTCTTCGATGCGGCGTTGTCGAACACGATCGGGACGCTGGCCTCGTGCAGCGGGCGTTGTACGGTTTCTGTCAACACCGCGAGATTCACATCGTCAAACCCCTTGGGCAAATCGCGGCGGCGATAAGCATAGCGTAGGCTGACAAATCCGCCGCTGTCTCGATCCCCGCGCACGAGCGTTCTGCCCTTGTCCGAGCGCAAGGTATAGGCTCCGGGAAGGTCGAGAGGAATGAGCACGGCGTGGGGCACGCCGCCGAGTGACCACACAGCATCGCGGTTGGTGGGGATGAAGTTGATGGGGCCGTGACCGGGAAGTTCCAGCGTCGACTGCGGACGTGGCGCCGGGATGGTCGGGGTCGTTACCGACCCAACCACGCCGGCCACCGAATCCGCCCGGGCCGCAGAGATGGTGACGCTTCCGCCTGCAAGTTGCTGCGTTCGCAGGAGGACGAAATCACCGTCGCTGGTGCGCAGATCGCGAATGGCCTCGGCGGGCTCCGTCCCCACGGACCAGCGTAGCCTGGCGTTGGTTCGGCACCGCTCGGCCACCTTGACCAGAATTTGCGATTCATCCGCGTCGCGCAGGGGTGGGCCGGAAACCACGCTGAGTGGGCAGCGCAGGAGCGCGAAGGTGCCGGTGGCGCTGCTTTCAGTCCGGTCGTTCCGCGTGATGGAGAAACGCGGCGATAGGCGAGCGCTGACCGCAATTTGGGTCGCCTGCGCCGGGACGCTGCGTACGAGAATGCCCCCCTCACCCAATTCGCAGCGAGCCTGACCACAGTCAACGCCGGACACGGCTTCCGGATGCGCAAGAGGCAAGACGCCGAATCCCTGCGACACGTCCACGGAATCGGTTGCGGTGAAAATCTGTGCGACAACAGTACGCGCGGGGCGGATCTTCAAAGCGGCGACGTCCACCCGTTGTCCCTGGCTGTCGAAGGTCGTCACGTCGGACCCATCCTTGGCGTAGGCCGGCAGCCAGCGAAGCGCTGTATCGAGGGGGAGCTTGCGGTCGAGTGGAACCGAACACTGTTGCTGCTTGCCCACGGTGGTGGGCGCGAGACAGGCTTCCTGGCCGCTGTGCTTGTTGGCCTGCCACACGATCTGGCTTTGTTCGAGGTGCGTGCCCTTGAACTCGATGCGGCCTTCGTCGGCAAAGAAGGTGATGCTGGAGGGATCGATGTCGGGCCAGCGGGTAACCGCGATCAAGGTAAGCGCTGATTTTGCGTTCGAACAGCCGCTCGGATCTGCGGCCACGTCGACTTCGACAGTCCGGTTTGAGACGCTTGCGGCATCGGGCGGACGCACCGATTGCCGATCTCCAGAGGCTGTCCAGCCATCGGGCGAGGCACTACAAAGCACGCGATTGTTGCCAAGGGGGATGGCCTTGCCACCCTCGGGAACCTGGATGGTTTCGGCCAGCGCGACAGCATCGGCGAACGAGAGAGAAAGAGCGACGGTAAGAAGAGCGAGTGTTTTCATGGTGTGGATGAAGAAGTGGCAAAACGCCACTATTTGCTTTGGTCGAAGCGCTCTAGCTTGCGGTACATGGTGCGACGATCGAACCCAAGAATCTGCGCCGCAGAAGTTTTGTTGCCGCCCACGGCTTCGAGGACGCGCAGGATGTAGCGCTTCTCGACCTCGTGCATGGGCAAGAAGTCGGAAGTGTCCTCGCCCGACGGCAACAAGGGGACCCGCCGGTAGTTGCGCACGGTCTCGGGTAAATCATCGACGACAATCTCCTCGAATCGGGTCATCGCCACCGAACGTTCAATTGCGTTCTGTAGCTCGCGCACGTTGCCTGGCCATGGGTAGGCGAGCAGCCGCTCTGCTGCAGGCGCGGAAATTCCTGTAACTTTCTTGTCTAGACGCTTGGCCAACTTGAGCGCGAAGTTTTGAGCAAGGATCAGGATGTCACCGCCGCGCGAACGGAGCGAAGGAACCGGGATGCGGATGACGTTGACCCGAAAATACAGGTCCTGCCTGAAATTCCCGTCCTCGACTTCGCTCTCAAGATCTCGATTGGTGGCGGCGACAATTCGGGCACGAAAGGGAACCTCGTTGTCGCTGCCCACCGGCCGCACCATGCGCGTTTCAAGGGCACGCAGCATCTTGGATTGCATGCCAGCCGGCATGTCGCCGATTTCGTCGAGAAACAAGGTTCCGACGCCCGCCTTCACGAAAAGGCCGACCCGCGCATCCTTGGCATCCGTGAACGCACCTCGCGAATGACCGAACAGCTCGCTCTCAAGCAATGTATCGGTCATGGCTGCGCAGTTCATGGCCACGAACGGCCCGGCCTTGCGTGGACCGCGTTCGTGCAGTGCGCGCGCCACCAGCTCCTTGCCCGTTCCGCTCTCGCCCGTCACCAGTACGGTGGAATCAGTCTGCGCGACGGCGTCGATGACGTGGCAAAGCCGGCGCACTTCGGCCGATTCGCCGAGGATGTCGGCGAACGGCGGCGAGGCTGTCACGACCTCGCGCAAGCGGCGCACTTCCTCTCGAAGTTGTCGGGTCTGGCAGGCCCGGTCGGCCGCCACCACAAGCTGCTCGATCTCGAATGGCTTGGTGACGAAATCGTAGGCTCCGGCGCGAATGGCGGCGATGGCCGTCTCGAGGCTGCCGAACGCGGTGATGACGACGATGGGCAAGTCCGGCCGCTGGTCCAAGAGGCGTCGGCTCAATTCCAACCCGTTCATCTTGGGCATGTTGATGTCAACCAACGCCGCATCGAAATCGCCGTTTGCCATGGCGGCCAGTGCTTCTTCGGGGGAGGTCGCGCTGTGGACCTCGAATCCCTCCCGCCCGAGGCCATCGACGACCAGCCGGCACAGGGCTGCATCGTCGTCTACGATCAAAATGGACCTATTCATGGTGAGATTTCTGGTTTGTGAATCGAGGGCAGGTACATCGAGAATCGGCTCCCCTTGTCTACCGCGCTGGTGGCTGCGATCCAACCGCCGTGATCACGCACGATACCGTGGGCGACCGAAAGCCCGAGGCCAGTGCCGCTGCCCACCTCTTTGGTGGTGAAAAAGGGTTCGAAGGCGTGACGAAGTTCTTCGCTGGTCATACCGCCGCCGGTGTCTTCTACGTGCAGGCAGGCATAGCCGCCCGCAGTGGTTGGCACGCCCACGGGCGGCGATACAACCTCTTCGCAAGAGTGAATGGTGAGAACGCCACCCTTGGACATGGCCTGAATGGCGTTGACGACCAGGTTGGTCAGGGCTTGCTCGATGAGCCCAACATCGACCTCGGCGAAGGGCTCTGGTTCGGCGTGGTTGGTCTTGAAGACGACGTCCGATTTTTGCGCCATTGGGTGCAACAAGGCGAGCGTACGATCTGCGACCCCACGCAGGCTTTCTTTCCGGCGCTGGGGTTGGCGGCGTCGGGCGAAGCCCAGCAACTGTTTGATGATGTTGGTCATGCGCTCGGCCTGGTCGACGATAGCCTGTGCGCTTTCAACCAGCTCGGCGCCTTTCACCTGGCCGCGCGTGATCATCTTGGCGCGCCCGGAAACCACGTTGAGGGGGGTGCCGAGCTCGTGCGCAACCCCCGAAGCCAGTTTGCCAACCGTCGTCAGGCGGTCGGCGTGGCGAAGCTGCTCCGAGGCTGCAATCCGCTGATTGGTTTCCTCTTCAACCCGCGCCTGGGCCGCCGCCAGCCGCTCGCACATCTGGTTGATTTCGGTCGCAAGCTCGCCGACCTCGTCTCTCTGCTTGAGGTCGAGCGGCTGGGAAAGATCCCCGGCGCCGATCCTCCGAGCCTTGGCCACCAGTCGGCGCATGGGACGGCCGACAAAGAAGAAGCCGGCCACACCGACGGCGATGAAGGCGGCAAGCGCCGCCAGCGCTGTTCGACCGACAATTTGCATGATCTCGGCGCGGAACTGGGTGTCGCGCTCGGTGAGCGGGCCGGAAACCTCAAGTGCGCCTACCTGCCGACTGCCGACGATGACAGGCAAATAGGTGAGCAGTGTCTCGTTGCCCGCCACTTTCTCTACGAAGACTCGCTCTTCTTCTGCATCTAGACCCGCGAGCATCTCGGGGCGCACGAGTGATGCAACCCCGGGTCCATTGGAATCGGACATGCGAACGAAGCGCAAATCGAGCTGTTGGGTTCGGCGCACGCGATCCGCTGCATAGGAGAGCATCTCCAGGGCCAAGGCTGGCCCCTCCTGGCTCCAGATCTCGACTAGGGCCGGACGTAAGGCGCGCCCAAGCAAGAGCGAGTTTTCGCGTGCCCTGGTCTCAGCGTTCACCATCTGCCTGCGTGCGGCCTGGTAGCCGCGCACGGCGAAGACTATGAGCATGGCGGCCAGGATGAAGGCAGTCAGCTTGGCCGCGAGTTTCATGGTTCGCCTATCCTACTCCCCATCCATCGTGGCCAAGACTACCTCTCCACCAAGTCGTCGCGGCGGTTCTTGGCATAGCTGACGGCTTTGCGGTTCATGGATCATTACCTCCTTGGTCGAATCTGAACGAATGAAAATCCAGTGAGCAAGGCGCATGCCACCCTCGACGCAGGCAAACGATCAGGAAGACTCGGAAATGGGCCAGTCGCCACGTGACAACTTGCCTCGCGTGGCGAATTGCCTCGTAGCATAGTACGAGATCCCGAATCGAAGTCATGATCGCGACCGTGGCATGTCGTTTGCTGTCGCATCCTCGGCATGCAACTAGAAAGTCCTCCTGGCGGTTCTCGTCCCTTCCTCGCCTCGTCCTTTACTATCCTGGTCTTCGTGGTTGCGCTGCTCGCAACGGCCAGCGCCTGCGTGACCACCGGAACCTTCGACAAGAAGGTTGCCGAAATGGACAAGCTTCGTGCCGACCATGACCGCGCAGCGGCCGGACGAGAGAAGGCTCTCAAAGCGCAGATAGACCATCTTCAGTTGCAGATGAGTGAGGCTGACAAGCATATCGCTACGCTCACGGTCGAACGGGATGACCTGCGCAAGAAGGTCGACGATACGACAGCGCTTGCTGGGGAGCTTCGCTCCCGGCTTGAGAAGTTGGGACAGAATGTGGACAAACTGGCAAGCGAGAAGGGGCAGCTCGCTCAAGTGCTCGCCGATGCCAAGGCTCGTCTCGAGGAGTTGCGAAAGCAGAAGGCCGCAGCCGAGGCGCGCGCGGCGACGTTTCGCAATCTGGTCGCTCGGCTCAAGTCGATGATCGACGCTGGCCAGCTCAAAGTCGTGATTCGCGATGGCCGGATGCTCATCGCTCTGCCGAACGATGTCTTGTTCGATTCGGGAAAGACCAACATCAAACCTGACGGCCAAACCGCGCTTGCCCAGGTGGCCAAGGTTCTCGCAACGATCCCAAACCGCAACTTCCTGGTCGCAGGCGACACCGACGACGTTCCGATTCACACCGCGCGCTTTCCTTCGAACTGGGAGCTGTCGACCGCACGGGCGGTCGAAGTGACGAAATTCTTAATCGCCAATGGTATGCGCCCCCAGGTCCTCGCCGCCGCGGGGTACGGGGAATTCGATCCTGTGGTGGCGAACGATTCACTCGAACACCGGGCGCAGAACCGCCGTATCGAGATCGTGCTGCAGCCGAATCTTGCGGATTTGCCTTCGCTCGACGAAGGCAAATCGAGTCCAT
>Ga0302321_100002975_pt1 | contig 14534 bp, 9 predicted proteins | sample Fen_T0_1_FD_202505 | JGI IMG/M metagenome (GOLD analysis project Ga0302321, IMG submission 202505) | Peat permafrost microbial communities from Stordalen Mire near Abisko, Sweden - Fen_T0_1 | ecosystem: Environmental > Terrestrial > Soil > Wetlands > Permafrost | place: Sweden: Abisko...
TTACTTACCTGCTACTATTATAAAGGCAAGGCCAAGCCGTGCCCAATTTGAGCGTGACTTCCTGAATACAGAAGTGCCAGACGATTACATAACCATTGCCCGTAAAAATAACAGCGAAGCCACCCGGCGCATTTTAGTTGCTAATCTTCCTACCGATGGACGGGAGAATAGTAGCAATTATTTAAGACAAACAGCCAATAAGGCTTACTATACAGGCCAGGCACCACCCATGAACATCTTCAACCCGTTTGCCTGGGCCGAGTTTATTAAAGCGTGGAAAAGGGGCGATTTTAAAAGTAAGAAATAAAAAGCCCAATACCCCCTCCGCCCCCTAAAGGGGGAACTAAATGCATGCAGTATTCTTTTCATTTTGTTTCTTTGCTAACACAAAGAGGTAATAGTTTATGACAAACGCTTCGAATAATTCCCCCTTCAGGGGGTTAGGGGGTATCTTCCTGATCGGCTTTATGGGTAGCGGTAAAACATACTGGGGTAAAATATGGGCCCGTCAAAAAGGACTTGCTTTTTACGACCTGGATGAAATTATCGAAAGCAAAGAGGGCAGGTCCGTTGCCGCCATTTTTGAAAAAGAAGGAGAAGGTTATTTCAGAAAAATTGAAACAGCAGCTTTGCATAATTTTTCTGATAAAGATGGTTGTATTGTTGCTTGTGGCGGCGGCGCTGCCTGTTTTAATGATAATATGCAGTGGATGAATGAACATGGGACAACAGTTTATCTTGCAGCATCAGCACCATATATTTTATCAAGAGTTAAAGAAGAAGAAAAAGACAAACGCCCGTTGATAAATAAACTGAACGAAGCTGAACTTTTATTTTTTATAGAACAGAAACTGAAAGAACGAGAACCATTTTACAACCAGGCCCAATTAATTTTGCCGGTAGCTGATTTGAATGAAGATAGCCTGTCAACCCTAAACACAAAACCCTAAACACAAAACAAAAAAATGCACAAAGGCTTTATAAAAACCGCAGCGTTATTAGGCGCTTTATCTGTCATACTGGGCGCTTTTGCAGCTCATGGGTTGAAACAATTATTCTCTCCTGACAACCTCCAGGTTTTTGAAACGGCCGTGCGCTATCAATTCTATCATGTATTTGCATTATTGGCTGTGGGGATTTTGTACGCAGCATTTCCTGGTAAACTAATGGTATGGGCAGGAAAACTATTTATAGCGGGTGTAATACTCTTCTCCGGTTCTTTGTATTTATTGTGTTATGTAAAATACAGCGAACTGCCTTTAAATTGGGTTGGTGCCATAACTCCCTTTGGCGGTGTATGCTTTATTGCAGGATGGGTATTGCTTTTTGCAGCAGTATTAAAACGTAATTAGAATTGGGTTACTTTTCGGTGCATGGTAATCAATGTGCCGTTTTTATTTTCAATACTAAAATCAACATGGATATCGGCCATGCGCTTTTTCATGTTCTTTAATCCATTTCCAAATTGCCTTAGTTTATCCATATTAATACCTTTACCATTATCATGGATATACAAAGTCAATCCGTCATCAACCCTTACCAGCTTAATACTTACTTCAGTAGCGTTTGCATGTTTCAAAATATTGTTTAATGCTTCTTTTACTACCAGGAAAACATTCCTTCTTATTTCTCCTATCACCTCAATGTTGGGCAACTTTTCCGGGATATCTATTTTACAGGTAATTCCGGTATCTTCAAAATATTCCAGCGCATAACTACGTATGTATGCAATCATATTACCCAGCGAATCGTTGCTGCTGCTCATACTCCAGATGATTGCATTCATCTTGCCCAGTAATTCATTGGCCGAAGAGGATATTTTTTCAATCTCCGGCATGGGGCTATTTACCAGTTTACTTTTTGCAAGCTCGCTGTAAAGCCTGATGGTGGTCATACCGGCGCCCAGGTCATCGTGCATGTCGGCACTGATCCTGTTTCGCTCTGCCTGCTGCGCCTTTATTACAGCCAGCTGGGTTTCAAATTCCTTTTTTTCTGCATCCAGCTTAAGTGCTTCCTGAATTTTAATTTCCTTGATGAGTTCTCTCCTGTTTTTATAAGTTAAACCCAACAGGAAAAAGATCAGCTCCACCACAATACCTATATCGTAATAAAATAAGGAAGTGAAATAGATTTCAGTTGGTTTTATATTTAAAAACAAAACTATAAAAGAAATTGAAGAAAACAATACAAGCATGGCATTGCCCGCTGCTATATAATTAAACAGCCTGTCTTTTCGCTTTAGTGCAAGATATATAAACACAAATCCAAGCAAAAGAAATAAGATCTTCATGATGCTTTCGAGATAATACTGGGGTAAAAAAGTATCAGTAAAAAAATTAAGGAAGGTAAAAATGCCCAGCAGCAGCAAAATAAAATGCTTGCCATATTTTAAGATACGGTCAAGCAGTGTGTAATTATTTTTTGTATCCAGGAACCTTCTGGCAAATGATATGTAAAAAATGGTACCGGTAACCAAAAGAAAAAAGTCAAAATAAGAATAATAAAAATTGTTAAATGAAGTTGTCAGCCTGATTACAATAGAGTTGAATAGGATCAATGTGAACATGCAGGCAGAATACGCAGCATTATATAAAAACTCCAGTTTACGGCTGGTGACAAAATTGGCTAACATAAAAAGGATCATCATAAATAACACACCACTTAGTATGAGCCCGAATACCTGGATATCCGATTTGTGCCTTGTTACAACAAGATTATGCTGTGCAAGGTAATCAGCGTTAATTAATACAGGGCTCAGGCTGCCGAGTTCGGTTTTAAGGGGTTTTATCTCCAGTAAAAAGTTGCCCGTTTTACCCGCTTCAAGTACTATTTTTTTATAACTGGAAACATTGCCTGCATCCTGGGCAATAATGGACTGTTGCCCTATTTTGTAAATTTTATACCTGGTAAAATAAATGCCCGGATCAAGATAAACTGTCATTTCCCTGTCAGTGTTATTTTGCAGCAGTATTTTCAGATATAGGGTATAACTGATCGTTTCGGGCTTTATTCTTATTCTTGGATAATTGGTTGTGAACCTTTGAAAGGACTTTTGTGATACATCTGAAAGTGATAAACTGCTGCTGTCGAAATAAAACAATGTTTTACTCAACAGGTTACTTTCATTTTTGATACTTTCAAGAAATACCGTGTCGGGTACTGTTGCCGACTGGCCTTTACAAAAGTATCCAATAAATAAAAATACCAGCAGGGTAGTAAGCTGTTTCAATAAGCGGTTGTTTTTCCAAACCTACGTAAATTCTGCCAAAGCTTATATTTCAGAAGCAGGTTTTTCGGTGTATTTGAAGTAATGGTTTTCTATATCTTTGTTGCCAATGGCGAATAAACTGAAAACTGCAAAGACAAAGGCTCCGGATCCTGATCAATTGAAACAGGAAAAAGATGAAACGGTGGAGGTAAAGCAATTGCTTAAGGACGAGCGTACACATAAGATTGCCGGCAGTATTTTACTGTTGCTGGCCTTTATTTTTTTTGTAGCCTTTACTTCTTATTTATTTACCTGGGGCGAAGACCAGGATAAGTTCAGCTACCGCATGTTGCTGGCCAACGATATTAAGGTTCAAAACCTGCTGGGTACTTTTGGTGCTTTTATTTCTGAAATATTTGTTCGTCACGGTTTTGGAGTTGCATCTTATTTAATATGTACAACATTTTTTGTTTTTGGTATCAACCTGTTCTTTGGCAAAAAGGTATTTTCTGTTTCCCGCAATATCAAATACCTGATCATTGGTCTGCCGGTCCTTAGCGTGGCAGCTTCTGCAATTTTTAATGGCAACGCCTTTCCCTGGGGAGGTGCAGCAGGCGATATGATGAGAGACTGGATGTATAATACCATTGGGCAGATTGGAACGATAGCAGTTTTGGTTGTTGCTGTGTTGTCATACATCATCTGGCGTTTTAACCCGGTTTTTAAATTACCAGCAAAAAAAGCTGTTGCTTTACCTGGTGAAGAAATTGTTCCTGTTGAAGAAGAAACATCAGAAAAAGTAGAATGGGTTGATGACACAAAACCAGCCAAAGGAAATTCGGTGAAAGATGTGGGGCCAATGTTGAACATTCCTGTAGTTGAAAATAAGGAGCTTAATCATGAGTTGAATATTATTGAAAAAGATGAACCGGAAACTGCTCCAATAGTTGTGCCGCCGGTTGCGGCAGAAAAAATAATCATGCCGGTTATTGAACCGGTAGTATCTGTTGTAAAGCCAACAGAAACCGACCCGCCATTGGAAATTAAATCGATCCCTGAAAAAGTGGAAGAAGCAGATCCGCTGACCGCTGCAAAAGTAGCCGCCAGCAAGCCTTATGACCCGATACTGGATCTGAGAGACTATAAATATCCTACCCTGGACCTGCTGGCAAACCACGGCAGCGATAAAATTGTACAGGATGCAGATGAACTGGAGAATAATAAGAACCAAATCATTAACACACTCAAGAACTACGATATTCAGATACAGAAGATCTATGCAACGGTTGGTCCAACAGTTACTTTATACGAGATCATTCCTGCGGCCGGTGTAAGAATATCAAGAATTAAAAACCTGGAAGATGATATCGCCCTAAGCCTTGCGGCATTGGGCATTCGTATCATTGCGCCCATACCCGGAAAGGGCACCATCGGTATAGAAGTACCCAATGCCAAAAAGAGTGTTGTGAGCATGAAGACATTGCTGGCATCGGAAAAATTTCAGAACAATACTTTTTCTTTACCTATTGCTATTGGTAAAAAAATTGATAATGAAAATTTCATTGTTGACCTTGCCAGTATGCCGCATCTGCTTATGGCTGGTGCAACCGGCCAGGGTAAATCGGTTGGGTTGAATGCGATCCTGGTTTCGTTGTTGTACAAAAAACATCCATCGCAATTAAAGTTTGTTTTGGTTGATCCCAAGAAGGTGGAGCTGAGCATTTACAAAACAATAGAAAATCATTTTTTGGCAAAACTGCCCGGCGAAGAAGATGCGATCATTACCGATACCAAGAAAGTGGTACACACATTGAATGCGCTTTGTATTGAAATGGACAACCGGTACGACCTGTTGAAAGAGGCCGGCTGCCGTAATATAAAAGAGTACAATGAAAAATTTGTTTCCCGTAAATTAAATCCTGAAAAGGGCCACCAGTTCCTGCCGTTCATTGTGTTGGTTGTGGATGAATTTGCCGACCTGATCATGACTGCCGGTAAAGAAGTGGAGATGCCAATAGCCCGCCTTGCTCAGCTTGCAAGGGCAGTGGGTATTCACCTCATCATTGCAACACAACGGCCATCGGTTAATATTATTACAGGTACCATCAAGGCGAACTTCCCGGCACGTATTGCTTTTAAAGTGAGTAGTAAAATTGATAGCCGCACCATTTTAGATGCAGGTGGTGCCGAACAATTAATTGGTAAGGGCGATATGCTCATCAGCTACAATGGAGATATTGTGCGCCTGCAATGTGCGTTTGTAGATACACCTGAAGTTGATAAGATCGTTGATTTTATCGGCAACCAACGCGGTTATCCTCAGCCATTTTTATTACCGGAGTATATCGATGAAAAAGAAATGGAGGGTAAAGATTTTGACCTGGGTGATAAGGACGCTTTGTTTGAAGATGCAGCCCGTTTAATTGTTGCCAGCCAGGTAGGCAGCACATCTCTATTACAACGCAGGATGAAGCTGGGTTATAACCGTGCCGGCCGACTGATGGATCAGCTGGAAGCTGCCGGTATTGTTGGTGGTAACCAGGGCAGTAAGGCCAGGGATGTATTGGTGAAAACAGAAGCAGATCTGCAGCAGATGCTTGATCTCAGTCGTGATTAGTAAATCATGAGCCATCAAATCGAACTTACAAGCAATTCACGATTAATAAATAACCAGTAACGGTTCTATGTCTAAATTTCTTTTTATTGGTTTGGGAAATATTGGTGCCGAGTATGCAAATACCCGCCACAATATTGGTTTTGATATTCTGAACGCCTTTGTGCTAAAACATGGAGGTAGTTTTAGGGTTGACAGGCTGGCTTATGTTGCCGAAGTAAAAATCAAAGGCAAACAAATCGTTTGTATTTGTCCTACTACTTTTATGAACCTGAGCGGCAAGGCATTTAAATACTGGCTTGATAAAACCAAAGTGCCGCTGGAAAATACGCTGACTGTTCTGGATGATCTGTCACTACCACTCGATAAATTCAGGTTGCGGCCGGCTGGCTCGGCTGGCGGGCATAATGGCTTAAAAAGCATCCAGGAAACCATTGGTACCGACCAATACCCCAAACTGCGTTTTGGCATTGGCAACAATTACCCCAAAGGTATGCAGGCCGATTTTGTGCTTGGTACATGGTTGAAGGCTGAAGAACCAACGGTATTGCTTAAGATAGAGAAAAGCCTGGAGCTGATGGAGAGTTTTGTGGCAGCCGGTATAGAACAAACCATGACGGCATTCAATAACATTACCGTTAAGCCGTAAATATGCTGTTTTCTTAAATGTGGCAACATATAATTGGTTCTTTTTAGTCATTTAACTATATTCGTGTTGTAACCTCAATACCTAAAAAACGAATGAAGATTATTTGTGTAGGCCGTAACTATGCGGATCATGCTAAAGAATTGGGAAACAGTATTCCGGACGAACCGGTAATTTTTATGAAACCCAAGAGTGCCTTACTACAGGCACATACTCCGTTTTATTATCCCGAGTTTACCAACGAACTCCATTACGAATGTGAAATTGTTTTACGGGTAAGTAAAAATGGTAAATACATCCAGGGAAAACATGCCGGCAATTATTATGATGCAGTTACTGTTGGTATTGATTTTACAGCACGTGATGTGCAGGACGAATTAAAAAAGAAGGGGCTTCCCTGGGAAAAAGCAAAAGCTTTTGATAACTCTGCTGTCGTCGGCAAATTCATACCGCTTACACCTGATTTTAACAGGAAGAGTATTAATTTTTCGTTATTAAAAAACGGGGAAAAAGTACAAGATGCAAATTCTTCCCAAATGATCTTCGGTATTGACAGGATCATCGAAAATATTTCTAACTATTTTTCACTCAATATAGGCGACCTTATTTTTACCGGAACACCTGCCGGTGTTGGAGAGTGTGTTACCGGCGACGTGCTGGAAGGCTTTATTGAGAAGCAAAGCCTTTTCAGTGTTGAAATTAGATAGCACTTGCTGAAACATATTTTATAAAGTATTTGAACCGCTGCAATAATTGAACCAGCGGTTTTTTATTTATACCTTTACACTCATTTTTCATATACCTCTTTGCTATATTAATGATTGACACCCATATTTTATTAAAGGCTTATAAATTAATGTGTACGGCCAAAGTCATGGCCGATACTTATGAAGACAACAGGCCCATCTGCAAATATGTACACTCCACAAGCCGTGGCCACGAAGCCATTCAGCTGGCAACAGCTTTTCAGTTATTGCCCTGCGATTTTGTGAGCCCTTATTACCGCGATGAGAGTTTGTTGCTCGGACTTGGCTTTTCTCCCTACGAATTAATGTTACAGTTGCTTGCCAAAGGCAATGATATTTTTACCGGTGGCAGGGAATACTATTCACACCCCAATTATAAAAAAGATGACAAGCCAGGTATCATTCATCAAAGCAGTGCAACCGGCATGCAGGCCATACCTACAACCGGTATTGCACAAGGCATTAAGTTTTTGGAATGCATACAATCTTCTTTGTTAAAAAGGGGAAGTAGTGAAGAATTACCGGTTGTTATTTGCTCATTCGGAGACGCATCAGTAACAGAAGGCGAAGTGAGCGAAGCCTTCCAGTTTGCTGCCTTACATCAGTTACCAATCATTTATTTGGTTCAGGATAATGGCTGGGGCATCAGTGTTACTTCGGATGAAGCCCGTACTACCAATGCCAATGAAATGGTGAAAGGTTTTAAAGGCATTAAACGCATCAGCATTGATGGCAGCGATTTTTTGCAGAGTTACGATGTAATGAAAAATGTTGTAGATGAAGTGAGAAGAGAAAGACATCCTTTTTTGGTGCATGCAAAAGTTCCTCTACTGGGGCATCACACCAGTGGTGTGCGCAAAGAATTTTACAGAACAGAAGAGGACCTGGCAAAACATTATATAGACGATCCTGCTCCTAAACTCAGAAATAAATTACTTGAATTTGGTATTACGGAAGAAACATTGGTACAAATTGAAATAGATACTGCTGCTGATGTTGCCCATCATTTCCAGGGAGCAGTGGCTGCACCCGAGCCTGATCCTTCCACTGTAAGCGACCATGTTTTTGCGCCAACCCCGGTAACTGCAGAAGCTGGTGAAAGAGAACCCGCCGGCAAAGAAAAAATATTAATGGTAGATGCAGGCCTTTTTGCCATCCGGGAGATCATGGAAGAACATCCCGAATCGCTTTTGTACGGGCAGGATGTAGGACGCAGGCTGGGTGGTGTTTTCAGGGAAGCTGCAACGCTGGCTGAGCAGTTTGGCGATCACCGTGTTTTTAATACAGCCATACAGGAAGCCTATATTATTGGTTCAACCGTGGGTATGTGTGCGGTGGGTGCTAAGCCCATTGTGGAAGTACAGTTTGCCGATTATATTTACCCGGGTCTGAATCAACTGGTAACGGAAATTTCCAAGAGCTGTTATTTAAGTTGTGGTAAATATCCGGTGCAAACTTTAATAAGGGTGCCCATTGGTGCTTACGGCGGCGGTGGCCCTTACCACAGCGGATGTGTGGAAAGTACCTTGCTCACCATCAAAGGAATAAAAATAGTTTATCCCAGCAATGCCGCTGATATGAAAGGATTGCTAAAAGCAGCCTTCTTAGATCCAAATCCGGTTGTAATGCTGGAACACAAAGGTTTGTACTGGAGTAAAGTGCCCGGCACGGAAGAAGCGAAAACTACCGAACCTTCACGTGATTATATCATCCCTCTGGGAAAAGGAAATGTTGTTTTACAGGCAGATGAGGATTATGTTGTTAGTGGCGAAAGTTGCTGCATCGTTACCTATGGTATGGGTGTGTATTGGGCTAATGCCGCTGCTAAAAATTTTGCTGGCCAGGTCGAAATAATTGATCTGCGTACTTTATTTCCATTGGATGAGGAACTTGTCTTTGATACCGTAAAGAAACATGGAAAGTGTTTGATACTAACCGAAGAACAACAAAACAATTCTTTTGCCGAAGCACTTGCAGGAAGAATTTCAAAAGCATGTTTTAAATATTTGGATGCACCGGTTGAAGTTTTGGGCGCACTCAATTTACCTGCTGTACCTATGAACGTAATTCTGGAAAAAGCTATGCTGCCCAGTGCCGAAAAAGTGGCCGCAAGATTGGAAAGCTTACTCAACGCATAATACATGAAATTATTCAGCTCTTTTGTTTGCATCTTCTTATTTGTCAACGCGTATGCTCAAATAACCAGGAAAGACTTTACGCAATATGTAAATCCGTTCATTGGTACTGCACAAACAGATACAAATAGTTTATCCGGCAGTGTTTTTCCCGGCGCCTGTATGCCATTTGGTATGGTGCAGTTAAGTCCCGATGTATATGATTCACCTGAAGATCCTGCATCTGCGTACAATTATAAAGAGAAGACAATTGTTGGTTTTAGCCATACACATTTGAACGGAACGGGCGTTGGCGATCTGTACGATGTTTTGGTACAACCCATCACCGGCATGCCCTTATGGCAACCCGGCGAGGCCGCCAAACCACGCAGCGGTTATCGCTCTGCCTTTTCTCATGCCACAGAAAAAGCATCACCTGGTTATTACACTGTTCAGTTAGATGATTATAATACAAAGGTTGAGTTAACAGCCACGGAACATGTTGGATTTCATAAATACAGTTTTCCAAAAACAGACAGTGCCTATGTTTTATTCGACCTGGATCATACACTGGATAAAAAAAGGCCGTACTGGGTTTGCAAGGTAGTTGCAGCACACATGAAACAGGTTGATAAATATACAATAGAAGGCTACCGCATCTTAACCGGCTGGGCAAGATTGCGCAAGATCTATTTCGTTGCCAAATTCGATCAGCCCATTCAGCAATCTCTATTTGTAAATGGTAAAAGGATTTTTGCCGATGCCAATCTTATCAATGGCAATGCTGCCAAGGCTGCTTTTCGTTTCAATACCAATAAAAACAATACGGTACAGATGAAAGTAGCATTGTCGACAACAGGTATTGAAGATGCTTATAAAAATATGACCACTGAATTGCAGGACTGGAATTTTGAAAGAGCAGTTGCCAATGCAAAAATAACCTGGAACAGAACCTTGTCGGTTATTGATGCAGAAGGAACAGATGCACAGAAGCAAATATTTTACACCGGGCTTTATCGCAACTTCATACAGCCCAATAACCTGGCCAATGCTGATGGTACTTATTCCGGAACCGATTTTACCACACACAAAGCAAACGACGGAACACATTATTCTACTTTTTCTTTGTGGGATACCTATCGTGCAACACATCCCCTGTACACACTAACCGCACCCAAAAAAGATGCAGCTTTTATCAACAGTATGTTGCGTCAATACCAAACCTATGGCTACCTGCCCATCTGGCAATTGTGGGGCGATGAGAATTATTGCATGATCGGCAATCACGCCATTCCTGTAATTGCTGATGCCATGCTGAAAGGCATAAAGGGATTTGATTACCAGGAAGCCTATAAAGCCTGCGTAGCTTCTTCTACCACCGATCATCCGGGAGCGCCTTTCAGTGTTTGGAACAAGTATCATTATTTTCCGGAAAATATACAATCGCAATCGGTATCCTTAACATTGGAGATTGCTTATGATGACTGGTGTGTTGCACAAATGGCAAAGCAGCTTGGTAAAACAAAAGACGCTGCTTTTTTTACCGAAAGATCAACCTGGTATAAAAACCTGTACGATGCAGCTACCAAATTCTTTCGTGCAAAGAATGATAAGGGCGACTGGATAAATCCTTTCAATCCCCTGCAATATGGTGGTAATGGCGGCAATCCATTTACTGAAGGTAATGCCTGGCAGTATTTCTGGTATGTGCCACAGGATATGCCAGGTTTAATTTCCCTCACTGGCGGTAAGGATGCCTTTAATGCAAAATTAGACAGCATGTTTACCCTACAGGCAAAGGACAGCGATGTAAATGGTAATGCATCCGGTTTTATTGGCCATTATGCACATGGCAACGAACCCAGCCACCATGTAGCTTACTTATATAATTACAGCGGCCAACCCTGGAAAACGCAGTTCTATACCCATAAAATATTAACCGAACTGTACGACAATACTACAACCGGCCTTTCCGGCAATGAAGATTGCGGACAAATGAGCGCCTGGTATGTGTTTAGCGCCATGGGCTTTTACCCGGTAAACCCGGCCAATAGCATGTATGAGTTTGGCTCACCATTGTTGAAGCATACCGTGCTTAACCTTGATAACGGTAAAATATTTACCATTGATGTAGCCAATGCCGGCAAAACGTATATACAGTCTGTAAAGCTGAATGGCAGGGCTTATAACAAAACATATATAAAGCACACCGATATTGAAAACGGCGGTTTATTGGAATTTGTGATGGGGGATGAGCCGAATAAAGGATGGGGTTTGGGTAATTAACAATGGCCTTTTAAATAAATTCTCTTCTTTCTGCAACTTAACTTTTAGTAAAATCGCCTATATTTGCACCCCCGTTGAAAGATATATGCTTTTAGCGGAATTGATGTCGGGGTATCCGCCGCGGCGGATGGTTAGAGCATCGGATTCATATCCGCCGCGGACGGCAGTTCAGGTATGCTTTGGTTAAAATGAAAATATTATGTCGGGGTAGCTCAGCTGGTTAGAGCATCGGATTCATAACCCGAAGGTCGGCAGTTCAAGTCTGCTCCCCGATACAAAGCCCTGAGTAATCAGGGTTTTTTTAGTTTAATGCCCTTTATAGTTTATATACTTTACTCGGCCACTGCCCAAAAACACTATACAGGATTTACGTCAAATCTTGCAGAAAGGTTATTGTCACACAATGAGCTTGGTAAAGATTGGACAGCGAGGCATAGGCCATGGAAATTGATATTCACCAAAGAATTCGAATCCAAAAGGGAAGCAATGGATTATGAAAAATGGTTAAAGACCGGTGTGGGCAGAGATTTTATTAAAATATTACCTCATTAGAGCATCGGATTCATATCCGCCGCGGCGGACGGCAGTTCAAGTCTGCTCCCTGATACTGAGCTCAAGTCTTTGATTTATAAAGGCTTGGTTTTTTTTAATGTTGGATGTTTTTGTGTTTTTGGCTATACAGATAACAAAATCATTAACAAATTAGGGTTACGTCAATGATTAGACCTCTTTTTGAACGCTGCTAATATATAATTCCAAAAAAGGCAGATTACATTATGGGGATGATGAAACTAAAAACCGAACCCTTTCCTGGTTCACTTTTTATTTGTAAGTGACCACCATTCTTTTCAATAAACTCTTTACTGATGAGCAGACCAAGGCCTGTTCCTTTCTCTTTCTCAGTCCCACGCCGGCTGATAGTAGTATTTTTTTCCATCAGCTTTTTTATTTTAGCATCATTTAATCCTACGCCATAGTCAATAATTTCAACAGTAATATGATTGTTGGCAATAAATGCTTTTATTTCTACTTCACTGTTGCGATGGCTGAATTTGATAGCGTTACTTAACAGATTGCGTACAATGAATTCAGTCATATCTTTATCAGCATAGGCCAACAATCCTTCTTCTATCGAAGACTTTATCAATATCTCTTTCATATGGGCATGTAATTGCACCAGCCGCACCGCCCCTTCAATTACAGATCGTATATTCAGTTTATCTGGCCTGAATTGCAACAGATTCATTTGTGATTTTGACCATTGCAGCAGGTTGTATAATAATTCATTCAGGTTGTCAAGCGACTGTTGAGCCTCGTAGAATAATTTTTCTTTTTCATCTTCGCTCATTTTTTCATGATGTTCCGTAATTAATTTCAGAAAAGACTGCATGGTAGCCAGGGGATTCCTAAGATCATGCGACACAACAGAGAATAATTTATCCTTTACCTGGTTAAGCTGACTTAATTTATTTTCTGATTCTTTCAATTGGTGTACAGTCTCTTCAAGCATGCTGTTTTTTAGCTGCAGGTCGGTGGTTTTTTCTTTGACCTGTTGTTGTAACTCTGTCTTTTGTTGTTCTATCAATTCTTTTTTTTCCTTTTCTTTTTCCAATGCCAACCTTTCTCTTTCCAATGTTTCAGTGGTTAATTGCAGACGCATTTTATTGAGCCTGCTTCCAAGCCCCAATGATAAAACAACAGCCTGTATCAATACACCAAACTGAACAAGGTAGCGTGTAAAAAAATTATCTCCCATTAATCCCGTTTCACGGAAAATAAAAGCAATGGCACCGATGACCAGTAAAATATTGGCGGCAATAAAATATTTTGCCGGGTCATATTTGTCAATATAGTACGACACGATACCTGCTACCAGCATCATTATTAAAACCAATGCTCCCAATATGCCAATGATAGTAACCATGGGTTTCAACAGGTCAATTCTAAAATAGAAGCAAACCAGGCCGGTAACTAAAGTTGCAATACAGGCTACAGCCAACGCATTCAGTATTTTATTTATCCTGGGTAGATGACGGTGTGTGTGTAGGTAGGTTCTTGTAAAAAGAATCCTGGTGAGTCCGGTAAATGGGTTGATGATAGCGAAACAAAAAGTATCCCAGAGGGGCGAATGTGGCCAGAGGTACTCAATACCAAAACCATAATAGAAAGCAAAATATAAGCCAATGCTTACAATACTGAGTACATAATAAAAATAGCTGATGTCCCTCACAGCAAAAAGAATAAAAAGATTGTACAGCGCCATAACAAAAATAATTCCAAAGAATAAACCCTGCCACAATAGTCGTTGCCTGTCCGTTTTTTCAAAGAAGGTTTGTTTTACAAGTTGAAGATTGATGTCGTTGTGTAAATAGATGCTATACTCACTTTTGAATTTTAAAAAAATAATTTTCTTTTCATTTCTCTCAATAGAAAATTTTACAGCATTGGTATTGGATGGCTGCGAACGTAAGAGTAATGCTAAAAGACTGCCGCTGAGTAAATGATCGGTTTGCCCACCAGCTGAAGGCATAAATGCTTCAAAAGATCCCCACTTCGTTGTTTGTAAAATATATTCCTGGTCAACACCGGTATTGTTGCTTAATTCGAGCCTTGCCCATATGTTCTGATTTTTTTTGATTGCTGACATTTCATTTTTATCATATGCAGTAAAGACCTTGTCTTTAATTTCATTAAAAGAGAGCTTGCCCGTATAATCAAAAAACCAAATAACTTCTTTTGGTGAAACTGGCCTTGATGGCTGATTTGCTTCAATACTAACCTGGGCCTGCAAGCCAATGGTACCCACCAGCATAAGGATGACGGAAGCAAGCAGGTAAAAATATTTCTTATGATGAGATAACATGATGATTTTGTAAATTTAGCCGTTTATACATTTGTTTCAATCACAAAAAATAGTATG
>Ga0302321_100002979_pt1 | contig 14523 bp, 11 predicted proteins | sample Fen_T0_1_FD_202505 | JGI IMG/M metagenome (GOLD analysis project Ga0302321, IMG submission 202505) | Peat permafrost microbial communities from Stordalen Mire near Abisko, Sweden - Fen_T0_1 | ecosystem: Environmental > Terrestrial > Soil > Wetlands > Permafrost | place: Sweden: Abisko...
ATGCGTCGTTGCGCGCGCGCATTGAGGTCGTCGCGCATGCAGTCCTCGAGCACGCTCATTTCGATCCAGGAGTCGGTCTTGGACACGCCGATCCGCTCGGCGAGCAGGCGGAATCCCTCCGGCGTGAAGCCACGGCGGCGCGCGCCGACCAGCGTGGGCATCCGTGGGTCGTCCCAGCCGTCGACGTGCTTTCCCTGGACCAGTTCGACCAGGCGCCGCTTGGACAGGACGACATACGTGAGGTTGAGCCGCGCGAACTCGTACTGCTGCGGCAGAGGGCGTTCGAGCTGTCCGCCGTCGGCGAGCTTCTCGATCACCCAGTCATAGAGCGGGCGATGATCCTGGAATTCCAGCGTGCAGATCGAATGCGTGATACGTTCAATCGCGTCCGAGATCGCGTGCGTGTAATCGTAGAGCGGGTAGATGCACCAAGCGTCGCCGGTGCGGTGGTGCGATGCGTGGCGGATGCGGTAGATCGCCGGGTCGCGCATGTTGACGTTGGCGCTCCGCATGTCGATCTTGAGCCGCAGGATGTGCGCGCCATCGGGAAACTCGCCCGCGCGCATGCGGCGGAAGAGATCGAGATTCTCGGTCACCGTCCGGTTGCGGTAGGGACTGTCGCGGCCCGGTTGCGTGAGCGTTCCGCGCGTTTCGCGCATCTCGTCGGCGGACTGGCTGTCGACGTACGCCAACCCCTCCCCGATGAACCATTCTGCAAAGCGATACAGGTAGCCGTAGTAGTCCGACGCGTGATAGCGATGCCCGCCCCAGTCGTAGCCCAGCCACCGCACCGTATCGGCGATCGTGTCCTCGAACTCGACGTCTTCCTTGAGCGGGTTGGTGTCGTCGAACCGCAGATGGCACGTGCCGCCGTTCTCGGCAGCCAGTCCGAAATTGAGGATGATCGACTTCGCGTGCCCATAATGGAGATAGCCGTTGGGCTCGGGTGGGAAACGGGTCACGACGCGGCCGCCGTATTTGTGCGTGCGGTTATCGTCGGCGACGATTACCCTGAGGAAATTCGACGCGAGCTGCGGCGCCTCCTTCGTCGCAGGTCCGTGGCCAGCAACGGGTGCGACTTTGGCCGGAGAAATTGGCGCATCGACTAATTGTGGCGGCGCAACATTCATTTTGTATTGTTCATGAACAATCCCATGCGATTCGACATTCTAACCGGGAGGGCATGCCCCGTCATCGCCGCGCCACGAGGGAATGTCGGCAATACCCCCGAAAGCCGCGCCAAATAAGGCTTTGCGGCCAGGGGCCTCGTGCCGCCGAGCGATGTTTTCCACAATTCCTGTGGATAGAAGTGTGCATATCTTGTAAATTGCTGTGCTAAGTAGTGCAGGGACAGGGAAAATTGTTGCGATGCCTAAAATCGCACCGTCTTTTTCCCTACGCATTTCAAGGGTTTGCGAGTTCCTTGCTGCGACGGCGCCGGGCGAATCCGGTACCTGAAAACGGTTCCGATGTCATTGTCGTTACAACTTCCTTCTGACCTCATGTCTTGGACAAACAGGTTGCTGCGCCTGCGTTGTCTAACCTGGAACCGATTGCGCCGATGAGCGAAATGCCCAGTCCGCAACGCCAATTTCGCGCAGCGCCTGCGCCGCTCGAAACCACGTCCCAACATCTACCGGGGACCGTGCTTCCGGTCTCGCTGCTCGTTTCGTCGGCTCGCCTCATCATCGAACGCCATCTGGGGCTCGTCTGGGTCAGCGGCGAAATCTCGAACTTCATGCGCGCCGCATCGGGCCACTGCTATTTCAACCTCAAGGACGCCCAGGCGCAGGCGCGCTGCGTGTTCTTCCGGCAGAAGGCCCAGCACGTGGGGTTCGCGCTGCGCGACGGGCTCCAGGTCGAGGTGCGCGCGACGCCGTCCATCTACGAGGCGCGCGGCGAATTCCAGTTGAACGTCGAGAACGTGCGGCTCGCGGGCATCGGCGCCCTCTACGAACAATTCGCGCTGCTGAAGGCCAAACTCGATGCGGCGGGCTGGTTCGCCGAATCCCGCAAGCGCCCGCTCCCCGCCTATCCGCGCCGAATCGGCATCGTGACGTCGGCCCGGGCGGCCGCGTTGCGCGACATTCTCACGACACTGCGCCGCCGCTGGCCGGTGGCCGGCGTCGTCATCTACCCGGCCGCAGTGCAGGGCGACGGAGCGGCCGCCGAAATCGCACGGGCGATTCGTACGGCCAATGATCGCGCCGAGGTCGACGTGCTGATCGTCGGACGCGGCGGCGGCTCGATCGAGGATTTGTGGGCGTTCAACGAGGAGACAGTCGCGCGCGCGGTATTCGAGTCCGCACTGCCCGTCGTTTCCGGCGTCGGGCACGAAACCGATTTCACAATCTGCGATTTCGTCGCCGACGTGCGCGCGCCCACGCCCACCGCTGCCGCCGCGGCCGTCACGCCGGACCGCGTCGCCATCGCGCATCGCGTCGAACAGCTGGTTCGAAGGCTCACCCGGGCGGCGGAACACGTCCTGGCGGCACGCGTCCAGCGCCTCGACGCCGCGGCGCGCCGCCTCACGCATCCCTCCGCACGCATCGTTCGAGAGACGCAGCGCCTGCGGGAAATTGCACGTCGGATCGGACACGGCTGGCGCATGCATTCCGCGCTGCGCCGTGCGCACGCAGCAACGCTGCAGGCCCGGCTGCTGCGCGAACTGGGGTCGCCGCTGCCCCAGTTGCAGCGCGTGGAACAGGCGCACGTGCGGTGGCAGCGCGCGGGCAGCGAGCATCTGCGTGCAACAAGGGAGCGGCTGGCGGCGATGGCGCAAAACCTCACGCACCTCAACCCTGAGGCCGTGCTCGAACGCGGCTACGCAATCGTGGCGGCCGGCGACGGAACCATCGTGCAGGATGCGCGGCAGGTGAACGTCGGGGATGCCGTTGCGCTCACCTTTGCGCGCGGCGTAGCGGACGCGACGATCACCAGGCGTCGCGACCAGGACGGCTAGCTACGCTTCGTCGGGGTCCGGATCGTCGACGGCCGACGCGCGCTTGAATTTCAACGCAACATTCGCGGGCGCCCGGCCGGCGATGCGCGGTGTATCTGTGCGCACGTCGGCGTTCTGCGCGCGATGACGCAGCGCATGGTCCATCAGCACGAGCGCCAGCATGGCCTCGGCGATCGGCGTGGCGCGAATGCCGACGCACGGGTCGTGCCGCCCATGGGTGTTCACCGTCACCTGGCGGCCTGACTTGTCGATCGAGTGCCGGTCGAGGCGTATCGAGGACGTCGGCTTGACGGCAATCGCCACCGTCACGTCCTGCCCGGTGGAAATGCCGCCCAGGATGCCGCCCGCGTGATTGGAGAGAAAGCCGTCGGGCGTCATCTCGTCGGAATGCTCGGTGCCGCGCTGCGCGACGGCGGCGAACCCCGCACCGATTTCCACGCCCTTGACGGCGTTGATGCTCATCATTGCGGCCGCAAGGTCGGCATCGAGCTTGCCATAGACCGGTTCGCCCCAGCCCACCGGCACGCCGCTGGCGACGACCTCGATGCGCGCACCCACCGAATCACCCGCCTTGCGCAGGCGGTCCATGAATGCTTCGAGTTCCGGCACGACCGTGGCATTGGCGACGAAGAACGGATTTTCGGCGACCCGATCCCAGCCTTCGAACGCAATCACGTTGGGGCCAAGTTGCGTCAAGTGCCCCCGGATCTGCACACCGTAGCGCTCCGACAGCCACTTCCTGGCGATGGCGCCCGCCGCGACGCGCACCGCCGTCTCCCGCGCCGATTGCCGGCCGCCGCCGCGGTAGTCGCGGACGCCGTACTTCTGCCAGTACGTGTAGTCCGCGTGCCCGGGACGAAACGTGTCGGCGATGTTCGCGTAGTCCTTGCTGCGCTGGTCCTCGTTGCGAATCAGCAGCGCGATCGGCGTGCCGGTCGTACGTCCTTCGAAAACGCCGGACAGGATCTCGACGGTGTCGGACTCGCGCCGCTGCGTGACGTGCCGCGATGAACCGGGGCGGCGACGATCGAGTTGGAACTGGATGTCGGTTTCGGAAAGCGCCAATCCCGGCGGACAGCCGTCGACGACGCAGCCGATTGCGGGGCCATGCGATTCGCCGAACGACGTGACGCAGAACAGCGTGCCGAAAGTGTTGCCCGACATGACCCGTTTCCGCTATGAAAAACCGGTGTCGAGTTTAGCACGGAGGATGGGGCGAGCTCTCGCGCTGTACGCGGCACCTAGCGTGCGTCGCCGCGCAACGCGAGCACCTCCGCGTGCAATGCCTCCGGCGTCGCACGCGCTGGCGGCACCGGCTGCGCGACGGCAATGCCAATGCGCGAGAACACGCCACGCCAGCGACGCATCGCCTTGCCCTCATAGGAGCGGCTGAAGAAGCTTCCCCACAGTCCGCGCAGCGCCATCGGCACGACCGGCACCGGCGTGTCGCGCACCATCCGCTCGATTCCCGACCGGAACGGTTGCATCTCGCCGTTGTCCGTCAGGCTGCCTTCGGGAAAGATGCCGACGATCTCTCCTTCGCGCAGCGCGGCGGCGGCAGACACGAACGCGGACTCTTTGACGGCAGGATCTTCCCTGGCGGAGGCAACGGGTATCGCATTCATCGTGCGGAACAACCAGTTGAGCAGCGGTACGCGGAAGATGCGGTGGTCCATGATGAAGCGGACCGGCCGGCGCACGCAGGCGGCGATGACGATCGCATCGACGTAGCTCACGTGGTTGCAGACCAGGATGCACGCGCCTTCCTCCGGCACGTTCTCCATTCCCTCCTTCTTCACCCGGTACATCGTGTGGATCAATAGCCACGCGAGGAAGCGCATCAGGAACTCGGGGACCAGTTTGTAGATGTACAGCGCGACGAACGCGTTGAGGACACCGGTGGCCAGGAACAGTCCAGGGATCGATACATCCATGGCAAGCAGGCCGATCGCGAGGCCAGCGGACGCGACCATGAACAGCGCGTTGAGGATGTTGTTGGCGGCGATGATCCGCGACCGGTGCGTGGGTTCCGACCGTTCCTGGATCAGCGCATAAAGCGGAACGATGTAGAAGCCGCCGAACAGTCCAATCAGCACCAGGTCCGCGGTGACGCGCCAGTGCGCCGGCTGCGCAAGGAAGGCACCTACACCGGTGAGCCCGGTGGCGTGCATTGCATGCGTTGCGAACCACAGGTCCACGGCGAAGAGCGTCAACCCTATCGAGCCGAACGGCACGAGTCCCAGTTCGACCCGGTGTCCGGACAGCCGCTCGCACAGCAGCGAACCGGCGCCTATGCCGATGGAGAAACTTGCCAGCAGGAAAGTGACGACGTGCTCGTCGCCTCCCAGCACGTTCTTTGCGAAGTTCGGAAACTGCGTGAGGAACGTCGCGCCGTAGAACCAGAACCACGAAATCCCGAGCATTGAAAGCCAGACGACACGGTTGCCGCGCGCAAACGTCAGGTTTTTCCAGGTCTCGGTGATCGGGTTCCAGTTGATCTTAAGATCGGGCGCCACCGCCGGCGTCACCGGAATAGCGCGGCTCGTCAGCCACCCCGCCAAGGCGATAGCCACCGCCGCCGTGCCGGCCATGACGGGCCCGTTCGGGGTAACCGCCACCAGCAGGCCGCCGACGATCGTTCCGACCAGGATGGCCACGAACGTCCCCATCTCGACCAGCCCGTTGCCGCCGACCAGTTCGTCGGTCCTGAGATGCTGTGGCAGGATCGCGTATTTGACCGGGCCGAACAGCGTCGAGTGCACGCCCATCAGCGCCAGCGCGACGAACAGCAGCATCAGGTTCCGCCACCAGAAGCCTGCAAGGCCCAGCGTCATGATCGCGATTTCGAACAACTTGATGTAACGGATCAGGCGCGACTTCTCGAACTTGTCGGCGAGCTGACCCGACGTCGCCGAGAGCAGGACGAAGGGCGCGATGAATACGGCGGCAGCCAGGTTGACAAGCGTGTTCGCGTCGATCGCGGTCAGCGTCGCCGCGTGGTAGGCGACGAAGATCACCAGCGCGTTCTTGAAGACGTTGTCGTTGCCCGCTCCCAGCGCCTGCGTCCAAAAAAACGGCGCGAAGCGGCGCTGCCTGAGAAGGTCGAACTGGCTGGACTCATGCATTGGGAGACGACATTCCGGGGAGGTTCGTTTGGGCTCCGTTACAATACCCGGGCACCGCATGCGAAGGCAATTTCATACGCGACGGATCACCGCCGATGCAGCCCTACCTCGATTTCATGCGCCATGTGCGCGATCACGGGAACCGGAAGGATGATCGCACGGGAACGGGCACGCTCTCGGTGTTCGGATACCAGATGCGCTTCGATCTGGCGCAAGGTTTTCCGCTGCTCACCACGAAGAAGGTCCACACCAAGTCGATCATCCACGAGCTGCTGTGGTTCCTGGCCGGCGACACCAACACGGCATACCTCAAGGCCAATGGAGTGTCGATCTGGAACGAGTGGGCAGACGCAAACGGGGACTTGGGACCCGTTTATGGCTATCAGTGGCGGTCGTGGCCGGCGCCAGACGGCTCGCACATCGACCAGATTGCCAACCTGCTGGCGGAGATCCGCCGCAACCCGGATTCGCGACGCCTGATCGTTTCGGCATGGAACGTCGCGGAAATCCCGCGGATGAAACTGCCGCCCTGTCACCTGCTGTTCCAGTTCTACGTAGCCGGCGGGAGACTTTCCTGCCAGCTGTATCAGCGCAGCGCGGACATCTTCCTCGGTGTACCGTTCAACATCGCCTCCTACGCGCTGCTGACGCACATGATCGCGCAACAATGTGACCTGGACGTGGGTGATTTCATCTGGACCGGCGGCGATTGCCACCTGTATCTCAACCACATGGACCAGGTGGACACGCAGTTGGCGCGCCCGACGTTTCCGCCGCCGCGGCTCGTCATCCGGCGCCGGCCGTCGACGCTGTTCGACTACGTCTACGACGATTTCGAGATCGCCGATTACCAGTGTCACCCGGCACTGAAAGCTCCCGTCGCCGTGTAGGCGTGGCGGCTCGCATCAAAGAATGGGCAAAAAGAAGCCCGCCGGGAGGAGTTGGGCGGGCAAGGGGGATTCCGATGCACGAAGCGTTGCGCCGCTTCGATCACTTCATGTTCGACGTTCGCTGGGCGATGCCTCCCCGGCGTGAAGATATCTAGACGACGCTGCGCGCGGCGCTCACCCGCTCGGCCAGCTCGATCAACTTCGCTTGAATCGTCGGCGAGTCAAGACCGCCCTGATCACGATTGACGACGTCCGAATCCCCGCCTTGGCCGACCAGCCAGTAGTGGGCGAATTCAGGAGCGAACGTGTCCATGAGGAATCTCGATTGTCAGCGTTTGCCGTCGTTGCGAATATATAAGCAATGGACGTGCCACGCGCACCCGATTCCTTCAAAGCGGAGACTGACTTCGCAATTTGCCGGGCGTGGAACATTTTTCGGCATGCCCCTTGCAGACATTGCGCCGCACCACTAACCGCGACAAATGTCGCGGAAAACCGACACGCTGTATGACAATGGTATTAACACCATGATTTGATGAAGGAAACCATGTCGCTAGAGAACGACACGACCGACGGCAACGAACGCGCTTTGACGCCATGGCCTGGAATGCAGGTTTAGGTCTTGGTTTCCTTGAACATCGACGGCTCCAGTTTGTGCCGCTGCAACAGCTTGTAGAACTCCGTCCGGTTCCGCTTGGCGAGTTGAGCAGCCTGCGTCACGTTGCCGCCGGTGATCTTGAGCAGCCGCACCAGGTAGTCGCGCTCGAATGTCTTGCGCGCTTCCTCGAAGGGAACCAGTGCAGCGTCATCCTCCTTCAGCGCGTTCTGGACCAGCGAGGCGGGAATCATCGACGTTGTCGCCAGTGCCAGGGCCTGTTCCAGCAGGTTGAGCAGCTGGCGAACGTTGCCCGGCCACGGCGCGGCGACCAGCAGCGCCATGGCGTCGGGTGCCAGTGTGGGGATGGGCTTGTGGTAGCGCTCGGCCAGCTTGCGCAGGAAATACGCGGCGAGCAGCGGGATGTCCTCGCGCCGCTCCGCGAGCTGCGGCAGCCGCAGCGACACGACGTTGAGCCGGTAATAGAGGTCCTCACGGAACAATCCGGCCGCTTTCTGCTCGTCCAGGTCGCGGTTGGTCGCCGAGATCATGCGCACATCCACCGGAATGGCCTGCGTCGATCCCACCGGCCGCACTTCTCCCTCCTGCAGCACGCGCAGGAGCTTCACCTGCAACGACAGCGGCATGTCGCCGATCTCGTCTAAGAAAAGCGTACCGCCGTCCGCCGCCTGGAACAGCCCCTTGTGCGCCTGGACCGCGCCGGTGAACGCCCCCCGCGCGTGGCCGAAGAGTTCGGATTCGAGCAGTTCTCCGGGAATCGCTCCGCAATTGACGGCGACGAACGGACGGTCTTCGCGGCGGCTGGCCCGGTGGACGGCACGGGCGAGCAACTCCTTGCCGGTGCCTGAATCGCCGTAAATCAGCACGCTGGCATCGGAATCGGCGACGAGCTTGGCCTGCCGCAACAGGTCTTCCATGGCCGGACTGCGGGTGATGATGCCGTTGCGCCACTCGCCGGTGGCCGCGTTGCCCGGGCTCGCGTCGTCGCCCGACAACTTGAGCGCCGATGCAACCAGTTGCAGCAGCTCCCTGCTATCGAAAGGTTTGGTGAGGAACCCGAAGACGCCGCGTTGCGTTGCGGCGACGGCATCCGGGATCGTGCCATGGGCGGTCAGGATCAGCACCGGCAGTGCAGGATGCTGGCGATGTATCGCGTCAAACAGCTGCAGGCCGTCGATGCCGGGCATGCGCAGGTCCGTGACCACCGCTGCGGGCCGCTGCACGGCGATGGCCGCAAGCGCGGTCTCGCCGCTTTCTGCGGTGCGGATCTTGTAACCCGCAGACGTGAGGCGCAGGCTGATCAACTTGAGCAGGTCGGGATCGTCGTCGACCAGGAGGATGTCACCGATACTCATTCGTCGCCTTTAGCGTCCCGGTTCAACCGCCGCCACCGCCGCCGCCGCCACCACCGCCGCCGCCTCCACCACCGCCCCCGCCGCCGCCACCACGCGACCGGTCCCGCAGCAGGCTGCGTTCCATTTGCCGCAGGGCTTCGAGCTTCTGCACGGCGGCCTCGGCCTTTTGCTGTTCGTCGCGAACCGCGCGCTGGCGCTCGGCGATCTGCACTTGCAATACCACGGCGAGCTGCTTGACCGAATTCGGGCCGGGTCCGCCCTTCGCGACGTTGTCCAAAAGCTGCAGCGCGCGCTGATCATCCTGAGGATTGACGCGCGCCAGCGAATAGAGCACGGCCAGGCGCACCCGATTGACGTCATTGCGCTGCTTGGCCAACGTCTGCGTCGCCACCGGCAGTTCGCGCCGGAGTTCGTCCGGTGACAGGTTTCCATAACGCTGCAGGTCGCCCAGCAACGCAATTAGCTGCTGGTCGTCGGTGTTTTGCTCGGGCGCCGTGGCCTGCGGCGCTGCCGATGGTGCGGCTAGCACCACAGTATTCCCATCCGGCGCGGAGGGCGCCGCGGCTTCCGGCAGCACGGCCATCGGCAACGGCTCCACCGTTTCGATCGGCGGATACTCCACCAGCATCGTTGGCGCCGGAACCACTTCAGGCTCGAACTCCTCCTGGGGCGTCAGCGTCACCGGCGGCCGCATCGGCGTCGCGCATCCGGCAAGCCAGATTGCCAGCAGGAGCGCCACCCATGCGCTGCGCGCCGACTTCACTTGTGCACCTCGATCGCCACCGGGGATGCCGGCGCCTTCCTGGCCTGGACTTCGCCGGTACCGGCCGCCAAAGGCAGCGATAGCCGAAACCGCGTGCCGCGTTGCCCGTCGGCACGGTCGAGCACCTCGATGCGCCCCCCATGCGCCAGCGCGTATTCGCGGGCGATCGCCAGTCCCAGGCCGGATCCCTTCACCTTGCCGTCGGCCGGCGGCTTGCCGGTGTAGAACGACTCGAAAACGCGTTCACGGTCCGCGGGAGGGATGCCCGGGCCCTGGTCGACGACATCGAGCACGGCATTGCCGGAATGCGGAACCAGCGTGATTTCAATCTGTCCCGCCCGCGGCGAATACTTGATCGCGTTCGACACTAGATTGTCGATCACCGTGCGGATCTTTTCGGTGTCCCCCACGATGATCACGGGCAAAAGCTTCACGTCCACCGTGATGATGCGCGCCAGCGCCGCGAGCTTCTGCTCCTTGACCACGCGCCGTATGACCTCGGGCAGCGCCACCGGACCCAGCGTGGCGGGCTCCATGCCCCCGGTCTGGTGGTACTTGAGCAGGTCCTCGATAAGCCGTTGCAGCGACAGCGTGTTTTCACGGACGATGCGCACGATCTCCTGCTGCTCCGGCGCCAATCGACCGCCGATGTTGTCGCGCAAAAGCTCGGCGCCTTCGCGCACGGCGGTAAGGGGGGTCTTCAACTCGTGCGACACATGACGCAGGAAGCGGTTCTGCTGTTCCTCCAGTTCGCGCAGGCGGCTCCTCAGCCATTCGAGCCGCTGCCCGACGTAACGCAGGTCCTGCGGCCCGTTCACCTCGATCGCATGCGTGAAGTCCGCCGTGCCCATGCGCCGGATGGCTTGGTCGAGCTGGCGAATCGGACGCGCAATCAGGACGGCAAAGAAAATTGCGAGCGCCAAGGCGATGGCGGCCGCGGCAAGTGTCAAATAGATCCACTTTTCGCGCCCCTGGTCCGCCGTGTCCTGCAACCGTTCGATTGCGCGCTGCGTGAGCTGGTTGGTCGCGGTCAGCATGCCCTGCGCGCGTTCCACCAACTGCCCGTAGCCGTCGGCCAGGTTCCGGATCGTGTCGGGCGTGCGCGTGTTTGATACCAGCTGATTGTAGAGATTGGTCTCGATGTCGGCGAGCTTGGTGAGCGCGGCGATCTGCGCGCTTTCCAGCGGCAATTGCCCGAGCTGGCCCGTCGTGCCGCGGAAGTCCTGGCGTACGCGCGCGTAATCTTCGAGCAGCGCCGGGTCCTCGAGGATCAGCTGCTGCCGCGCGAGGCGCTCGAGCGTGGTCGCCTGCTCGAAAAGCAATCGGCTGGAACGCCCGGCCTGTGCTGCCTGCAGCACCTCCTGTCGGCTCTCCGACGCCAGCCGGTCGAGCGAATAGATCAGTTCGCCGAGCGCATAAAGCAATGGCAGGCTGACGAGCAGGAAGCCCAGCAGAATGAACTTGAGGAAGGAGCGTGGGTAGTACACGCGAAATAGGCGTTCCGAATTGGCGAGTCGATACGGCGAACCGGTCGCTCCAACACGTGGGCGACCGTTATAATCGCACGCATTATGACAGCACTCGCGCTGATCGCCGCCGTGGCGAGGAACGGCGTCATCGGCGGAGGAAACACGCTTCCCTGGCGCCTGGCAGCTGACCTCAAGCGCTTCCGCGCGCTGACGACCGGCCATACAGTGATCATGGGACGCCGGACATGGGAGTCGATCGGGCGTGCTCTGCCCGACAGGCAGAACATCGTCGTGACCAGGAGGCTAGGCTATGCCGCCGACGGCGCATCGGTGCAATCGTCGCTGGACGAGGCGCTGCGGGCAGCGACGCTGCCGGCGCCTGTGTACTGCATCGGCGGCGGCGAACTGTATGCTCTCGCCTTGCCACGGGCTGCCACGCTGTTTCTGACGGAAATCGACCGGAATTTCGACGGTGACACGCGGTTTCCGGACTTCGACCGGGCGGCGTGGCGCGTAGCCGCGCGCGAGGAGCATCGTGCGCCCGAGGGCTTCGACTACGCCTTCGTGACCTACGAGCGCCGCTGATTACTGCTGCGCCCAGGATTCTTCAACACCCACCCTACAGGACCAGAACATGTCGGAAGGCTTCCACGTACACGGCCCCCACGATCACGAAGTCGAGCACAAGGCGCATTCGGGCGATCCGATGGCCGCGCGTGTTGCCGTCATGACCGCGATTCTCGCCACCATCGGCGCGCTGATCAGCTACCAGGGCGGCGCCACGCAGAACGCGGCGCTGCTGTACAAGAACGAGGCGGCGATCAAGAAGACCGAGGCGTCGGATCAGTGGAACTTCTACCAGGCGAAGAGCAACAAGCAGAATCTGGCTGAACTGGGCGCGACGCTGGCCACCGGCAAGACCTCCGACGACTATCGCACCGAGGTCGAGCGCTACAAGAAGGAAAAGGAAAAGATCATGGTGGACGCCAAGGCACTGGAACAGGCCAGCCGCGACGCCGACGCGAAGAGCGACGAATCGATGCACCTGCACCACCGCTGGGCGCAATCGATGGCGCTGATCCAAATCGCCATCGCGCTCGCGGCGATCACGCTGCTCACGCGCCAGAAGTGGCTGCAATGGATGGCGTACGGCGCCGGCATCGGCAGCCTCGTCGTCGGCGCGCTCGCGTTCGCGCACATCTGACGCCATCACGCGAGCTAATACTGCCGACGACGGTCGTTTCGAAGGATAATGCGGGCCTTGCTGCTCACTAACGGGGCGCGGCGACAAGCGGACGAACGTGTCGGTCGCCGCGAACAGCCTTCCTGCCCGGATGGCGAAATAGGTAGACGCAAGGGACTCAAAATCCCTCGGCCGCAAGGCCATGTCGGTTCGATTCCGACTCCGGGCACCAATTGACGGCTGGCGAGGCAAACGGTTGCAGACCCCATGTCCGTCCACACGCTCGCCGATTTTGCGTACGACCTGCCGCCCGAGCTGATCGCGCAGGCGCCCTCGCCGACACGAACCGGCAGCCGGCTTCTGCACGTCGCCGGCGACCGGCTCGCTGACTTGAGGTTTACGGATCTCCCGGACCTCCTGTGCGCGGGCGACCTGCTCGTCTTCAACGACACGCGCGTGATCAAGGCCCGCGTGCATGGGCGCAAGTCCACCGGCGGCAAGGTCGAGATCATGGTGGAGCGCATCGTGGCGGACGACGAGGCCTGGGTGCAGCTGCGCGCAAGCCACGCTCCAGAGGTCGGCGGGACGCTGCTCCTTCCCGGCGGCGCGACGGCAACCGTCGTCGCGCGGGACGACCGCTTCTGGCGATTGGACTTCGCAGGCATGGTGTCGCTCGTGGCGTGGCTCGAGCAGCACGGCGACATTCCGCTGCCCCCTTACATCGCCCGCTCCCCCGGGCACGACGACGACGCACGCTACCAGACCGTCTATGCCCGCGAACCCGGCGCGGTCGCGGCGCCGACCGCCGGACTGCATTTCGACGAGCCGCTGCTGGCTGATTTGGGCCGTCTCGGAATCGAACGGGCATTCGTCACGCTGCATGTCGGCGCAGGTACGTTCGCGCCTGTGAAGTCGAACGACCTGACGCTGCATCGGATGCACAGCGAGTGGTATCGCATTCCGGAAGATACCGCACGGATGGTGCGCGCGGCGCGTGCGCGCGGAAGCCGTATCATCGCCGTCGGCACGACCAGCCTGCGCGCGCTTGAATCGGCCGCTGGCGCGGACGGCCTGCAGGCGGGCTCGGGTGAGACGTCGCTCTTCGTGACGCCAGGCTATCGTTTCCGCGTCGTCGACGTGCTGCTCACCAACTTCCACCTGCCGAAATCGACGCTTTTGATGCTGGTCTCGGCATTCGCCGGGTACGGAAACATCCGCGCGGCCTACGCGCACGCCGTTGCCGAGAGGTACCGATTCTTCAGTTATGGTGATGCGATGTTCCTGATGCCCGCTCACGGCACTGCCATCGGCTGACGCCAAAACCCGACACCCACACGCAGAAGCGTCGTTGTTTGACGACAATCGCCTTCAAGGCTGTTCCTTGTGCAACAAAACCGATGAGCGGAAGGCGCCGGATGGCCGGTTTGCCTTGGCAACATCGGGGTAACGCGATACTCTCACAGCAACCAAATTCATAGCGGAAATCGCCCCGACTTTCAATTCGGGACACGGAGTTCGTATTTCCATGAAATCTGCCCCATCCAGTGTTGGCCATCGCTTGGCCGCGGTATTCGGAATGTTTGCCTGCTGTCTGGCCGCGCTCGCCGCGTCGCCGGCGCATGCTGCACGGGTTGGCGTCCTGTCCGACAAGTATGCGGTGGAGACAGCCGCTGACTTCGCAGCGAAGATTCCCGGCCATACCTTCACCGGCGTTGATACGTTTACGACAGTGCCCACGCTGGCATCGCTGACGTCCTCCTTCGACGCGCTGCTGGTGTTCGAAGACGGTGTCTTCGCGAACTCGACGGCCGTGGGTGACGTCGCCGCGGCATTTGCCAACACGGGCCGGGCAGTCGTCGTGGGTACGTTCTACGACCAGGACCGCAGCGACTCGGCCAATCCGGCGCTGGTCATCCCCGCTCACGGCTGGGGCGCCCTCGAAGGCATTGACCCGTCGACGACCGACGGAATCGGCGTGCGCACCGACGGGACCGGCCAGCCCAATCTTCCGCGTGTCCTCAACGCCGCCAGCATCGTGCCGCATCCGCTTACCCAGGGCGTGACTGCGCTGGGTGCGACCTCAGGCTTCGCGGGAGGCAACGAGGCCAAGGCCGGAACCATCGTTCTCGCCAACTGGACGGAGCTCAATGCACACGGGCT
>Ga0302321_100002980_pt1 | contig 14515 bp, 15 predicted proteins | sample Fen_T0_1_FD_202505 | JGI IMG/M metagenome (GOLD analysis project Ga0302321, IMG submission 202505) | Peat permafrost microbial communities from Stordalen Mire near Abisko, Sweden - Fen_T0_1 | ecosystem: Environmental > Terrestrial > Soil > Wetlands > Permafrost | place: Sweden: Abisko...
ATATCTTCGAATTTATCCAAGTTTAACATCCAACGCATGAGCAGGCGGTGAGGCAGGCTCCGGGTGGCGTTTCTTCACTCGGGAGGTGTCAGCACAGTGATGCATAGCGCGTCAAGGGAACCAGTTTGAGCAACCAAGTGCCATCGGTGGAGATTAGGGTTGCGGAAAACCCGGGCCCCGGCGATTGTACCGGCTGCATGCGTCGAGCGCGTAACCCTTCGCGCTCCGTGTGCCTTACATAAACCTCGCGCTTCCGCCCTTTTGGGCGAGCGCCTTAAACAAACAGAAATACATAACATGTCAGAAGTAACAACGTCCGGCGAGGCCTCGGTGGCCCCCGTCGAGACTCCCAGCGCGCCGCTTGCCCCTGCTCCCGTTTTCGGGGCCAGTCGAGGCTCAGGCTTGGCGCGCGGCAAGCGCCCCAGTGCGCCCGCTCCCGCCACCAGTAAAGACGCCGCTCCCAGCAGCTATCAGCCGACCGCCATCCAGGTCGTTAATCATCAACGCGAATACATCAACCCGTTCGCGCCCGTGCCCGCTCCCGCCCCTGTCGTAGAAACGCCAGTCGTCGCCGAGCAGCCCGTCGCGTCCGTAGTCGTGTCCGCCGAGCAATCCGCTCCCGTAGTATCAACCCCAGTTGTCGAGGTCGTTCCTGTCGCAGTCACGCCAGCTCCGGTCGCCCCTGTCGAAAACTTCACGCCTGCTCCCAAAGCAGTCGTCGAACCCAAAGCCGAACTCAAAATCCTCCCTCCCGAGGAAATGGCGCGCCCGGCTCAGAGCTGGGAGATCGGTGGTCAATCTGATAAACCGACCGCCAGCGCCAATCCGCGCCGTGAAGGTCGCCCGGATTTTCGTCCTCAGCGCCATGACGAACGTCAAGCGGCTCGCCGCGACGACGCTCGTCCGGCTGCTCGTTCAGATGATCGTCCGGCCCGCAGCGAACAACCGCAGGACCCGCGCAACGAGTTTCGCCCCCGCGAACCGCGTCGCGAGCCGTCCGGCGATCGCCGCGAATCCTTTGGCGAACGCAAAGAACAATCCAGTGAACAACCCCGTCGCGAACAGCGCACGTTTGAACCGAAGCCCACGCCCGCCGTTGCCGAAGCCAAGAAATCTGGCTTTCTCGGTTGGTTGAAGGGTCTGTTCAGCGGCGATGCCCCTGAGAAGACTCCGGCGGCCCCAACCGCTCGTCAGGACGAACGTTCCGGCGGCGAAGGCCGTCGTTACGAAGGCGGCAATCGCGGTGGCAACCGTGGCGGCCAATATAATCGCGGAGGCGGCGGTGGTGGACGCGGTCGCGGCGGTTATCGCGGCGACAATCGCGGTGGCAACCGTGGTCCTCAGTTCGGCGCCGGCCCAGAAGGCCAGGGCCAGAATCAGAACCAAAGCGGTCCGAATCCCGAACAGCATGGTCACGGCGGCGAACAACGTCGCTTTGATGACGGCAATCGTGGTGGCGGTCGTCGTCATCATCGTGGTGGCCGTGGTCGTTTCCGGGGTGACAACCGCGAAGGCGGCAATCGTTCCGAAGGTGGCCCGTCCGGTGGTCCTTCGAGCGGACCGACCAGTTAAACCTTGCCAAAGCCGCACCGGCTGCACGCATTTCAAGGCGTCCGTTTCGACGGACGCCTTTTTTATTTCCTGCGCCCACGCGCCTGCTACGTTTTCCCGCAACCACTCGCACCACGCCCCTCATGGCAGACCTCATCGTTAACGGCGGCAAGCCCCTCTCTGGCACGATCATCCCGTCCGGCAACAAAAACTCCGCGCTCCCCATCGTCTGCGCCTCGCTGCTCACCGACGAACCGGTCTCGCTCAAGAACGTTCCCGAGATAACCGATATCGGCAAGATCGTGGCGTTCATGACTTCGCAGGGCTCGCATATCGAGTGGAACAAGGCCACCGGTGAAATGCGCCTCGATCACTCGGGCTTCAGAAACACGCTCACTAATCACGAGCTCCCGCAGGACATGCGCTCCACGGTGCTGCTTTACCCAGCCCTCCTGTGCCGCGTCAAAAAACTCTGCATCAGCGCCAACGCCACCGGCTGCTCACTCGGCGTGCGCGAGATCGACCCGCACCTGGAAATTTTCGCCAAACTCGGCGCCACTGTGTCGCCTGGCGAACCACTCGTAATCGAACTCGCCGAACAATTTCAAGGCAACCGTCACTGGTGCGACTACATGTCTGTCACCGTCACGGAGAATTTTCTCATGTGCGCTTCGGTCGCTCGCGGCACCTCGACACTGATCAACGCCGCCAGCGAACCCCACGTGCAAGATCTCTGCGCCGTGCTCGTGTCGATGGGTGCGAAGATTGAAGGCATTGGCACCAGCATGCTCCGCGTCGAAGGCGTCGATCAGCTACACAGCACCACCGCAACGATCGCCACCGACTATCACGAAGTCGTCACCTTCCTCGCGCTCGGTGCGATCACCGGCGGCGAAGTGCGCGTCAAAAATTCCCTGCCACACCACTTCGACCTGATCACCCGCGCGTTCAAAAAACTCGGCGTCGTCATCGAGCACGAAGGCGACACCGCCATCGTGCGCCCGAACCAGTCGCTCATTATCGAACAACCGTACACCACTAATCTTTTGCCGAAGATCGAAGCCGCGCCGTGGCCGTATTTTTCCGTGGACCTGCTGCCGCTCATGATCGCGCTCAGCACGCGTTCTACTGGCACGATCCATTTTTGGAACAAGGTTTACGAAAACGGTTTTTCCTGGATGCCCGAGCTCGCGAAGTTCGGCGCGCACGTGCTCGTCAACGATCCACACCGTATCGTCATTTTTGGCAACCGCCCGCTTCGGCCTGCGATCGTCGATGCGCCGTACGTGATTCGTGCGACGATCGCGCTCTACATGGTCGCCGCCAGCATTCCGGGCCGCAGCGTGGTGAAAAACGCCGACACCATCAAACGCGCTCACCCACGCTTCGTCGAAAACCTTCGCGCCCTCGGCGCTGAAGTGGAATGGAAATAAGGAATTGTTAATCTGGAACTCAGGAACTCTGGAACCAGCATTCAAGCCATCGTTACATCAATCTTTCATCCTGCCTTTTTCCAGCGTTCCTGAGTTCCAGATTAAATAATTTCCCCATGCCTGCGCCTGAATCGTCCTCCAAGGGAGTTAACTTCCTGACCAACGCCCTCGCTTCGCCCATCTCGCCGGTCGAGGCAGCGCTGCGCCCGCTGTCGTTCGCCGACTTCACCGGTCAGGCTAAAACCATCGAACGTCTCCAAGTCATGGTCGGCGCCGCCAAGCGTCGCGGTGATGCGCTCAATCACATCCTCCTCAGCGGCCCGCCCGGACTCGGGAAAACTACGCTTGCGTTCATCCTCGGGAATGAGCTTGGGAAAACGGTCCGCGTTACCTCTGGCCCGGTTGTTGAGAAAGCCGGCGACCTTGCCGGTCTTTTGACGAACCTTGAAGAAGGTGACATTCTTTTCATCGACGAAATCCACCGCATCCCGAAAACCGTCGAAGAATATCTCTACTCCGCGATGGAGGATTTCCGCCTCGATATCATGATCGACCAGGGGCCGAACGCCCGCAGCGTCCGCCTCTCGATTCCGCGTTTCACGCTCGTCGGTGCCACCACGCGCGCCGGTCTGCTCACCGCTCCACTGCGCTCACGTTTCACGCTGCAAACCCGTCTCGATTACTATGACGCCTTGACGCTCGAAGGTATTGTTAAACGCAGCTGTGGTCTCTTGAAAGTTGAGATCGACGCCGGCGGCGCTCGCGAAATCGCCACGCGTTCACGCGGCACTCCGCGTGTCGCCAATAACCTGATACACTTCGTCCGCGACTTCGCCCAGGAACGCGCCAAAGGCATCATCACAAAACCCGTCGCCGCCGCTGCACTCGAACTGCTCGAGATCGATGCTGCTGGTCTCGACGAGATGGATAAACGCATGCTCCGCATCATGGCGGAGAATTATCGTGGCGGCCCTGTCGGGATGAGCACCATTGCCGTCGCCGTTGGCGAAGAAGCCGAGACGCTTGAGGAAGTGCACGAGCCATTCTTGATCCAAGAAGGTTATCTGCAACGTACCCCGCAAGGCCGTGTGCTGACGCCCAAAGGTTACCAAGCCATTGGTCTCAAAGCCGCGGACGGTAGTCAGAATACTTTGTTGTAACATTTTGCTTTGCGAAAACGTATGCAGGTTATTGAAACCACCGGCATCGCAACTCCTCTGCCAGTTTCAAAACCGGCAAGCATGTGCAATGAATCACCCTTTTCGAACAGTAGTATGCTCTCTAAATTATTCCAGCACAGTAACATTTTGAAATTCATGATCCTGCTCGCAGGTTCATCCTATATTCAGGCGCAGTCCGAAAGCCCGAGCATTGCGGAAAAAATTTCGGCCGATGCGGTTAAAACGAAGTCGGAAGTCGGGTTCTCGGTCTCGTCGGGGTTTGATTATTCCACGGGCAAGTATGGCTTGAATGAGAAGACTGAAATCTACGTTGGGTACCTGACTGGAAAATGCACGTATGGCGATTTAACGACGCGGATTTATGTGCCGTATGAGTCCATCTCGAGTCCTAGCTCTGTTACGATCGTGAATGGTCGCCCGGTCGCCACAGGTGGAGTCAGGAATTCGGGTCTCACCCAGGCTCAAGTTTTGCGCCAATCCGGACTGACCTTGGCACAATTCCTAGCGCTTACCGCCAAACAGAAACAAGCGGTGGTGGATGCCGCGGTAAAGGCGCTCCTGGGTTCGACGGCAACCTCAACCAGCACAACGACTGCAAAGAATAAGAACGCTGGCGTTGGTGACGTTTCTGTTTCGGCTGATTATGATATTTATAGCGACAAGGAATCCGGCACTTATATCAGTCTCACCGGTGGCGTGAAGCTGGCCACGGGCGATGCGGACAAGGGACTTGGTTCTGGAAAGGCAGATTACAATGTCAGCGCAGATTTTTACAAAAGAATCGGCGACTTTGCTCCTTACGTGAGTTTTGGTTATAGTTTTGTAGGGAAGCCGGCGGATTCTGATCTCAAAAATTACTATTCAGCCAGCTTTGGGAGCAGTTATGCGATAACGAGCAGCACCAATATTGATCTGGCGTTTTCCACTACAGGGCGATCCAGCACGAGTTCGGGCGTGGATAATGAATTATCGCTTGGTCTGAGCCAGGACCTCGGTGATTCTTGGAATCTTGATATTCACGGACTCCTCGGAGTCAGTGCGTCGGCGCCCGACTTTGGCGCTGGGATTAGACTGCGTTTATTATTTTAACATGCGTGTCCTGGTCGTTGACGATGACCTTAAAATCTCCTCGTTCGTAGCAAAAGGTCTGCGCGAGGCAGGGTTTGCGGTCGATACCGTAGCCAATGGCCCTGACGCGCTAGCCGTCGCTCGCACCACACCGTTCGACGTGGCCGTCATCGATGTGATGTTGCCCGGCTTTGACGGGCTCGAATTGATCGGCAAAATGCGCAACTTGGGCCTGAAGCTTCCCGTGCTCATCCTGAGCGCCCGGCGCAGTGTGGATGACCGCGTGGCCGGACTGCGTCGCGGAGGCGATGATTATCTGACCAAGCCCTTCTCCTTCACCGAGCTGTTGGCTAGAGTACAGGCCTTGGTTCGGCGTAGTACGGCTCAACCAGAAATGACGCGCCTGGTTTATGCTGATGTGGAGATTGATCTGCTTTCGCGACGAGCCACGCGTGTGGGCGAGACCCTGATTCTGCAACCTCGGGAATTTGCCTTGCTGGAATATCTTATCCGTAATGCGGGTCGTGTGGTTTCAAAGACCGCCGTCCTGGAGCACGTTTACGATTACGGTTTTGATCCGCAGACCAATGTCGTGGATGTGCTGGTTTGTCGTTTGCGCGGCAAACTCGACCGCGAAGGCGCGCCGAAACTGCTCCATACTGAACGGGGTTTTGGCTATGTTCTCCGGAGTGAGTGAACGACCCGACTGGCGATTCAGTTTGCGCCTGGCTATGGGTGTGGGTGGATTGTTTGCCGTCGCGGTCATCGCGCTTTATCTGAGCGCGGGAACATTGTTGGAGCGTGCGTTAGTTCAGGAAGAGGCCGCGCTGGTGCTGGACCGACGGGAAGACATTCGTTTGGTGTGGCAGGATTCAGGTGCGCAAGGGTTGACCGATCTGCTCAGGGACGTTGAAACGACCACAGGCGAGCAACTCGCGGTGCGAATTGAAGCTCCGGATCGTTCGATCGTGTTCGACGGAGCCACTGCGAGTGCTCCTGACGTGCCTTGGGAAAAGCTCGGTGCCATGCTGGAGGAGAAAAATAGAAATGTGACCGCTGCCAAGGGCTGGACGGCGACGGCCATTTTTCTGTCTTCGGGCGAGCTGGCTCGGGTCGCGCGTTTCTCGAGTGTGGCGGCTGAAGTTGAATCAGCTTACCGCGGACTTTTCTTGAAGGTGGTTGGGCCGTTGTTGCTGGCGGGCGTTTCGGGTGGTGTCCTACTGGTGATTCTATCGTTGCGCCCGTTGAGGCGCACCGTGGCGGTGATGCGGCATATTGTACGAACGGGCGATTGGGCGGCGCGCGTAACCCCGCCACGCGCGGCGGGTGAGATGCGCAATCTTACGGAGGCGTTTAACGCCGTGCTCGAACGGCAGCAGCGCTTGGTGGAGAGCCTGCGCCAGTCGCTCGACTATGTGGCGCATGATCTTCGCACGCCGCTGACTCGGTTGCAGATAGCGGTAGAATCTGGTTTAGGTAAAACGGAGCGGGAGAGTTCGGCAAGAGCCGCGCTGGCTGATTGCCTCGAAGAAACGCAGCGGGTGCAGGCGACACTGGACACGTTGCTCGACGTTGCTGAGGCCGAGGCGGGCGCGATGAAGCTTAAGCTGGGGCCGATCAATGCAGCGGCTTTGCTGGCAGAGGTAGCCGAACTTTATGAATTTTCTGCTGAAGAAAAAGGGGCGAAACTCGAAATGCGTGCGATGCCGAATTTAGTGTTTGTGGGTGATCACGCGCGCTTGCGGCGTGCATTGGCCAATCTTGTGGACAATGCGCTGAAATATCTTGGCTCTGGCGGCCTGGTTGTGCTTTCAGCGGAGCGACTCACGGACGAAGTTCTTTTGCGCGTAACGGACGATGGGCAGGGCATTCCTGCCGAGGATTTGGAGCGGATTTGGGGTCGGCTATTTCGGGTTGAGCGCAGTCGTTCGGCACCCGGCATGGGTCTCGGCCTGAGCCTGGTCAAAGCAATCGCCGAGGCCCACGGTGGCCGCGCGGAAGTCACCTCGACTTTAGGCAAAGGCTCAGTTTTTCAACTTCGCCTGCCCGAGTCGCACACTTAGGGTTTAACCCTAACGCGTGGTTTTTGTTGTTCGACTGGCTTGACCGGATTGTTCGGCCGGGACCTAGGCAAACGATCGAGGGCAGGATGCTGCTTGATGTACTCGCGCAATTCGGCGTGATTTTTTAGAAAATCTGAATGCCGCAACTGCTGGGGATGTTGAGCGAGTTGTTTTTCAACATCGGGATGTTGGTCGAGAAAGCGGTCGAATTCGGCGATTTGGTCTGCGGAAATCGGGTTGGCGGATTTCCGAACTAGTTCACGGTGGATAAACCAGCGTGGTTGCCCCGCAAGATCGGCCTGGAGTGCGGGATGTTGGGCAAGAAATTCGGTGAGCTGGGGGTGGTTTTTCTGGAAAGCCTCGTTGCTGATCAAGGATGGATTTTCGCACAACCGCGCCTCGATATTGGCATGCTCGCTAAGGAATTCGGCGAAGTGCGTGAGGGCACCATTAGAGGTGGCTGATGGATTTGCTTCGGCCGGAGGAGGTGCCGAACTGGCGGGCGGGCTGCTCTCTTCGGCCCAAGTGGGACCCAAAGTGAGCGCTAGGAGCGTCACGAGCGTGCCGTAGAAGAGTTGGGGGCGTTTTAGCATGGTCCGGCCGATTACCTGGAACTGGATTTATGAAAGAGGCTCACACTTCGAAGGGTCGAAGGTGAGCCGGAGCTACTAAATAGGGCTAAATGGTAATTTAGTTCGTGGTGGTGGGCGTTACTGGCGGGGGAGGAGGAGTCGTGGGCTTGTCGCCGTCGTTATCGTTCTTCAGGTCTTTCACGTCCTTCTTGAGGTCGCGCTGGTCCTTTTTTAGATCAATTTCGTCATGATGGAGGTCTTTGCGGTCTTTGTTTAGATCTTGGACATCGTCCTTGTGGTCGGCGATTTCCTTTTTGAGCGCGATTTCGTCGGTCTTGAGCGTTTCAAGGTCCGCTTTGAGTTTTGCTTTGTCTTTTTCGACGGCGGCAGCATCGCCGGCCTTTTCGTCCGCAGCTAAAGTTTTCTTGTCTGCACTGATCGTGGTTTTGTCTTTCTTGACCGCATCACGTTGTGCTTTGGTTGCGGCCTTGTCGCCTTTCAACTCAGTCTTGTCGCCATTAATGTCTTTCTTGTCCTTTAGGATATCCTTCTTGTCGGCAGTGATGTCTTTTCGATCTTGTTTGATCGCCTTGTGATCTTTTTCAACAGGAGTGACGGCGTCCTTGGCTTGGGCGGAATAGAAGCCGGCGACGCATAGGGCGAGCAGGCTGATGGTGTATTTGATTTTCATGGGTAGGTTTATGTTTCGATGGAGTGCTTGAGTGAATCTGGCGGTAAATCCGACAGCGTTGATTGATTCAACGTTGTCATGTTGCCACAGGTTGATTGCCGCCGTCTTGCGACAACATTACCGTTTGGCAAGGTTTGGACCTGAGCGGACTCGCCGGATTTAAGCCAAAAACGCGCCGCCAGACAGTCATCGCGGTTCATGAATGTATCCATGAATGGATACAAAATACTGAGCAGTGTTCAGCCTGTTTAGCTTGAAAGACCGACACGAACACTTACCGGCAAACGCATCGGCTCGCCCTGGCTCTCGACCGGACGCAAGAGCCGCTCCGGGATGATCGCTACCAGTAACGCCGGCATCCGTACCGCAGCATCGCGCGCCAGATAGCCGAGTCCGATTCCGCCGATCACCCAGCTCATGAACTGCACCCAGACCGAGCGTACGGAGGAATCAGTCAACACCACGGCATGGTCCGACAACGATTGGGCGAGCAAAGGCGTTGTTTGCATCAGAAGGCCCAAAACGAGAAAGCTGATAGCGTTTTTAATGTTCATGAAGGGTAAAGACCGACGAAGTCCGTCCTTCTTTAAGCCACGCTCATGCCAAGCGTTCTTTGGATACCGTTAATATAACATAATTAACAGTTTATGAATTAATGCGATTGATTAATGAAGGCGTTTCATGCATTTGGCATGGCGCTTAAAAGCCACGATCTTGCAGCCTGCAAGATCGCTTGCGGCGTGTTGGTCAACTCGTTCCCGTTCAAAATGAGGTTAGCAAACCAGCGCGCGGAAATTCGAGAAGTCCGCAGTCATGCCGCCGGGCAGGCCTTTGCAGATGACCGAAACGGCATCGTGCGAATGGAGTGATTCCAGGTGCGAGCAGGCGACTTGGAAATCCTTGATGCGCTGATCCGCGTTGAGCTGCTCGTAAACCAGGCGCGCCGCGTCTTCGACGAACTTTAGGTGTGCACCGTTAAGTTCGGCAAACGCCTGTTCGTCTTCGCGCTTCACCATGACCTGTGTTTCGGTGCGCAAGGCTGTGATGCAGTGTGCGTGCAGGTCCTCGATCGTGAGTTTTTTGCCGCCGGCGATTTCGACGCGGAGCCGCGTTTTTGAACGCTGGCTGTGGGCGAGCGCGTAGATGCCGCGGGTGTCGCGAGCGTGTTCGGCAAGCTCGGCGGAACACGGACAGGCCGACGAGTAGACGAAATCGAACTCGATAAACTGGCGAAACGTGTTGTTGCGGTCCAGCCAGCCCTCGAACACAACCGAATAATACCGGTAACCCGACAGGTCGCTGCGCAGGCTGCGTTGCACCAGCGGATACGAAAAACTCAATCTGAGGCGCGCTTCACGGGAGCCGATGCGGTTCCGGTGTTCGGCGAGCACCCTTTTCAACGCGGCCGGCGTGAACACTTCGCGCCGGTGCTCGTAAAACGAGCGCATGATCCGGCTCATGTTGATGCCCTTGTGATCGGCTTCGAGCGAAACGGTGCCGGTGACGGAGGTCTCGAGTTCCACCGGCTCGCCGGATTTCGTGGCGTACTTCAGCGGTAGTTTGAAATTGGATACACCCACCTGCTGGATGGGTGTGTTTGCGCCTTCGATCGCACCGACGGCATCCATCACGTCGGGCAGTGACTCACGGTAGGCGGGCGTGATCTTGAACGCGGCATCGTAGCTGCGGGCGATTTTTGCCGGCGTTTGGGCCGTCTCCTGGTGGAGATACAGGATCTTTTTTGCGGACCCCGTGTTTCGCGCGGAGCGGGCGACGGGCGTTTTCTTTGCGGGCAGCTTGGCGTGTTTCATGTTCGTTTTTATTGTTTAAGGCCAGGCGGTTATACGAGAACCGTAGGCGCGTCGTGGAGGCTGGGTGGCTTCACGCGAACGTGCTTAGCTGGCTTTGAATTGAAAATTGAGGGCGTGGTTGTGGTACGTTTCTTGGGGCAAGTCAACGCGCTCAGTCGGCTGGCCGCTCGGCCGGCGGAGAGTCGTTAGGCGAGAAATTCGCGGAGCACCCGGCGTAGCGCGGGGCGTGCCAGATGTGCCAGATGTGGATTCGCAAAGCCGATCCACGCGACGGGCGTGGTGGTGTCGAGTGGTGTTGTCAGCTTTCCGCCGAGAGGTGCTTCGACCACGCCGCCGGCTGTCTCAAGCAAGAGTGCGGTGCAGATGTGGTACGGGTGGCAGGTGAGCGAGGAGGCGAGGCCGAGTTTGCGAATAACAAGCGGGCGAATATCCACAACCAATCGGTCCCGACCAGCGAGTAGTTCGTAGAGCTGTCCGCCGGAGGAGAGGTACTGATCGTCAAAGACGACCGGTGAGGTGCCGGTTTCGGCCGCGTGCAAGTCGTGCCAGAGGGCTTCTTCGATTTGCGAGGTGAGCGCGCGGCCGTCGGGGAAAAACTTAACGAAAGAGGCAAAGCCGTGTTTGAAGTCACGCGCCGACGAGGGATGAACGCTGAGGGGGCGGGGTTTGGCGCCGGGTTGATCGCAGGCGGTCGCTCGCAGCGGCCCACCGCGCACGGCGCTGAATTGATCGGAGCGCAGTTGTTTGGTGGTGGGGAGTTCGGTCATCGCGGCGACGACGATGTCGGCGACGTTGGTTCTGGCGCCGCGTTGGGGTGCGATGCCGGCGAGCGACCACGCGCTGCGCTTGTCGTACATGATGCAGCGCGTGCCATCGATCGGATCGAGAATGCATTTCCATGCGGTTTTCTCGACCGGCGTGCCATGGGGAAACGTGACGATTTCGCTGTCTTCGATGCCTTCCATGACGAGTTCGACGGGCATCGTGCGCGGCCAGTTTTCTTCAAACCATTCGAGAATCGCTGCCTCGCTGATTTTATCGATTTGGTAAATGGTATCGGCCTGTGTGACGGCGGCGATTTTCGCGAACGACTTTGCGTGGGCGCTGCGCCCTCCGGCCACGGCGTCGCGGATATGGTTTTGCAGCGAGCAGAGGAGGCGGCGCAGCTTTTCGTGGACGCGAGGATTGGTTTTCAACGGCAAAAGGTGAAAGCGGCAGTTTGGTTCTCGTGTGTCGGGACGCCACGACAATTTTCACTCGGTTTGGGTGTGTAGGGTTACGCAACCGGGAGGGAAATTTGGCTGCGCTAGGGTTCATTCCTTAGTTCGGTGTTTTTCGCTCGGCGAGCGGGCATCATCTGCTAGCAATTCGCCGCCGTCACAAAAAGCGCGGTGCTCAAATTTATGTCGAAAGCGAAATCCTACGTCCTCAAAACTCTCACTCTCAGCCTGCTGCTGACCTCGTTTGCCGCTTTGCGCGCAACAGCCGCTGAAGGAGCGGGATTTGATACGCGCCCGGTGCCGGTCAAAACTCCGCCTCCGGAATATCCGAGCCAGCTGGCTAAGGCCGGGGTTTCTGGAATGGTGGCCGTACGGGTCGACATTGACGAGAACGGTGCCGTGACGGCTTGTTCTGTTTCGAAGTCCAGTAACATAGAGTTTGATCAGCCTGCGATGAACGCGGTCAAGAACTGGAAATTCAAGCCCGCTCAAAAAGGTGGCAGCCCAGTGAAGGTGAGCTTGGTTATCCCGATCAAGTTCGATCTGGAGAGCTAAGGCTCTCGCGAGCAGTCGTTTTTTCACGAGACCGTGTTTTGCTGCACGGTCTTTTTTATTTTTAGTCTAGAACACCCAGGCCAGCCCGACGCGTATCCAGAGGGGTATGACGAGAACGCCGGCCACGGTGGTGCCGATCACTACGCGTACTGCTGTGAGCGGATGGCCGCCGTAGTGTTTTGCGATCACGATGGGCAAGATTCCGGCGGGCATCGCTGCCTGCACGACGAGCACGCGTTTTAGTTCGATCGTACACGGAAGATATTTTGCCACGACGAGTATGAACAGCGGGTAAACGCCGAGCCGGAGCAGCGTGGCGCTAAAAGTAATCTTGGGGTCAAACAACTCGGCAGGTTTAGCGAAGTACTGTTCGAGCGTTCCTCCGATCAGCATAAGGCCGAGCGGAATCGCGCACATCGAACTTTGGTGAATGACCTCGCGCACAAAACTCGGCACGTAAGGGCCGACGCCGAGGAGGTTTCCGGCCAGTGCCAGCAGGAGCGCGATCACGGGCGGGTTGACCAATTTTTTCCAACCTTCGCGCAGCGACAAACCGGAAAGCACTAGAATGCCCACGGTCCAGATGGCGGCTTCGCAACCGACGTTGTGCACCAACAGAACGCCGAGGCTTGCCGGTCCGAAAAGCGCCGCCATGAGCGGGATTGGGATGTAGCCGTAGTTATTGATTCCCGCCGCAAACGCGAAGGTGCGTAGTCCGTGGCCTTGCGTCAGTCCCAGTGCGCGTCCGGCGTAGAGCGAGGCAACGATGGTCGATGCCATGAGCACCAGGCCGAGGAGCGGCGCGAGCGCGAGGTTCGAGGGCACCCGCAGTGCGTCGTTGCCGAGTACGTTTTCGAAGATCAGGCACGGGTAGAGGAAGTTGACCACGAGCTTGAGCAGGCTCGCGTCGGCTTCGGCGGTCAGCCACGACAACCGGCGCAGTCCCACGCCAATCGCGATCAGGGCGAAGACCGGCAGGATGAGAATCAGGATTTGCCAGTAGGACATGGTCGGGCCGAACTGGCTGCCATCGCTTTTCCTGCCAACCAACCGGTGGTCCATGCGGCTTGGAAATTGAACCCGCCAGTCACGCCGTCGATATCGAGTACCTCGCCGGAGAAAAACAGGCCTGGGCAAATGCGGCTTTGCATCGTTTTGAAATCAACTTCGCTCAGACGAACCCCGCCACAGGTGACAAATTCCTCTTTGTTCATGCTCTTGCCGGCCACGATAAACTCGCCGGCAGCGATCTGGCCGGCGATGGCTGCAAGCAACTGGTTTGATATGGAGGTCCAGATCGCGGTGGGCGCCACGCCTGCGCCGGCGACGAGTTTCTCCCAGAAGCGTTGTGGAATGGCGAAGGGGTTCCAGGTGGCGACTTGCTTGCGGGGGTTGGCTGTGCGGGCCGCCGCCAGTTCGTTGCGCACGGTTTCGAGTGGCCGTCCGCCGAGCCAGTTGACGGTGAGGGTGAATTTGTAGTCGACGCCGTGGAGTTCGCGCGCGCCCCAAGCCGAGAGCCGGAGGATGGCGGGCCCGCTCATGCCCCAATGCGTGATCAGGAGCGGGCCTTGCTCGCGTAGTTTTAAGCTGGATACGGAGACAACGGCATTTTCGACGGAGAGCCCGGCCAGTTCGCTCAGTCGCGGATCATCGATGTGAAAGGTGAAGAGTGACGGTACGGGTGGTTCCACAGTGTGCCCGAGCTTTTGTGCAAGCGAAAGGCCGCCTGCGGCTTTGCTTCCGCCGCTGGCGATCAGCAGGCGTTGGCATTCGAGGGATTCACCGCTCGACAGCGTCACCGTAAAACCACTGCCATCGGTTTTCTTTTCGGCGTTGGTGACACCGGCACCGGTTCGCACTTTCACCCCGGCCGCCGTAGCGGTTCGGGTGAGGCATTCCACGATCGTTGCCGAATCATCTGTTATCGGAAACATGCGGCCATCGTCCTCGGTTTTGAGTTCGACTTTTCGGGCTGCGAACCAGGCGATCGTATCGCGCGGCTGCCAGCGGGAAAATGCGCCGAGTAATTCGCGGCTGCCGCGCGGATAGCGTTTCACCAGTTCGCGAGGCTCGAAGCAGGCGTGCGTGACATTGCAGCGTCCGCCACCCGAAACACGTACCTTCGACAAAAGGTTGGACGTCAGCTCAAAGATGAGCACCTCGGCTTCGGGGTTCGACTCGGCACAGGCAATTGCGGAAAAGAATCCGGCAGCGCCGCCACCGACGATAATCATTCGAGGTTTACTCATGAAGCCGCAGCCTGCGCGCCAGATCCCCGTGTGTCCAAAACGAAAAAAACGCCGACCCTTGTGGGTCGGCGTTGGAAACGAAAACGTTTAGAAATTATTCTTTGTCCTTTTCTTTGCGCGG
>Ga0302321_100002981_pt1 | contig 14514 bp, 9 predicted proteins | sample Fen_T0_1_FD_202505 | JGI IMG/M metagenome (GOLD analysis project Ga0302321, IMG submission 202505) | Peat permafrost microbial communities from Stordalen Mire near Abisko, Sweden - Fen_T0_1 | ecosystem: Environmental > Terrestrial > Soil > Wetlands > Permafrost | place: Sweden: Abisko...
CTTCTTTCATGCCCGCCGAGCTGACGCGGATGTAGCGGGCTCGGCTGCGGAGTTCGCTGAGATTTTTTGCGCCGAGGTAACCCATGCCGCTTTGTAGACCGCCGATGAGATTGGCCAGTACGTCGTCGGTTGAGCCGGAGACCTCTTTCAATGCCTCGATTCCCTCTGCGGTGATCTTGCGGGCGTTATCGTTTTTGTCGTGGCCGTAGCGAGCTGCCGAACCAGCCTTCATCGCCGAGAGACTACCCATGCCGCGATACTGTTTATAAAGTTTGCCGTTGATCTCCATAATTTCACCTGGTGCTTCACGGCAGCCCGCGAGCAGGCCGCCGAGGATCACGGAATCGGCGAGAGTGAGGGCTTTGACGATATCGCCTGATTTGGTAATGCCACCGTCGGCGATGATGCGAACGCCTTTCGCGGCGGCGCCTTTGCTCGCGGCAAAAAGCGCAGTGAGCTGGGGAATGCCGACACCGGCCACAATGCGCGTAGTGCAGATCGAGCCTGGGCCTTGGCCGACTTTGATGGCATCCGCACCGCACTCAGCGAGGTATTCGACGCCCGATGCACTTGTGACGTTGCCGGCGATAATCGTGAGCGAAGGAAATGCACTTCGGACCATTTTAACCATTTCGCCTACGCCAGCGGTATGACCGTGAGCAGTCGAAATGGCGACGGCGTCGACGGATTCGTCCATTAAACTGCCGACGTGACCGATGATCTTATCGCGATCAAGTTCGCCGGTAGGCTTGCGAATGGGTGAGAGCGCTGCGCCGACCACGAGGCGAAAGTTTGCGTCGCGCGCTGGTTTGCGGCGTGACTTGATTTCGCTGGTGATTCGCTCGACATCCGAGCTGGTCACCAGACCGCGGAGACGCCCCGTGTCGTCGAGCACGAGCATCTTATTAACGCCAACGTGTTCGTTGAAAAATGCGTCGGCAGCCTTGATCGGATCTTTAGACACGTTGCGCTCGTGCTCGGTGACGAGTTGTGCGCGCGGCGTCATCACGTCAGCGATTTTTTTGGACTTGTAGCGTTCCTTGACGACGTTGCCAGAGAGCAGGCCGGCAAGTTTCCCTTCGCGGTCGACGACCGGGAAAGTTGAGAAAGCGAATTTCTTCTGCTCGATCATCGCGAGCACGTCCGCCACCGATGCATCGATGGCGACAGTGATAGGATCCTGGATAAGGCCGTGAATGTGGCGCTTAACGCGGGCGATTTCCTTCACCTGGTCCTTCGGCGTCATATTATAGTGGATCAGGCCGAGACCGCCGTTGAGTGCCATCGCGATCGCCATGCGCGACTCGGTGACGGTGTCCATGTCGGACGAAATTATGGGGATCGGGAGGCGCAGTGTCTCAGAAAGCGCCGTGGAAGTGTCGGCGTCCTTCGGCAAAATCTCCGAGTAAAGAGTGGCAAGCGAGACGTCGTCGAAGGTCAGCGCTGTCGGCAAGCTGGAGCGGAAGAATTCATCGGCTGCCAAGTAGAACTCGGCGTCGGCCGGATGAGTGGCGGGTGATGCAACCTTAGTCATGGTTGCCACAATCGAAATAATGGCGCCCGGAAAAACCTCAATGGAAATTTTTAGCACCGTTGCAGGTGCACCTCCTGAATCGCTTTGGCCGGCTCTAGGCACCAACTAGCTCGGTGGTGGCTTCGGACTGCCGCGTTCTTGCCGCATCGAGCCGACGACGTCTTGGAAGCGCAGGCGGTTGTCTACCGATGCCTCCATCAAGGCCTCGTGCGCGGATAGAATGAGTTCCGAGCATGCCTCGCGCGTTTGTACGCGAGAAACTTCCATCGTTTGTTCGATTCGTGGGCAAATTTCGTGGCTGATCGTGAAACGCTCCAACACGCCGAGTTCATGCAATTGCTGGATCACACGCGCACCGGGCTGATGAAGTGTGACCTCGCTCGCGAGTTGGAGCAATAAGCCCAGCATGGTCGAATCCATGCTTTCGCACGCAGCGAGATCGATGTTGATCGCGGCTGACCGTCCTTCGTGCGCCTGCCGGATAACTTCTCGCAACGTGGGTGCAAGCTGCCAAGTGGCGGTCCCCGAAAATACTGCGATACAGTTTTGCTTGTACCAACCCGCTTTGATTCGCCCGCGAATCTCTGGACTGGCCGCGCGTAGTTTCTCTGGCATTACGAATTTGATCGATGGCGTATCGATTGGCGCAGGTTTAAGAACAGGATCGGTCCGACGGAAAACGATAAACGTCATGTCATCGGTTGGCGCTGTGCCTTCAAGGAACTTTGCGCGCGCCTCTTCAATGGCGCGGCCAACCTCTGCGGCGGTCTTTCCAATATGGGACTTAATAAGTTCTAATAGCCGGTTCGGTGAAAATTCTGTGCCTGTAACATCACGCGTTTCCGTGAGCCCATCTGAATAAAATAGCAGAGTGTCGCCTTGAGCGAGTTGCAGCTCGGTCGTCGCATAAACTGACCCGGTATTGGCGCCCAAGACCGGACCTTGCGCAGGTACAGGTCGGCCCTCACTGCGACTAGTGACTAAAAACGGCGGCGGATGGCCCGCACCGGCGAAGGAAACGCGCCCCGATGCTGGATCAAACACGGCATAAATCATCGTCACGAGCACGGGTGGCTCGAATTGTTCCTCGATGACCGCGTCGTTCATGAACGCCAGCAACGCACTGGGATTGCCGAATAGGTCGTTATCGGTATTTTGCCGCATACGTGCGCGCATCAGCTCGCGCAGCGTCACGGTTACGATCGCCGCGCTTACCCCATGACCCGCGACATCGAGTAAATAGACCACCATGCGGCCGTCGGACAGGGGGAACGTGCCAAAAAAATCTCCACCAACCTGGTCGCAAGGTCCAAAGTAAGCAAAACAATCGAGCCCGGCAGTGCTTGGAAAACCTGTCGGCAGAAAACGACGCTGCACTTGTTGAGCTCGGAGCAAATCGGATTCCAATTCTTCCTCCTGTTGCCGAAGCTGGCCAAAGGCCTCGTGCAAGCGTTGAAGACTAAACTCCAGCTTGGAGTTTTGCTGCTTGAGGCTTTCGAGTAGCGCATCGCGCTCGCGGATAAGGCGGCTGCGTCCACCAGCGCGTTCGACGATCATGTTGAACGACGCCATGTCGGGCACTGGCTTGTCCATGAAGTCGAACACGCCGATTTGTAATGCGGAGATGATGTCCCTGCGCGTGCCTAGGCCAGACATTAGGATGCATACCAAGGCTGGCTGAAGGATTTTCGCGCGTTTGATTAACTCAAGGCCATCCATGCCAGGCATCACCATGTCGCTGAGCAGCAGATCAAAAATGTTGTCCTGGATGAGTTGGAGCGCCTCTTCAGCACCTGTGGCGCTTACGCAAAGATCGCCGCGCTGACGCAACAGATCGGAGATCACTCGGACGACGAGATCGTTGTCATCGACCACCAATACGCGTAAAGCCGGCATAGGTTCCTTTATCGAGCTCCAGAGGGCGTCAAAGTCACCCGCGTTTTACGTGCGACTGATCCTGTAGGAGAACAGTAGATGCGCGTTGTTGTATACCGCAAGCCTGGTTGTTCCGGCAATATGGGCTGAGATCTACTGTTTCTTCTCCAATTTTACTCTATTTGCAGATTGGCCACTGACTAGTAGCTAAAAACTGACAATTGCCTTTTCGTGGAGATCGGCGGAGGAGGAGCCAGCGAGGACGGTCCAATCACCGGGGAAAATAACGTAATCGTTCTTCTCTGAACTCCAACGGCGTAAAGCAGTCGCAGAAATAGTGGTAGTAACGGTTTTGGTTTCGCCCCGTTTCAACGAGATCCGTTTGAAACCGCAGAGCGATTCGCGGGCGGGTGCATGGGCCGAAACGGGTTCGCGAGCGTAGAGTTGCACGACTTCATCGCCATCATATTTTCCGGTATTGGTTACTTCGATACTGACAGAGAGTTCGCCCGGGGTGGCACTTTTCGCAACGCTCAGGTTTTTGTAGGCGAAGCGAGTGTAGCTGAGGCCGTAACCGAATGGATAGAGTGGTTGTCCGGGAAAATATCGATAGGTGCGGTTGGCCATTGCATAGTTTTCGAAGGGCGGCAGGTCTTTTGTCTCACGATAAAACGTGATCGGTAGGCGGCCGGCGGGGTTTGTTTTGCCTAGGAGCACGTCCGCAACCGCGGTTCCACCGGCTTGGCCGGGATACCAGGCTTGCAGGATGGCATTGAGGTTGGCGTCCGCCCAAGGAAGAGCCACCGCGCTGCCTGACATAAGTACGAGTACGACGGGTTTGCCGATGGCGTGCAGTTGTTCTAGTAATTGCTCTTGAATCGCCGGCAATTCTATCTTGGTGCGATCACCGCCAGAGAATCCGTCGAAGTTGACCTGCATCTCTTCGCCTTCAAGTTGGGCGGTTATGCCGCCGACGAAGATCACGACGTCGGCCTCGCGCGCCTTCGTAAGCGCTTCAGCAAAGCTGGAGGTTGCATTCGGCGTCGCCCATTTGAGGGCGAAGTTCGCCGGACCTTCAGTATGGGAGAACTCGATACGCACGGGCAGTCGTGCATTTTCCGGCAGGCGACGAGTGGCCGTCTTGGTTTTCGCGCCAGGCGTCCAAGCGTCGAATACGAGCTCGTCGCCGATATAAAAACGAACGCCACCGCTCGCATCGAGGGAAAACTGGTAGTCTCCACCAAGACCGGTCAACAACCAGCCGTTCCACCGCACGGAGAAATTTTGTGCGGGGACTTTTTCGGGGAGCTTGTCCTTGGACCAATTGAACGCGAGCGAACGGTCGCGATGGCGTGCGATGGGCTGGCCGGCAAGGTCGGGAGTCGCAAAATATTCGCCGTTGAGCCCGGTGTATTCACCATTGGAGAGATTGGTGCGCGGGATAGGAACGAGCGTGGAATCGCGAGCGACGTAGTCGCAACCGATATTGTAGTCGATAGCAACGTGTTCGCCTAAGGCCGCCTTAATGCCAGCCAGAATGGTGACGGGTGCGGACGGGGTGCCGTTGTAGTTGCCGAGGAGCGCAGCGAGGGAGTTTGCATTTGGGCCAATCACTGCGACGCGTTTTAGCTTCTCGGATTTCAATGGGAGCGTGCCGTCGTTTTTCAGGAGAACGATCGATTTTTGTGCGGCCGCGAGCGCGATCGCAGCGTGTGCGGGAGAATTATTTTCGCTGAAGGGGATTTTTGAATACGGCACCATCTCCGGTGGGTCGAAGAAACCGAGACGGAACATCGTGCGGAGAAGTTGACCGAGGCGAATGTTCACGTCGGACTCGGCGATGAAGCCGCTCTTCACGCCTTCAGCGAGCGCGGGCGCGTCTTCACCGCAGCGCAAGCAAAGACCGGCTTTGACTGACATGGCTTCGGCCTCGGCATCATTGCGCGCCACTTTGTAACTACGCGACAGGTCGTAGATCGCACCACAGTCGGAAACGACGTGGCCGTCGAAGCGCCATTGGTTGTAGAGAATATCGTAGAGGCGCGGGTTGATTGCGCAGGGATAACCGTAGATCGAATTGTACGCGGTCATAACCGTTTCGACGTGGGCTTCGCGTACGAGCGCTTCGAAAGCCGGCAAATAGGTATCGTGAAAATCGGTTTCGCTTGGCGATACATCGAAGTTGTGGCGGAGCGACTCGGGCCCGCTGTGAACTGCAAAGTGTTTGGCACAAGCAGCGGACTTCAGGTAACGCGGGTCGTTGCCTTGCAGACCACGCACGAACGCGACACCGAGACGACCGGTCAGGAATGGATCTTCGCCATAAGTTTCCTGGCCGCGGCCCCAGCGCGGATCGCGGAAAATATTTATATTAGGCGTCCAGAAAGTAAGACCGTAATATTGCGCGTGCTTGTCGTGCCGAATGGCCTCGTGATATTTGGCGCGAGCTTCGGTGCTGATGGTGTCGGCAACCGTGAACATGAAATCTTCGTCCCACATAGCGGCGAGTCCGATGGCTTGAGGGAAAACAGTGGCTTCTCCCGCGCGGGCGACGCCATGCAGCGCCTCGTTCCACCAATCATATTTTGGAATGCCGAGACGCGGAACGCCTGGTGAACCATTCATCATCAGCGCTGCTTTTTCTTCTATGGTCAGGCGGGAAACGAGGTCAGCCACGCGCGTTTCGAGCGGTTGAGAGGGATCGAGGTAAATATCTTTGCTTGGCGCGGAAAACGTAGTTGAAAAAAAAGACAGAAAGCATGCCGCGGTAGCGGACAGTAGGGTGATGCGACGCATGGTGAACACGTTGCCCAAAAATTCGCTGCAATCGAGTCGGATCTGACGATTCATCATTTTTGGCGAACGATGAATAGTCTTGATGCAACGCGCGCGGAGTATGGTGATTTTGTTTGTGAATACATACGTTGCCACCGCAGCCAAAGGATTTGAATGAGACGGGCCTTTGGCGTGTGCCTGCCCCTGCGTTGGTGGCTGTTTGTGGTGGCAACTTTGCTGCTGGTTTTTCCGACTTGTTTGTATTGGAACACAACCTGGATGGAGTACGGCCTGCGCGATGACTATTCGGTGACGCGCGAAGCGCGTGAGGAGCCCGGAAAGGAAATCCGGTTTTGCGGTTCCCAAGCGCGTCCGATTTACGGCTGGCTGCTGCAGACGACTTTCAAGCACATCGACCACATTCGAGATCTTTCCTGGTCGCGGTTAGGCGGCTCTATCTGCCTCGGCTTCATGGCTGCGGGCGTGTGCCTCGTGTTAGTCCTTTTATATAGTTGGTCGCTGACGACCGCGGCGTGTGTGGGGGCCATGTTTGCGCTCGTTCCTTCGGCGCAAATGGTGGCAGGGTGGAGCATATTGTGGCCTTACGCTTATTCGGCATTGTTATCCATGGCGGCGTTTGTGGCAGCGGAAAATGGATTTCGTCAACCGCCAACCGCGCGAGGAAAGCAATTTGTATTGTGCATCCTTGCGATGGTATTGGTGGTAGCGAGCGCGTGGACGTTTCAGCCCAACGGGTTATTTTATCTCGTTTTTATCGCGGTTAAAGCAGTTCGGCGAGGCGAACTCGTCCAGCAGGCTCCGCGCTTCCGCTTGATTCAACATCTATTTTTACTCGGTTGGGCGATGCTCATGGCTTATGCGCTGATCCGATTGGCGTTTGCGTTGGAGCTCTTACCGATATCGAAGCGAGTGGCCTTCGAGCATGATTATTTTGGCAAGTTCGTATGGTTCGTGAAAAACCCTCTGCCAAATGCGTTGGCGTTGCTTGTATTGAATGATTTTCAAGGACGCACTTCGCCCTGGTATCAACTTATGGTAGGTGCGGTGGCCGTTTTGCTAATGGTCGGAGGTATTCAGGTTACGCGGCGACGTGGCTGGCGTGAGGGATTAGTTTGGTTTGCCGGAATTGCCGTGCTTGGAACCGGTGCCTACGGTATCAACCTGATGGTTTCGGAACGTTGGGCGAGTTATCGGACCATTTACCCTCTAGTAGGAGTGGTATTGATCTATGTTGCAGCCTCGGTCGAGGTGTTGGGTGAGACGATCAACGTAATAAAACGTTTTCGTGTTGGGCTTGGCCTGGCTGTGGTTGTGGCCGCGGCTTTTTTCGCACGTTGGCAGGCGTACGAGTTAATTGCAGTCCCTCAAAATAAGGAACTGCGATTGGTCGAGCAGGAGTCACGCAAACTCGATCTCACGCGTGATCAACGGGTCTACATCATCACGCCCACGCCGGAAATAGCGCCAGCACCTTTATTGTACACCGATGAGTTCGGTTCGCTTTCAACTGACTCCGACTGGGTGCCGAAGGAAATTATGAAACTTTTCTTCTACGAAAAATATCCGAAGATGCCGCCTTGTCGCTCACTCGATCACATGGTCTCGGGATTTCAATCACCACCTCCGGGTGTCTACGACGTGGTGATTGATCTGCGTGGATTGCGCGCGATGACCAACTGACAACTGTGGTTTTAGCGGTCCCAGTTTGGCTTTGGCGCGGCTTTGCCTGAGGAGCTGCGACGTACGACCCAGTCAACGATCGCAGAATCATTTTTCTCATATTGGCGGACGACGCCAAGAAATTCGACCGGGTTGATATCGTTAGCCTTCAAGAATTTTCTGTCTCCACCGCAGCAATACATCAATGAGGCAGGCAACTCGCCGTGGAGCTTGGCTTTGGCCTTTGGAATGATGCGGGGCAGCCACTCGATTCCGCGGATCGCGTCGGTTTTGGCAGGCATTTTAGCTTCGTCGAGCACGGTGGCCGACGGAACGCCTTGTTGCGTGAGTAGAAAATATTCGCGCCGCACAAACTCGATACCAAGGGCGAGGTCAAATCCAGGTTCGCCATACTTGTTTTGGTCTTCGGCGTAGTCGAAAAGGTGTTGCGGAGTTATACCGTTGGAGCTCAGGAACGCTGTTTCCTCAGCGTTGAAAAATGCGCTGGCATCGCGTTGGCCCTTGGCGTAGAGGTCGACAGCCTTGTCATAAAGGGCGCGGAAACTCTTTTGGAATTCGTAATGCTTCATAGATAGACGATCTGTTAAGCACCAAGAAATCAGGAAGTCGACAAAAGCAAACTACGGAATGATCTCACGCAGAAAGCTCCGAACGTTCATGCTCGGGAATGTCCGGACCTTTGTCGCGCACGGTAAGTGTAACTGTGTGCCCGTCGGATTGTATTTGCACGGGGATATCTGATCGCAGCGGCGAATATTTAATGGCGTTGCTACGCAGATCCAACGTCTCGAAGCGCTTATTCCGATCTGTAGCCACTGCAAAAACGTGCGCGCCGACCAAAGCTACTGGAAGCGAATCGAAAACTACATCGCCGAAAGAACCGGCGCAGGGTTTAGCCATTCCTTAATGGATGCGGCTATCCGGTCTGTGCGCAGCTCTTACGCCGGCCTAAAATCGATCATGCGCTTGAAGCGGTCGACCTTGTCGACGACGACGGGAATGCGGCCATTGAGTTCGAGACGTTTCTTCAGGCGACGTCCGACGAGGGCGGTGCCGGCGTTGTTGAGCGTATAGTGATCGTCGACGAGAGTGTTGGCTGAAACGTAACCAAATGTCATCGACTCAACCAGCTCGACGAAGAAACCGTTCGCGCGCACGTCGGTGATAACGGCTTCGAAGCGGGTCTTTTGCTTTTTCGACATTTCACGCTCAAAGAATTCGAGCAGTTTGATCTTCACACTCTCGCGCTCGGCTTCGGCGCTGTTGACTTCGGTGAGGCTGAGGTGTTCGCCCAATGAATCCATCTGGCCGGCGCTGTATTCGAATCGGTAACCGGAAGGCGCGGGGTGGCCGGCGTGTTTGATCAGGTAAAAATCGAATACACGGTGCACGACGAGGTCGGCGTATCGACGGATTGGAGACGTGAAGTGGGTGTAGTCTTTTTTGTGAAGGCCGTAGTGGCCGTCGGGCGTGCCGCGATAGCAGGCTTTGCGAAGACTGCGCAGGAGCTGCGTGCGCAGCGTGTAGCCTTGCGGGTGCTTATCGAGCGTCTCGATCAACTTCACCATTTCCTGGCGCACGGTGAGGTCACCCACTTCGATGTCGAAGGTGCCGAGCAGCTGGCGGTATTCTTGGAGGCGATCCTCGTCGGGTTCGTCGTGTACGCGGTAGATGGATGGCAACTGGTTCGTGCGGGTGAGGCGGGCGACGGATTCGTTGGCCGCGAGCATGAACTCTTCGATGAGTTGGTGACTCTCGTCATTGACGATTTTTTCGAGCCGGTCGGCGTAGCCCTGTTCATCGACAAAAATCTTCGTCTCGGGCATGTCGAGATCGAGGCTGCCATGTTGCATGCGATCGCGGCGGAGCTTGCTGGCGATAGCCCAGAGCTTGCGCACCCAACTCTGCAGGTCGACGAGTTCGAGGTCGGTGAGCGAGCTGAGCGCACGGCCGGTTGACCCTGTCTGGTGTTTCGGTGGGAGCGGCAGCGCGCGGATCTTTTCGAGATTGTTCTCGAAGAGCAGCGCGTAGGCTTGGCGATAGGTGAGGCGCTTGCGGCTGCGGATGACGGTGTTGGCGTAAGTGGTTTCCTTGAGGCGGGATTTTTTGTCGAAGACGAGGAAGACCGCCTTGCAGAGCCGGTCTTGTGCCTCGACGAGCGAGCAGAGACCGTTCGAAAGTTTTTCCGGCAACATCGGGATGACGGTGCCGACGAGGTAGGTGGAATTGCCGCGGTTATGGGCTTCGCGGTCGACAGCGGTGCCGGTCTTTACGTAGGCGCTTACATCAGCGATATGCACTCCCACGCGGACATCGCCCTCGTCGAGCGTTTCCAGTGAAAGCGCGTCGTCGAAATCTTTCGCGTCGTCGGGATCGATGGTGAAGGTCGGCACTTCACGATAATCGAGGCGGCCAACGAGCTCGCTGGGGCGGACCTGATTGGGCAGGGAAGCGACCTCGCGTTCGACTGCGGAGGGGAAGGAGGTTTCTAAATTATATTTGTGGTAGATGCCGAGGAGTTCGGCGCGCGGCTCAAAGGTTTTACCGAGACGTTCGACGATCACGCCTTCGAGCGGCTTCTGACGCGCGGTCCACTCGGCGAGTTTAACCACCACTTTGTCGCCGACGGTTGGCGTAGGTTTTAGCGCGCTATTTGCCGGATCAGGCACGACGACTTCTTGGAAAAACCGCGGATCATCCGGCCGCACGTAATAGCTGCTGCGAACTTTTTGCAGTGTGCCGACGACGGTGTCGCGGAGCCGTGCGATCACTCGGATGACGCGACCAGTCTGTTCCATACCGCGGCCGTCTCGGCGGCGTTGGAGCGCGGCATAAACCGCGACCGCGACGCGATCGCCATGAAGAGCCACGCCGGTTTCATCGGGCGCGATCTGTATCGGATCGACGCTTTCGCCCAGCTCCACGTCGGGCTGGAAATACGCCGAGCCGCCCTGGCGAAACTGGATGCGCCCAACGAGCTCGTCCTGCTCGGCCGGGAGCCCGATGCGATCGCCTTTGACCAGGCGCAGTTCGCTTTTTGACAGCAAAAGACGGATTTCGTGGGCGAGGGATTTACGTTCGCTTTTCTTCAGGCCGAGCTGACGGGCGAGGTCGATCTCGTTGGCGGGCTTATAACCGGATTGTCGGACGTGGGCGAGCAGGCGTTCGCGTAGCTTCATGGTGTGGTGGACCGGGTGTAACAACGAGTGTTTCTTACCGCAGCTTTGTTATTGGAAATAGGGAAGGTTGTTGCCTACCTTGGGGCGATGAAAATCGTTCACGCAGCCAGCGAGCTGTTTCCCTACATTAAGACCGGCGGGCTAGCTGATGCCGTTGGTTCACTTTGTAGTACGCTCGCGGATCGCGGACATGACGTGGCGGTCTTCGTTCCCGGTTATCGTTCGCTGCTTGAGCACAAACTCGCCTCGGGGGCTGAACGTCTGCTCAAACTCAAGATTGAGATGGGGGCGGAGTTTATCAGTGGCGAGGTGCGCATGTTTTCGCCGAAACCCAATCTCAAGGTCTACATCGTTTGCCGCGAAGAGTTCTTCGACCGAAAGGGCATTTACGGGACCGCTGAACGCGATTTTGAAGACAACGATCTCCGGTATATTTTCTTCTGCAAAGGGATCGTCGCTACCATGCAGATGGAAAACCTCCGCGCCGACATCGTGCACGCGCACGACTGGCAAGTGGCATTGCTCCCGGTGCTCCTCCGTCACGCTGAGCAGCGTCACGGCACCATGCTCGCGCTCAAGACGATTTTCACGATTCACAACATCGCTTTTCAGGGCGTGTTTCCGATGCGCTCTTTTTCCCGCACGAACCTCCCTGACGAACTCATGAGCATCGATGGCGTCGAATATTACGGCCAGATGAGTTTCATGAAAGCGGGCATTCTCTTCGCCGACCGCGTTACCACCGTGAGCCCGCGTTACGCTCAGGAAATCCAGACGCCTCAATTCGGTTGCGGCCTCGATGGTGTTATCTCCACCCGCGCGGAGGACATCGTCGGCTTGGTCAACGGCGTCGACACTTCGGTGTGGAATCCCGCTCTCGATGAACATCTGCCGGCTCGCTATACGTCGCGCGATCTCGCGGGCAAAGCCGTTTGCCGCACCGAACTTCTGACCCGCTGCGGTTTCGACCCCGAAACGAAAGCACCGGTCTTCAGTATGATCTGTCGCCTGACTGAGCAAAAAGGCGTCGATCTCGTTCTGGCCAACCTCGAGTTCTTCCTAAAACGGGATTGTCGTCTCGTGGTTCTTGGCACCGGCGATGCGCGCCTGGAAAAAGCGGTGCGCGATCTCGCTGCCGCTGCACCCGCGAAGATCAGTCTGGTCGCGCGACTGGACGAAGCGATGAGTCACCTCGTGGAAGCTGGAAGCGACTTCTTCCTCATGCCGTCGCTGTTCGAACCCTGTGGTTTGAACCAAATGTATTCGCAGGCCTACGGTACCGTGCCGCTTGTTAGCCGTGTGGGTGGACTCTACGACACGGTGGTCGACATTGGCGCCGACGCTGCCACAGGCACCGGCATCACCTTCCCGCCGACCGCGCAAGGTCTGCTTCACGGTCTTGAACGCGCATTGAAACTTTTTGCTGACAAGAAATCCTACGCTGCCGCACAAGCTCACGGCATGGCTCGCGATTTCAGTTGGAAGAACGCCTCTATCGCCTACGAACGCCTCTACGACGAGTCGCTGTAATGCCGCGTGCCGTTTGCTCACACCGGACCTGCTGACCCGCTTTGCCGAGAGCAATCGTTTAGTAACGGTTCGGCGCGATGTGTGTGAGGCTCATGCCGAGAACGAGTAGGGCCACCAGACCAAAATAAAGGATCGCCATCGTCCAACGTTGTGTCGGCGTAACTTCGAAGTAGCGTTTCTCCTCGTCCGTTTTCACGCGGAAGAGCGACCACAAGCGCGGCAACGATGCGACGATGATCATAATGAGGATGAAATTGGGATGCTTGAACGCCATGACACCGACAATGGCGAGACCGATAACCCAGAGCCACGGAGAGAGCGCAGTAGCGATACGCCCGCCGTCGAGAAAACCCACGGGCATGAGGTTGAAGAGATTGAGAAAGAATCCGGTGTAGGCCAACGCGCGCAGGAGCGGTTCGCCCGTGGCCTGGAAGGCCACTTCGCACAAAGCCGCACCCGCCGCCCCGAAAATCGGTCCACCGATACCGACCGACGCTTCGATCCACGCATTGCGCGGCGCCTCTTTCAAAGCGATGAAGGCTCCCATAAAAGGAATGAAAACCGGTGCGCCGACTTTTAACCCGAAGCGCCTGGCGACGACTAGGTGGCCGCATTCGTGGATGAAAATGAGCACGACGAAACCGACTGCGAACCACCAACCCCACGTGAGCGCATAGAACCAAACGGAAATCAGCATCGTGCCGCCGGTTTTTAGAATCAGGGGAAAGAATTTAAGGACCGGGAAAAGCAGCGCCTTGAATTTGCCCAACAGACCGAGAAGGACGGCCAGAGCGGTCCCGACTGGGCCGAGCGTTTTTTTCAGACGTTCTGAAAGAGACAACCGCGGCGGTTCGACGCGCAGCGTCGGTTGTTGTTGTTCAGGAGTTGGGCGATCATCTGACGGGAGTGGCATGGAGAAGGATAGAACGAGAACCTAAATGAAGGTCCTTGCAACGCGCGAAAGTTCACCGCCGATCGATCGAATCATCCGCGCCGTAGGCCAGGGTTTGTGATCGATGTGGCCGGCCGCGCCGAGGCCGGGGATTGAAACGATTCGGGGTCAGCGCCCCCGACTACAGCATGAGCATGATTTAACCGCATCCAAACCAAGCCTGCGCCGAGCGCTTGCTCGACCACGGACAATCAATACTTGGAAATCCTATCTACCCGCATGCGCCAAAGTCTCTTGTCTCTCCGGGCTGGATCATTATTAAAAGCCATGCCGGTGGTTTCGTGTTATACCTTCTCCTGTGACCCTCTATTCCCATGATCCGTCCTGCTTCTACTCAACTCACCATACCTCAAAAGCGCGCAAAGATTCAGTTGATGTCGATGATCGCGATCCTGTTTCTCCTCCTCGCGACCTTCGCCACGTTTGCGATGACACTGGAACACAGGTCTAGCATTCTGCTGGATCTGCCCATATGCGGGTGCAGCTGCGGTGGCATGGGCGATCCGGCTCATCAACCTGTCGTGGTTCAGGTCACCGACGCCGGTCTTTTTTGGAATAAAGAATTGATCACTCAGCGCGAACTGCCGGTTGTCTTAGCGAAGTACGTCGCGCTTTGCAAAAGCCCACATATTGTCCTCGCCGGCGATGACCACGCAAAATACGGCACGACGGTAGCGACCCTCGACGAGATCCGCAAAGCAGGCATCACGCAAGTCACCATAGAAACCGTTTACCGCCAAACTGGCCGTTGAGCTATTTGTTAGTGAGTATCAAGACGACAGAATAGCAGCCTGCCTGAGTGTAGCCGGCCGCGCTGAGGCCGGGTTTGAGAGGGACGGATTCAGCGCCGCATAAGCGCTAACTTAGAACCTATTGAGTTGATCTGTAGCCGAAAACGCGATCAGGGGTCCGGGGAGCACATGCGTCTCGCGTGTGGGCTTGGGCGTCTCGCCCGAGCCTTCCGAACC
>Ga0302321_100002982_pt1 | contig 14513 bp, 13 predicted proteins | sample Fen_T0_1_FD_202505 | JGI IMG/M metagenome (GOLD analysis project Ga0302321, IMG submission 202505) | Peat permafrost microbial communities from Stordalen Mire near Abisko, Sweden - Fen_T0_1 | ecosystem: Environmental > Terrestrial > Soil > Wetlands > Permafrost | place: Sweden: Abisko...
CGGAAGAGATCATGCGATTGAACTGCTGATGCCAGTCGAATACTAGGTCGCATGGGTCCTGCGACAGCAGGCCCTCCTCCTGCATGCTCAGTACTGCAAATAGGCAGTTGTGTGCCAAGCGTATGTAAGGATCATTCGCTCCCACAGCACGCGACTCCATCCGCACGTCCTTCGGAATGTTTGCGAGTACAACCTGACGAAAGTCGTCATTGCGAAGGCTTACATAGAACGCTCGCGGCTCATGTCTTCGAATGATGCCGACGAGCCTCTGGCATAAGAGGAGACGTGCTTGCTCGTCTAACGTCTCGAATCCCTCCTCTTTGCCGCCTTCGCACTTCACCATATGAAAGACGGGGATCTTGACTTCGGACAAGGCATGGGTCCATTCCTGAGCGAATGACATCCAGAGCGCGGGTGGACCCACATAACCACTGTGGTGATCACGAAACACCTGCACTGGCCTCGGGCCGGATGAGCACACCGCCTCGGGTTCTAGTGACCATGCCAAACCGCTCGAGCGTCCTGTAGATGGCCTCCCGCGTCGCACGCCGTCGAGCACGCGCACCTTGCGCGTCGCGCACAGCGTCATCGATTGCGGAGCAGGCCATTCGGTGGAAGTCCTCACGGCACGACCAAGACTCCGCCGAAGGTGTCTCCCTGTCAAGCTGCTCCGCGGTTTTGTAGCCCCTGCTCCCGCGCAGCCGCCCGCAGTTGAGGCGCTGCATCGCGGCTTGCACCTCGTGGCACCACTGCGGAGCACCGTGCAGGTTCGCATCCCCGACCCACAGCCGGCCTTCCACGCGCACCAGCTCGCACCCACTCCCGAGTTCGCACTCCTCCTTCAGCTCCTTGATGCCCCGCTCGCAGGCTGCGTTGTGCTGCGGCGTGCGCGGCTCATTGACGAGCTCGACGACGCCGTTCTCAGCGCACCAGCGCGACACCAGGCCGCAGCAGTACGCCTTCCCGTTGTCATGGCAGAGCACCAGCGGGGCCACGCCGCGGTCCTGCACGCACTGCGTCAAGAGGCGCACCACGTCATCGCCGGTCGCGACGGAGCCCAGCGACACCCCGACCACTCGCGTCGTAGCCAATTCCTTGACCACCTCGGCCTGCTGCGCCTCTGCGCCAGCACGACCCAGGTGCGTAGCGTCGATGCTCCACAGCGCGTCGCGCTTGTGGACCTTCACGCTCACGCGACGCGCCGCGGCTTCGCGTGCCCGGCGAGCACGCTCACGCACCTTGCAGATCGACATCAGCTCCTGCACGAGCCGCGTCGGCACGTCCTGCAGCGCCTCATCCACCGACCGCCAGCCCGCCGTGAAGCCCTGCAGGTAGAGCTGCTCGCGGACCTTGATCGCCGCCTTCCATCGCACTGCACCGCAATGAGCTGGCCGCCCAGGACTACGCGGTAGCGTGTCCCCGGCGGCCAGCTTCATGTCGTTGTTGAGGCTACGGACGCTCCGACAAAGAGCCTCCGACACTGCCTTCATCAGCCACCGGGGCCGATCGGGCTCCGCGTTGAGCACGCGGCCGATCAGGATGCGTGACTCGAGCCCGAGCTGCTGTCCCCCTTTTTTTTCCGCCCGGCGCCGGCATCGTCTTCGATGTCGAGGTCGAGCCCTTCACCGAAGCGAGTTGCTTCAGCACGCCAGTTAGTCGCCGCTCGCGCTCCAGGTCCGCCCGCGTCTGTGCGAGCTGCTTGCGCAGCTCCGCCACATCCGCTCGCGCCTCCGGCTCCGGCGGCGGCGCGCCGCTCCAGCTCCGCGGCTGCTTCAAGAGACCCGCGAGCATCCCCGACAGCGCCATCTGCGACATCTGCCACACGCGCACCGGCGGCATCGACAGCTCCGCCGCCAGCACGTCCTTCGACTTGCGACCCAGCCACAGCTCCAGGATCGCCGTCCCGTGGCGCTGCGCTCGCTCCCGGTCCTCCTCGCAGGCCGAGTCCCAAAGACCCTTCACCGCGATCGCCGGCTTCGGCAGGTGCTTGAAGCGAATCCGCTTCCCGCCCCGGCGCGTCCGCTTCGGCGACTGCGATCCCTGACCGTTCATGCCCATTCCCACGCTGCCCGTCACGTTGTCCATCGCGTTCTTCCTTGCCGACTTCCGGCATTCCAATTTCGTCGAGTCCGATCTCTCGGCTCGTACCGTCACTCGTGTGAAGCACCAAACGACCGCGGTCCCCGATCAGGGAAAGCTGCTGGTCGCCGATCTGCCCAAACAGAAACACTGGCCGCCGGGGCTTGTCCCGCAGCGCCAGGTCGATCTCGTCCTTCGAAAGCTGCGCACCCAGCGTCTGCCGCAAGAGCGGCTCCGCCTGGAAGAAGCGGTCCGCCGGCACCAAGCCTTTCAAGCTCTGGTGCGGTCGGAAGAAGTTGTAGTGCGCAAACCAGTGCGCCAGGCGCTCGCGCGCCTCCGTCAGCGTCTGCGGCCGCGCACGCACCCAGAATTCACGGTCAATCGTCTCCCACAGGCGCTCGCACTTGCCGAGCGTCTCAGGATGGTGCGCACGTGACACCGCATGCTCGATTCCTTCGCGGAGGAGCAGCTTCTCGAAGTAGGACTTCCCGCGCCACGCGTAGTACTGACGTCCCTGGTCCGTCAGCACCTCGCCCGGCTTCCCATAGCGCTGGATGCCCTCCAGCAGCGCATCCACCACCAACTCCGAGCGGTAGTGAAGCTCCAAGCCGAAGCTCACCACGTAGCGACTGCAGTCGTCCAGGTACACCGTCAGGTACACCCGGCGGCTGTCACGCGTCAGCAGGAATTGCGTGATGTCCGTCTGCCACATCTGCATCGGCAGCGCACGCTCGAAGCGCCGGGGAAGCGATGGCTTGCGCCGCTTCGGCTTCACCGCCTCCGTGCGATCGACACCCGCCCGCTCGAGCACGCTGCGCACCCCGCCAGCGCTCACCTTCATCCCGCGGAAGCGCCACAGGAAGTCCTTCACCTTCCGCAGCCCGAAGTCTGGGAAGCGTTGCTGTACCCGCACGATCTCGCCCTGCACCTGCGGCGCAATCGAGGTCGGACCATCGCCCTTGCGACGGCCAGGCACCAGCGGCTCCAGACCCTTGGGGCCGTGCTCCCGGTAGCGCGAGAGCCACTTCCCGAGCGTGTTCACCGCCAGCCCCCACGCCGCTGCGAAGTCGCGCTGGCCCATGCCCGACTTCTCGAACGCCTCGACGATCGAACGGCGCTCCTCCGCCGCGTAGCGACCGCGACTGCGGCCCTTCTTGTTGCGCGGGTTCGGGATGTCCGAGAGCTCGCTGTCACCAGCACGCACGCGACGTTGCCACGCGTACAGCGATGCAGGGTTCACGCCGCCGTGCTGCAGCGCGTACACGCTCGCTTTCATCCCGCTCGCCTGCCACGCACGCAGAAGCTCGCGCCGCTCCTCCGCCGTGAATCTTTTTCGCGGTCGCTCCTTCCCCCCCTCGGGGGGGAAGGAGAGCGGCAACTCGCCGCTCCCTCGATCTTCCTGACTGTCCATCGTCGTCCATCCCCGGGCTCTGCCCGGTTCGGAGGAGATGGCTCATCCCTCATGCACCGCTGCTGGTCAGTGCAAGGGTTTCGCTACACACCACAGCCGGCTGGGCGAGCCGACGGCAGCAGCGCGTGATCGAGTACCTCGTCGAGGAGAACCGTGTGCTGCGCGAGCAGATCGGCGACCGCATGCCGCAGCTCACCGATGACCAGCGCCGGCGGCTTGCGGCCAAGGGGCAGGTCCTCGGCCGGCGAGCTCTCGCGGAGGTCGCCACGATCGTCACGCCCGACACGATCCTGCGCTGGTACAGGCGGCTGATCGCGGCGAAGTGGACGTTCGCGTCGAGGCGCACAGGCCGGCCCGGAGTCATGAAGGAGATCCGAGCGCTCATCGTGCGCTTCGCCGAGGAGAACCCGCGCTGGGGCTACTGCAGGATCCAGGGGCGCTGCGCAATCTCGGGCATCGTGTCGCGCCGAGCACCATCGCACGCACGCTGAAGGACCACGGCATCAAGCCCGCGCCGGACAGGCCGAGCTCGTGGCGCACGTTTCTGAAGGCGCATTGGGGAGAGGTCGCCGCGACGGACTTCTTCACGACTGAGGTGTGCCCCCCCGGCGGGCTCAAGACCTACTACGTGCTCTTCTTCCTCGAGCTGAAGTCGCGCCGCGTGCACATCGCGGGGATCACCACGAACCCGACCGACCTCTTCATGGGCCAGGCGGCGGAGCGGGCCGCGAGCTTCCTGAAGGGCTGTCGCTACCTGATCCACGACCGCGACACCAAGTACTCGCTGCGCTTCAAGATCGTGATGGAGGCAGCTGGGGTCGGACTCATCCGAACGCCCTACCAGGCGCCCAACGCGAATGCGTACGCCGAGAGGTTTGTGCGCTCGATCAAGGAGGAGTGCCTGCATCGAATGATACTCTTCGGCGAGGATCACTTGCGGCGCGCGCTCGACGAGTACGTCGAGCACTACCACCGAGAGCGGAACCACCAGGGAATCGGGAACGAGTTGATCGACGGGCAGCCGAGCACGGGGCTCGGCGATGTTCGATCGACCGATCGCCTCGGTGGGATGCTCAGGTACTACCACCGAGCGGCCTGATTCCGGTTCGACGACCTGTGCGACTCGAGAACCGCGCAGGAACTCCGTCGGTGTCGGCCGTAGACCGGTCGCTCTAGCACCCGACATGCTCTGGAAACACGCCGTTTCGCCTCGGCCGAGTTTTCGGACCACGCGCCATTGAAGAAGGTCTTGTTCACCTGCCGCGAGGTGTGGCACTACTTCGGGTACAGGCCCACTTTCTCAACAGGCTGATATACGCTCAATGGCATCATGGAACTTGCGTACACACGGCACACGTGATGTCCACTCTCAAACACGCATTCTCCGAGTGGGCTCCGAAGCCACATCCTGCCGAGCAGGAGAGCACCTTGGGCCCCGCGCAGGATCCACCACCAGAAAAACTGTACTTGACAATTGCATCGCAATTGATGAGAGCGGCTCCACATGTCGGCGGGTCGCCATCTGGCGGAAAGCACGCCCCGGCGGCGAAGTTCTCCGATGTTATTACTGGCGTGCAACCGGGGGTGCACGTCGGATGGGTATAATTGTGTGAGCACTCGCACACGCATTCAGCGAAGAGTGCGCTCGGCTGCGGTCCTGGGGTGCGCGGGAACGCGCCAGCGGGTTGGTTCACCTTCGTGCAGAGCGAGGCAATGAGTACGAAATAGATCGCAAGTGCGGTCGATGAGTTCATGCGAGGGACTCCAAGTTAAGTTGGTCACTCTGACCCGGGTGTGAGTACACAGTTACACCGAGCGGTGCAGCGCTCCTCGCCTTTACCGCAGATGGGCCCCGACTAGCCGTGCTGTGCAAGGTGGAACGCTGACCGACGGTTTGGAATTCGCGCGCGTCAATTATCAAGCCCGGCGGCGGATGGCGGGGGCACAGTTGCCTGTCCCGCGGCCAGGACATCGCAGCATCATGCTGTGGCGATCTTCGTAGGCGCCTAAGAGTCGGCGCGGGTGCCTTCCGTCCATAGATAAGAACACGGGTACTCATCGCACTCACCTGTTAGTGAGCTGAACGAGCCTTTCCCGTGATTTCGTGAATAGCCACGCACTCTGCGCCTTCAGCTTGTAGACATCCTCGAACCCGGCCTCGGGGAGTGATGCCGTGCTGACGACTCCATTACCTAAAAATCGTATTTGGTGTACATCGTATGGATTGAAGTGCTCAGGCGTATAGGTGCCATTAGTGGTCACACTCTCGAACTCTCCGGCCTCGAATCGCCTGTCAAATTCGCCCCACGTCGCCTCCACTATTGCCTGGTCGACAATATCTTGCTCACGCAGCAGTTCCTCGGCAGAGTACTTAGCGTAAGTCTTATCCCAACCATCGGCTGCAGCATACTCCATCATCTTTTCACGCAGGCGCGCGATGCGTGCGTGGGAAGACTCCTGGACGGAGGCGGACACGTCGCCGGGGACTCCCGTCCGATTCCGATCGGTGCTCGTAGTCTGCACGTTTTCAAGCGCCACGCCTCGGGCACCCGAGTGCGAATCGCCCTTCAGGGAAAAACTATCAGGTCCAATCGGCAGAGCGGGGCCCTGGCGAATAGCCTTGGAGGCAAGCCAGCCGGTCAAGACTGCGGCTGCAGTTGTAGGAACAAGGAGTAGCAGGAATCGTCTGTGGGGCTTGCTAATCATCTCATTTTCTCCCGAACGCTCATTGGCATAATGCGGCAACATCTCTCAGGGAGAGCGCCTTTCCAGCGGTATCCTTGGCTCGTCGCCAAACATTGGGTTGTAGATGAGATCATTGAACAATTGTGCACCCGCCGCAATAGACCAGAAGTATAAGGCAGGTATTGGCAGAACTGCAATCGTGTCCACAGCCGGCCGTACAGCTAAGTGTCTTTGTTCCGGAGCACGTGCCCGATAGCGTGTATTTAACGACTCCGGCACAGTCGCCGATCGTTGCGCCGCAGGTAGGCGGTTCACCTGATGGGCCAGCACAGGTACCGCCCGTGAAGTTTTCGCTTGTAATAACGGGAACACAACCCGGACTGCATGCGATGGGAGACTGATACGCATGCGCGACTTCACACACGCAGTGGGTGAAAAGCATGGTTGGCCGTGGCTGGAGGAAGCTTGGGAGTGCGCCAACGGTTCGATTCAGTGCTGTGGACAGCATGGAAGCGATTATGAACCAGAAGGAAAGGGCTGTTGCTGTTTTCATGATTCCGAGTTCAAGCTTGGGAGTAGCGCCAGTGGGACCAGTGGGGAGGGTGCGCTTGCGGTCATCTTCGGTATTGAGCCTGCGCCACACGCAAAGATGCTGTTGATCCATGGGCGTCGCTGCCCTTGGCGGACATGCGTCCAAGGTGAGCAGTCTTCCCACCAGTGGGTCGAGCGGTTGTCTCCACATCCGAATCCTTCCCGCGCTGGCTCTCGTTGTGAGCGATGGCCTCCCAGGGCGTTGCTAGTTGATGCAGGTGGATCAATTGCGCTTTCGGCCGGGGGGCGCTGGTTAGAACACAGCCCCCTGAACCGGCGCTCGGCGTACTCGAGACGCGTTCTCAGGCTGGTCCGCAAACCATTCCGACGAGGGCCCTTGGTCATGCCGCGTGCAGGTTCACCCAATGAATTCAGGCTGTCAACCTCGACACCAAAGAACCGCGGCCGCCTTCCTGCGGGCAACCGATCCGCGCGCGACACCTTCAGTGGGGTCAAGAGGGGAGGTGCGAGGTGAGCCACAAAGCTAAACAACATCAGCCTCGGCTTAAGCGCTCGAACTCCGGGATGTCTTTGGTCGAGGCGATCGCCCCGCCAGGGTCCCGGATGCATTCTCTCCATGGCGAAGCGCCATGTGGACGACCAGGGCGGACGGTGTTCGCCATCGATCCGACGACCTATCCGGCGACAATCCCCGCTCGTAGTTGCCAGTGCGTCCCCGAATTGGCAGACCTGCTGCAGAACCCGAAGCTGTAGCGCACCGCAGGCCACGCTTGTTCGCATCGCCGCTCGGGGACCGTGCTCACCAGGGGGAACTGTCATCGCCGGTGCATGCTCCTCCCGTCTACTCGGACTGTCAACCCGAGAAGCCGAGAATGGCGGCCTTTTTTCAACGCGATCCGCGTGCCCGTGGTTCCCGTCTCGGAGAGTCGCACGGAAAATTCCACGATAGTTGGCGGACGCATTCCAGAGGCCGAGATGCGTTGCGCTCTTGGTCCCACGCGTCTGCCGCGCTGATTCTCCGCAACTCTCGCATCACCCGCTGCTTGCCACGCTCGTGCGGGTTTTTCCGCGAATCTTGGCGGACGCCCACCTCCCGTTCGTGTCTGTGCTGAGCCCGCATCGCGCTTTCCTGCATGCACCCCACCGACCAACGATCCAGCAACGGACTGCTGTCCCTCCTCTACTCCGAGATGCACCGCCTCGCCGAGCACTGCCGAGCGGGACATCCCGGGTCGCAGGCGATTGGATCCACCACGCTCGTCGGCGAGGCGTGCCTGACGCTCCTCAGCGACCAGGATCGAGGCCGGCTGAAGCGCAAGGACATGCTGGCGGCATGCGTCTTCGGATCGCGGGTGCCGTCGTTGTGGAGCTCGACGCCCTGCTCGCGCAGAATCCCGCGGGTGTACTGGCTCCCGCGCTCGAGCTGGCGCGCGACGGCCTTCACGTTGCGGAGCTGCTCGTACAGGCGGACGACGCGCTTCGGGTCTTCGGGAGCGCGCGGCTCGGGCGGGTGATCGACGATGCGAGCCTTCATGGACGGTGCGCAGTCTACGGTCCAGAGATCCCGGCGCGCTTCCGTACTGATCGCGCGGAAGGAGTTCGCGACGAGTGTGGAGGTGGTGCTGGAAGACGCTCAGTTTCCCGGCTGCGGGCGGTGAGCTGCCAGTTGCTGGACACCCCGCTCCGTCGTGGCGAGGATGTCCGCACCGTGCCGAAGTCCTCGCCGTCGCTCGCCCGCGCGCTCCTCGCGCTCGCTCGTCCACTGCTCGATCGGCTGCCCGCCCAGGCGAGCGTGGACGACAAGGTGGAAGTCGTGACCGTCGCGCACCTCGCGTGGAACGCAGTCCTGTTCGATCACTCTGTTGGCTCGGGCAAGCATGTTGACGAGGCGACGAAGCTGATCGGGTCGACGCTCCGCAGGTCCGAGCGCGATCGCATGCGTGCTCTGTTCACCGAGCTGGTGGAGCTCCGGCGCGCGCAGCGCCCGCTCGACCCGCGCGCGATCGAGGACCTGGAATTCATCGAGGACGAGCACGGTGAGCTCGGAGTCGGCGCGACGGAACTCTTGGCACCGCCGCGGGCACCCAGGAAGCGGACGCCGAAGCCGAGGGTCCCGGGCCCCGCGACGCTGCCCCCGGGCACCGACCACGAAACCCACGCGCTGTTCCAATCTGCGAAGCGGTTCTTTGCGCTCGCGCCCTGGCGCTGGATGCAGAACCAGGACGTGCTCGGGGTGCTCGATCCAGTCACAGGGGAGACGAACTGGTGCTGCGTCATGGGTGCCGGCGGCGAGATGTTCGGACTCGCGCTGTACCTTGGGAACGAGGGCTACGATGGCATCCGCCGGGCCGCGTCCGGCGAGGCGCTCGACGACGAGGCACTGTTCGGCCAGGCGGCGCTCGTGCTCGCCTTCCTAGACCGCGCGGACCTCTCGAAAGCAGACGCCGCACTTGTGCGCAGCTCAGGCGTCGCATTTCGCGGTGCCGGAGCCTGGCCGCAGATCGAGAGTCACGGGCTGCACCGCCTGCCGCGGCTGCCGACGCTCGACGAGCAGCGTGTGATGCGTGTCGCCCTGGAGCAGTTGATCGAGGTTGCTCCCCGCTTCCGGCGCGACCCGCGTCTCGTCGAGCCCGACCGGGATGGCCGGCTCCTCCTGCGTATTCCGCCCGCAGGCAGCGGCGAGCCCGGATGGAAGGACGCTCGCCGTGCGCGGCCGCCTGCGATCGTGCGGGCCATCCCCGACTTCGACCGCGTCAGGGCCGAGCGCGCGTGGCTCTCGCTCCCCCGGATCGAGACCGAGGTCGAGTGCGACCTCTTCCCGATGCAGGCGATCATCGAGGAGCCCGGCACGCCCGCGTACGCGCCCGCGGCGTTCATGGCAGTGGCGACCGCGGGGGGGATGGTCCTGCGCATGGACATGACCGAGCCGGCCGGGCGCGAGGCGTGGGCACAGGTGCAGTTCCTGGAGCTGGTCGAGCAGCTCGGCGGCCGGCCGAAGGTCGTCTACCTGATGCGTCCGTCGCTCGAGCGCGTGCTGCAGCCGCTCGCAGAGGCGCTCGACATCGGGATCAAGCGGGTCGAGAGCCTGCCGGAGCTGGAGATCGCGAAGGGGTTCATGGAGCGGGCCACCTCGCGCTCGTGAACGACTCCTCGTGGGGTGATCGTGGCCCGGGTCGAGATGCAGCCCTGATCAGTTGGCGCACACTGGCACGGCGGGCTTGGGACGCACCTCAGTGGGGATCTGGGTTCGCGCGCGGCGCCACTCGCCGCCGCCACGAGCTCCCTGTCTATCGTCGTCCATCCCCGGGCTCTGCCCGGTTCGGAGGAGATGGCTCATCCCTCATGCACCGCTGCTGGTCAGCGCAAGGGTTTCGCTACACACCACAGTGCTCGGGACACGGGCCCGCGGGCCCGATCACGCGTTCAGCCAGCCTTCTTGGCTCCCGGCGGGTTGCGGAAGGAGTGGCCCTCGATGACCACGACGTGCGAGTGATGCAGCAGCCGGTCCATCGCGGCCGAGGCCATCAGCTCGTCGAGGAAGAGCGGGTACCACTCCTCCAGCGCGCGGTTCGACGTGAGGATCATCGAGCCGCGCTCGTAGCGCTGCCGAATCACCTCGTAGATGTCGATCGGCTCCTCGCCCTCCAGGGGGCGCAGCCCGAGGTCGTCGACGATCAAGAGGTCGGGCGAGGTGAAGCGCAGGAGCTTCTTCTCGTAGCTCTGGTCGGCCCGTGACCCGCGCAGCGTCGAGAGCATGCGGTGCGCCGAGACATAGCAGACCGAGTGGCCCGCCCTGCAGGCGCGCTCGCCGATCGCCTGCGCCAGATGCGACTTGCCGACTCCGGTCGGCCCGATCAAGAGCACGTTCTCGTTGCAATAGGTCGCACACAGTCCAAGACCACACAGGCTGACGATGATGCGCATTAATGACCGTACCTTCGGGCTAGTGTCCGTGCGCAAGCTCGAGCTTGAAGTCGATCACTTGGGAGTCTCCACCAGACATCTGTCGGACAGGTTCCGATCCATGGCATGGTTCGTAGCCCATCGCTCCGAGAGACCAATCCGCATCACCAGGCGGGAGCCACAAGGTCAGAGACCCAGGGTTCTCCGTTCCCCAGTTGCCGTGTAGCCCAATGCAGGTGACTTGCACGAGCAGACTCGTTGGTGGTTCATCGCGATAGCCTTGCGCCACGACGCGGACCGGCGTCAGGCTCGCGTCGATCTGGATCGAAACGACTTCTCCCGCCATGCCATGCTCGAAGAACTCCGGCTGGAAATGCCCTCTCAGGAACGGGCTGTGCGTGGTGATCGACCAGCGCCCATGAGGAAGCGGAACGGCTCTCCCATCTGCGATGGGCACCTCGACCGGGAAAACCAGCGTGTCCTTGGACGCGAAGAAATCGGAGCAGGGGACCGTTCTCCCGGCACTGTCCGTAATCACGAACCGGAGGGTACTGATCGACTCCTGCCCTGGTTCCCCGGGTGGTACCTCGACGACGATGGGCACCGGATCGACGAAGGCGGGAGCCAGGGGAACCTCGACGTGGCGCTTTCCGGTGCGGGCCAGCAGCAGGTCGACTGGGACGCTAGAGATTACACTCGATGCGCTCTTGCACCCGCCGACCAGCACGAAGCTGCCAGGGTATCGATCCTTCAAGCGCTGCTTGAGCGCATCCAGGCTGCGGGAGAAATTGGATGGGGTTAGCCAGACCGAGCTGTCACCGCCGGTGTAGCCCCATGAGTAGATGTCGTCGCCGACCACCTGCACGACTGCGCAGAGGAGCGGCGTGACGCGCACGACCACCGTTGGCCCCGGAACGACGAAGGAAAACTGCGTGTAGTCGACGTTCTCGTAGTACTCGCTCTCCACCATGAATAGGTAGCGGCCGGGCACCAACTCGCCAAAGGTCACCTGCCCGGCTGAATTGGACTGCTGAGCTTGCAAAGCGTTGACGGGGTCAAGACCCGGTTCGAGATCCGGATCGATTCCGCGGTCGCAGTAGGTTCGCGGAATGTCCATTCGTGATGCCACGATGCAAAGTCCGGGAACGGGATCGCCGTTGAGATCGATGCACCGCAGTTCCTGCCGGCTCTCAGGCTGGAGTACGAGCGTGATCGGAGACGTGCCCGCGCCGGCAATGGGGATGGAAGCGGGCAAATATCCGGTCGCCCGTGCGGCGATCACATCGGCCTTGGAGTCGAGAATGGCCTGTTCTGGAACGAGCAGCTGACCGTCAAGCGACGTCGCGCCGAGAATCTGTCGGCCTGCGACGCGAGTTGCGCGCTCCACCTTCGAGCTAAGCATGACGGAGGCCCCCGCAATCCCGGTCCCAGAACCGTCCACGACCAGGATCAGCCTGGACGCGGCCTCGCGAACGCGCGCCAGACCAGTCTCCCCACCAGTCTCAACAGAGTCTGTCGACGAAACTGTTCCGAGGCCCTGGGGACCGTGTGCCTGGGAACTCGGCTGTCCATCGATCGGCTTCTGCCGCACATACCATGCAAGACAGAGGCAGAGAGCCATTGCGATGCTCCCCAGCACAACCACGCTCTGTGAGCGAACGGCCATAGTCCTGATGGGCGGGAGAACGGGTACGCGATTCTCCTGGGCTCACTTGCACTGACACGGAGTCGAGGGCTGCCAAGTCACTGGGCCAACATCCTTGCAAACGCACCCTTGGGCGAGGCAGTAGTAGGACCAGGTACCCGTCGGCTGAGAATACGTCACGATCGTCGTGCATCCCGTCGAGTCGGGGTCCACGACCGTACCGTGTGTGCATTTGCAGTAGTGGTGCTGTTCCGTTAACTGTTGCTGCCGGGGCATGCCCACTGCTCCCTCCACTTCTCTCGGACCCGCTGGTCTTTGATCCACGGCACGCTCGCCATGGGCCTGAACGCCATGAAGATGTCCCTGAAGCTCAGCCTCCTCGTCACCAACCCCGCTATCTCGCCCGGGGTGCGGCAAATCCCGCCGTACTTGAGCGACATGTGCGGGCGCACGAAGTCGTAGTAGACGCGCAGCAGGTCGAGCATCTCGCGCAGTTTCTCTCTCGTCTTCGCCGCGTTGTTCGTCCTTCGCTGCAAGCAGGGAAGCGAGCGGCGCATGAGCAGGTTCAACCTCTCGATGAACGCGGTGTTGATCTTGCGCGAGACCGTGCAGCGCTCGCGTGCCGCCTCGAGCTGCCAGGTCGTTCCGTGGACGAGTGTGTTGCGCACGCGGATCACGCGGCCGCGGCGGATGAGCTTGCTCGCCTCGACGTGCACGCACGTCGGGCCCCAACTGCGCTTGAAGGCCCAGGCGTAGAACTGGAAGGGATCGGTCACGATCAGGATCCGCCCCTGCCCCCGGGCGCAGCGATCGCGTGAATCGCGCGCCAAAAGCAGGGCATTCCTGCGCGTGCGGCCGCCGACCTCGGTGCTGAGCCAGAAGCGCGAGCCGACCTCGATCATGGCGAAGACGAAGGCGCGCCTCTCCTTGTCCCAGACGTAGCCGCGCAACTCGTCGGCCTGCAGCTCCTCGGCATGCAGGTCGCGTGCAACCGTGTCGAACATGCGCCTCGACGCGCGCCCCGCGCGCTCGACCCAGCGCGTGACGGTGGACGGCGCAACGCGTTCGGCGCGTGCGAGTGCGGCCTTGCTCGATCCTTCGACGCTCATCTGGACCACCCGGTCGAACCGGGAGGGGGAACTCCGCAGGCGATGATAGACGGTTCCGCTGCGGGCGGTGAAGGTGTGGTTGCAATTCCTGCAGCGGTAGCGGCGCTGCTGGCCGGTCTTCGTGCAGAGGAAGGAGTGGCGCACGATGCGCGCGGGAGCGCGTGACTTCGCGGGCCGGTTCGAGGGGCAGTCGGTCTTCGGGCAACGCTCGGGCAGGAGGGCTTGGGTCATGGTCCAGGGCATCCGGAGCGCGGGCTCTCCGAGTGGGTCGAGGGAGGCCGATCCGAGCCCTTGGGGTCGGATTCCGCCGGAACGCTTGTTCCGGCTTGGTCTTGCGAGCGCGCAGCAACACTTGGCGAGCGATCCGCCCGCGCTCGACTTCAAAGGACTTACGCGCGCCGGCGGCGATTCTGGAGCCGATTCAGGTGTGGGGTCGCGTGTCCAGCGCTCTTGGGCGCGCCCGGGCAGACTCAGGGCGTGCGGTCACAGCACCCACCGGCAGCGACCGACGACCCCTACCCCCCTTGCACGGTATCCATGTAACGACTACCCTCCTCCAGCGTGATCGTCTCGTTCGCCGATCGAGCCACCGAGGCGCTCTACCACGGCGAGGGGGCCGGCTTGGCCCGGCGCTTTCCGCCGGACATCCGCGCCTCGGCCCTGCGCACACTCGACATGCTCAACGCGGCCCACGTGCTCCTCGACCTGCGCTCCCCTCCCGGCAATCGCCTGGAGGCGCTGCGGGGCGAGCTCGCCGGACGGCACTCGATCCGCGTCAACGACCAGTGGCGCATCGTGTTTCGCTGGACCGAAGCGGGCCCAGAGGACGTCCGACTGACCGACTACCATTCCTAGAGAACCGACGAGCCATGCAGCCCAAGAACCGCGTCCCGAGCCACCCCGGCCTGATCCTGCTCGAGGAGTTCCTCTCCCCGCTCGGCGTGACGCAGGTCGATTTCGCCGCCCACATCGGCGTGCCGATCCAGCGCGTCAACGAGATCGTGCGCGGCAAGCGCGGTGTCAGCCCAGAGACGGCCTGGCTGTTCTCGCAGGCGCTCGGCACGACGCCGGAGTTCTGGATCAACCTGCAGAACCAGTACGACCTCGCACGCACGAAGCCGGTGCACAA